>Ga0065707_10082716_pt1 | contig 12542 bp, 9 predicted proteins | sample SwiRhicommuniRL3_FD_59094 | JGI IMG/M metagenome (GOLD analysis project Ga0065707, IMG submission 59094) | Switchgrass rhizosphere bacterial communities from Rose Lake, Michigan, USA - RL3 v2 (version 2) | ecosystem: Host-associated > Plants > Roots > Rhizosphere > Soil | place: East Lansing, MI... | reverse complement strand
GATTTTGGTGTAGAAAAGTTTGGAATTTCCGGTTTTCTCTCCTAAATGTATTGATTATGGATCTCCTATGATGTAAGAGTCGTTTTTTACACTACTAGAGTCCTTTAAGTTCCAATTCCCTCCGCCACCCTCCAATATTGTCTGATTGTTGAGTTGAGTATGGAGAAAAAAGAAAAGCGCGACTTGAAGACTTACCGAAAATCTTAAATTGCAGCCAGTGTTGGTGGTGGAGCTGGAGGCGGGGCATTGGCCGTATCCTGCTGTTATCACGTCGTCCACTAATTTATGGTTGTCCAGGTCGCATTCCGGTATTAGAGAAGGTTTGGGGGTGTAATTATGGACGAGAAAAAGCAATTGCACCCCCAACTTGCTTACCAAATGATTCTCAAATGATTATCAAATGATTATCAAATAAACTTGCTCTGTAGTAAATAAATTATTAGGGTAAGTCCACTACCATTAGGATTGTAAGACGGTTTCTATATTTGGAATTAGAGAATGTTTAGTCACGTCTACTTACATAACCAACATTTTGTCTTTACCAATAATATATTGTAATTTATCTTTAGAAACACTTAGAATCACTTAGAACTACTTAGAACTACCACTAAGTAGGTCAACATTTCAGGCTACTAGTATAATCACTAGTTGATCTAAAAGGGTTAAGTTCCCTGGTATAATAAGTGACCTTACTAGCGAGTCATCTCGGTAGAGGTGTGGAAAGCTGATGTCTCTATGACAAATTGTGCAACTGAAGTGACCCGGGCCATCGTTTTCTGTATGTACTGCATATAGTGGAATGCTAACATATAACGGTATCTTGGTATTCATCCAAGAGATCTCGCTAGGGCTCTAGTAAAAGTTGTTATTGACCCAATGGGTCTTACTAATGATGTAATTGTGTTTCTTATAGTAGACACCAACATCTGAACTAGTTTGATTACTCTTCTCTCAGATCTTCGTGTACTGTATATAAGCTATATGATTATTTTATGTTGATTTACAACTACTAAACTACTTTATAGGATCACACACTTAGACTGTCCATATCTTTCATATGGCTTCTATTATACATTCTGGACCGCCTGCTGTCCTAATATACATGGTACCTAGATAGAAAACTATCTCTAATATACATATTGAGAGTGAATATTCCTGAATGAATGAGTAGTGAGTTCAAACTCGGTGAATATTCCTGAATGAATGAGTAGTGAGTTCAAACTCGGTGAATATTCACTGGATGAAACTGACCCAAGTAGTGGATTCATGAAAATCGAACTGGTTAAGTAATATACAATATGCAGCACCAGCTCCTGACGTCACTTCCACAGGTAGAGCTCGATGTAAATGTGGGTTCTTGTGTTATATGCAGGTCATAATATATGGCTCATTTCTAGTCAGAGCAAGAGACCCCAAAGACTCGTCTAACTTCGACTTGTATAACCAAGAAACATCTCAATTCATGTAGAGTGTCCCTTGAATCGATATACAAGTCTGGTTAGAGCTTAAGGATAGAGTTGGTTGGCGGTGTAAAGTTTGTGGGCCGTTTCAACTCTAGAGGTTACTCAATTTGGCTAATGGCTCTGACTATAGTTCCGCCAAATATCAGTTATTTTCTTTGGATGTGTTTTGCCTCGTTTCCAATCCACCTAATTCTTCAATGGAGGGTATTTGCTTACAGCTTCGACTAAAAAGTCGAATTGCTCACTGTTCTCGACGGCTGACCTTATATGAGAAGCACTAATCCTCTTGACGCCCTGTCTCTTTGCTTCAACGATAGAAGCTTCCACCAAGTTGGCCATGAATATCTCAAGGGCCCTTCCGACGATAATTGGGGTTGCTTGTGCAACCTTACCAATCTCATCGTCACTCTGCATAATTTTTTTTATTCTTGCTGCTGGGAAATGGGTTTTGATTTTTTCAAAACTTTCGAGGATTTGGTGTTGGGGGATCTTGTTGTCATTTTCCTTGGCTTTTTCTTGTACTGGACTGTACTTGTAACTGTAGTCGTCTTCTTTATTTATCAACTGACTAAGATCAGACATGATTATGTAATATACTTATTATATAATCAGCAAACTCAAGAAATGTTCGGAGGCGAGGAAAAATCTCCCGTATTTAAATACACCGCGAGATTTTGGGATTTGTTGTCGTGACGCGAATCGAGTGAAAAAAGAAATCGAGAAGAGGTCGTGTGAGGAATCATTCGACATTGACAAGATTAGATAAAGGCGACCTAAAGACTCATGGATGGGGTTGGAAGTACGGGAGCGAGAGGAATGACGTTGAGGTCTATGAAAATTTGGTACTGAAAGCAATTTCCTTGCAAAAGTGAGACAAATCTTCTCTTCTACAACTTTCAAGAAGTGTGATTATGTAATAATTGAGTACTGCACATAATCACATGAATTTTACTAGAATAAGAGGCGAACATATTCAGATAATCAGACCAATACATACAAGAGCAGTAAATTTATATAGGATATGGTTCAGAAATTGCGATGTTACTTATAATATGTAACACGTAATATGTAAAATATAAGATAGAACAGCATACAGTTTCTAAGAGCTGAAATCGTGAGTAAAAGATCATCTACCAGGGCTCTGAATCGTGGCACGTGATCTCGTACTGTAATGGTTCCTGTTCGAACCGTACTGATGACATATTGACATAATCTACAACTTTCAATATTTCTAAATAACTCCCTGCAATGTTCTTACAGAATACGAATAATCGGCCCGGTCTATGGATTCTAGTCAAGACTGGTTGGAAAAGAATTTTCACTTGAGAGATTATAAATTTTTCTATCTGTAGAGATATTTAATGGATATCCTACCACTGGCACCACTGGTAGAGACCTTATATTAATTTCTAGTATGTATTAATAGATATGTTCAACGAATTCTGGTCCAATGAGAAATACTATTCATAGATCAATTTCATTTCTTGTCATTTTCTTATAATTTTTAATATTTTGCAGTAATTTTACAAATTTATAATAATCAGCATTCACAATCAAAAAAGACACTTGCTTTTATATAATTTCTAGAACCACATCTGCTTAGTCTAATTAAAGACAGACAACTCATGGATCGTGAATACTGTATCTTTCACATTTTGCTAGATCAGAATGAATGTTGTCTTGCTTTTATAATATGTCATTATTCCTGTAACATCCTTATTCTTATAATTATTGAATTCTATTCTCAGATTGTTCGTGTCAGACATCATAGCCCCTTGCAAATGCAATAATATTTAATACCTGGGGTGTTGTTAACTAGTGGCCTGGTAGAGCAATTGTAAATGGATCTGAGTGCCACTAACCAGTGGTCTGGTCATGAAACACCTCACGGACCAATTTTAGACTCTCAGTGATTTTGAGAATCAAGGCCACTTTCAGCAGACACAATAGATCGCGAGAGCCTCAATAAATTTAGTTAAAGCCCGTCGTACTTGAAAGTTTTCATGAACAACATGTAGTCAGAGATATCAATAATCCTTAGCTAATTTCATTCGAACTATAAATATCTCCATAATATTTAAACAGGAATTCCACAACATCCAGATCTCCAAAATTTTATTTTTTTGATATCTCAAGAGACATATGAGAAAATTAGTCTCTTATCCGCTCAGAATTCGAAACTTATCCTTCAAATCATTGGACAACGAAGCTTTATACAAATTCGAGTTTGAATAGACTCTGGAGAACGGGGTGCGAAGTGCACCAACTTACGGAATAACTTATCAGGGATTGGTAGTAGGCATAGAGATAATTCATGTAAAAACCGGCGGAGACACACATTCCTCGCTTCCTGGGATTCGGTTGGTCCATCCAAGTATAAAGCAATCACACAATTGCAATTTATACCATAATCTCCACCAATCCTAAGACATTTCACTGAATGCTTACTTCATAAGTCTTAAAATAGTTGAGAATATTTGTGACTATCGGAGGCTGAGACCAAATTCCGTCTGTATTGTCTCACGATCGTTAATTGTGTCGCTAGACGTTCCCACTTAATTATCCTCATATAAGTGTGACAAATCTTGAATTTAAACTTGTATATTCCCCAGTTTAATAAGAGATGCATGGCAACATTGCAACATTGTAACATTGTTTCTCGTTTTTCATCTATGATTGAACGTATCATACGTCTCCATCAGTACATATTTTAATGGAATTGGCTCCGGATCTCCGAACTACCCCTAACTCAATCACGAGACTCTATCATAGTTTGAATTAATCACAAGACCATCAAACGTGCATAGGTTTTTAACTCGTCCAATACCACGTAGGCTATGGATGAATTATTTGCTTGATTTACATTGGTTGCAATATTATTTTTGACGTTATAACTTGCCAGCTTCTATCAATTTACGATCCTTTGATACGGCAAACTTCCCGTTCTTAACCCTTCACATCACGCGGCTATTCTCATCACATTCGCAACCGATACACGTGTAGTTCGTGTCCTCGATTACCTGACATGGATAGTATCTAGAAGGGGCGTGCTAAAACCAGGTTTACGTGACTTTTGCTAATTTCCCACGTGGGTGCGGTTTTGCAACCGTTCTCTAATCCTGTAGTTAATTTTGGCACGGCTGCAAAATAGTTTACAAAGCTCGCTGAGCTAAACATCACTGGATCGAAACATACTCTGACTTTCTTGCCCTTAACTATGGGATTATCCCCATCTTCTAATTTGATGCTTCCTCTTCGCACCACGAAAAGCCTTAGAACCCACGTTCTCAAAATCTTCTAGAGAAAGGCTCAAATACCAGTCTTGGCAAATTTCCAGACAATTTCCAAGACTTTTACCATAGTAATTTTTTTTGAAAGAACACTAATTGTAGACCCACGAGTCAGTGGCTGTAGGGTAGGCGACGAAGGATGCAAGGAGGAGATGGGACATCTATATAAGCCAGAAAAGTCCTGCTCTTTTGATTAAATTTTGAAATCATTAATCAAACACAAACAATGCAAGCTCTTCATCAATTTGATTATATCTTCGCGATTGCAATGATCTTTGCATTCTTGGATGCATGGAACATCGGTGCCAATGATGTTGCCAACTCCTTTGCTTCTTCTGTTTCCTCTAGATCCTTGAAATACTGGCAAGCCATGATTCTTGCTGCTCTTTGTGAGTTCTTAGGTGCCGTTTTAGTTGGTTCAAGAGTTTCCGATACTATCAGAAACAAGATTGTCGATGTTTCTGTCTTCAAGAATGACCCTGCAGTCTTGATGTTGACTATGGCCTGTGCTTTAATTGGTTCTTCTTGTTGGTTGACCATCGCTACCAGTATCGGTATGCCAGTTTCTACCACACACTCGATTGTTGGTGCCGTTATCGGTTCCGCAATTGCTGCCAAGGGTGCCAAAAACATTCACTGGGGTTGGAGTGGTGTTTCCCAAATCATTGCATCTTGGTTCATTGCTCCACTCATCGCTGGTTGTTTCTCTTCCATCATTTTCTTGATTTCTAAATATGGTGTCTTAGAAATTAAGGATACTAGAAAGGCCTTAAGAAACGCTTTCATTTTAGTTCCAATCTTAGTATTCTCCGCCTTCGCTATCTTGACTATGTTGATTGTCTGGAAGGGTTCTCCAAAGTTAGGTTTAAGTAAATTATCCGACGGTACAATTGCAGCCTCTATTGTTGGTACTGGTGCCGTTGCCGCTGGTGTTTACTTACTTTTCCTTCACCCATACTATCACAGAAAGTTGGTCCTCAATGATTGGACTCTTAAATGGTACGATATCTTCAGAGGCCCAGTCTTCTATTTCAAATCCGCTGACGATATTCCTCCAATGCCTGAAGGACATGAATTGATCATTGATTACTACAAGGGTCGTCGTTACGATGAATCTGGTGCTAATGTCGATATTCACGGTAACCTCGAAAAATTGGACAACGCTTCCGATGTCACTGACATTGAAAAGATGGATGCCGTAAATGTTGGTGCTTGTACTATTGAATCTCAATCTATTGCTCCAAAGCAAACTACCAGACAATTATGGTGGTCTTTGTTGAAGTCAGGTCCAAAGCAGTGGCCATACCTTTTATGGTTGATGGTTTCTCACGGTTTCACTCAAGATATCATTTCTAACCAAACCCAATCCAAGGGTGTTTTAGCTGGTGACTTGAAGGGATTACACACTTCATCTAAGATCTACGACAACAAGGTTGAATTCTTGTACTCCATTTTGCAAGCCATTACCGCCGGTACCATGTCCTTTGCTCATGGTGCTAACGATATTGCCAACGCCACCGGTCCTCTTACCACTGTTTACCTTGTATGGACCACAAACACTGTCGGTTCAAAGAACGAAGTTCCTACCTGGATTTTATGTTACGCTGCCGCTGCCCTTGTCATTGGATGTTGGACTTTCGGTTACAGAATCATGGCTAACTTGGGTAACAAGTTGATTTTACAATCTCCATCGAGAGGTTTCTCCATTGAATTGGGTGCCGCTGTTACAACTGTCATGGCTACTCAACTTGCCATTCCTATTTCTACCACTCAATCTGCCGTTGGTGCTACTGTCTTTGTTGGTTTATGTAACAAAGAATGGAATGCTGTTAACTGGAGAATGGTTATCTGGTGTTACGCCGGTTGGATCTTTACCTTACCAATTGCTGGTTTGATTGCCGGTATTCTTAACGGTATTATCTTGAACGCTCCATCTTTAGGTAACACTTACACCCTTTCCAATTAATCGAGCTAATTCTTCACTTCTCCACTCAATAGTTTAAAATAAGAGCCTTAATAGACTTCATTCGCTTATAATCGTTTTGTAGTGATCATTGTAGATCATTTTCTAATAGATTTATTCTTTAACAGATTATGTTTCTAACAGATTCATCACTATTTTTGATTAACAAGGGCCAGCAACTCACTTATGATAGTATATCTAAATTAGGCTGAGTGTTTGATATATAGAAAAATAGCAGGAATTCTTCTGTATGTTGAATCTGTTGGTTTTAGCTGTTGTAAAGAGACCTTACCCCTTGTTGCAAACTTATGCCGCAAAGGGTCGTTACAATTTTTGGTTGTAAATTACTTGTCGCATTTTGTCATTTATATTTATGTCGAATATTATCATTTCTGTCGCATTCACTTTTGTCGCAATTATATTTATATATCACAATTCACAATTACCTCCAACACCACTACACCATGTCGTACGAAGACAAATTCGATGCCTCCTTAGATCTCTTGAATAGGTTGGATCCCAAACTTATCTCCAAAAACCTCACTGATATTTGTACGTTGATTCAGAATGGCGATTCGCCTGACCAGGAGGAACTAGTTCAAGACCTCCTCTCCTCAGTCGATACTCCCTTGAAGGTTTCCAAGTGTGACGACACAGGGAAGCAATTCTTGTGCTGCGATTATAATAGAGATGGTGACTCGTACAGATCTCCTTGGTCCAACAAATACGTGCCTGCCATAAGCGCCTCTGACGAGGACGATATACCACCTCCATACCCATCCAACATCCTTAGACAATTGGAACAAAAGGCCAACGAAAGCTTTGATGTTTATCGTGATTTGTATTATGAGGGAGGTGGGATCTCGTCTGTTTATTTGTGGGATACTGCCGAGGAAGAAGATACATTGGAATCAGGGTTTGCTGGCGTTGTGTTGTTCAAGAAGGAAACAGACGATGGAACGGGTAAATGGGACTCGATCCACGTTTTTGAAGTCATTCCAGAATCCGCTTCTTCCGCATTGTATAAAGTGACCACATCCGTCATTCTTGACTTACAAAACTCCAAACGTTCGTCGTTATCATTATCAGGAAATTTGACCAGACAGTTGGAATCGAGTCTGAGTATTGATATTGACGGAGCTGTCAACTTAGAAACAAACCATCTCATCAATTTGGGGACGCTTGTTGAAAAGGCTGAGTACAATATTAGAAACTCTTTGCAAGAAGTTTACTTCGATAAGTTGAAGGATATTATGTTGAAGGATTTGAGATCTCTTGGTGATATTAGTAATAAGAAGATGGATGATATGAAACATTCAGAAGTTCTTAAGGGGTTACAGGGATTATAGAAGAAGGTTTGTTGATCTTCAGATCTATTAAAGCTCTAGAGTCCCACGATTTAACGATGCAAATCGCAGATCTATTAAAACTCTAGAATTCTTACGAGTTCAAGGATATTAAGCTCCAGTGTTTAAGGATTCGCGATGTTCAATGTTAAGTTTAGCTCCAGTGATCCACAAAGGACTTCAGCTACTTCAAGTATGTAGCTCAATGATCTACATCTTCTAAAGTTCAACTTTGTAGCTCAATGATCTACAATTCCAAAGTTCTAGGCTGTAGTTTAATGATTCACAGAGGCTGGGTCTATACGAGTCATTTCTTCTAAACGTTTCTATAAGGTCACATTATAAATAGAGTATTTGTGTGATCATTTGTGTGTTATTTTGTGTTCATTTGTATGTTCATTTCTTTCTCATTCCCGAATACATCGAGAGATCGATCTTTTCGTTATCATCGTCTCCCACGGGATCTAAAAGGTCTTCGTCATAGTCACTGTTCGTGGCTTCTTCGTCTTGCATTGTTACTGTGTTGTCACCGGAGCTGTCCTTAGTCAAACTTATAGTTGATCCAGTATCTAGATTGTAAACCGGAGTCAAATCTGGGTTAGATTTCCTCGATTCTCCGCCTTTGATCCCGTTAAATTCCTCTTCGCTCAATGATGACAAAACGTTGGATTTCACATCGTTCACGAATGACCAGATCGATGAAGATACGGTTTGTAGCATATCTTCAGTATTCCGTGCACCGGTAGGTTTGGTTGCTTGGGTCACGAAAACGTTACAGGTCGACGGAGTGAAATCTTGGTCCAAATCAGTCCCCTTGATTCCCAGGCGAGATTTCGATTTCAATGGCGACGTTATTGACCCTATACTTGAAATAGAATCCTCTGAAGGCTTTGATTTATGAGATGCTACTGGATCCACTGGATGGGGCACTTCGTCCGAATGTCTACTTGGCCGTTGCTGCGATGTAGTCCTTTCTTGAGGATGTGTGGTCAAGGATTTCTCGAATTCGTTCTGTAGCATGGCATCGAATTGTTGGATCAAGTTTAATGGTTTCGAAAGGTTTGACCATAATTTAGAGTTGTTGTTTTCGTTAGCAGCATTTGTAGGTTGGGGGTTTACTATGGGTGTAGGATGTGACGATGAAGAAAGAGTTCTTCTTCGAGATCGTTTTGTGCTGGCTATAGCCTCTTCTCGAGGATTACTGTTCTGTCGTTGGTGTCTGGTTTTGGTTGTGGATGGGTTTCCATCAAAAGGCAGAGAAGACGAGCTGAGTTCTTTGTATAAGGACTTTTGAATGACTTCTCGAAGTTTATGGAGGTCTTGTTCGTGTCTGGCCAACTTCGTGTTCATGTTGGTGATGTTGTCTTTGATCTCAACAATACACATTTCTTTCAAGGCTAGCAAACGCATCTGGTCTCCGATATCCATCGAGACGAGCATTTCCATCTGGGGAAGCGGTAAATCATATTTTAAACCTTCCGGGGGTGTAGGGGTTCTTGGAAATTCGCTCAATTCACCAAGTGGCAGAGTCTGTGGAGATACCCCGGAAACCGAGCGCAGGCGTGATCCTGGTGTGATTCTTGCATTAGAAGTCATAATATTTGGTGTGGCCATTGGAGAGACCGCTAGATTCATACTGATTCCTTTGGATCTCGTGGAATTCGATCTTGTTAAGGGTTTATTGTTGTTTGATCCAGTCACCCCACCTCCGTTTCCTACCTTGAATTTCGATTCAAATTGGCCGCCGGGTTTCCTATTTTCAGGCGTGCCCACGGCCAACGACAACTTCTGCATTTCTGGTGATAACATTGCCTTGTCGTGCTTCAATCATGCAGTGTTTGCTTTGTTTAACCGGGTTGTTTGGATTGTTAATGCGTGTGATGTTTATCATATTGGTAAGTACACGCAGAATAACGCGCCATACGCGATAACATGAAGAGCAAAGAGTGAAACATCCCCCAATAACGTCGAGTCACTCCATAAAGAAACGATAAATGAGCCGCTAGAGTCTCCTATAACACCCCATAGATCTAATGGATAAACTCTACTTACTTAAGGATCCTTCGGTAGCAAAATGGTTGAAATGGGTGCTCCCTTTATTAGTGGGCCGAGTGTCTAAACCCTTGTGGTGGGCTAGTTTCTTGTCCCTCAATGCGTTGATAAGGCACCAGTTGATGAAGTTAAGAATGAATATTGATAACCTCAAGACTGATGATCCTCAAATTACCAGAAACATTTCCAAAGTCTCAAATGCTATTACTTGTTGGTTCTTATATAAAGCTACAGGGAGTAACCGCAACTTTCCCAAGGATTATGCGCTGTTATACATCTGGCTCACTTACTATGGTGGTTTGAATCCTCCTTCCGCAAAACATATTGTAATCTCTCCAAAATACTCCCCATACTTGAAGCTCGATACCTACAAAAGCAAAACTTTACACAAACTATACGAAAATAAAGAGTTTATCATCTTCCCCATGATATTTGGCCAGATCCTATCAAACTACTTGACTCCTACAAAGTATAAACTCAACCAGCGATATCTCTCGAGCTCGATCAAGCTTCGGATCTTGAATCCGATTTGGATCAACTATTCGTTGGGAGTCAAATCTCATTCCATGAACTGGCCAGGACTCTTGAAGAGTTATTTATCACACTACTTGATGATCGCCGGGTTCGTGGGGCTAAGTGCGCTTAAAACGCGGTTGGTGGATCGGTATTATGAAGTAAAACATGGAATAAATACTTCTGCCAGTGTGTCGCAAGTGGTCAAGAGTTATTTGATGTACGTTTTTCATCGTTCAAGCTCATTTACCAACTTCATCTATGGTCCTAATTTGATTTCCATCCTTTTGATCTCGTTGACGTCTCGTTTCGTCTCGTTAAAGAGTTCGAGTTATGGACACAACAACAAGTTGCTCTTCAAGAATTATATAAAGGTGATTGGATTCATAGCCGCATATGCTACTCTCTATGCCAATTCTATAAATTTGATTCGCGATTTTGGATATACTTCAAGCTCTGACAAGGAAAGTGGTAGTATTTCAGAGAGTCCTAGAAGGATTTCGAAAACATTCTTGAACGGGTTAAACTTGTATATGTTCAGATTGATATGTTTGTCGAAGTGGAGAATCATCAAGGAAAACCATCCATATTTTAGATGGTTCAAATTACATACGTGGAACAAGATCGAAGCTTTGGTGATGTGTTTTGGTGTATATAAAATCATGAACTTACGAGATTTTATCCACAGAGACGAGAATTTACTGGACAAAGCTTGTCAAGAATTGGAGAAGAATTCGTTGATCAAGATGGTGGAGAAAATCATGTAGAAGGATATATATTGAGAATATAATGTCACTTTGACCATGAAAAATGGAATTCTCCGATTATGAAGAGATTATGATGGAATACTAATGGGATTCTCCGATGATGACGATTTCCAATGGAAATGTATTCGATTTATGACTCGGTGTTATGTAACTATTGATAGAGAAGAAGTTTACACAGTCAGTGGTTACTTTTCACTCCCAGAAACTACTATTTATTGAGGTTCATATCACACTAGTTAATTGTTGAAACAAGATATTTATTTTTATTGATATTTGATAACTAACTGTAATTGTACGTTTTTGAATTTCTAATAGTAACAGGAACAGAAAATACGGAGAAGCCTAGCAAATGTTCAGCTATTCTGAACCAAAGAGTATTAACTTTTGAAGATCTCATAACTCAGTCATGGAGATACTTCGAAATCTACCTGGATGCCAGTTTCAATGAGTGAATATAAGACACTTGGACTGCTAAGAGTAGATTGAGTAATGTGATGGGTAAATAGTAGATTGTGTGATATTAGATGGAGAAATATTAGACAGCTTAGTATTAGACAGGGCTAATATTAGACAGAGCTAATCACTGGGCTGGAAATTTATCGGCTGGAAATATATGGGCTGGAAATTTGTCGGCTGGAAATTTGTCGAAAATTCACCAGAACAAGGTTGAGGAACGAATAGTCCAACAATTGGTCCAGCCATTGGTCCAACAACTGACGCTAAGAGACTCCATCACTTCACTTACAATTCACTTCTAGCTTCATCTAATATCCCCCCGCACCTGGAACATTCTCCTTCCCCTTCAACTTCTTCAACAACCCCTTAAATCTGGTCTTATCTCTGTCTTCATTTTCTGGCAAATCACCAACTTCGTCAATCAACTGGCCAACTCTGTCCCATAAAGTTCCGTTCTTCAAGAACCCATCTCTCTTTTCAAAAAATGTCTCTTGCTCCTTCAAAACCTCCTTTGTATGTTGTTCCTTCTTGTTGTTGTAGTTGTCATAAAAATCATCAATAGTCAGTTGTGCCTCACTAATAATTTCTTCCTTCTTCTTGGAATTGGCGTTCTCTCTTTCTGAAATCTCCAATTCACGGCGTTGTTTCCATTCTTCCAAGTGTTTTGATACGCCTTCGTACTGGTTGGCTTG
>Ga0065707_10082714_pt1 | contig 12549 bp, 11 predicted proteins | sample SwiRhicommuniRL3_FD_59094 | JGI IMG/M metagenome (GOLD analysis project Ga0065707, IMG submission 59094) | Switchgrass rhizosphere bacterial communities from Rose Lake, Michigan, USA - RL3 v2 (version 2) | ecosystem: Host-associated > Plants > Roots > Rhizosphere > Soil | place: East Lansing... | reverse complement strand
CTGTTACTCGAACCTGCAGCAGTCACCCGTTTATTCTACTCAATATCCTTCAACAACGCATCCCACTCTTTATCGTCCATTTCGACCGTGTGTTCCGGCGCCGGGAAACGCTTGGTCTCCACATCGTCAATGTAATCGATGAACGCCTTCTGCATTTCCTGGTGGAAGTTGGCGTATTTCTTGACGAACTTGGGTGTGAAGCGGTCGAACAAACCCAACAGGTCGTGAGTGACCAGGACCTGTCCATCACAACCCACGCCGGCGCCAATTCCGATGGTAGGGATGGAGATTTTCCTGGAGATCAACTGCGCCAGCCGTGCCGGGACCGATTCAAGCACAATGCTGAAACAGCCTGCCTCTTCGAGAATGAGCGCATCTTCGAAGAGTCGTTTGGCGGCGACCGCTGTCTTGCCCTGCGCCCGGAATCCGCCAAGCTGGTTGATCGACTGCGGGGTGAGCCCCAGGTGTCCCATCACTGGGATGCCAGCGCTGGTGATCGAGCGGATGGCGTCTGCGCGCTCGCGCCCGCCCTCGAGCTTGACCGCGTCCATGCCGCCTTGTTGCAGGAAGCGGCCGGCGTTGCGAGTCGCCTCTTCGACAGAGACCTGGTAGGACATGAACGGCATATCACCGATCAGGAGCGCAGTCTTTGCGCCGCGGGCAACGGCGCGGCTGTGGTGAAGCATATCCTCCATCGTGACGGAGAGCGTGTTCTCATAGCCAAGGACGACCATCGCCAGCGAGTCGCCTACAAGGATGGAGTCGACTCCGGCGTTATCTACTGCCAGCGCAGTCGGATAGTCATACGCCGTGAGCATGGTGATCGGCTCACCACGTTCCTTTTTCTGACGATAGGTCAGAGTCGTGACTTTTTTGCGCGCCGGTGTGCGCGTGGAAATGGGTGCAGGTGTTGACATAGGTATCCTCCGAAAGGTAGGAGCCGTTTGTGTGGCGGTCGTCCCCTTGTCGCCGCGACTTTGACAGCTTGAAGATTTTTCCGTCGCGTTCCCACGGATACGCGCGGTGTGGCAATTATTCCACAAAAGCCGATTTTAAGACATAGCGAAAGTCATCAATCTTTCGTTTCATGTCATGTCCCTCGGAGATTTAGCCATTTATGTAGAAATAATCCAGCGAGAAGCAGTATAATAATTTGAGAATAAATTCGTTATTGTGGAAGACTACAATAATTTACATTCAGGAGGCTTCTCATGAGGAGAATGTTTGGTTTTTTGATTGGCATCACAGTGGGGGGATTGGTGGGCAGCACGATCGCGCTGCTGATGGCGCCGGAGGCGGGCGAGGAATTACGCAGTCAACTCCGCCAGCGTGGACAAAACTTCTTCAGCGATATTCAGCATGCCGCCGATGAACGCCGTATCGAGCTGCGCCAGCGCCTGGAAGTGATGCGCGCTCCACATGAAGAATAATCCCAGCCGCCGGTCAGTGCTCGCTACCGGTTCACCGGGGCACTGATTACCTGCTCGTAAAACGCTTCCGCTTTTTGCATATTATGCTGATACTCCGCGCGAGTGGAGATCATCTCACCGTTCAGACCTGCGGCTTTTGCCCGCAGGTTTTTGTGTTCCAGGGCGGAACAGATTGCATCTGCAATAGAGCGCGCATCTGTTGCATCGAACAGCAAGCCGTTTTCACCGGGCATAATCCACTCTCGAATCGATTCGAGATCACCTGCCACGGGGAAACATCCGCAGGCGATGCCTTCAAGCAGACTGTTCGGGGTCCCATCATGGGTACTGGGCGAGGCCACGATCTGAGCGCGGCGGAACATATCTCCCATTTGAGAGTGTGATAGAGGTGGCAGAAGCTCTACCGCGTGTGCAATCCCCAATTCCCAGATCCACTGCTCTACCTGCGGCTCGCCTGCCATCAGGGCGAAGATGAACTTGGCCGCGGGATGTTTCGCCAGCACAAGCGGAATCGCCTGAAAAAACGTGTCGTTGCGCACGTAGGGACGAAATCCGCGCGGGTTGATGATGATCGGTTGTTCGACAGGTTTCTCTGGTGGAAAAAAAATGCCGGTGCGGATGCCGCCGTTGCCCGGCGCCACGAGGCTGGGCTTGTCTTTCTTGAATCCCCACGTATGTGCCAAACGGATATCACGCTGACAGTCGGCATGTAATGCGTCGGCGACCTGCATGGTCCAGTTGGTGAAATGCTCCATGAATCGAGTGGACGAGGCGTGCAGGGTAAAATCATTGCCCCAGATGGAGACAATCAATGGTGCGCCTGTGTAGGCATCCGCCGCCATCATCCCTTCGTAGGGGATCCGCATGGCGTGGACCAGATCTGGTTTGATGCGCTCGATATATTCACGCAGTCTCAGCGAAGCGCGGCGAATCGTAAACGGACCGAACCACTGTCGAATGGCGGTGCGCAAGCCCACCGTGCGGGCTGAGGCAGTGCCGGGACGCTGCGTCACTTTTTTAACGGAGCTGAAGGCGACGGGCGTGAGCTCGAGGCCCTTAACCGGGAAATCCAATGAACAGGCGAAGGTGGAAGCGAGATACACTTCATCCCCGCGTTCCGCCCGGTGGGCGAAGTGGCGGATCCAATTTTGGGCGATGGGAGAGCGGCAATCTGCCACATAGAGGATTTTCATAAGCTGTTGAATTATATTCCAGCAAAGCTCCCAGCGCCGTCAGCGGCGCTGGAGTTGCGATGTAATTGCCGCCGGTACCGCTGCGCGGCATCTTCGAGACGGCGGCATGAGCCGTATGTAATCCACATTGCCCGATGTGGTGAGACGCGGTATATTTGCGGAAATGAACAAGGGACGTATCTTGATCGTCGAAGATAATATGGATAATTATGAACTGGTACGTTTCATCCTGGAGCGTGCCGGCTACGATGTATTTCTGGCGGTCAACGGGCGTGATGGGGTGGATGCGGCTCGCTTCCAGAAACCGGACCTGATCCTGATGGATCTGGGGCTGCCAGAGATGGACGGCTGGCTTGCTGCCGAAAAACTGAAAGCAGACGAAACAACAAAGTTCATTCCACTTTATGCGCTTACAGCTCACACGCTGCCTATGGAACGCAAGCGCGCCTTGCAGGCTGGTTGCGATGGCTACGTCTCGAAGCCGATCCACGTGCAAAGTTTTTTGGCGTTGATCGAGAGCGCCTTCCTGCAAAAATATGGCAGGAATCCGAGGCGAGCCACCGGTTCATTGAGCCGCTAATCCACCGTTCGCTGAGCAAAAAAAACAGTGTACCTTGTTGTCGAATTTTTCGTCCTGATAAGGATGAATTCAAAATACAGAGAGGTCTAAAATATGAAACAAATTTGTGTCATCGGCGTAGGCTACGTGGGCTTGGTGACAGCTGCCTGCTTTGCCGACTTGGGTAACCGCGTCCTCGCGCTCGATGTAGATGAAAAGCGCGTCGAGAATCTCAAGAAAGGCATCATGCCCATTTATGAGCCTGGCCTGGAGGAATTGGTCAAGCGCAATACCAAGGCTGGACGCCTGGCTTTTACAACTTCCTATGCGGACGGCTTGAAGGGTGCTGAATTTGCCTTCATCGCTGTGGGCACACCTTCTGGCGTGGATGGCAATGCGGATTTGAAATATGTGGAAGCTGCTGCTAAGTCCATTGCTGAGAACATGACTGCACCGCTGATCATTATCAATAAATCCACCGTTCCGATCGGGACCGGAGACTGGGTCGCCGATATCGTGAATAAAGCTCAGCCCAAGCCGATGGAATTCGCAGTTGTATCCTGTCCAGAGTTCCTGCGCGAGGGTTCCGCCATCCCCGACTTCATGAGTCCACACCGCAACGTGATCGGTTCCCTGGACCGTGACGCGGCGAACAAAGTTGCCCAGTTGCATCTGCCGTTGCGCGCTCCCATCGTGATCACTGACCTGCGCACCGCGGAAATGATCAAGTATGCCAGCAATGCCTTCCTGGCTGCGAAAATCTCCTTCATCAATGAGCTCGCCGATATGTGTGAAGTGGTCGGTGCGGATGTGAAGGAAGTTGCTGCGGGCATGGGCTACGATGCACGCATTGGTCGCCACTTCCTCGACGCAGGCCTGGGGTGGGGCGGCTCCTGCTTCCCGAAGGATGTGCAGGCGTTGGCGTACATGGCGAAGGAAAGAGGACTCGAGCCGCGTATTCTCAACGAAGTGATGAACATCAACTACGGTCGGCGCAAGGAAGTCACCAATCATGTCAGAAAATTGCTGGGTGGGGATCTGAAGGGCAAGACCATCGGTTTGCTTGGCTTGGCTTTCAAACCCAACACAGACGACATGCGTGATGCTCCTTCGATCGACATCGCTGGCGATCTGCTCGCAGCAGGAGCCAAGGTTCGTGGTTACGACCCTGTTTCGATGGAAGTCGCCCGTCCGATGATGACAGATGTGGAACTCTGCAAGGATCCTTACGAAATGGCGAAGGGCAGTGATGCCTTGATCGTCGTCACCGAATGGAATGAGTTCAAACAGCTTGACCTGGAGAAGCTCAAGGATCTGCTCAATTCGCCAGTCATTTACGATGGTCGCAATATTTACGATCCAAACGTGATGCACGAAATGGGTTTCACGTATCAAGCCATTGGACGCGGCAACCACAGGAAGTAGATTCAGTTCTTTGTCATTGCGAGGAGTCCGCGCTGAGCGGAGTGGGCCCGAATGTAGCGAGTGGCGAACGTAGACGAAGTAATCTCATTTATCGCCTCGAGCTAACAACCTGGCGTGAGATTGCTTCGCCTCTACTTGGCTCGCAATGACGGTGTATAGCGCATACAAGGTCGGATGGTCGGGTACAATTCACTGACCATCCGATTTTTCTTTGCAATCATCACACGACTAAGCGATCAAACCCAATACATGAAAACTCCTCCCGTTTGTAATTACGAAGATTCCGATTATCAGACTTCCTTTTGGGATGAGGGCGGACGCGCCTACGAGGATCGCACGGAAGCGATTGCCCTCAAGCGCCTGCTGCCTAAAAACGGACGCCTGCTCCTCGAACTTGGCGCAGGCGCCGGACGAAATACGCCGCGCTACGTGGGATTCGAACGCATCATCCTGCTCGACTATTCGCGCACCCAATTGGAGCAAGCCCAGGCTCGGCTTGGCAAATCCGACAAATATATCTATGTTGCCGCGGATGCCTATCGCCTCCCTTTTGTGGATGGCTTGTTCGATACGGTGACGATGATCCGCACGCTGCATCACATGGCAGATGCACCCAGGGCGTTGGAACAGGTCCGGAACGTGCTGCGCTCGGGTGGCATCTTTATTCTCGAATTTGCGAATAAGTTGAATCTCAAGTCGATCGTGCGATATTTATTGGGCAGGCAGAAATGGAATCCGTTTGCTCTGGAGCCGGTGGAATTCGTAAAGCTAAATTTTGATTTCCACCCCAGGGCGATCCGTAACTGGTTAAAGAAACTGGGATTCTCGATCGAAAGTACGCTAAGCCTTTCGCACTTCCGCGTTGGTTTATTAAAACGCATTGTTCCTACGGGCGTCCTCGTTTTCCTGGATTCGCTCTTCCAGTGGACGGGCGCCTTTTGGCAATTGACGCCAAGTGTGTTCCTAAAAGCGCGTAACGGCGCTGCGCAGGGTCCACATGGTGAGCAGACAAGCCCTGCGCTGGGAAATCTGACCCTGTTTTTCAAATGTCCTGCTTGTGGATCGTATCCGCTGCTGGATGAAAAGACTCACCTGGAATGTCTCAATTGCAGGAAACAGTGGGAAGTGAAGGATGGGATCTACGACTTTCGAGAGAGCGTTGCCTGAAATGCCTTGAAAACTAAACTGGCATCCGTCGCGGCACCCCTTTTTGTTGCGCTTTCTTTTGTCGCCTCGCGTCTGTTCTATATCCGGGCCGGGCTCCATTTTGATAACACTCCGCCTCGCTATTACTATCAATTCATCGATCCGCTGCTTTTAAGGTCGCGCTTCCTCGAGAGTCTCTGGTATTTGCATAGCCAGCCCCCGCTGTTCAATTTCATCACGGGCGTGCTCTATCAGGAATTTTCCCCCCAATCCAGAATTTATCAGTTGCTCTTTTTGTTCCTTGGCTTGCTATTTACCCTCGTTCTTTACTGGCTGGGTCTTCGTCTGGGCATAAAGCCTTGGTTCAGTGCGCTATTGGCTGCCTGGTTCATGATCAGCCCGGCGACAGTGTTGTACGAGGACCTGTACTTCTATGCGTATCCGATTGCGTTTCTTCTGGCATTCTCAGCGTTGGCACTCAGTAAATTCCTCGAAACAGAGAATCTCTGGTGGGGATTTGGGTTCTTTAGCCTGATCGCCAGTCTTTGTCTGATATGGGCGATCTTTCATCTTTTCTGGATGATCGCTATTATTGCTCTGGTTGCCATTTTCTACCGCAACTGGCGAAAACTTGCCGTGGTCAGCTTGATTCCTTTGTTGATCGTGACCGGATGGTATGCGAAAAACCTCGCCCTTTTCGGGTCCTTCGGCACATCCTCATGGGCTGGGATGAATTTCTCGCACGTCACTTTTCTCTCGCCACTCACGTCACCGTCCGTTCGTGAGGAACTCATCAGTCAGGGAAAACTCACCGCCTATCCGGTGACCGAAGCGTTCAGACCGGTTGAAATGTACGAAGATTTGCTGCCTGTCCCGGCGCCGCGCGGTATCCCGGTTCTCGACGAACCCTTCAAATCCACAGAAGCTGTTAACTTTAACCACGTCTTTTACATCGAACTCTCCAAAAGGATGTTTGCGGAATCCATAGACTTCATCCGAGCACATCCAGCGATATATCTGGATTCGGTCAAACAGGGCTTAGCGATCTATTTTCATTCTAGCAGTGATTACCTTCTTCTCAAAGATAAACCCACGCCAGGGCTAGAATCCTGGTGGAATCGCCTCTTTTACGGACAGCTCAGCAGCTATAACGAAGATTTCACGAATCGTTGGAAGGAAGATCCCAGGTACGTTGGCTGGTTTCTGCTTATTGCTTATGTGGCCGCCCTCATCTATGGAGTGAAAGTAGTCGTGGCGCGCGAAAAAACGGATCCCGTTTTCGTAGCTGTGATTGCGTTCATGACGTTCACGATCCTTTACTTCACGGTGATGGCGAATTTCCTGGACCTTGGCGAAAATAACCGGTTCCGCTTTACGCTCGATCCGATTGTGCTTTTGTTGGTGGGAAGGCTCTTACAGGATTTACTGATTCCCCGATTTTCGAAAGGCAGGCTGTGAAAGGGATGACCTGGATGGATCATCCCTTTTTTTCAATCGCCTTCAAGGCTCGCATGGCGCAGATTGTGATAGATCGTGAAGAAGATCATCTCCCGGATGGTCAGCTTTCCGATCAGCGGGTGGGGAAGCAGGTATCCGTCCAGTTCATCCTCGCTCCATTTTTGCGCCGCGGAAAGAAGGTCGTGATTTGCTTTCGACCACTCCTCGAGCAACCGCCGCTTCTTGTTTTCCAGGTCCACAACCGGAGTTTCCTGATTCGGAAGATAACGCCCGGATGCCTTTGCACCATTGGCAATGGCATCCCGATAGATTCGGCAAATCTCGTCGTACCCCATGGATGTTTTTTCTGGTTTCCCAAACATCGCCTGCAATGTAATCTTCGGCAGCTTCAAGGCTAACACAATCGGCTTCACTGCCTTGATCAGATGATCCACATTGTCAGACGGTGACCAACCCTCACCCTGCCGCGTAAAAAAAGCATTTGCTGGAATTGCCAGAAACCAGTTCTCTGCGCGTTGATTGGAATCCCTAAGAGTGGTGATCAAATCCGTTTTTGTGTTGAGTTCTGTCATCCTTGCGTCTAAAGCTTTTCAACAACCCAAAAATGCGACAAGCCGAATATTTTCAATGGCGTCTTTTCCAGGAACTGTAATACGTCACGCAAAAATCTGCCCAGGGAACCAAACCTGGCGATAATGTTATCGTATGCTCCGAAAACGATCGTGCATTCAACGAATTTAACAGGTAGATCTTCGAAGAGTTTCTCCAGGTCTCTTTTGGAATACACCCGAACATGTGGAGCAAGTTTGTCCCGTAAAAAACGCGGCAGATAATTCACGAATAACTTATTACCAAAATGATACTTGCCCTTCCAATAGATGCCGTGCGTCTCGAAAGGATAACCGCGGTTCGGACAAAAAAGTGTGATCCGTCCACCTGACTTAAGAAGACGTACCATCTCGCAGATCGCCAGGCGATCATCCTGTACGTGTTCGATCACTTCGTGGCTGAGAATCAGGTCAAAACTTGAAGAGGGGAGCGGGATGAATTCCCCGGCAGCGTTGACGATATGCCGAGAGCTGGCATGCGCTTCGGCGGCGCGCTCAAAATCATATTCCAGTCCGATCACTTTACCCCCGAATGGGGAGATGTGTTCCACATACATGCCCACACCGCATCCATCCTCCAGGATCTGCCCTGTGATGCGCTGCTCAGAGGCATTGACGATCATTTCAAGACGACGTTGTTGTCCCGCCCGCCAGACATAAGAAGGTTCACCGCGCAAGGCGGCTTTATTGAGATTCCGTTGTTGCATGTTTGTATTATATCTTGCATGTTTTTAGCGCCTGTGCTAGAATCTTCCCTGCACGACGAATTGATCACCGAACGCACCGAGAAGTGGGCAACCCCCACTTTTCTGCTTGTAATACAGTGCCGCAGGATTAACTGAACTTGAAATCTGATTTGAGCTTGTAAAATCATTCGCAGTTTAGTTTGTCCAGTGAAATAGTCGGTAGGAGTAACGGAGCAGTTAGCATGTCAAAGAACGAGTTCGCCCTGGCCTTCAACGAAGTGCTGGAAGAGAAACAACTTTCCAAGGATGTGATCCTTGGAGCAATCGAGTCCGCCATGGTTTCGGCATATCGGCGGGCTGTCAACGCGTCCACGGCACAACATGTGGAAGCCAAAATAGACGCCGAGACCGGTAAGGTCCTGGTTTTTGCTGAAAAAGAAGTCGTGGAAGACGTTCAGGAACCCAAGACCGAGGTCCTGCTGGATGAAGCACGCAAAGTCAACCCCGAGTGTCAGCTCGGCGATATGGTGGTCGTGGAGACCACACCTACAGACTTTGGTCGCGTTGCCGCACAGACCGCTCGTCAGGTGATTCAGCAGCGCATCCGTGAAGCGGAGCGTTCGAACCAGATGCAATACTTCGAGCGTCAGGTGGGTGAAATTGTCAGCGGTATCGTTCAGGCAACCAATGCCCAGGCAACGACACTTGGTCTGGATATGAAAGCCGAAGGTGTGTTACCCAGCAATCAAAGAATTCCGGGTGAAAGATTCAAACTACATGATCGTGTCCGTGCAGTCGTACTGGAAGTAAAGGACGGTTCACGCGGACCGCAGATCGTGCTCTCGCGCGCCCATCGAAATTTCCTGCGCCGTTTGCTCGAGAACGAAGTTCCTGAGATTTATCACGGCGTGGTGGAAATCCGTGCCATTGCGCGTGAGCCGGGCGCTCGCGCCAAAGTCGCCGTGATGGCAACCCAGGCAGGTGTTGACCCTGTCGGCGCGTGCGTAGGCATCAAAGGGGTACGCATCCAGGCGATCGTCAAGGAACTGCACGACGAAAAGATCGATATTATCCAGTGGGATCAGGATCCTGTTATTTATATCTCCAAAGCCATTAGTCCGGCACGCGTCACCGGCGTGTATCTCGTGGAAGCGGAAAGCAGCCGTACAGCGACGGTGGTTGTTGGGGAAGACCAGTTGAGCCTTGCCATTGGACGCGATGGACAGAATGCGCGTCTCGCCGCCAAATTAACCGGCTGGCGCATCGACATCAAGTCGCTGGCTGAGGCCGCCGGCGATGCAGTGCAGAAGCTGCGCAGAGATATGGAATTGAGTGCGCTCCTACCCAATGCAGTCGAATCCATTCCGGCGGTGGAGGAAGCTCTCGCCAAGAAGGCCGAAAACCGGCCGGTCACGCCTGAAGAATATTCAATGATTGGTCAGTTCGTGGACCGCGTGGAACGCCGCACGATCCAGATCAAGGAAGACGCGGCTCGCGCCGTGGAAGAGAAAACCGCAAGTGCCCTTTCCGAGGTTCCCACCGCTGCTTTTGGAATGCCGCTCGAAGAACTTGGGCTCAAGGAACACGTATTCAATATTCTCGTGGAAGCTGGTATCGATACGATTGGTGGATTGATGATGTCCATGAAGATGGATGCCAACCGCATTCTTGGATTGCCCGGTATTGGTCCCAAAGCAATGCAGAATATCGAAGAGATGCTTGCTGTGTTGAAATTCCCCGAACCCGCTCCGGTCGAACCGGTGGCTGAACCGGTAATTGAGGCTGCACCTCCAGCTGAGGAAGCACCGGTTCTCGCGGAAGTCGCGGCAGCCGTCGCTGCGGAACCGGTGAACCTTGAGGAAGTGCCCGGCGCGGAGAAGCTGGCTTCGGCGAAAAAAGAGCCGAAGGGCAAAGTTGCCGAAGAAGAAGATGACGAGCATAAAGATGGCGTCTCGTTGGATGAGCTTTTTGCCATGAAGCCTGAGATCTTCCAGACTGCCGGTGGCGAGGAAGAAGAGTCCGCGGACAAGAAGAAGGGCAAGAAGGGTAAGAAGAAAAGCGTCGAATTGGAATTCGATGAAGAACGCGGCGAGGTGGTCGGACGCAAGAAGCACAAACGCGGCGACGATCCCCTCGGCGGAGATTGGTAATATAGTGGTTGTATCGTCATTGCTCTGGCGATGACTTGAGATGAAGGTGTCAAAGAAACCTGTTCAACGTGTGAAACATGTGCCTCAGCGGACTTGTGTGGGCTGTCGTGAGATTTTGCCCAAACGCAAGATGATCCGTCTCGTGCGCACGGCTGAAGGAGTGCAGGTGGATCCCACCGGAAAACTCGCCGGAAGGGGAGCCTACCTGCACGACCGTCGGGAGTGCTGGGAGCGCGCTTTGAAAGGTACACTGGCGCACGCGTTGAAGACAACTTTAACAGTGGATGATCATCGACGACTCGAAGATTATATGAACGCCCTGCCGGTGGAGGCAGCGGTCGTAGGGACCGGCGAGTAACCAGTATGTGATTTGATTGAATCGCTCACTGGGCTTGCCGAGATGAAGAATGTGCCTTCTTGCGCGTTGTTCATCCCAGATTGAATTGAGGAGGTAGCCCATGAGCGCTAACGGAAATAAACTTGAATTACCTGCCAGCATTGTTATTCGTGACCTGGCGCAGAAAATACAAAAAAGCCCCATTGATTTGATCAAAAAATTGATGTCGAATGGTGTGATGGCAACTATTAATCAGGCTGTGGACTATGATACAGCCGCGATTGTAGTTGGCGAGTATGGCTTTGAGGCTGTCCCGGAAGTGATCGAAGAAATAAAAGTTGAGACTGGCGAAGTGCCGCTCTGGCGGCGCATGATTGCAGGCGAAGATGAATCAACACTGAAGAATCGTCCTCCCGTAGTGACCATTCTCGGTCATGTAGATCATGGAAAAACGAGCCTGCTCGACGCGATCCGGCAGACAGATGTGGCAGCCGGCGAAGCAGGCGGCATTACACAACATATTGGCGCATATCAGGTGGAAAAGAAGGGCAGATTGATCACTTTTCTCGATACGCCTGGTCATGCCGCGTTCACGCAGATGCGGGCGCGTGGTGCCCAGGGCGCGGATATTGTTGTGCTTGTTGTTGCGGCAGATGATGGCGTGATGCCACAGACTCGTGAGGCGATCGCGCATGCAAAAGCGGCGCGGGTGCCGATCATGGTTGCGTTGAACAAAATCGATAAAGCCAACGCCAACCCGGAACATGTCAAACAACAGCTTGCCGACCAGGAACTCGTCCCTGATGATTGGGGCGGCAATACGATGGTGATTCCTGTTTCTGCCAAACAGAAGCAGGGCATTGACGACTTGCTCGAAGGTATCCTGCTGGTTGCAGATAACATTGAAATCAAGGCGAATCCGAGCGGGAAAGTGATCGGAACCGTCATCGAAGCCGAACTTGATAAGTCCAAGGGCGTCATGGCAACATTGCTTGTTCAGAATGGGACGTTGGAATCTGGCAGCATCGTTGTGGCTGGTACGGCTCATGGCAAGCTACGAGCCCTTTCCGATTTCAAAGGCAAGCCAGTGAAAAAAGCAGGTCCATCCACGCCTGTAGCGGTGATGGGCTTAAGCGATGTGCCCTCCGCCGGTGATCTGTTCGAAGTCGTTGACTCTGAACGTGAAGCACGGACCATTGTTTCTGAGCGTCTCGAGTCGGCAAAATCCCAGGCGCAGGCAAGGAAGAAGGTTTCGCTTGAAGATCTCTTCGCTAATGTCCAGGCTGGGGAAGCCAAGGAACTGAACCTGATCGTCAAAGCGGATGTACAGGGTTCGCTGGACCCGATCGTGACCGAACTGAATAAACTTGGTGAAGGTGAGATCGGCATCAAGGTGCTGTACTCCGAAACGGGCAACATCGGCGAAAATGATGTTATGCTTGCCGCGGCGTCGAATGCGATTATCATTGGCTTCAACGTCCAGGCGGATGTCTCCGCACGGCGTGTCGCCGAAAAAGAAGGTGTCGATATCCGGCTGTATGAAATCATCTATCGCAT
>Ga0065707_10001196_pt1 | contig 12549 bp, 11 predicted proteins | sample SwiRhicommuniRL3_FD_59094 | JGI IMG/M metagenome (GOLD analysis project Ga0065707, IMG submission 59094) | Switchgrass rhizosphere bacterial communities from Rose Lake, Michigan, USA - RL3 v2 (version 2) | ecosystem: Host-associated > Plants > Roots > Rhizosphere > Soil | place: East Lansing... | reverse complement strand
CCCGCCTCTAAACACTACTTGCTGGCCACGCCCTGAACCTTCGCAATCACTTCTTCCGCGACATTCTTGGGCGCCTGATCGTAACGCTCGAAATGCATCGTCGAAGTCGCGCGCCCTTGTGTCGCTGAGCGCAGGTCGGTCGTATAGCCAAACATTTCCGATAACGGTACATAGGCGGTAATCACCTGGGCCCCGCCAGGTCTCATCTCAGTTCCCGCGAACTGGCCGCGACGCTTCATCAGATCGCCATTAACGGCTCCCACGTAATCGTCCGGCGTCACCACCTCGATCCGCATGATCGGCTCCAGCAGAACCGGCTTGGCCTTCCTCACCGCGTCCTGGAAAGCCAGCGAACCGGCAATAATGAAGGCCCGCTCGTCCGAGTCAACCTCGTGAAAACCGCCGTCAACCAGACGTACTTTGATATCGACCAGGTCATAGCCGGCGAGAAAGCCTCGCTCCATGGCATCGTGCACGCCCTGCTCGGTCGGCTTGATGAACTCGCGCGGAATTGCACCGCCCTTGATCTCGTTCTCGAAAACAAAGCCTTCGCCCGGCGCCGGCTCGATCTCGAGCTCGACGTGCGCGTACTGTCCGCGACCGCCGGTCTGCTTCTTGAATATTTCTTTTCCTGGAGCTGCCTGCGTAATGGTTTCGCGATAGGCCACCTGCGGTTTGCCGACATTCGCTTCGACGCCAAACTCACGCTTCATGCGGTCGACAATAATTTCCAGGTGCAGCTCGCCCATGCCGGCAATAATCGTCTGGCCGGTTTCATGATCGGTGGAAACATTAAAGGAAGGATCTTCCTGAGCGAGACGCCCGAGCGCCACGCCCAGCTTGTCCTGATCTGCACGGGTCTTGGGCTCCACCGCGACGCGAATTACCGGAGCCGGAAACTCGATCGCCTCAAGAATGATGGGCTTGTTTTCGTCACAAACCGTGTCGCCGGTGGTTACCTGCTTCATGCCGCCAATGGCGATGATTTCACCAGCGCTCGCAGCTTCAATGTCCTCACGCTTGTTTGCGTGCATACGCATCAGGCGACCCACTCGCTCGCGCGAATCCTTCGCCGTATTGTAGGCATACGAACCGGACTTGATCGTGCCGCTGTAAATCCGCACAAACGAGAGCTGCCCCAGGTGCTTATCAGCCATGATCTTGAAGACCAAACCGCTAAACGGAGCACTCGCATCCGGAGGCCGAGTTTCCTTCTGGCCATTCTTGGGATTCAAGCCTTCAACCGGCGGAATATCAAGCGGTGAGGGCAGGTAATCAACCACCGCATCCAGCAGCGTCTGCACACCTTTATTCTTGAAAGCTGAACCCGTAACGACGGGCACGATCCTCAATTCGAGAGTGCCTTTGCGCAGCGCCTTCCGAATTTCGTCTTCGCTAATCTTTTCGCCTTCGATGTACTTGTGCATCAAGTCATCATCGACGGTCGCCACGGCTTCGATTAACTTCTCGCGCGCCGCGGCGGCTTCTTCTTTTAGATCTTCGGGAATCTCAACGACCTCGTACTCGGCGCCCTTCGATTCATCGCTCCAGATCAAGCCCTTCATCGCGATGATGTCCACCACACCTTTGAACCGATCTTCTAAACCGATGGGAATTTGAATGGCGACGGGATTTGCACCCAGGCGGGCAATAATCGAATCAAAGGAACGCTGGAAAGATGCGCCGGCGCGATCGAGCTTGTTGATGAAGCAAATGCGCGGAACGCCGTATTTATCGGCCTGACGCCAGACAGTCTCTGACTGCGGTTCGACACCGGCAACCCCGTCGAACACGGCGACCGCACCGTCAAGCACGCGCAGGCTGCGCTCGACTTCCATCGTGAAATCCACGTGGCCCGGCGTGTCTATGATATTGATGCGATGATCGACGCCGTTCCGTTCCCAGAAACAAGTCGTGGCCGCGCTGGTGATCGTGATGCCGCGCTCCTGCTCCTGCTCCATCCAGTCCATGATCGCCGTGCCCTCGTGCACCTCGCCGATCTTGTGCGTGATGCCCGTGTAATAAAGGACACGTTCAGTCGTGGTGGTCTTACCGGCATCAATGTGCGCCATGATGCCGATATTCCGGAACAGATTTAAGTCTTGCTTTGCCATTACCACTTATAGTGAGCGAACGCCTTGTTGGCATCCGCCATACGATGCGTATCTTCCTTCTTCTTTACCGCGTTGCCCCGATTATTAGCCGCGTCCAGCAATTCAGCAGCGAGCCGATCGGTCATTGTCTTCTCGCCTCGTCCGCGCGCGTACTGCACAATCCAGCGAATTGCCAGAGCGCCGCGGCGCTCCTGGTGCACTTCAACCGGAACCTGGTAGGTGGATCCACCTACGCGACGGGATTTCACTTCGACCGTCGGTCGCACGTTTTCGATCGCGCGCTTAAAAACCTTCAAAGGCTCTTCGCCGGCCTTTTCCCCAACCTGTCGCAGCGCGGTATAGAAAGTACGCTCTGCGATTGAACGTTTACCGCCCCACATGATGCCGTTAATGAACTTAGTCACCAGCGGGCTGCTATAAACCGGATCTGGAAGAACGGCGCGCCGTTCTGCAACTCTGCGTCTTGGCATAAATTATTTCGCGCCTCCCTTCGGGCGCTTGGCGCCATACTTCGAACGGCTCTTCTTACGGTCGCCGACACCTACCGAATCCAGCGTGCCGCGAATCACGTGATAACGAACACCCGGCAGGTCCTTGACACGCCCCCCGCGAATCAAAACGATCGAGTGCTCCTGCAAATTGTGGCCGACGCCGGGTATATACGTAGTGACCTCGATTCCATTGGTCAGACGCACGCGCGCAACTTTTCGCAGCGCCGAGTTCGGCTTCTTCGGCGTCTGCGTATAGACGCGAGTGCAAACTCCACGCTTTTGAGGCGAGCTTTGTAGCGCCGGACTGGCCGTTTTGTATTTGACCTGCTGCCGGCCCTTGCGAACTAGCTGATTAATCGTCGGCATCGTTTTCTTCTTTGATTAGCCCGGCCGCTATTCGCTACCGGCTTTCACTCCAACTTCGCGCGCTCCAAAGCGCAAAAAGGGCCCTGGCCTGCCTCTTTCCGGAACCTGTCCGGCAGTCAGCGCAGACAAACTGCCCTGCTACAAATTTTTGGTAAAGGGACGTTCTGATTTCGCTGTTCAGGCGGGCGCGGATTTGGCTTCCCAGTTAGCCCAAAATATAGCCGAAGCTTTTCTGTGGCGTCGGCCGAGCGAGTAGATTCGCCTTGGTACGAACTCGCGTCTATCGAAAAAATACGCGAATTTCTACGCCACAATAATCAACGGTTGATGGCTTGCATCGAACCGGGCAACGCCTCCGCACCGACAGAACCAGTTATAGCGTTGCACTAGAGGAACCCGAGACCGGAGTCCGAAACGGGAAACTATAATGGCCGCCCCGATTCATGTCAAGCGAGGGTGGGACTTTTCGTTTACCGGGTTGTTTACCGGGCCAGCCACTTCACTAAATAGACAATTCCGATAACAGCCCCACCGAGGGCCGCGACGACGGAAACTACCACGGCCGCAACCATCAATTTGAACTTGCGATAACGCTTATCATCCGGAGGTGACAGGGAACTCTGAGGAAAATACGGGGGTGGTGTGTAGGTCGCCATATGCGGTTCTCCGAAAACGTTCCTACCTTATCACGGTTTCGGCGTCGGACGCCTGGGGGCGGGCCTCGCGTTGCTGTTGGTATTTTTGGACGAGCTATTTGAATTCAGATTGCCGTTTGCATTAGCATTTTCCTGCTGCTTCTTAAGCATCTCTTCCGCGTGTTTCTTGCCTTCCTTGATCCGCTGCGAACCCTCTTTGGCGTTTTCGAGGGCGTCAGTTGCCCGATAGTCGTTCGGATCCAACTCGAGCGCCTTTTTAAAAGCCGAAGCCGCTTCCGAATAGTGGGCCAGTCGTGTTTCCGCCATGCCTAACTGGTAGAAAGCCTCTTCGTCCTCAGGCTTTAATTTTGTTGCCTGGCGATAAGCTCGGGCCGCCTCCTCATCCTGATGTAAAAAGCTATGAGCTTCCCCCAGGTAGAAAAAGGCATCGCCGTCTTTTGAGTCAGCCTGAATTCTCTTCTTGAATAGCTCGATTGCTTTTTTGTACTCGTCGTCGCTTTCGGTCTTTTTATCAAGTGCAGCATATGACATGCCCAGCCGTAAGTGAGCTTCGGCGTTATTAGGATCCTGACTGATTACTTGTTTGAAAATTTCGGCTGCTTGCTCATCCTGATCGTTCTTGTACAGTTCCTTGCCCTTTTCAATTAGCGATTGCACTTGACGCTTCGCCTCTTCGGGATCCGACGACGCAGAGAAGGTAGAGTTGACGTTCGAACCACTTTTAGAAGTTCTGCGGCAGCCTGTTACTGGCAGGAGCAGGAAAACCAAAGAAAAACAGACGACGAATTTCGTTCGCAAAGAGATGGGACAAGGCGTCGTCATGAAACCGCACCTATCTACGCGAATTGCGAGCCTGAGTCAACTTGTGAGCCGCGATTCATGACGAAAAAGAGGCTACAACCTGGAAAAAAGTGGGCCTACAAAAGCGAATGAGCGCTGCAACGTGGGCGTCGCAGCGCTCATCCATTTTCGTGGTTACTGTCCTCACCCCAGCAACCACTTGAGACGGAGGATCCACCAACCGTCTCTCTTGCCCCACAATATACATCGCAACAGTTGTGCCGCGCAATCGAAATTTTTTCACAAGGGAAAAGCGCCAAAAACGTATGGTCTTACCGCTCGCTGCTAATGGCCATTACACCCTGTGTGCAACTTCTTCACGCTCCCGCCGGTAACAATTACTCGACCGTGCAATTCTTAGCCAGCGGACCTCAAGTACCCGTGTTCGTCAGGCCTATTTCATTCTTAATTACCGTCGCCAACTCATCGGCCAAGGCGTGAACCTGCTGTTCGTTCTCGCCTTCAATCATTACTCGAGCCAGTGCTTCAGTGCCGGAATATCGCAGCAGCAAACGGCCCCGGTTCCCGAGGATATTTGCGATTTGCTCCGACTTGGCATGAACCGCGGGAATGGTTTCGAAGGGAACCTTGTCCTTAACCCTAACGTTTACTAAAGTTTGCGGGCAGCGCGAAAACCCTTCAGTCAGCGCGGTGAGTGACTTCCCCTCGTCATGCATTACTCGGAGAAGCTTGATGGCCGTGATCATTCCATCTCCGGCCAGGCTAATATTTGGAAAGATTATGTGTCCTGATTGCTCGCCACCCAGAACAGCTTTGGTTCGCAGCAGCTCCTCCAGGACATATTTGTCTCCGACGTCGGTCCGCGCCAGCTTGATGTCACGGTTGCGCAACGCTATTTCCAGGCCAAGATTCGTCATTACTGTCGACACCACAAGATGTCCCACAAGCTCTTCGCGCGAGTTCAAATAATTCGCGAGGACCCACATGGTGGCGTCACCGTCAACGAACTGGCCCTGGGCATCAACAAACAAGGCCCGGTCAGCATCACCGTCCAAGGCAACACCCAGATCCGCGCCGTCATTCGCGACGCGTTCCTGCAACCCCTCGATATGGAGCGAACCACAGTTAAGATTTATGTTGCGCCCGTCCGGTTGATTGTTGATGGGCAGCACGTGCGCACCCAGCCGCCTAAAGAGTTCGGGCGCCAGGTCAGACGCAGCACCGTTGGCACAATCGACTACGATCGTTGACCCCTGGAGCGGCAGTTCGCCGGCAACGTTGTGCTCAAGGTAGTCAAGGTAGCGACTATGAAGCTCTCGCTGCCTGTCTTTGGCGCCGTGCGCTGGCCCCGCCGCGCCTTCAACCACATCTGCAAATCTATTCTGGCCGACATCAGCTTCAATTCTTTGTTCAGTGGCATTATCGAGCTTACGTCCGGACGGATCGAAGATCTTTATCCCATTGTCCTGATACGGATTGTGTGAGGCGCTAATGACAACTCCGGCGTCAGCCGAAAGCGCGCCTGTCAGAAACGCCACGCCCGGCGTGGTGATAATTCCTGCCGATTCGAGTTCTGCACCGACGGCGCCGGCGCCGGCCATCAGATCATGCTCAATCTGCCCGCCCGACTCGCGAGTATCGCGCCCTATAACGATTCGTGGCGCGCGCCCGCCGGTTCGTTCGGCGAGATGTTCAGCCAGAGACGCACCAACGATGCGAACCGTCGCGGAATCGAGCGGAAATTCGCCCGCTTTGGCGCGGATGCCGTCAGTGCCGAAAAGTTTCGTTGTTTTTTTCGGCTTCAATTTGGATTTGGGGATTTTGCGGTCGAATTGCCGCTGGCAATAATCGTCACGTGAACATTGATGGTTCCCAGCGGTTGAATGTTCCGATCAAGGGTCGATAAAGGCACGGGCGAAACGTCAAAGCTCTCCTGGCGGCCTTCCACTGAAATTGGCACTATGAGTTTCTCGATCTCGTTTAAATAGTTGACCGGGCCCTGGATCTTAATTTTTCCGGGAGTGGCGACCACATCCTTAACTTCGAATGTTGGTGCAGGCTTTCCTTCCGGTTTCGCCTCAACCATGACCTCGCGTTGGGTAATTCGGCCGGAAACCATAAACCAAAGGACCAGCGTTATCGCCAGCGCAAGCAGTTTCAGGCCCCAATCGTCAGCAAACAGGCCACGCACCCTTTGCCACCAACCGACGAACTCTGCATATCTTTGGTGATTTCTCTGAGGCATGTTCCTGGTTAAGCTGATACGGCCTCTTCGGCCTCAGTCCCGTGCGGATCCGACCGCCGCGGGCGGCTTTCGAGCTGTTTGTAAATGGCTGCGCGCAATCGCGTAGCATCGAGTGCCCGCTTAATCCGACCGCGGCGCACGAACGATACCAAACCCGTTTCTTCCGACACCACAATAGCCACCGCGTCTGAATCTTCAGTGATGCCCAACGCCGCGCGATGCCTGGTACCAAGATCCTTCGACAAAAGCGGGTTCAGCGACAACGGTAGAAAGCACGAAGCCGCAGCGATTCGATCATCGCGAACAATGATGGCACCGTCATGAAGCGGCGACGCCGGATTAAAGATCGACACGATCAGATCGTAGCTGAGTTCCGCATCCAGCCGCACACCTGCATCGACTATTCCTTTCAAACCGACGTTGCGCTCAATCACGATCAGTGCGCCAGTCTTGGTCGAAGACAGAGTCGTGGCAGCCAGGACAATTTCATCATAAATGCTCTCGCCAAACTGGCCCCGATGACGGCGGCCAAACGGCACCCGAAATCGATTCCCAAAAGTAATCAAGGCCTGGCGAATCTCAGTTTGGAAAAGGACGATGATCGCCACGCCGATGTAAAGCAAGGCGCCGCGCAAAACAAACTCCAGAGTCGTCAAGCCCTGATTAACAGCCAGCCAGTAGAGAAACCCGAACACGCCCAGTGCTGCGGCCATGGCTGCCGCGCGCGTTCCCCGCAACAGTTTCAGAACGCCGTAAACAAGCAGGAACACCAGCGCGATGTCCACCAGCGAACGCGGTTCGGCCAGCCTCGCGAGATAGTCCTTTACTGGTATTAATAAGAAGAGCATGCGCGCCGCCAGTTTGAATCAACGAATAGTCCAGTACCCTCTGATGTCGACTTCACATCAGCCGTGAAATCAAAAATCGATTGCCGGAAAGGGTCCGTGCAGATGGTCGCGCCCGACTACGGTTCACGGACGCTCCGCTGGGATTATCGCGGAAAAATTCGCGTGAGGCAACGATGTTTCCGAATTATTTCTTTCGCAGCCGGCCTCTTCGGAAGAAGCCAACCAACTCGCCGGTTTGGCCGACGACCGCCACTGCGCCAACACCATTGTGATCGAGCAATTCATTGACGCTTTCAATCGTGGCACTCTCAGGAACAAACAGTGACGAGTTCACCGTCCGCATCACTTCGCGGGCCCGCAGGCTGCGCCAACGTTCGCGCGGAATTTTTTTCAAATCCTCAAGCGCGAGGATTCCCAGCAACCGGCGATCATGCGCTACCGGAAAGCTGGCAAAGCGATGCAACGGGAGAATTTCATCGACAAACCGGTTAATAGGAAGTTCCGGGTCGAGGGAAACCGGCGGGGACATCGCATCCCGCACCGTGGCAGTTGGCCGCGCGCTGCGCACCACACTGGTTGCGGCCCCCAGAAGAAACACACCGACGAGCACTGACCACAGGCCCATGAAGTAAGCGCGAAAGGTGGGCGCTACGGCCATATAAATGCCAAACGCGATCAACACCAGCGATATCAACTGGCCGCAAAAGCCGGCGATGCGCGTCGCCTCACGAATGTTGCCGGTCCGCTTCCAGATGATCGCGCGCAGCACTCGCCCGCCATCGAGGGGATAGCCTGGGAACAAATTGAAAACGGCCAACAGCAGATTTCCCGCTCCGATAAAAAAGAAGAAAGCGGTGCCAAAATTGAACTGCAACGTCGCAGTCAGCATCATTCCGGCAAAGGCGACCAGCGAGAAGACGAAACTCGCGGCCGGGCCGGCCACCGCGATCCGAAATTCCGCCTTGGGATTCTGCGGTTGAGTTTTCAAACGCGCGAGCCCGCCAAACGGATGCAGAACGATCTCTTCGATTTCGATTCCTTCGGCGCGTCCCATCAAGGCGTGCGACAGTTCATGACCAAATACGGAAAGAAAGAGTCCCAGCGTAGTCACGACTCCCAGGGTCCAGGCTATGAAATCGCCGGTTGGCGGAATGGTAAGCTTGCTGAGTTGTAAAGGATATTTTCTGACGTTGGCGGCGATTAGGACCACGCTCATCGCAAACACGATAAACCAGCGATAATCAATGCGCACCGGAATGCCATAAACCCGCGCGACAAGAATTTGTCGTTTGAAGAATCCCTGAAGCTTCATGGGCTAAGGGCAAAGCGCTAAGAGCAAAGGGTTAGACGCCTTGATCGACCGAGAAGTTCCAAACTCGGTACGCACGCCGCTGGCGTGCTCGACCTAATAACCGATCCGGTAGCACGCCAGAGGCGTGCGTACCTTACGCGCTGCTGATTGAGTGCTGCCAATCGACTTCGAAGAGGGGCACAGGTTGCTCGCGATTCTTGACGCTGATCGGGTCGCGCGGCAATAACTGATAACGCGTTTGCGCCGCGTTGGCGGCCACTTCGCTAATAAAAATCTGGCCGCTCTTGGTGTTTGATTCGAGACGTGAGGCGGTGTTCACTGTGTCACCGATGGCCGTGTATTCTGATCGCCGCTCAGAACCAATGTATCCAACAATCGCCTCTCCGGTGTGCAAACCAATACCGATGCCAATTTCCGGATAGCCTTCAGCACGCAACTCATCGTTGATACTGAGCATGCGACGCTGCATCGCGACTGCGGCTGACACGGCGTTCGCGGCATCCTTCGGGGTCACGGTCGGCGCGCCAAACAAAGCCATCAAACCATCCCCCAGGTACTTATCGAGCGTGCCTCCGTGAGCAAAAATGATGTCAGTCATTGCCGAGAAGTATCGATTGAGTAACTGCACGATTTGTTCCGGCACAGCATGCTCGGAAATGCGTGTGAAGCCGCGAATGTCGGCGAAGAGCACGGTGATCGTCTGCGTCACGCCGCCGAGCTTGAAAGAATTCGGATTCTCGAGCATCTGCTTGACGACGTACTCCGGCAAAAAGCGGCTGTAGTTGGCACGGGCCACTTCCTCCTTCGCCAGGCGTTCGTGCGCTCGCACATTTTCGACGGCAATGGCTGTTTGCGCCGCAACCGCGCTAATCAATTCCAGATCGTCGGGCTTGAAAGCCGAGAAAGGATCGAGGCGATCCGCATAGAGCGCTCCATGGACTCCTGATTCGGTAAAGAGCGGGGCGCAAATGGTCGAGCGCACGCCCTGCGAGACAATCGAATCGACACCGGCAAATTGTTCATCGGCGGCGGCGTCCTGACTCAGGAGCGCCACCCGGTCCTTCATCACCTTGCGGGTGATCGTGCGGCCGATGGTCATCTTGCGGGCATGGGCCTCCAGCTTTTCATCGCGCGCGCGCGTCGCAATCGGGAACAACTTGGCGTCATCGGCGTTTGCTTCAGTGACGATGCCGTCGGCCAGCAGGGCGATAACCCGATCAGCGGGAGTCGATCGAAAGATAATGTCGGTGGCCATCTTAAAGATTTTATCGAGATCGAATCCGGCGCCGAGCGCTTTGCTCATCTCGTAAATTTCGCTGAGGATGTTCGCCTTGCGCTGCAGCGTTTCGAGCACTTTATCGCCCTTCGGGACCACGGCGCCGCTGGTGCCTGGATCCGATTGCCGCAGCACTGTCGTGAGAACATCTTTGGCCGACATCAGCAATTGCGTATGTCCGAGCGGTTTATCGTCGAAACTCAAATCGGCGGTGCGTTCTTCTTTAGCCTGTTCAAACCGCAAGGTGCTGGCGCCGATGGTTACGCGATCGCCGTCTTTGAGGGCGTGTTCAAATTTTTGTTCGCCGTTGACAAATACCTTGTTTGCGCTGCGCTTGATCTGGCCGTTAACCACAATGCCGTCGAAGATCGTAAACGAGCCGTCATCGTTCGGCTTGATGTGCGCATGGTGACGCGAGGCACGAGGGTCATCCAGGACCACCTGATTGTCGGGGGCACGCCCAATCATGCAGAGCACGCGGGCAATGAGTTCATGTTGCGACTGGCGTCCGCTGGCGTCAGTAACTTTAAGTCGAGCCATAAGAAGTAGGTTCCAATGGAATAATTTAGCGAGCCGATTCTACAAGGTAAACGGCTTTTCAGCATAGCATCATCGCAAGGGCATTGGATCAGCATTGCGGCGCCGACCAACTCTTGCTACGTTCTCGGGACGGTGCGATGATGTCGGCCTCAACAGGCTAACCCGATACTCGGAGGTTCCTCAATGTACAGCCTCAAATATCTGCGTCTCTTGTTTCTTGCTGTCGCGGCAACGGTGGTCTCGTTTCCGGGAATCGTCAATGGCCAAGGGTCTGAGCCGAAGAACAATCGAACTGGATCAATCTCAGGTCATGTTATCGTCGGCGGCAAAGCGGCGGCTGGAATGGCGGTTGGGGCGTTCGGCAACGACAACAGCCTCAATCGTCGGATACCTGCGGCCCAAACCACAACCGACAGCGAGGGTTACTATCACCTCACCGGATTAGCGGCGGGGAATTATCAGATTACAACCTTCACTAGCAACCTGACACCCGCTGATCCAACCAATGACTTTCAATACGGTTTCGCTTATTTCGCGTCAAGCAAAAGCGTTTTGTTGGCAGCCGGTGAAGAAGTCAAAGACATCGACATCAAGCTCGTTCGCGGCGGGGTGATCACCGGACGGGTAACTGATGCCGAGAACAAACCTATCGTTGAAGAACGCGTGAACCTTTTGCCGATTCGGGAGGACGGCCGATTAGGCCAGCTGCCAATTCCTATAACCCAGATGTATACAACTGATGATCGAGGCGCGTATCGGATCTACGGTTTACCGGCGGGCCGATACAAGGTGAGTGTTGGCGCCGATGCTTCCCGGGGTTACATCGGCGGGGGCATCGGTTATTTCCAATTGACTTACCATCCCGACGTTACCGATACGGCGCGAGCAACGATAATCGATTTGGCCGAAGGCGGGGAAGCTACCAACGTGGACATCCGCGTTGGGCGCTACGAGGAAACCTATTCGATGGCGGGACGCGTCATCGATTCTGAGACCGGAGTACCAATCTCCGGCGCACGTATTGGGTTGATGATATCTCGGGGTGGACAACCGGCCATCTCAACAACTTTTGGCAATCCCACGGGAGCCGACGGAAAGTTTAGCCAGCAAGGCTTCACGCCGGGCCGATACGGCGTTTACGTCGCTTCGGAATATGGCGACAGTGACTTTTACAGCGATCCCGTCTTCTTCGATGTCGTTGATAAGAACGTTTCAGGTCTGGAAATCAAAGCTGTCCGCGGCCTGAGTATAAGCGGGACGCTCGTCGCCGAGAATTTGCAACTGAAAGACCTCTTGCAACAGCTCCCAGGATTGGAGGTTTCAGCGATGACCATCCCCGCGGACGGCCGCGTGACCCCATCAACGCTTCGCTCCTCAGGCCGGGGACTGGTTGGGGCGGATGGAAGTTTCCAGGTCAACGGACTGAGACCGGGACGAGTTTCGTTCACAGTTTATTCGCCCAGCTCAGCCAAGCGGGCATCGGTCCTGCGCATCTCGCACAGCGGCATCGGCGTGTCGCAGGGTTTCGAGCTCCAACCCGCGCAAAGTGTTTCAAGCGTCCAGATTGTAGTCGAGTACGGCACGGGAGCAATTTCCGGGAATGTAAAATTCGAGGGCGGGTTGCCATCAGAGGTTCAGCGCACCGAGATCATTTGCTATCGCCAGGGTCAAAGATCGTATGCGGGAGGAGCAACCCTTGATGCGCGCGGTCACTTTTTGATGAAGGGATTTGCGCCCGGAACTTATGAATGCGGCTTGCAGCATATCTACGCACCCGGATCTCAGCGGCGCATGCCCAACACTGCGCGGCAAACCGTCACTGTCGTCAATGACGCCGAGGCGGAACTTAACTTCGTCGTGAATCTCGCCGTGCCGGGAGGTGGGCCATGATCGCATTAAG
>Ga0065707_10001019_pt1 | contig 12553 bp, 11 predicted proteins | sample SwiRhicommuniRL3_FD_59094 | JGI IMG/M metagenome (GOLD analysis project Ga0065707, IMG submission 59094) | Switchgrass rhizosphere bacterial communities from Rose Lake, Michigan, USA - RL3 v2 (version 2) | ecosystem: Host-associated > Plants > Roots > Rhizosphere > Soil | place: East Lansing... | reverse complement strand
GAAGGCCGACAGAAGGAACATAAAAGTCCGCCCCATGTCGGCCGTGTTTTGAATGCTATACCGGCCGATTTGACCGATGAAAGAAGGCATATGTTGTCTTGGAAAATCGATGTTATTAGTCTCAGGCTATTACCGAATAGTCAATTGTTTTTCAAGAATCGAGAAGCTTAAATACGGCGCGGCATGGCGTCGGGCTTAGGCTTCGCGCCATTCACCGGAGGATTAGATTGATGGAGTATTGGGACGATCGAGGATGTCCTTGCCCGACTGTAAAAACCGGGGGAGCATTTGAAGGAGACGATGGCGCAACGAGAAGATAGCGCGAAAACGCCGAATGAAACTCTGGATGCGTTGTTCGACGGCCGCATGAACCTGTTTCAAAGCCGGACGGGTTACCGATTTTCCATCGACGCGCTGCTACTGGCTTATTTTGTCGTTATTCGGCCGGGTGACAGGATCGTTGATCTCGGCACCGGCAGTGGCATTATCCCGCTTGTGTTGGCCCGGCGGCATTCATCCGCCACGGTCACCGGTATCGAACTGCAAGCGTCGATGGTCGAGCGCGCGCGCCGCAATGTGCGGTTAAACGAGCTCGACGCGCGAATCAAAATCATCTCGGGCGACGTGCGCACCCGGCAAAATTTTCCAGGAGCGGCCGGTGCCGACGTCGTCGTGTGTAATCCGCCCTATCGCAAACCAGGCAGCGGGCGCATCAGCGCCGACGATGAACGCCAAATCGCCCGTCACGAGACGAGCGGCGATCTCGGCGAGTTCCTCGGCGCGGCGGCATTCCTGCTGCGAAACAAAGGTCGCATGGCGCTCGTTTATGCGGCCGAGCGTTGCACGGATCTATTTTTGGCGCTGCGCCAGGCGCGTCTCGAGCCGAAGCGGTTGCGTATGGTTCATTCGTTTCGGGATGTCGAAGCGTCGCTGGTATTGATCGAAAGCGTCAAGGGCGGCCGGCCCGGCTTGACCGTGGAACAGCCCTTGACGATCTATCGCCGGGGTAAAGATTATTCGGAGGAAGTGGCCGCGATGATCGCCGGCAAGCAGCTGAATTTCCCCAAACGGTTTTGATTCAATTCTTTGGTTTTCGCCGGGAGTAGCTTTTCAAGAGCTTCGTAAATGCCGCCCGGATATCCGCATCGTTGATCGTCTCGAGAAATTCCTCGTTAACGGCCGCAGCGTTTGACGTCTCGTCGGGCGAGGGGCGGACATCCGGTTGCTCCACGTCGTGGATATCGATGCGCCCGACCATGAAAAAAATATTTTTGACGATCTCTCCCTTGAGACGTTGGTTGAGTTTATTCGCGATCATTTCTTTCATGAACTGAAGTTGCTGCATCCACACCGGGCTCGATACTTTCACGAACAGCGTGCCGTTGCGGATTTTTTCAGGCTGGGCGTTGCGGGCGATCACGGCGCCGACAACGTCATTCCAGATCGGCCAGACGCCATATTCATCCAGCCGCATGACCAAGTCCAGCCGCTTGAGGGATTGCTCGAGGACACTGCCGAAACTTTCAATCGGTAAGCTTTTTTTAGCCATTGGGAGCGTTTCAAAGACGTTAGCAGATCCGAAATCGCTACTCTAGGTCAAATTTCAGCGACTCCCGAACGCTCCCTAAATTCATCAAAAGAGGCGAAAAGTCACAACAAATTGAGCGCCGAAAAAATTATATTGACAAACTGGGGAGAAGTTTTTAAAAGTACCAAATCTAGTGTATTTCTGATTGAACCACACCATATATTGGGAATCCGAACAAAGGGGAAGGAGTAGGAAACATGGCGACGGGTACTTCTCAGGCGACCGATTTGGGAGCCCCTCCAGAGGCTCCGGCAAGGGCAAAGACGGGGCTTAAAATACCGCGCTATTTCACTCGCGCCGGGGTGAGCCCCTATGACGAAATTGAATGGGAGCTGCGCAACGCTTCCATTACTAATGAGAAAGGCAAGGTCGTCTTCGAACAAAACAATGTCGAAATCCCCAAATATTGGTCCCTGATGGCGACGCAGGTGGTCGTCTCCAAGTATTTTCGCGGCCCGCTCGGCACGCCGCAGCGTGAGTACAGCGTGCGCCAGATGATCGGGCGCGTCGTCGAGACGATTACCGGTTGGGGCCGAAAAGACGGCTATTTTGCGACCACCGATGACGCCCAGGCGTTTTCCGATGAGTTGACCCATATTTTGCTCCATCAGAAAGCCTGCTTTAACAGTCCGGTTTGGTTTAACTGCGGCATCGAAGAAAAGCCGCAGTGCTCGGCCTGCTTTATCCTTTCGGTTGAAGACACCATGGATTCAATCCTCGATTGGTATCGCAAAGAAGGAGTCATCTTCAAAGGCGGCTCGGGCTCCGGCGTCAATCTTTCCAAGATTCGCTCCTCCAAGGAACAATTGGCCGGCGGCGGCACCGCATCCGGTCCGGTTTCTTTCATGAAAGCAGCCGATGCCTCGGCGGGCGTCATCAAGTCCGGCGGCAAGACCCGGCGGGCGGCAAAAATGGTTGTTCTCGATATCGACCACCCGGATATTGAAGAGTTCGTCAAATGTAAAGTCGAAGAGGAAAAAAAGGCCTGGGCGCTGATCGAAGCAGGCTACGATTCGAGTCTCGATGGTCCGGCCTACGGCAGCGTATTTTTCCAGAACGCCAACAACTCGGTGCGCGTGACCGATGACTTCATGCACGCCGTCCAGGAAGACCGCGACTGGCAAACCAAATATGTTACCAGCGGGCAGCCGTGCCAAACCTTTAAAGCCCGCGAACTGTTGCGCATGATCGGCGAGAGCACCTATTTCTGCGGCGATCCGGGGATGCAGTACGACACGACCATCAACGACTGGCATACCTGCTCGAACACGGCGCGCATCAACGCGTCCAATCCCTGCTCCGAGTACATGCATCTCGACAACTCGGCGTGCAACCTGGCGTCGCTCAACCTGCTCAAGTATCTGCGCGAGGACGGCGTCTTCGATACCGAGTCGTTTCGCCGGGCGGTCGATATCGTCATTTTGGCGCAGGACATTCTCATCGATAACTCGTCCTATCCAACCCCTGAGATCGCGGCCAATGCTCACGCCTTTCGCGAGCTCGGCATGGGCTACGCCAATCTCGGCGCGCTCCTGATGTCGCTTGGCCTGCCCTACGATTCGGATGCCGGACGCGCCTATGCCGCGGCGGTGACGGCACTCATGTCCGGCCAGGGCTATTTGCAATCGAGCCGCAACGCGGCCGCCACCGGCGCTTTTGCCGGCTACGAAGTGAACCGACAACCGATGCTGCGCGTGCTCGGCAAGCACCGTTCCCAGGCTTACAAGATCTCGCCTTCCCATGTGCCGCTCGACTTGCTTGCCGCGGCGCGCGAAGCCTGGGACCTTGCCTGCGCGGAAGCCGAGCAAAACGGTGTGAAAAACTCGCAGATTTCCGTTCTGGCGCCGACCGGCACGATCGCCTTTATGATGGACTGCGACACCACCGGGGTCGAGCCGGACATCGCCCTTATCAAGTACAAGAAGCTCGTCGGCGGCGGTTTGCTAAAGATCGTCAACAATACCGTGCCGCGCGCACTGCGACGCCTGGGCTACGACGTAAGACAGATCCAAGACATCGTGGAATACATCGAAGAGCACGAAACCATCGAAGGCGCGCCGCATCTCAAAGACGATGACCTTGCGGTGTTCGATTGCGCCTTTAAACCGACCAACGGCAGCCGCACCATTCACTACATGGGCCACGTCAAAATGATGGGGGCGGTGCAGCCGTTTATTTCCGGCGCAATCTCCAAGACCATCAACATGCCCACCGACGCTACGGTGGAAGAGATCATGCACGCCTACATGGAGTCATGGAAACTGGGTCTCAAGGCGGTGGCGATCTATCGCGATGGCTCTAAGCGGACCCAGCCGCTCAACACCGCCAAGGACAAAGATGAAACTAAAGCGGGCGCCGTCGAGAGCAAGGAGGCGCGTCCGCTCCGGCGCAGGCTTCCCGATGAGCGCTCCGCGATCACGCACAAGTTCGATATCGCCGGCCATGAAGGCTATATCATCGCCGGCATGTACGAAGATGGCCAGCCCGGCGAAATTTTCATCACCATGTCCAAGGAGGGATCGACAATCTCCGGCCTGATGGATTCCTTCGCCACGGCGATTTCCATCGCGCTGCAATACGGCGTGCCGCTAAGAGGGCTGGTCGACAAGTTCAGCCATATGCGCTTCGAGCCTTCGGGTTTCACGAAGAATCCTGACATCCCGATGGCCAAATCGATCATGGATTACATCTTCCGCTGGCTCGCTTCCAAGTTTCTCGACGGCAATGCGCAGCAAGAGGTCGGCATCGTTAAACAAGAAGCGGAGGAGGAAGCTCCTTTGAAAAAAGTGGTATCGATCACTTCCCACCCGCCGCGCGGCGGCGCGCCGGTGGCGACCATCAGCAGCGTGACGAGCCTTTACCAGCAGGATGCGCCGCCCTGTCCGGACTGCGGCGCGATCATGATCCGCAGCGGCGCCTGCTATAAGTGCATGAACTGCGGCGCAGTGAGCGGCTGCTCCTAAAATCAGGCGCTATTTTATAGACGGAGCCAAAACGGGCCGGCGCGAAGGCAAGCACCGGCCTGTTTTTTTGCCATTGCTCCAGCTACGCGTAACGTCAAAGTGAAAAACAGATTGGCGAAGACCCGCTGACCGCAGACCGCTTATTTTCTTTCGAGATGAAGAACGCCCTTCTGGGTGTCGATATCCATGCGGAAGTTGCTTAGAAAGTTGAGCCCCAGAAGACCGGCCACCTGGGGGTCGGGAAGGGCATCGTGAACGGCGGTCGGCAGATCACGAATCTCCATGCCGCCGACGGCGATCGAGTCCAGGTTAGTCACCGGCGCGTTAATCAGCCCATTGGCGGTTTGAAACGGCAAGGTTTTGGAATTTGGTCCCAAATCGATGGAAAGCTCACGGGCGAGCGCGGTGGAGATCAGCGTGTAACTGGCGCCGGTATCAACGACGAATTTGGCCGAACGTTTATTGTTCAGGGTGGCCTGGATAACCACCACTTGGCCATGTCGTTCGATGGGAATTGAGGCCCGGCGCGGCGGCAGCTGGACCTCCGGTGCCGGCACCCGCGGCGTCTCCGGCGTTGCGACCCGGTTGACTTTGTCACGATGCTTCGGCGGCACATTGTGCAAGTTGTCGGTAATGTGGAGCACGCCGTTGTCGTCTTGCCAGCGATAGTACTCGGCACCCCGGACGGGCAGAACGAGGCAAACCAGGCAGAGCGCCGCAAGACTCACAACACTTAGCTTCACAACGCCGCTAACTTTATCACCTTTGTGCGAGCCGCGATACGTGCTGTTCGCGGCGCCGTTGCGCGCTATAGAAAAGCGAGTATTTCAAATTGATTCCCGGAGTTGGACGATCCCTATCGCTGCGCGTGCCTGCTTTACAAGCCTGGATCAGTGTGGTAGAAATTTCCCAACTAAAAGGAAAGAGAGAAAAGAGCGGAGATATGGGGATTACTGAACCGCAAAAACAGCAAACCGTCGAGCAGTTCAGGGTTCATCCGACGGACACCGGCTCTCCAGAGGTGCAGGTTGCGTTGTTGAGCCAGCGCATCGAGCATCTTACCGGGCACTTCAAGGTCCATGTAAAGGATCACCACTCTCGTCGTGGCCTCCTGAAGTTAGTCGGGCAGCGAAGAAGACTTCTGGACTATCTGCGAAATACCGATTTCGCGAGATACCAGAACCTGATCCAGAGGCTTGGAATACGCAAGTAAGTATTCCAACGCTGTTGCCCGCCGTTTCCACTCCACCGTCACCTACGTCTCCCGCCCGAGGATTCTTATATGGTTAAAAAAGTTGAATTGGAATTTCATGGCCGGCCCTTGTCTATCGAAATCGGCCGCATGGCCAAACAGGCGGATGGCGCCGCGCTGGTCACCTATGGTGAAACCGTGGTCCTGGTCACGGCGGTTGCGGCCAAAGATCTCAAGCTCGATACGGATTTTTTTCCTCTCACTGTCGATTATCAGGAGAAGACTTTCGCCGCAGGCAAGATACCCGGCGGTTTTTTCAAGCGTGAGGGCCGGCCTTCTGAGAAAGAAATTCTCACCTGCCGGTTGATCGATCGATCGATCCGCCCGCTGTTTTCCGAAGGACTGCGCTGTGAAACACAGGTGATTGCGACCGTGCTTTCGGCGGACCGGGAGAACGATCCCGATGTCGTCGCCATGCTCGGCACCTCAGTTGCGTTGCAGGTTTCGGACATACCCTTCAATGGCCCGCTCGCCGGAATTCGTATTGGGCGCAATCATGGGCAGTGGATCATGAATCCGATGCAGAGCCAACTCGACGAAAGCGATGTGGATATTTTTCTCTCTGGCAGCAGAGATGCCATCGTCATGGTCGAGGGCGGCGCCCAGATGGTGCCGGAAGACGAAGTGCTCGAAGCGTTGTTCGCCGGCCACCAGGCCATTCAGCCGCTGCTTGAAATTCAAGAACAGCTGCGCCGGGAGATCGGCAAGGCGAAACGAGAAGTGCCGCTCGCCAAATTGGATTCGGCGGTGGCCAAGCGGGTCGAGGAATTGGCCCTGGCCAAACTCAAGCAGGCGCTCGAAGTTCCGGAAAAACTGGAACGCTACAAACGCATCGCCGAGGTCAAAGCTGAAGTCGTGCCGCAAGCGTTGGCCGAGTTTCCCGACAGACAAAAAGATATCAAAGGCGCCTTCGAAGAGCTGAAGCGCAACGTATTTCGTGGATTGGTGATCCATCAGGAGCGGCGCATCGATGGCCGCGGCTTAAAAGATATCCGGCCGATCACCTGCGAAGTCGAGGTGCTGCCGCGCACGCACGGCTCGGCGCTGTTCACCCGCGGCGAGACCCAAGCGCTCGTCGTGACGACTTTGGGCACGACCTCGGACGAACAGCGAGTCGACGCGCTTATCGGCGAGCATTTCAAAAAGTTCATGCTGCATTACAATTTTCCGCCGTTCAGCGTCGGTGAAGTCAAATTCCTGCGCGGTCCAGGCCGGCGCGAGATCGGCCATGGCAACCTCGCTGAGCGGGCGCTTTTGCCGGTGCTCCCCGCCGACGACAGTTTTCCTTATACCATCCGGATCGTCTCGGAAGTTTTAGAGTCCAACGGTTCGACTTCCATGGCCAGCGTTTGCGGCGGCTCGCTCTCAATGATGGACGCGGGTGTGCCGTTAGTGGCACCGGTGGCCGGTATCGCCATGGGCCTGATCAAAGAGGGCGAGCATGTGCGCGTGCTCTCGGACATTCTCGGCGATGAGGATCATTTGGGCGACATGGATTTTAAGGTAGCGGGCACCTCGGAAGGAGTCACGTCGTTGCAAATGGACATCAAGATCAGCGGCGTCAATCGCGACATCATGCAACAGGCATTGCGCCAAGCGAGGGAAGGGCGGCTCCATATTCTCAACATCATGAATCAAGCGTTGCCGGCGCCGCGCACCAACATTTCCGGTCATGCGCCGCGCATCGTCACCTTGAAGGTCAAGCCGGATAAGATCCGCGAAATCATCGGCCCGGGCGGCAAGGTGATCCGCGGCATCATCGAAGCCACCGGCGTCAAAATGGATGTCGAAGACGACGGCACGGTGCGTATCGCTTCGGTTGACGAAGAGGCGGCAAAAAAAGCCATCGAGATGGTGCAGAGGATCGCCGCCGAAGCCGAGGTCGGAAAAATTTATAAGGGCACCGTGCGCAAGATTGTCGAGTTCGGCGCCTTTGTCGAGATCCTTCCTGGCACCGATGGGTTGGTTCACATATCCCAGCTGGCTGCCGAGCGCGTGCGCAAAGTGAGCGACGTGCTCAAGGAGGGCGACGAAGTGATGGTCAAAGTTCTGGAGATCGATCGCCAGGGTAAGATTCGCCTGAGCCGCAAGGAAGCACTTGAGGAAACCGGCGGCCCGGCTGCTTCCGACGCGCCGGCCTGAGTATCGAGCTGCTTGATGTTCCAAAAGACCGTCCTCGACAACGGCATCCGCATCGTTTCGCACGAAATGCCCGACAATCGGTCGGTCAGTCTCGGGATCTGGGTCGAGAACGGCTCGCGCCATGAGAGCGCGGCAGAAAACGGCATTTCCCACTTCATCGAGCATTTGCTTTTCAAGGGCACCGAGCGGCGCAGCGCAGCGCAAATCGCCGAAGAGATGGATGCCGTCGGCGGCGTCATCAATGCCTTTACCTCCAAAGAGAACACCTGTTATTACGCCAAGGTCCTTGACGAGAATCTGCCCCTCGCGATCGATCTTTTGAGCGACATTTTTCTCCATTCGAGCTTCGATGCCGAAGAGATTGAACGCGAACGTTCGGTTATTCTCCAGGAAATTTCCCAAGCCGAAGATACGCCGGACGACTACGTGCACGATCTTTTCAACCTCGATTTTTTCAAAGACCATCCGATCGGGTGGCCGATTTGCGGCCGCCAGGAGACCGTCAATGGGTTTCGCCGCCAGGATATCGTTGACTTTTTCAAATCGCGCTATATGCCCGAGCGGGTCGTGGTCGCCGCGGCGGGCAATATTCAGCATGCGGCTTTAGTGGATGAGATGGCCGCGCGCCTGGGATCGATCGATGGCGCCGCGAGCAAAAAGATGCCGAGCCTCCGCGGTGAAACGGTGCCGGAGATGGCCAGCGGCGTTTATCCGCATCGAAAACCGCTCGAGCAAGTTCACCTCTGTTTGGGGATGGCCGGCATTCACCAGAGCCATCCGAAACGCTACGTGGGCTATGTGTTGAACACGCTCCTCGGCGGCGGCATGAGCTCGCGTTTGTTTCAGGAGATTCGCGAGAAGCGCGGCAAAGCGTATTCGGTTTATTCGTTTGCATCCTCGTACAAAGACGTGGGTTACTTCGGCGTCTACGCCGGCACGAGTCTCGAATCGACCGAGGAGGTCGTCGAGCTGATCACCAGCGAGCTCAAAAAAATTGCCGCTGAAGGCATCACCGAGGCCGAACTGCAGCGCACCCAGGGGCAGCTCATCGGCAGTACCCTGCTCGGCTTGGAATCGACCGATTCCTGGATGAGCCACATCGCGCGCAACGAGATTTATTTCGGCAAAAGCGTGACCACGGAGGAAATATGCGGGCGTATTCGGACGGTCGGTCGCGCCGACGTGGCCGAACTCGCGCGCGCGCTTTTCCAAAACGACGGCATGACGCTGACGCTCTTGGGCGATTTTGCCGACGATTTTCAGATCAAAAATTTAAACACGAATCATTAGAGTAGCAGTCACGCGGCGCGGGCCAAGGTGGAAAAAGTTCGTATTGAAATCAAGCGCCTGCGGCCGAGCCCGGCGCCGTTGCCGGTCTACATGACCGAAGGCGCGGCCGGCATGGATATGTGCGCCGATCTCGACGGTGATTTGGCCATTGCACCGCTGCAGCGCGCGCTCATTCCCACCGGCATTGCCATCGCGCTGCCGATAGGCTTTGAAGCGCAGATTCGACCGCGCAGCGGCCTCGCCCTCAAGCAGGGACTCACCCTGCTCAATAGCCCTGGCACCATCGACTCGGACTATCGCGGCGAGATTCAGATCATCGCCATCAATCTGGGCGCCGATCCAATCGTCATCCAGCCCGGCCAGCGCATCGCCCAGATGGTAGTCCAGCGCGTCGTGCGGGTGCATTGGCAGGAGGTGGACGATCTTCCCGCGACTCTGCGTGAAGCGGGCGGCTTCGGCCACACGGATAAAAAAAGCTGAGTTCAAGGGTTTAAGGGACTGCCCTGAGTTTGTCGAAGGGTTCAAAAGTTCAAAGTTATGAATTAGGATCGATTGTGCTGAAAACCCCAATGAATGCTTCGACTAGACTCAGCATGAACGGACCAACTCCAATGATTTCCACCGTTCCTCGGCTCGTCCTGAGGCTCTCGAACGATGAATGGATGGTTTTTCAACAGAATCAGGATCGCGCTGAGACCCTCGAACTCTCGAACGGACAAAGGCTGAGATGATCTCNCGTTATACCCGCCCTGAGATGGGCCGGATCTGGTCCGAAGAGAANGGNTTCCAAAAATGGCTTGATGTGGAAATCCTCGCCGCCGAAGGTTTAGCGAAACTCGGCAAGGTGCCCAAGGCCGCNATTGCGCGGATTCGCAGGAAAGCGCGCTTCGACGTCNAGCGCATTCGCGAGATCGAAGCTGAGGTCAAGCACGAAATTATCGCGTTTNTAAGCTCGGTGGCGGAGTCCATCGGCGACGATGCGCGCTATCTCCATGTCGGCATGACCTCTTCGGACGTCATGGATACCGCTCTGGCGATCCAGTTCAAGGAGGCTTCGGCGATTCTCGATCAGGACCTAAAGAACTTGATGCAGGTGTTGCGCCGCCAGGCGCATAAGTACAAACGCACGGTCATGATCGGCCGTACCCACGGCGTGCACGCCGAACCGATCACCTTCGGGCTCAAGCTCGCGCTCTGGTATCAGGAAATGGCGCGCCACATGGACCGCTTCAAAAAAGCCGTCGACGACATCTCGGTCGGGCAGATTTCCGGAGCGGTCGGCACCTTTGCGCAAATATCTCCCAAAGTTGAAGCTTACGTATGCCGGCAGAGCGGTCTCAAGCCCGCGCTGATCTCGAACCAGATCATCCAACGGGACCGGCACGCCTTTTACTTCGCGACAATGGCGATCATCGCNAGCTCGCTGGAGAAATTCGCCGTGGAGATACGCCATCTGCAGCGCACCGAGGTGCAGGAGGCCGAAGAACCGTTTACGCAAGGGCAAAAAGGCTCGTCGGCCATGCCGCACAAACGCAATCCGATCCTTTCGGAAAACGTCTCCGGAATGGCGCGGCTGATGCGCGCCTACGCCCTGGCGGCCATGGAGAATGTGCCGCTCTGGCACGAACGCGACATCAGCCATTCTTCGGTGGAGCGGGTGATCGCGCCGGACGCGACGATCGCGCTGGATTTCATGCTCCGGCGCATGACCTACGTGATCGGCAACCTGTGCGTTTATCCGGAGAACATGAAGCGCAATCTCGAGAAGAGCGGCGGCACGGTCTTTTCAGAGAAGATATTGCTCGCCCTGGTCGATAAAGGCGTGGCGCGGGATCGCGCGTACCGCATGGTGCAAAAGCACGCGCTCAAGGTTGGCAGGGAGGGCGGCGATTTAAAGCGCGAGCTTATTTCAGATCCGGAAATTCGCCGGACCTTGTCGGCCAAGGAAATCGACGCGGTTTGGGGCGTGGAGCACCATCTGGCGCAGGTCGATTTTATTTTTCGTCGGGTGTTTCAGTAAACTTTTTTTCAACGAGAGTTTGATTTTATGCGCGTTAAGATTTTTGTGTCCCTGAAGAGGGGCGTGCTGGACCCGCAAGGCAAGGCCATCGAACGCTCGCTGCACACGCTTGGCTACAACGAAGTGCGCGAGGTGCGCGCCGGCAAGTATTTTGAGCTCGAGATCGAGGCCGCGTCGGGCGAGCACGCCGAACTTCGAATCCGGGAAATTTGTGATAAACTGTTAGCGAATCCCGTCATCGAAGATTTTCGCTTCGAAATTAACGCTGACTAGCGAGGACAGGGGTAATGAGGGCTACGACGGACCGTGGGCTGCGGCGCTAGTCCCCATTGCTCAGAACTGATTATGCGTTGGGGTGTCATCACTTTTCCTGGCTCGTGCGACGATCATGACGTCGTCGATGCGCTCAAGTCCGACCTGGGCCAGAAAGTCAAAGCGCTCTGGCACAAGGACGAGCTGGTGGGCAACTTCGATTGCATTGTATTGCCGGGCGGTTTTTCCTACGGCGATTACCTGCGCTGCGGCGCCATGGCGCGTTTTTCACCGATCCTGCGCGGCGTCGTCAAGTTCGCCCAGAGCGGCGGTCTGGTGCTGGGGATCTGCAACGGCTTTCAGATCCTCTGCGAAGCCGGCTTATTGCCCGGCGCGCTGGTCAGAAACGCCGAACTCCAGTTTGTCTGCCGCATGACCCATCTGCGCGTCGAAGAAACCGACGCGCCGTTTACTTCCGGGCTGAGGCGCGGCCAGCTTCTCAAGATGCCGGTCAAGCATGGCGAAGGCTGCTATTATGCCGATGCCGCGACCCTGGAGCGCCTCCGCAAGAATCGGCAAATTTTGCTGCGCTACGTCGACAGCAAGGGCAAGTCGGCGGACGCCGCGAATCCCAATGGCTCGGTCGAAAGCATCGCCGGCATCTGCAACGAGGGGCGTAATGTATTCGGCCTCATGCCGCACCCCGAAGATGCCTGCAGCAAGCTTCTCGGCAGCGAAGACGGCGCGAAGATCTTCAACTCGATCGCCGCGGCCTGCGCGCTAAAGGCGAGCCTGCATGTCTAACCCATGTGCGGAAAAACCCATCGGACCCGCCGTGACGCCGGAGCTGGTTGCGAGTCACGGCATCACGCGGGAAGAATATGAAAAAATCATTCAGGTTTTGGGCCGCGAGCCGAGCTATACGGAATTGGGCGTTTTTTCGGTCATGTGGTCGGAGCACTGTAGTTACAAGAGCTCGCGAGCCTATCTCAAAAACCTGCCCACCGAAGGGCCGTACGTGCTCCAGGGCCCCGGCGAGAATGCCG
>Ga0065707_10082711_pt1 | contig 12557 bp, 11 predicted proteins | sample SwiRhicommuniRL3_FD_59094 | JGI IMG/M metagenome (GOLD analysis project Ga0065707, IMG submission 59094) | Switchgrass rhizosphere bacterial communities from Rose Lake, Michigan, USA - RL3 v2 (version 2) | ecosystem: Host-associated > Plants > Roots > Rhizosphere > Soil | place: East Lansing... | reverse complement strand
TTTCGGCTCGATCGGCGGCGGGCGCCTTCAGATATCGAGCCGATAAATCCGCGTTGCTGTGCCGCCGAACAGCGCGGTCTTTTCATCCTTTGACGCACCGGCGGCCAGGCGCTTGAAGGCGTTCCACAGCACGGCATAATGGCCCACGGCTGAATCGACCGGAAAATTATTCTGAGGAGGTACCGTGGACGTAGTCGAAATGAGACTCTCCCGACGGGAGCTGATGGTGCTGCTCGGCGCAGCTGTAGGGGCTCAAGCACTACCGGCTTGGGCGGCCGAAGTAAGCGTCATTGAACCGCAGCCCTACTTTGCTAGCGTTAAGAGAGCGCTTGAGTCACTAGCGAGTCTAGGCGCACCTATTGCGGCCGCTGATGCGGAGCAGCTTGCCGCTCTCGGGCGCCAAAACGATCGCACCGCCGTCGATGCAGCTGAGGAGATTCTCAACCGCTATACGCTTGCGACCTTGTCCATCGATGCTGACGGCGCCTTGCATGTGGGTGTCGGCGGTGCGCAAAGGAAGTTAGTCGAGCAGGGATGGCGAATGTTCCTCGTGCGTCTGGCCAACCCTGCCGGACGAAAGGGGAACCTCGCGCTCTACGCGGGTCAGGGCACGCCGGGCCAAATGATGCCTGGCGTCTCTCTAGCGCAGCGCCCTTCCCTCATGGATACGCTGAACAAAGCGCCGCTGATCGAAAAGATGTGGCTGCTCTCTCAGTTGCATGAAGCCACGCCTCTCGCGGCCTATGGCACGAAAATTCCGACCATTCCGCTCACAGAGCAGCCTGGCTCGAACCCGAGCCTACGCCGGATTCCATCATCGAAACCAACGAAGCGCCGTGGCATATCGAGCATGCTCGAATTGGCAAAGGTCGCGAAGTTCCTCTTGAATTGGTCGTCAATGGCATTGCTGTGGAACGAATGAATTTCATCGCGGACGGCACGCCTCGTCCAGTCAATTTCAAGACCAACGTGGAGCGCAGCTCATGGATTGCGCTGCGCATCCTGCCATCAGGACACGCTCATCCCGTCTATATCAAAGTCGCGGATAAGCCTATACGAGCCTCCAAACGTAGCGCTCAGTGGTGCCGGCAGTCGATCGATAAGCTCTGGGAAGTCAAATCTCCCCACATACGGGAAAGTGAACGAGCCGCCGCGGCCGAAGCCTTCAATCATGCTCGCAAAACATACGATCAAATTGCCAACGAAGCTGAGGTAGCGTAATGCACCGTATTACGAGTTTCGTAGCGGCGCTCGTGTTGTGCTTTGGCGCCTGGGCGGCCGATGAGGATCACGCGCACCATCACGATCCAACAGGGGCGCCGACCGCGAGCGATGCTCCGATCCAAGTCACAATTAACCCAGAGGCACGGATTACCGTCAAACGCGGCGGCGCAATGCCGTCACCATCGATCTGCGGAACTCCGACCGAGGTAGCGGTCAAGATCGTTAACCAAGCGCTGATTACGGCCCGACTGCAAGCTGAGCTCGTCGGCAGCGTGCCTACGGAGGTATTGCTGGAGTTTCCTACCGAGCCGCTCAAGGGCGTTGCCGTAGAAGCACGATCGCTTCGGATCATCCTCACGCATCCAGCACCTACCGATCTGACTGTTGCCTTCCGAGCCGAGAAGCAGATACCGAATTTTGGCGGAGCCGACCGTGCGCATATGGTGCCGATGAGGGCTGAAGTTCACTCAGCCTCAGGCCTCTTGTTTCCGGAGCAAAAATCAGACAGACCGTACCGCCCAATGCCAAAACGACCGCGCACACAGTGAGAACGGCACGCGCGCCGACACTGGCAACGAGAACCGGGAGCAAAAAAGTGCTGACGGCCGACCCGATGCGACTTGCCGCGATCGCAAGACCGATTCCGGAAGCCCGCAGTTCAGTTGGGAACAGTTCTGGAAGATAGACATATACGAGATTTGATGATGCGGAAAGAACGCCTGCAAAAGCGGCGAATAACAGAATAATCCCAGGCGCGGGAAGACTGGTCCACAGGCTGAGGAGGAGCATTGCGGCACTTGTGATCCCGAAGCTGCCGATTAAAAAGCTGCGCCGTGTAATGCGGTCCACGATGAGGAGCCCAAGAACGGCCCCAATGAGGAGCAGTAAATTGTATACGAGCCCGCCGAGGTAGCTTCCCTGTACGTTCAATGCCGACATCACTCTCGCGACAAATGTCCCTACGGCAAAGTAGGGGATCACCTGGCACGTAAAAAAGGTGCAAGCCACAAAAGTGCGGCGTCGATAGGTAGGCGAGAACAGCTGCTTCCAGCGCCAGCGGCCTTCGCCAGGGAGTAGTGACTTTACCGGAGGCGCTACGTCCGCTCCGATAGCAGTGTGCACGACTCGAGCGGCTTGCTCCGCGTGGCCATGATTCGCCAGCCACAATGGCGATTCCGGCGTTCCGAGCCTAAGAGGCAGAATCAAAAGAGCCGGCACGGCACTGCTCAGCAGCATCCAGCGCCAGGCACTGGGCCCGTAGTCGGTTAACGCATAGCCGGTGAAATAGGCGCACACATATCCGGAAGCCCAGGCAATTGACAGCGTGCCGAGTATACGACCGCGAAAACGGCGTGGGGAGAACTCCGTCAGCAGCGCTTTGCTGACAACATAGTCAGTGCCAAGCAAGACTCCAATCACGAACCGGATGATCAACAACTCCGCGGCTGAGCTGACGAAGAACTGTAATATCGAGCAGGCCGAGAGAAGCGCCATGTTGTAAGCAAAAATCGGTCGCCGTCCCAAGCGGTCGGCGATCGGTCCTGTCAGCAGCGCTCCGAGAAACAATCCTGCCAACGAGCTACCGCCAAGCAACCCGAGGGAAAGCGGGGTCAGAGCGAGTTGCGAAGTAGCCGCACTGAGTGCGATACCGATGATCCCGAGCCCAAAGCCATCGCTGAACACACCGCCCGTCGTTGCGATCGCAATGCGCGCGTGAAAAGGCCGCAGCGGCGCATCCTCGTAGTTCGCGATCATGGATATAGCGGACGGAACGGACAGAGTCGGCGCAAGTGCATGCATCGTAAATCTCCCGCGCTCATTTCACGCACGCTCGCGCGCGGGCACCGTTGCGTGAGCGGCCGGCAACCGATCCTGATCGCGCACTTCCGAAGGCTTTGTGTCGTAGATTCGCTTGTACCACGTCGAAAAGTGCGAGGGCGAGGTAAATCCGCACGACACAGCGACGTCTATCAAGGGTAGATCGGAGTAAATAAGCAATTCGCGCGCACGCTCGATCCGCAGCCGCATGTAATAGTGCAACGGGGCCATGCCAGTGTGCCGCATGAACAGTCTCTCGAGCTGCCGCGCGCCGACGCCGACTTGCTTTGCGATATCGGGGAGGGAGATAGGGTCCTCGATATGAGATTGCATTAAGCGAATTGCAGTTTGTAAGCGCTCAGGTAAGTGCGCAAGCACCTCTTGCCTGCCGCCACGCTGATCCTCGCTTGCATCACGAATGTGATGATGATGAAATTGATTTGCGACTTCGCGGGCACGGTCGCCACCGTGCTTTTCGGCAATGAGGTGGAGCATCATGTCCAGCGCTGCCGTTCCGCCGGAGCACGTGAGCCGGTCGCGGTCAATCTCGTAGATGCTGTTGGTGCAGTTTAGGTTCGGGAACTCTTCCTGGAACGCGACATGATTCTCCCAGTGGATGGTGCATCGATATCCGGACAGTAGCCCTGCGCGTGCGAGAAGGTAGGTTCCCGTCGAAAGCGCGCCTAGCGCGATTCCGGAGGCCGCCGCTTCACGAAGCACTGCAAGATATCGATTCTCATCCGATTTTTGAATGCGAAGCCCACCGCACACAAACAGGTAGTCGGCGTTCGACAGTGCGCCTTGGCAAGATATCGTAGGAAGGGGGATTCCATTCGAAGCCTGTATTGCAGAGCCGTCGACGCTTGTCAGCTGCCAAGCATAGGCATTTCGACGCGTAAGCCGGTTGCACGCTCGCAAGGGCTCGAGCGCTGAAGCCAAGCTCATCATCGAGAGGCCAGGCACCAACAGAAAAACAAACTTCTGTGTGCCGTCCCCTGCACGCGCAGTATGCCGCCGGATCATGCGGCTCAGTTTATGCGCAAGGCGTAACGACGAACAGCTCAGCTTAGCTCCAAGGAAAGGGACTTGCGGAAACAGGATGGAGCTGGCCCGCCTCATAACGCGCAAAGCGGAACGGCTGCAGCAGCGCACTTGCGGCGCCCAGTATCTCGCGCGCCACGAGTTCTCCGACACCGATCATCTTGTAGCCGTGATTGGAGTCGGCAATCACATAGCAATTCTCGTGAAAGATGTCGAAGACCGGAAAGGCATCGGGCGTGAAGCAGCCGATTCCACCCGACTTCTCTTGCCGATATCGATGCGACTGGCCTTCGAGCCGTTTGTGACAGAAGGCCAGCGCAGAGGTCCACATATCGGCGAAATCCGCTGAGGAAACGAACTCAGTGCTCTGCGGACCGTAGGGATCGATTGCGACCTCATCGGCAGGAGCTTCGATCTTGTACGGCATGGCGCCGCCTTGTATGCCTTTAAAGTGGAAGTCGGGCTTGTAGTAGATGCCCCACAGCTGGTCCGTAATGAGCCGCCCGGTTCTGTCGGAATACAAAGGCGCATCGGTGTCCACATGCATGACCGGCGGCATTCGACCGTCGTTGGTTGTGAGGAATCCGGGCTCGACTCCCAGCACGCCTTCCTCCAGCTGCCAAAATCGCCACATAGGCACGTCGTGGTGGGTCGTCCCATCACGACCGCGGATCGAGATCGACTTCGGTAGCTCAAGGAGACTCCAAAGATTGCGTACCCAAGGTCCAGTGGCTACCACCACAAAATCACATTCGATTCGCCCGCGGTCAGTCAACACGGCGGAAATGGCGTGACTGGTATTGCCGAACTCGAAGCCTGTAACGGTAACGCCTTCGAAGAGGCGCACCGAGGCGTCTATGGCTTTACGCGATAAACCCTGAAGCGAGGCCAGATTGTTGGCGTATCCGCCTTTCTTCTCATGCAGAATCGAAGTGATGCCCTTGGCCTGCCAATCGTGGAAGAGTCCCTTCATATAGCGCTCGCAGTCGCTCGCCCCCTCGATGAAGGTCGAAGGGTAGCCAATCGATTTTTGCTGCTCCCGGATCGTCGCGACGCCTTCATGCATGACTTCCGGACTGATCTGCATATACCCCACTGGGTGGTAGGAGTAGCCTTCCGCGTCGCTCTCCCACTCATTGACCGAGTGAGCCATGAGCTCGCGCATGGCCGGCTGGAAGTAGTTGTTGCGCACGACGCCGCAGGCAATGCCCGAAGCGCCAGCCCCGACTTTGCCCTTGTCCAAGACCACGATGTCGGCATCCGCAGAGCGTCTGGCCGCCACGGCGTGTTTCGCGAGATGGTAGGCGGTCGAGAGGCCGTGAATGCCGGCGCCGATCACCACATAGCGAGCGCTTTTCGGCAGCATCATCCCTCCTGACCCGGTCCACATACGTGAGGCGACATTGTTTCAGGAAGGGGCGTGCGCGAGCATCGAGTTTGCGGTGTGCTTATCGTAAAAAGCGACATCCGTTGGCTGTGGCGGTCCAAAGCACATAGGGGTCGCAAAACGCGCCTGGGAGGTCGTAAAGCAGCGCATGCTCGATCGGCGGAACGAGGACAATATCCCTAGATTGAGAGGTGTGTGCCACATGGAAATGAATTCGCTCCGGTCCGCTCTTAATGAGCGCCGGCGCGGCTATTCCTTGCCGCAGGCTTTCTATACCGGCGAGGACATCTTCAGGGCCGAACTTGACGCTGTTTTTGCGAGCGACTGGTTATTCGCGTGCAACACTTGCGAGATCAAAAAGCCGGGCGATTTTCTAGTGCTGGAAGTGGGTTTGGACTCTGTCATCGTCTTACGAGGCCGGGACCAGGAAGTTCGCGGGTTTTACAACATTTGTCGTCATCGCGGCTCTCGGATTTGTCGGACGGAGAAGGGCCACACTCCGCGGCTGGTCTGTCCCTACCATCAATGGGCCTATGAACTCGATGGACGATTGTTCCGCGCTCGGCAAATGCCGGCTGACTTCAACACCTCTGATTTCAGCCTGAAGCCCGTCCGAGTAGAGGTGATCTGTGGCATGGTGTACGTGTCGCTTGCTGAGGATCCACCGTCCCTCGAACGGTATCGCAAGACGGTTACGCCCTACATTGGACCGCATCTGCCAGAGAAAACAAAGATTGCCTTCGTCTCCACGCTCATTGAAGAGGCGAACTGGAAACTTGTCATCGAGAACAATAGAGAATGCTATCACTGTCCCGGCGCTCATCCGGAGTTGATGGCCACATTGGTCGAATTCGCGCTTCCGGACGCTGCCGCTGCAAATGCAGCTTCTAAGGAATTGATGGACCGTTCAGCGTCCCGATGGGACGCGCAGGGACTAGCCCATCGGCCTGCAGACGGCGGCACCGAATTCCGTTGCATCCGGTTGCCATTCAAGTCAGGCAGGGTTTCGTTCACGTCTGACGGCGCTCTCGCCTGTCGCAAGCTTCTCGGCGACTTTGCCGATCCGGACCTCGGCTCAGTACGGATGTTTCGAGCGCCGAACAATTGGAATCATTTCTTATCGGACCACATCCTTCACTTCAGGCTGTTGCCGCTGTCGGTGAATCGAACTGCGTTGCGAACAACCTGGCTGGTGCATGAGGACGCTGTTGAGGGCGTTGATTACGATGTCGCGCGTCTCACTGAAGTGTGGAAAGCGACTAATGATCAGGACCGCATCCTGGCTGAGAATAATCACTGCGGCGTACAGTCCAGGGCCTACGCGCCTGGACCCTATGCTCCCTCCGAATTCATGCTAAACGACTTCACAGATTGGTATGTCGCCAAGATGAAAGCATTCTTGTCTGCGCAGTCGCCGCTAGGGGATTCTGAACAGACTGGGCGGATTGCTAACGCATCACCCCAGATACAAGAACCTAAGAGGTGACAAAGGCATGGTTGATAAATTCTCTCGCCCGGTGACTAAGAACTCGTCGGCGAGTGCCGGTGCATTGGATTCCATGATTGAGCAGGCAATCACGCGCCGTGACTTTGTCGAAGGAGCTAATTCGCTACTGCTTGCTATGAGCACAAGCGCGTTGGTTGGGCTTTCGGCGCCGGCTCCCGCGGCGGATGCGCTGGCGCGCATGGGATCGAGAAAAGTTCGAGAAATCGAAAATGTCTGGATACCTATGTCCGATGGCACGAGAATCGCCGCGCGAATGTGGCTTCCGGATGATGCTGACCAAGAACCTGTGCCGGCAATCATGGAATACATCCCCTACCGGAAGCGCGACATCTACAGAACCAGTGATGAGAAGATGCTGCCTTATCTTGCTTCATATGGTTATGCCTGCATCCGGCCTGATAAGCGAGGCTATGGCGATTCAGACGGCGTCCCGCAGGATGAGTATGTCAAGCAAGAACAGGATGATGGCCTTGAGATCATCGCCTGGCTGACGAAGCAGCGGTGGTGCACCGGAAAGGTCGGCATGGTTGGCATTTCGTGGGGCGGCTTCAGCGCCCTCCAGATCGCGGCGCGGCGGCCGCCGGCGCTCAAGGCGGTCATGACGCATTGCTCGAGTGACGACCGTTATCGCGACGATGCGCATTACACCGGCGGATGCATCAATGGAGGGATGTTCACCTGGGGATCAGAGTGGACGACGAATGGGCTTCTTCCGCCTGACCCTGCGATCGTCGGCGACCGTTGGCGCGAACAATGGCTGCAGCGCCTCAACAACCTCGACTTTTTTCTGGGTGATTGGCTGACGCATCAGCATCGTGACGCATTTTGGAAGCATGGCTCAATAGCGGAGGACTACGGCAGCATCACCTGCGGGGTCTACGCTGTGGGAGGATGGGCGGACCATTACTCCCGCACTGTTCCGCGTATGCTCGCCAATCTCAAATGCCCCCGCAAGGGACTGATCGGACCTTGGGCACATTGGTATCCGTACGGTAGGACCATAGGGCCATACATTGACTGGCTCACTGAGGCCCTCCGCTGGTGGGACTATTGGTTGAAGGGGATGGATACCGGCATCATGAGCGAGCCCATGTATCGCGTGTGGATGCAAGCAGCGCCGGCGATGCGTGGGATGCATTCCGTGCCGGGGCGATGGGTGACGGAAGTAACGTGGCCTTCCGCGCGGATCAAGCCAACGACGTATTATCTCACCAGCCTCGGGCTTGAGCGGCAGGCCGGCCCGGAAGCTATCCGTACCCTCAAACCGCTCCAGACCGTAGGGATGACAGCACCGCGGCGAACCCCCTTCGATATGGATACAGATCTGCCGGCGGATCAGCGGATGGATGACGTCCGCTCGCTCACCTTCGATTCGGCGCCGCTCGCCGATGACCTCGAAATTCTGGGCGCGCCGGTGGTGCGGCTCGATCTAATGGTGGACAAGCCAACGGCGTTTCTGATCGTCCGACTCAACGAGGTCGAGCCGGACGGCGCTTCTAAGCGGCTTACGTTCGGCGTGCTGAACCTCACTCACCGCAACGGACACGAATTTCCAGAAGCACTAGGGCCTGGCAAGCGCTACCGCGTTAGCGTGCAACTCCACGATTGCGGGCAGGTGGTGAAGGCCGGCAACCGGATCCGCGTGGCGACGTCGACAGCGTATTGGCCGATGATCTGGCCGTCGCCCGAGCCGGTAAGGCTGACGTTGTATGCCGGCAGGTCGGAGCTCGATCTACCCGAGCGCCCACCGCGCCCACAGGACGCGCAACTCAAACCTTTTGGCGCACCAACAGTTGCAAGTCCGTCGGATAGGACGACCGGTAGTTCACCGCCTGCCAACCCCAAAGTCTTGGAGTGGGACATTGGAGCCCAAAAACTGACATTTCGCGCCAGCTCGGACAGCAGTTGGAGGATCAACGCCACTGAGACCGAGATATCTCATTCATATCGTGAAGTGTCGGAGATCGTCGAGAATGATCCGACGAGCGCGAGGATTGAAATTCGCAAGGCCTACGGGCTCAAGCGTGGTAACTGGGATACCCGCTCCGAATCGATTGTACGCATGAGCCTTACCAAAGACGACCTTCTGCTGACGGGCGATGTGAAGGCCTATGAAGGTGGAAAGGAGATCTTCACGAAGATTTGGAATCACAAGATTCGACGTCAGTTGGTTTGAAATAGGAGATGCGGATCAATTCAACGGTCTGGGCAGACGCAATACGCTCGATGCGAAGCATGGAATTCATCGCTTGCGCGGCAAAATGCGTCTCGGTCGAGCCGGCATCCGAGACCGTCTCCACGGCAATCTCGTAGCGTGCCTTATCTTCAAGGCCGCGAATCAGCAACTCATAACCTGAGTATGTTCTATAAGATGTCGGAATGCGCTCAAGCGCCGCCGAGACTGGAAGTCCAGCGTTCATCACGGTGCTCTTCTGCTTTGGCGAGGGGCCACGATATTCAGCAGGAATCTGGTAGTTGCTCACCCATATTTGGATATTCCCGGCCTCGCCTCGGCCCGCCAGCACGCCAAAGCCCCGATTGTCATTTCCTTTTGTTGCAAGACGATTGGGGGTTGTGGTCATAGCCCCCGCCATGGTGATTGCCCGACCAACCTTGTCGACCACGAATCCCGATTCCGTCGTATCGACGACCTTCCCGTAATAGAAGCTGCGGTCGGCAGGCGAGTCTTGGCGAGGGTTGTCGCGGTGGAATCGATGACTTCGAGCGTTCGATCGATGGTCGCTTCGTCATGCTCGCAAGATAAAAACCACGCGCCGCGCTCGAGCGCCCGCACGCCACGTTCGATAAGCGCGGTGGTGAACTTGATGTAGCGGGCGCGGTCCGCGGCGAAGGTGTCGCGGAAGGTTTCGATCGGCGTGGTAAGGCCGAAAGCGACGTGGAAAATGCCGGGGAACCCCTGCACACGCGCCGGGATGTCGTGGCGTTTGAGAATGACCGCGATACCGTTCATCAAGCGCCGGCCGCGCTGTTCGATCAGCCTATAGACTTCGCCCTTGGCCAATTCCTCGAGCGTCGCGACCGTGGCGGCCATGTTCACAGGGTGCGCGTTGTAGGTGCCGCCGTGCATCACCCGTTCGCTCACGAACCGATCCATCAAGTCCGCGCGGCCTGCCAGCGCCGCCACCGGAAAGCCGTTGGCGATGGCCTTGCCGAAGGTCGCCAGGTCCGGCGTCACGCCAAAGCGTTGTTGCGCGCCGCCCGCGGACAAACGGAAGCCGGTAATAACCTCATCGAAAATCAGCACGGCCCCGGCCTGGGTGCAAGCGACCCGAACCCCTTCTAAGTAACCGGCCCGCGGCGCAATGGCGCTGGTATTGCACATCGCCGGCTCCATGATGACGGCTGCAATATCGCCGCGCGCCAGACGTTCCTGAACAGCAGGCAAATCGTTCCAGCCGAGAATCTCCAGATGATCGCCTGAATGCGGATCCTGACCCGGCGTGCCGGATACTTTCGCCGGCTTCTCAGATGGACCGCAAACGTCCGCCGCCGGCGCCACGCTCCACTGCACATTGTCCAGCCAACCGTGATAGTGCCCCTCGAATTTAATGATCGTCTGGCGACCCGTAGCCGCGCGGGCGAGGCGCAGAGCCGCCTGAATGACCTCGGTGCCGGAGGAGCCAAAGCGCACGCGCTCGGCGCACGGCACGAGCTCACACACCAGACGTGCGGCTTCAAACTCCACTTCAGTTTGCCCGGCGAACAAGATGCCGTTGTCCAGTTGCTTCTTAGCGGCCTCGATAACTGAAGGCGGGTTGTGGCCCAGGATCATCGGACCCATGCCCAGGTAGTAATCGATCAGCCGGTTGCCATCGACATCGGTGACGTACGGACCCTGCGCGCTTTGAATGACCAGCGGCGTGGGCGAAATGCCCAGGCGGAAGTTGCTGCTGACGCCGCCTGCCAGGTATTGGCAAGCCTGCGTCATTAGGGCTTTGGAACGTTCGAATGAATTGATCTTCATAATCCTATACTTCCCACCCTTCATCAATGCAATGGATGATCCACAGAGTCGTTGTTTTTGATGTAGCTGGCGACTTGCGCCAGCGTCGCAAACCACACTCCGGGTTTCGCTTTCATGTACGCGATCAACTTTTCCAACTCTACGGTTCGCGAGCGCAGTCCAACTACCGCCGGATGCAGGGTCAGAACGAACAGGGTTCTATCGTTGTAGGCAACGTCGAACTCCGATCGGAATATCTTGAAAACCGCTTCCGGATCCGGCAGCGAGCCGTTTGAGTTCAGCCCGAAGTAAGCGAAATCATCGAGGGCCCAGCTCACAGGCAGCTCGATAAGTCCGGTGTGACTGCCGTTGGACAACAACTCATACGGCTGATCCATGGCCATCATGCTGCTATCGTACAAAAAGCCCGCTTTACGAATTTGTTCGAGGGTGTGGGGCCCAAACTCCCAACTGGGTGCGCGATATCCCACGGGCCGCATGCCTACGGCCTTGGTTAGATAATCAATTGACTGTGTCAACAGCCTTTCTTCATGAGCAGCATCCTTGAGACTGGGAATGTATTCGTGTACCCACCCATGCACTCCGATTTCGTGCTTTTTTGGCTTCAATATCTCTTGAATCATTTCAGGGTGTAATGCCGCACTCATCGCAGGAATAAAGAACGACGCTGGGATCCTCTGTCGATCGAGCAACGCCAGAATCCGAGGTAAGCCCGTGGTTGCGCCGTATTCACCCGTAGACAAAGGCACCGGTAATGAATTGTAAGTGGCCACGTGAAATTCGTTATCGACGTCGAACGACAGGCATACCGCGACGCGTGCGCCATTTGGCCAAGTCTTTGGCGTCAAGACTGCCCCAGCCCGGACGCCGGCCACAGCTCGCTGAACCTGCGCTTCTGTCGCATCTACCGGCACGGGTGGCGCGCCGTTCGGCAGAGCGTGCGGTTGTTGCGCACTGATGGCGCGCTGAGCAAAGGCCAGTAGGACAACAGCCGTAAATATCGGAATTCGGGACGTGAGAAGCATCGTGGGAGGCCCAATCATGATTTTATTTGCCGGCTGTCGAATAGACTCGAATGGTCGAGCTGAAGGCTTCTGTGTCAGCCTGCTGATGCTCATACGCTTTGGGCTTCCCTCGGGACGCGTAAGTGACAGGCTTTGGATCGAGCCAATCAACGACTGTGTCCTTAATCGAGTAAGCAAACAAGTGATTGCCGGCCGGGTTGTAGTGCCCTATTAGTGTCGGAAATTGAGCCATGCCAACAAAGTAACGTTTAATATAGTCATCGTACCCTTCGCGACGCAGGCGCATGCCGGACATCTGAGCCTTGTTCATGTCGAAATAGTTGTATTTCTCCGTGTTCAGGAAATCCACAATGTCCTGGTCGAAGCGCGGCTCTCCCCGGAGCATCTCCGGCAAGGCTCGGTCAGGACTGTTCAGTACAACCAACAGCTTCTTTCCGTTGTGAAGGGCAAAGTCCCGGGCTTTTTCGAGGATAAAGATCGTGGCTCTTTGCGCGTAACGATCCCGCAAGGCGCCCGCCTGAGTGCGTCGCGTGGGCTCGTCCTTCCAATCAAATGAGAAATTGAGCCGAG
>Ga0065707_10000721_pt1 | contig 12558 bp, 9 predicted proteins | sample SwiRhicommuniRL3_FD_59094 | JGI IMG/M metagenome (GOLD analysis project Ga0065707, IMG submission 59094) | Switchgrass rhizosphere bacterial communities from Rose Lake, Michigan, USA - RL3 v2 (version 2) | ecosystem: Host-associated > Plants > Roots > Rhizosphere > Soil | place: East Lansing, MI... | reverse complement strand
AACCATTTGCCGGTGCGACCGAATCCGCTCATCACTTCATCCGCGATCATTACAATGCGGTATTTGTCACACAAGGCACGCACGCCTTGCATGTATCCGTCGGGCGGGATAATGATTCCATTTGTCCCGGTCACCGACTCGATCAAGATCGCGGCGATGGTATTCGGTCCCTCGTATTGAATAATTTCTTCAAGATGGTTGAGATAATCCTGGGCGAAGTCTTTTTCTGAAATATCGGGATTCGCCCGATGGAAGGTCGAACGATAGCGGTACGGGTCGAGAAAATGCACCACGCCGGGCATCAGGTTCGGTTCCCAAACGACTCGACGTGGGTCACCGGTCGCGGCCATCGCACCGGCTGTCGCGCCATGGTAGGAGCGGTAGCGGGTCAAAATCTTGTGTCGGCCAGTGTAGCCGCGCGCCAGTTTAATTGCATTCTCGTTGGCGTCCGCCCCACCCAGCGTGAATAACACCTTTGTCAACGCCTGATGCGGGGTGATTTCCGCCACCATTTTGCTCGCCAGTGCGCGTGCTTTCGTTGTCATACCCGGCGCGGCGTAGGGAAGTTCCGCCACCTGTTCCTGCATGGCTTTGATCACACGTTCATCCCCATGACCGATGTTGACACACATGGTCATCGAGTTGAAGTCCAGATAGCGCTTTTCATCCACATCCCAGAAATAGACACCCCTGGCGCGCCCCACTGCAATGGGATTCACCTTCGCCTGCGCCGACCAGGTATAAAAAACATGCTCTTTCGAAAGCGAAAGAATTTCATCGTTGGAAAGATCGAACATCGTCAATGCCTCTCTGTAAACAAAGCTGGGGAAGTCTCATGGATTTCCGAAGTCTGATTATATCCTCCCCATTTCCTGGAACTATGATAAACTACAGCCCGCTACAACAGGTACGTTACAACGTGCCTTTCCGCTCCTGGCGAGCCCACGGTTCGAACAGGAGCAATCCCATGGAAAGGAGGAAACCCTCATGCGCAAATACGAACTCGTCTGCATTGTCCAGCCCGAACTGGATGAGACTGCATTTAAAGTTGTGGTCGACCGCGTCTCTGGCTGGATCAGTGAAGCGGGTGGCAGCGTGGATAAAGTGGATGTCTGGGGCCGCCGCAGAATGGCGTACCAGATCCGCAAACAAAGAGAAGGTCAGTACGTTCTCTTGAATCTCACGCTCGACCCGAAATCCACCGGCGATCTGGAGCGAAACATCCGCTACCTCGAACCGGTCCTGCGTCATATGTTGTCCGCGGTTTAAGTAGCTTTACAGAATGCCGCACCGTATAAATTTGTAAAGCAGAAATTAATTTTTGGAAAATTTTACTAATTGATAGGGTAAGCGGTAGAGATATTCTCGGTTTTACAAGGAGATTGACATGAGCCGAGGCCTTAACAAAGTACAGATTATTGGTCATCTGGGACGCGACCCCGAAATGCGCTATACGCCCTCCGGGCGGCCGGTCACGACATTTACCGTAGCCGTCAGCCGTTCGTGGAATACGGTGGACGGTGAGCGTCATAACGAAACGGAATGGTTCAACATTGTCGCCTGGGGCAACCTGGCTGAGATATGCAAACAATATCTCACCAAGGGTCAACAGGTCTATATTGAGGGACGCCTGCAAACCCGCCGCTGGGACGACAAGGAAGGTGCAAAACACACCAGTGTCGAAGTTGTCGCCAACGAAATGATGATGCTCAGCGAGCGAAATGATCGCCGTGAACACACCAATCAGGGTCAGCAGCCGGCAGATATGCCCCCGGATGAAATTGCCGCAAATGAGGATGAATTCCCATTCTAAGGCACTAGTTGGCAGGGATCACGATATATCTTTGCCATGATTGAGTAAAAATTGGAGTACTAAATGGCTGATGATAGAAGACCTTCAGGCGGTATGGAAGGCGGTGGTGAACGCCGCTTCTTTGCCAAGCCTAAATTTTGTCAATTCTGCGCCGATAAAACGCTCACGATTGACTACAAAAAGACAGATTTGCTTCGGAAGTATGTGACCGAAGATGGCTCGATCCGTCCGCGCCGCCAGACCGGCGCCTGCGCACGACACCAGAGAGCCGTGGCTGCCGCGGTGAAACAGGCACGCCATATTGCCCTTTTGCCCTTCACAGGCAGACCGGTGGATGAGGGACGCTAATCCGGAATGGCAGACTCGGGGCATGTCACGTGGATAAAGAGCGCGGCATGCCCCGTCTTTGCGTCATGGAGAAAATGAATGGCAAAACCAGGCAATACTACACCCAAAGTAATTTCAAAAAAGCATATTGCTCGTCTTGAACGTGAACGCCGTCAGATCAATCTGATTCGAGGTATCGCCGTCGCCGGAATTGTGATTGTGGCTGGTCTGTTGATCTATGGTTATCTCAAACTGAACTTCCTGCTATTACGCGAACCGGTTGCGGAAGTCAATGGCGTAAAGATCACCACCGGTGACTGGCAGGAACATGTACGGTTTCAACGTGTTCAAATGTTGAACGTTTACAACCAATATTCTTTTTACCAGCAAAATTTCGGCGTTGATTATTCGCAGCAAATGCAGCAAATTGTGTCCAACCTGGGATCACCAGAAGTCATTGGCCAGCAGGCATTGGACCAAATGATCGATGATATTCTTATCAAACAGGAAGCGGAGAAACGTGGGATTACGGTTTCGGCAGATGAAGTGGAAAAATCCATCCAGGGCAATTTCGGTTTCTTCCCCAATGGAACACCCACACCGACGATCACGCCAACGGAGGTGACCCTGCCGACTCTCTCAAGCGAACAGTTGACACTCTACCCCTCCACGTTGACACCGACTGAAGCGCCGACCACTACGGTGACACCCACGGCAACACTCGATCTCTCGGCGACTCCCGCGGCGAGCTCCACGCCGGCGCTGGATACTCCCACCCCTGTCCCTCAGCCTCCCACTGCGACTGCCACCCCATATACAGAGACAGGTTTCAAAAAGGATTACGACGACACCATTAAAAATTTCAAGACCGAGAATATCAGCGAAAAGACGATCCGCTCGGTCTATGAAGCACAGCTTCTGCGGCAAAAATTGTCCGATGAAATTACCAAGGATACGCCGCGCACGGAAGAGCAGGTTTGGGCGCGACATATTCTTGTACAAACGGAAGTAGAAGCAGAGGCCGCCTACAAACTCCTCACTAGTGGAGTTGATTTTGCAACGGTTGCGAAACGATACTCGAAGGATACTGGCTCCGGTGCAAATGGTGGCGATCTTGGCTGGTTCGGCAAAGGTGCCATGGTCGCTGAATTTGAAAACGCAGCCTTCAGTCAAAAAGTTGGCGAGATCGGTAAACCGGTCAAGAGTCAGTTTGGTTATCATATTATTCAGGTACTTGGTCATGAGGACCGACCCTTGAGTGCAGCGCAATATGAACAGAAAAAAACAACGGAATTCAGTCAGTGGGTGACGGATACCCGCGCCAAAGCTGATGTTAAGACTTTCGACATTTGGAAGGAACGCGTTCCAACAGAACCAACCCTCCAGGCCCCGGCCCAATAAGAGATCCTTCCTAACTAAAAAAACCGTTCGATTTTCATCGAACGGTTTTTTATTGTTATTCGTCTGATTAGCCCGTCTTCAACATCTCATCTGTCACTTGGTCGAGTCTTAGGCTGATCACCTGACTCGCCGAATCGCGCCCCATCGTAATCCCGTAGATCACATCCGCGGCCTGGACGGTATTGCGGTTATGGGTGATGATGATGAATTGTGTATCCTTGCTCAACTCCTGTAACAGATCGCGGAAGCGGCCCACGTTGGCTTCATCCAGCATCGCGTCTACCTCATCCATCACACAGACCGGGGTAGGAGAGACCTTCAGCAGGGCAAATACCAGTGCGACCGCAGTCAGACTGCGTTCACCGCCTGAAAGAAGAGCCAGTCCCTGCTCGCGGCGACCCGGCAAACGCGCTTCGATCTCAATGCCTGTTTCGACTAGATTATCCGGATCAGTCAGTGACAGTCGCGCGGATCCCCCACCGAACAAACGCGTGAACATGGCGCGGAATTGTTTATCCACCGCATCGAATGTCTTTGAAAATTCCTGCTGGGTGAGCTCGTCGAGTTCAGCGATCACATGCTTTAGATCTTCCTCCGCTTTCTGCAGATCATCCACCTGCGTGCGCATGAATGTGTAGCGTTCAGACTCCTGATCAAATTCCTGTTTCGCTTCGGGGTTGATCGGTCCCATGCGGCGAAGGCGCGTGCGCTGCTGAGCCAGCTGCGCTTCCAGGTCAGGCGAAACCTCCGTCACAACAGGCAATTCTTCAACCATGCCTTCGAATGGCAGAGGCACGGGTCCGGCAACATCTTCTGCATAGTCAAACATCACCAGGCCAAAATCATCCGTGATCTTCTGGCGCAGGTTATCCAGAGCTTCCTGCTTCCTCAATTGCTCCAACTGCACCTGGCCCGCCAAACGTTCGGCAGTGGCCAGAGAACGTTGCGCATTCGCTTCTGCTTCCTGCAAACGCGTTTCCTCCTGCTCAGCACTCTCGAGATCTTTTTCGGCCGGATCAATATATACGCGCAATTCTTCCAACTGCTGATGCAATTGAGTCTCACGCTCGCGCAAGGACGATTTTTCATGATCCAAACCGCTCAGAGAAGTTTCCGCTTCCTGCAAGCGGGTTGTCAACTCAAAACGACGTGAATCAAACCGGGCAAATTCCTTCTCGCGTTCCTCTTTTTTTGTACCCGCATCCACAACTGCGCGTTCCACAACTGCCACCCGGGTACTCCAATACGAAGCCTGATTTTGCGACTCCGCCAGATCCATGGCTTTCAACTGTTCAGAAAGAACCTGCACATCTTCCTGCACTTTTGAAGTTCGAGTTTCAAACTCTGATTGCGCCTGGATCAAATTTTGACGGATGGAAGTTGCTTCATCTATCTCCCCGTTTAACTGACCATGTTGACTGTTCTGCCACTCCAACTGACGCCGCGCCGATTCAGACTCCAAGCCGGCCTGCCGCTCGTTGGCCTGGGCTTCATCGAGCCTGACGCGGGTCTCGCGCGCCGCCTCGTCAGCCTGTGTCAACTCGCGTTGTGCCTCTGTAATTTGCGCGGAAAGCGAATCGACCTCACGATTCAAAGATTCAATCTGCGTACCTAACACTGCCAGAGATTCGGTCAACTCGCGTTTTTGGCGCGGACGGCTCAAAGCGGATGCGCTAGTAGAGGCAGATTTTCCGGCAATGATGAGGCCATCCCCGCGGAAGACCTCCCCACGCAACGTCACCACCCGCGCGTGAGTCGGTAAATCCTTTAATAAACGGCGCGCCGTGGCCCGATCCCGCACGATCAATGTTTGTCCGAGCACCAGATGGACTGCCCCACGCAACTCTTCCGGCGCATGGATAAGTTCAGAGGCCACGCCGAGCGAATTTTCATCCGTTGGATTTGTAAGGAGCGGACGCGAATGATTCTCAAGCGGAAGCAAGGCCGCGCGCCCGGCTCCATCCGATTCAAGCAGTTGCAACGCATCATCAATTTCATCCGCGTCCAGCAGGATCGCATCCAGGGTNTCNCCCAGCGCCGCAGCGACTGCAACCTCAAGTTCAGCCGGCACATCCAGNGAGGCGCTCAGGGCACCCCGCGCGCTCCTGAGCCGTAATTGGCGNGCAGCCTCCAGTAAAAAGCGGGCGCCTTCGGCATAACCNGCCAAGGAATGTTCTGCCTGTTCCAAAACTTCAAGCTGGGCTTTCAGGCGNGAGTGTTGAGCAAGTTGTTGAGCACGTTCTTCCGCTTTGCTGCGCCGTTCATTCTCAAGTCTTTCGACCTGCTGCCTTTTTTCTCTAAGACGGGTCTCTGCTTCGCGCAAACGCGATTCAGCCTGTTCGCGCGCCTCACTTGCCTGAGCATGTTTTTCCTCCGCCTGGTTTGCATTCCCCTCCGCCGATTCGATGGCTTTGTTCGCATTTTCCAAACGGGACTGGAGATTTTCCAGTCTGGACTTCAACTCATCGAGCCGGGCCTGTGATTCGGCACGCTGCGTATTCCATTTTTCGATTTCGGCGCGTGCGGATCTTAATTGTTCCTCCACAGAACTGCGTTCAGCCTGTTGGGTTTGTAAAGCCTGCTGGGCAACGGTGAATTGTTTCTGTGCTTCTTCATATTCAGTCTGTAAACGAGTAACTTCCTGCTCGGCTTCTACCAGGCGTTCCCGTGCGATCTGTTCCTCATCCGATGTACGATTCTTGTCTGCTAGGACAGAAGATTGGGCTGAGAGTAAAGAACGCTGACGTTCTTCAAGGACGGCCAGGCCGCGACTTGCCTCTTCGCGCTGATTATGCAATTCTGCCGATTGACGATGCCAGGCATTTAGCTGGGCTCGCAGCCCAATGAATCGCTCACGAAATGTGTTGTACTCCGCCTGCGTCTTTGCATGGATTTCGCGCGCTTCCCGCACACGTGCCTCCTGTATCTTCACAACTTCACGCGCGTCCGTTAATTCTTTTTGGGCATGATGCCAATGATAGCCATACCACTCTCGCAGAGTCACTTTCAAGTCTGCCTGGGCGCGGGTATATTCAATGGCACGTTTTGCCTGTCGTTCCAAGCTTCGCAAACGAGGCTCCAGCTCGGACATAATATCCAGCACGCGCTCTAAATTACGTGCCGTATTTTCAAGTCTCTTCAGGGCATCTTCGCGGCGCACCCGATATAACCCCACCCCGGCCGCCTCTTCGAAGAGACGGCGACGCTCATCGGCTTTGAGGGCAAGCGAGGCATCCACAAGCCCCTGGCCGAGGATGGTATAGGTACGCTCTGCCAAACCGGAAGCAGCCAACAATTCGTTTAAGTCGCGCAGGCGCACATGCTGATCGTTGAGTAAATACTCGTTGTGACCATCGCGATAGGCGCGGCGCGTCATGCCCACTTCGGTAAAATCCACGGGCAGCCAGCCAGTTGTATTATCAAAAACAATATGAGCCGAAGCCATGCTGGCGCGCGGCCGATGTTCTGATCCATTGAAGATCATGTCTTCGGTCTTCTTGCCTCGCAATAACGCGTAGGATTGTTCCCCCAATACCCAGCGCAGGGAGTCAGCAATGTTCGATTTTCCAGAGCCGTTTGGTCCGACAATGGCAGTAATCCCGCCCGCAAATTCAAACGTGGTTTTGGAGGCAAAGGTCTTATAACCCTGCAGTTCAAGTAATTTTAGACGAAGAGGCATGTGTGATTAAGTGAATGAAATCTATTTATAGGAAAGACCCAACGATTCGAGGGCAGTCTGGGCGGCAATCCGTGCAGCCACCTGCTTGCTCGAGCCATGTCCCCTGCCATAGGTGAGGCCTTTAATACGGACTTCAACCTCAAATACTTTTGCATGATCCGGTCCGCTCGAGCTGACCGTTACGTATTGTGGTGTTCCCATTTTTTCGGCCTGCGCCCACTCCTGTAAGCGACTCTTCGGATCGTGGATATCATCGAGGACAAATTCCTGTGAAGCCTCCAACAAGGGATGGACAAACGCTTCCACAGCCTTGAGCCCGGCATCCACATATAAGGCTCCGATCAGCGCTTCAAACAACGATCCCAACAAGCCGTCACGTTGACGCCCACCCGAGGCATATTCTCCACGCCCCAGGCGCAGCGCGGGTCCCAGGTTCAGATGTCGTGCAAAGGTCGCGAGCTGGTCATTGCGTACAATGGCGGAGCGGATTTTCGTAAGCTCACCCTCGCGCATCTCTGGAAACCGATCGTACACCCAGGCGCCAACGACAAAATCCAGCACGGCATCTCCGAGAAACTCGAGGCGCTCGTTGTCCTCCACTGAGTCGGGGTTTTCGTTGACGTAGGAGCTGTGCGTGAGCGCGCGCGTCAGCAAAGCTAAATTTGAAAAGGGCAGACCCAGTCGTTGGCTAAGGTCTGAGGCGGATTCGAAATTCCGCGAGTCAGGCAGGATTGTCACAAGGTTCTCCCAAGAACTCAGGGAGCGCCAGACCGGCCCCTCCCACAGGCGAGTGGGGCGGGTCTCGCGTTCCATCAGTTCCTAACTTCAAACGGGCTGTATTTTACTATAAGTCCTGCGGAGCGGGATGGCGCTGAGGCGCTCACTCAGCGATTTTTTAAGATAAAGCCCGCCCGTGTCGCAGCGCGCTATCGGCGTGGCTTTTTCTCTTCCTTTTTATATGGCGCACAGGGTACAATCAGGAATTCTTTTCCGAGGCAACCTATGGCTGAGATCAGCAGTGAGACCAGGTTTTTGCACGCTATCGAAATGGGGTTAGGTGCGTGGCAATGGGGCGACCGCGTGGTCTGGCAATATGGACACGGATATAGCGACAAGGAAGTACAACAGGCATTTCTGGCGTCATTGAACGAGGGCATCCGATTTATCGACACGGCAGAAATTTATGGCAATGGCCGTTCTGAGCAACTGCTCGGGCAATTTCTCAAGGAAACAGAACAACCCATATTGATCGCGACCAAGTTCCTGCCCTTCCCATGGAGGTTCGGCAAACGCGCCTTCTCGCGTGCCCTGAGGGGAAGCCTTGGGCGCATCGGGGTCGAAAGCGTTGACCTGTATCAAATCCATTGGCCGACCCCGCTCATGAGCATTGACACGATGATGGACGGGTTGGCGGAATGCGTAAAAAGTGGGATGACGCGCACTGTCGGTATCTCCAATTTCGGTCAATCCAAAATGCTGGCTGCGTATTCAGCGCTGGCCCGTCACAGTATTCCTCTGGCATCCAATCAGGTGCACTATAGCCTGTTGAATCGTACTGTGGAAAAAAATGGAACGCTGGCCCGCTGCAAGGAATTGGGGATCCGCCTGATCGCCTACAGTCCCATCGAGATGGGTTTGCTCACTGGAAAATATAATAGCGACTCCCCTCCACCCGGGGCGCGCGCAAGAAATTACAGCGGATTGCTCCCCAGGCTTGGTCCGCTCCTGAAATTGATGACCGAAATCGGTCAGGATCATGGCGGCAAATCAAACACACAGGTCGCGTTGAACTGGGTAATCTGCAAAGGTGCGCTTCCGATCCCAGGCGCGAAGAATGCAAAACAGGCGCAGGAAAATGCAGGTGGCCTTGGATGGAAGCTAAAAGAGGAAGAAGTTGCAAGACTGGATGATGCCAGTGATGCAATTACGGCATAAGAAAAATCTCAGCGAGTGTTCGCTGAGATTTTTTTATTCGATTATCTGGTCATGAACATTGAACGATCGAGGCGATAACCCATGGCTTCCAATCGGGGAGTGAACATAGGGCGCAAACCGGTGGGCCTGAATTGACCGAGCGGTTTTCCTTCGGCATCGGTGCCGTTCTGTTGGAACTGGAAGATATCGGTCAAGGTGATCACTTCTGACTCCATGCCGGCTACCTCAGAAATTTGCGTGACTTTTCGGGTACCATCCGGGAAACGTGTCAGATAAATAATCAGGTCAAGGGCAGCAGAGATCTGCTTGCGAATCGCAAGGACCGGTAATTCAAATCCAGCCATCAACGTCATTGTCTCCAGACGGGAGAGCGTATCGCGCGGGGAATTGGAGTGAACGGTTGTCATCGACCCATCGTGGCCCGTGTTCATTGCCTGCAGCATATCCAGAGCCTCGCCGCCGCGAATTTCACCTACGATAATACGGTCGGGGCGCATACGCAGGGAGTTCTTGACAAGGTCACGAATGGTTACCTGCCCCTCCCCGTTGTAATCTGGCGGACGGGCTTCGAGGGAAATCTTATGGGTCTGCATCATCTGCAACTCAACCGAATCTTCGATGGTCACAATTCTTTCATGGTCAGGAATGGCACGTGCCAGGATATTGAGAAATGTTGTTTTTCCCGAACTAGTGTTCCCCGCCACAATGACATTCAACCGTGCAGCCACACAGACTGCAACAAAATCTGCCATGCCCTGGGTGAGCGCATTTTTATCGATAAGATCTTGAACAGCGAGCTTATCCTTCAAAAAGCGGCGGATGGATAGACAGGTACCCTGTTGCGCCACCGGTGGGATCACAGCATTGATACGAGAACCATCCTTAAGGTGAGCGTCCACGGTCGGATGCTTGTAGTTCACGTATCGTCCAAATGGATTAATGATGTGATTAAGAGCCAGGCGCAGTTGCAGCTCACTTTCATATTTTGCTGCAGTTAGCAGCAACTTTCCATGCCGTTCGATAAAGATCTGGTTGGGTCCATTGACCATAATCTCACTGATCTGAGCGTCTTCAAAAAATTCATCAATCGCTCCCGTGCTGGTGGCATACTCATAGATCTCATTCAGGAATGCCTGCTCATTTGGCCCAAGATCGCCATTGGCGACCTCATAAGCCTGAAAGACCAGGCCTCGCAATAATTCCTCGTAGCGTTCGCCGAGAGGTGGAGTTTCATCCATCAATTCGATCAGATATTTAAGGACCCTGGGCCTCAAGAGCTCAGCATCTGTGATCCCTGGAACGTTTGGTGCGCCTAGTTTTTTCATCGTAGTACGTGCTCCCATTTTAAGATTTGACATTACAACAAAAAGAGGGCAAACATAGAGAATCTCTATGTTTGCCCTCGCTATAGAATTTACTTCATGAGACCAACTTTGCGTTTCGTCTTGGCATTCGCATCTGAATCATAGTTGAAGCTCATGGTGCTGGAACCATTGAGTTTGACCTCGTAAGCGATGATTTGACCATTATAGGCAGTAGCGTCCGCAGTTCCATTGATCGTGAGATTGCAATAAGGAGCGTAAATGGTCCCGGTATACTCGTCATGGGAATTACCATCGATTATGCACGTATCTGGAGAACCGCTGAAATCGGAGGCCACAATAATCAAATAACCTTCGTACTCGCCGCTCTTCGAAGCAAAGAGGTGGAATTCACCGTTTTGAATGCTGAAGTCATAGCCGGGTCGGATATAAATTGTCACTCCATCTGTAGAGTCGCTGGTCAGAATCAGATGCTGGTCAGTCAGTTTGACCACATTATTCACGCAATAGATGCCGGGATACATATACATCTTATCCCGCACAGTAACCCCACCACCCGATTTCGGCGGAAACTCGTTCCATCGGCCTGGGTGTAAATAGGTCGTCGTGGCATCGCTGTTAAACCAACCCGGCATAGAGACGTCACACTCTGCGGGTTCATCCGGGATTTCAAGGTCGGTCGGAAATACGATCTGGTCGGAGCCATAGCTCGGCGTACTTGGAGTCCCTGAGTAGCAGGCATCAAAATCAACATTATCCGTTCCTGAAGAAGTGATCCCGCCGCCATTGATGAATTCGAGGTTCATGCTGCAGCCTTGTTGTTCGAACGCACAGTCTGCACTATCCGAATTGACCAGGATGCCGCCGCCATCCAGGATGATGTTACCGCTGCCACCCACGCGGAGGCTGCCCGGGCAACTGCTATGGGGATTTAGCGCCACAATGGAGTTCCCTTCGTAGAGCGGGCCGCCTCTTTTTGCAAGAGCAATCGCCTGTACTGTATTTTGAGTCTGATTGAGGCCGATCACACGAGCAAAATAAGTCTTGACATATGAAGTAATAATAACTTGTACATACTGAGTGCTACCAGCATAGCCCGGCCCACAGCTTGCATCGTGTTCACTACACAGATATACCTTAACTTCACTTCTGACATGATTGCCATTATAGCCATTGTCATCCGCAATATTCAAAGCATCAACTTTCCAGTCGATGGGAGTGACGAGATTTCCATTTGCATCGTACACCGGATCCGCTGTCAGGTTGCCATAAGCCAGCGCGCCTGCCAGGGATGCGGCGTCCGCGGCGTTTTGGGCATGGCGGCGGTCCGAGAATCTCGCGCTGCCATCAATTGCCAGGCCCGTGACCCCAAACAGACCGATGGCTGCCAGAGCAATAAGAATAAGTGCTTGACCACGTTCTACTAAAAATTTCGGTTTCATTTGATTTCTCCTTCCTAAAAATTGACTCGACTAAGGCTTATGAATTGGATAACTCTCACATCCGATAGTTGAGAGGTTGATAGTGATCGATTCATTATTATTTTTATTTTGATAGTTCGCGTCGAAGGTAAATGTGATCGTTGAGGTCAGGTTGTTTCCTGGAATGGTTACTGTAGTAGGTGGTGTGGTCGTGACGCTTCCCGTGCTGTTATTTACTATCCAGGTTACGCCTGCCAGACTAACACTTTGCAGGACCAAAGCTTTACTTCCAGGTCCTCCAGTGAGAGAGTTCCAGGTGGCTTGGACATTGAGAACCGTCACTGAATCGTGTGGGTTGGTGATCGTCATGCTCATCGTACGCACACCACCGGGGATGCTGATCGCACTGGTTGTAATCATGTTACAGCCCGGAACCGGCGTCGCGGTAGCTGTCGGGGTGAAGGTCATGGTAGGTGTGAACGTGATCGTCGGCGTTAACGAGGGCGTCGGTGTATTAGATGGAGGAATCGGTGTGAATGTAGACACTCCAGGCGGAAGGGTCGCGGTAGGCACTGCTGTGTTGGTCGCAAAGAGAACGGTAGCCGTTGGCGTGTTGACAGGCACAGTTGCCGTAAACGTGAGCGAGGGAACCGCGGTGTT
>Ga0065707_10082709_pt1 | contig 12564 bp, 10 predicted proteins | sample SwiRhicommuniRL3_FD_59094 | JGI IMG/M metagenome (GOLD analysis project Ga0065707, IMG submission 59094) | Switchgrass rhizosphere bacterial communities from Rose Lake, Michigan, USA - RL3 v2 (version 2) | ecosystem: Host-associated > Plants > Roots > Rhizosphere > Soil | place: East Lansing... | reverse complement strand
CGACGGCGTCGAACTCGCTTCGTCCATAGGGCTCCGGCCGAGTGGCTATCATATGGAGCAGCGGATCGACGCCGAAGCAGGCGACCACGGGACAGGGCTTGCCCTGATCAAAATATTTTTGCCGGTGCATGCGGCCGTGTTTGCCCGGGGAAATATTCATTCCCATGGTGTCTCGATTGTGCACCATGACGCGGTAACAGCCGACGTTGACCCAGCCCTCCTCCGGATCGCGCGTGATCACCACGTGACCCGTGCCGATGTAGCGACCACCATCGCGCTCGTGCCAGCGCGGCACGGGAAACCTGAACAGATCGATATCCGCGCCGGTCGAGATATTTTCCAGCACAGGACCGCCTCTGACGGTGACGGGCGGAATAGACGCGGGCTTCGCCAGGCGCTCGCGCCAGGCTTGAATGAAACCTTCGCGAGTGATGTCCAAGGGCAGATTGGTTGTCAGCGCGGACCGCTTGAGGCTCTCGAAGAAGCCGACAAGAATCCGGTATCCCGCCGGATAGTCCTTGATTCGATCGAAGAGGAGCGCCGGGCTGTTCTCTTTGTGTTTGGATGCGAGCACGGACAGTGCGCCGATTTCCAAGTTCCAATCGGCGCCGTCGATCTTTTTGAGCTCGCCCATCTGCTCGACTCTCTGGATCCATTCTCTTACGTCTTTGTAGCTCATAGAGCTGTCCTCCGGGTGAACCAGCACTACGAATTTGCATCCGCCTTTGCAAGCGCGCCGGGTAATTGATACATCCGACGTTCGAGGAAATGAGATGAAACAAGCATGGATTGGATTTGTGTTAACGCTTGTCGTGATGCTGGCCGCATCGTTTAAAGCATCGGCGCAGGAAAAAGTCATTGTCTCGCATACGACGCGCGGCTCGCTGTCGATCGGTCCGTTGCTCTACGGCATCGAGCGAGGATTTTATCGAGATGAAGGCATCGATCTCTTGTACGTTTCGATTCGCGCGGACCTGGGCATCAAAACCCTTATCACCGGCGACATCGACTATCTCTATAGCGTCGGCACCATCATCCGCGGCGCGGCGCTCGGCCTGCCGGTGAAAACTCTCAGCTTCGATTTTGCCAAAGTGATGCACTTTCTCATGGCTCGTCCGGAGATCACCTCGGCGGCCATGCTGAAAGGAAAACGGGTGGGAGTCAGTTCCTTCGGCGCCACCGGCGACCTCGCCGCCAGGGTCGCCCTGCAATCCATCGGTCTCGATCCGGCGCGTGACGTGAGCATCGTGACTTTGGGCTCGGACACACTGCGTTATGCCGCCTTGCAGGCCGGTACCGTACATGCCACGCACATGCCGCTGCCGTTCAATATCCAGATGAAGAAGGACGGTTATCGCGAGCTCTTCTACGCCGGCAAAGTTTTGCAGAGGCCGTTGACGGGATTGGCGACGACGATGGACAAAATCAAAAGGAATCCGCGGCAGGTGCAGCGCATGGTGCGCGCATTCCTTCGCACCACGCGCTCGCTCAAGAGCGAGCGAAACGAGTTTCTCGCGTTCGCGCAAAAGAAGTTCGGCTTCACAAAAGATGTGATCGAGGAAGCCTACAAAGTCATGACCGACGCTTTATCGAACGACGGCTTCGTCGAGGACAGCGTTCTGCAAAGCGCCATCGACGAAGCCAAGGCCATGGCCAACGTGACCAAGCCGGTTAGCCACGCCGACGTCGTGGATTATAGTTTTCTTCGCGAAGCAATAAAGCAAAAATAACAAGGGGCGGTTTTCAAACCCGCCCAGGCAACGGTCGGATTTGGCCACCGCGCGCGTAAGCCGGCAGGTCGCGGATCACTTCATCGCTTCCGTCGCGAGGGAAAAATCAAAAATCTTCTCGGTTGAAACGGGTTCTTTGATGCGCAGCGCGTCGCGGCCGATTTCGACAATCTCCTTTGCCGCGTCCGCGCTCAGCCGTCCACCGCTCAAGACAAACGGCGCGTCGTCATCATACATGCGCCGCGCCAGCTGTGCGTCTTTGATGCCGAGACGCTTCTGTATGTAAGGAAGCATGATCTCCGGACTCTCCTGATAGGCGTTGAGCCCGCGGTTCCATGCGCGCAGAAACCGCACCAACTTTTCTCTTTTCTGTTTGATATGGATATCGGTCGAGACCACTCCAGTCTGCAAATACCGCATATAGTCGCGGCCGCGGCCGAAAACTTTGTAGCCCTTCTCCTCGGCTAGATAAATCGACGGCGGCGTCATCATGGCGCCCGCGACTCTGCCGGAAAATAATGATTGCAGCCGCGCCGGCGTATCCATGCTCAACAAGGTCACGTCCTTCTGTGCATCCAATCCTTTGGCTTGGAGAATCCGGCGCGTCATCACCGCGGCCGTGCCATCGAGCGACCCAACGGCGATGGATTTGCCTTTAAGCTCTGCCGGCGAAATTGCCGCTGGCGCGACGATGAGTTCATGGATCGGGCGATCGCGGGTGACCGAAATTATTTTCACGGGGACGCCGCGCAAGGCCGCGGAAAAGCCGCTGCCCGCGTGGCAGGTCACATCGATCTCACCCGACATGAGACTGCTGACGCCGACGATTCCACGCACTACGAGAATTTCCAAATTCAAGCCTTCCTGCGCAAAGAAACCTTTCTCCTGGCCATAGTAGAGCGGCACATAGCTCAGCGTCGGTCCGGGTATGCTGATAAAAAAGCGCTCCGCGGCCGTTGCTTTGCCTACAAGAAAAAACAGCGTCAGCAAGAGAACCCGTGCCAGCAGTCGATTACGTGCCATGATGCCTCCTCCTTATTTTCTAGAGGGCTTCTCGTTCTTGCGCCGGACGCCTTCTTCGAAAGGGGCGGCCGCGTAGACAACCCGCCCGCCCACGACCGTGAGCAGCGACTGGAGTGAGCGGATCTGCTCCTCCGGCACCGTGAGATAGTCCGCGTTCAGCACGGCGAGATCGGCCTGTTTGCCGGCTTCGATCGAGCCCTTCCGGCCTTCTTCGAACGTGGACCACGCGCTCCCGAGAGTATAAAGACGCAGCGCCTCAGAGCGGGTCAGATTCTGGTTTTGATTTCGGATGGCCGACCCGGCGACCGTCTTACCTGTCAGGAGCCACCAAAGAGCCAGCATGGGCGAGTAATTCGCCGACTGAAACGCCCCGGTGCCCGCGCTCAGAGGGATACCCGCTTGGATCATCGCGCGCAACGGCGGCGTGTTCCGAGCTTTTTCCAAGCCCCAGAGCTCGACGTTACGCTCGCCGGTCAATGCCATGCGGTCCTGGACGGCGATCATAGCGCCAAGTCCTTTGATGCGCTCAATGGTCTCGGGCGCGGCGTCATCGAGGTCGCTAAAAACAATTCGATGGCGCGCGAACGGTGTAGTCGAATGGATCTGCTCGAGCACACCAAGCAGCTCCCGGACGGCGCTGTCGCTTGCCCCGCGCAATTGGAAATTATAGCCGCTCTCGTTGAAAAACTGCGCGACCTTGCGAAATCGATCGCGCGCCTGCGCCGTGGTCTCAGACGCACCGCCGCTGCCGTCGATCATGTTCGCGGCAAAACCGGCAAATTTGAAATGGTCGGTTTGGTGTAAGGTTTTGACCTCGTCCACCAAACCCTTGAGCGACTCGATGTCGCTCGATTCCTCGGCCGCGATGTAGAAGTTCATTCGCAGCGGCAATTCCCCCGAGCGTGCCATCTCCGCGAGCACGCGCCGATGGGCAAAACTCACGGCGCTTGTCTGGACGTCGCTGATTGAAGTGATTCCGAGCCGATTGAGCTCGCGGAAGCAGCTCAACAGTCCGCGGCGAACCGCGTCCAGCGCCGGACCAGGAATTTTTTCGTATGCCAATCGCCATGCCGGCGCGCCCTGGAGCCAACCGGTAAGCTCACCGTTCTGCGGATTGCGCTCGAATTTACCGCCGGCAGGGTCGGGAGTGCGCGGCGAGATACCGAGCACGGTCAATGCCACGCTATTCAAAAGAGCGCCCTGACGCAGATATTGAACATAAACGGGATGACCGGGCGCGAGCGCGTCCAGATCGGCGCGCGTCGGAAAACGCCGCTCGCCAAATTGCGTCGGCACCCAACCCCCGCCGACGACAATCCAGCTTCCGGGCGGCCTGGCTTTCGCCGCCGCTCCGATCTGCCGCAAGGCATCGGCAAGCGTGCGCGTGGATTCCCAATGGAGCTCGACGTCCCAATTCAAGCCCGCGAGCGTCGCGAGAATGTGAGAATCGTTGAGTCCCGGTATTACTGTGCGGCCGCCCAGATCGATGACCCTGGTCGCCGGACTGGTCAGCGGCCGCATTTCGCGTTCGGTGCCGATGGCCTGGATGCGGCCGTCTTTAATCGCCACCGCCTCGTGAATCGAGAAATCACGATCGAGAGTAACGATCTTTCCTCGGTGCAAGATCATGTCCGCCGGAGCTTTCACCGCGAGCGAGCGCGCAAAATCGACTTCATGCCCGCCGCACGCGGTCACGAGGAACACAAACACAATGAAATGAAATCTTTTCAATCTTCGCCTCATCGACGCAGGCCGATTCTACCCTCGGTCTTGTCACAATGCGAGAGTCGCGCCCCCGCGAAATCGGTCATCATCGGTTGCGTTGCGCAAAGAATTGCAGTTATAGTCCAAAAAAATTGGCAACCGTAATCACCCGCCAATGAATACTGCGACACTTCCGAGGTGAACGATGAAACCCGTGCAACTTTTTTGCTGGCACTTTATGGCCTACCCGTACCTCGATAAAGATTTTGACGAGAAGGAATACACCGGTTGGGTCACGGTGCCGAATCGGCTGTGGAACAACAGCAAAGCGCGCGGCTTGTACCAGGAATATATCGATCAATTGGCTTACGCCGACGAACTCGGCTTTGACGGCATGGTGCTGAACGAGCATCATCAAAATATTTACGGCTTGATGCCGTCTCCCAACCTCATCGCCTCGGCGCTGACCCAATGCACGTCCCGTGGCAAGATCGTCATCCTCGGCAACCTGCTGCCGCTGCACATGAACCCGCTGCGTGTCGCCGAGGAATACGCCATGCTCGATCAGATGAGCAACGGCCGCTTGATCGCCGGCTTTGCCCCCGGCGGCGGCCCGGAAACTTTTAATTACGACGTGCCGTCAGCCAATACGCGGGAAAAATTTTGGGAGGCGGCGGACCTGATCGTGCGCTCGTGGACCGAAGACGGTCCCTTCGCCCATGAGGGGCGCTATTTTCCCCTGCGCTACGTCAATCTCTGGCCGAAACCGTTACAGCAACCGTTTCCGCCGGTCTGGATACCCGGCTCGCGCAGTCCATCGACGATGAATGAAGTCGCCAAGCGCGGCTACTGCTATTTTCTCTCGTCGCGCAGTCACGGCGGCGAGACCCACAAGGCGCAGCAGGAGTTTGCCGCCGTTCTTGAGAAGCATGGCGACCAATATCATCCTTTCCGCTTCGGCATTCTCATGTCGACTTACGTTGCCGAGACGGACCAACAGGCCCGCGAGGAGTGCGAGGAAGGCGTTTGGTATTTTCTAAAAAATTGCCTCAAGGGGCATCTGCGCCGTGTTGGACGCCAACTCACCTATGGTCCCGGCGTGCCGTATATTCCCGCCGCCGCCTGGCGCGAATATTTGAAGGGCTATACGCCCGGCCGCAAACTTCTCGGCGACGTGGAAAACTGGGAAGAGCTGGAAGCGTCGCAGTCGATCATCGTCGGCAGTCCGGAGACGGTGACCCGGCGCATTCAATCGCTGATTGAAAAAGCCAAAGTCGGCAATTTGTTGATTCAATTCCAGCTCGGCAACATGCCGGACCATCTCGCGCGCAAGAGCATGAAACTGTTCGCCGAGAAAGTCGCGCCGGCATTGCGCCAGGAATCCTTAACGCAATTCACCCGGGAATTTCCCGGCATGAACGTGGAGCAATCAGCGGAGGCACTGCATTGAGCGGACGCATCATCGAAGTCAATCAACGCAAGGTGCAAATCCTGGAAAACGGCAGCGGCGCGCCGCTGCTCTACTTGCACGGTTTCGCGGATGTTCATTCGGTCAACGAGGGCTGGCTGCCGTTTCACGATCAACTCGCCAAGCGCGCGCGCGTGATCGCCCCGGCACATCCCGGCTGCGCCCAATCCGACGAATACAAAGATCTCGACGCCATCGAAGACGTCGTGTTTCACTATCTCGAGGTTTTTGATGCGCTGAAGTTGTCCGAGTTCGATCTCGTGGGCAGTTGCGTTGGCGGCTGGATCGCCGCGGAGATCGCCGTGCGCCACCCCGAAAAACTGCGCAAGCTGGTTTTGATCGGCGCCGCCGGACTGTTCGTCGAAGGCGCGCTCATCGGCGATGTTTTCATGATGGCGCAGCCCGAGTACGGCTCGAGCTACGCATCATTGAGAGAGATGCTGTTTGCCAGCGCTGATCAACCCAACGCACTGGCAATGTTTCCCGACGGCAAAGGCGAAATCGAAGACGAAGTGCGCCGTTATCAAATGCTGCGACTAGGCTCGCGTATCGGCTTCAAGCCGCCCTACTTCTACAACCGGCCACTAAGAAATCGCCTGCATCGAATCACTTCGCCGGCTCTGGTCATCTGGGGCGAAAAAGACAACTTCGTACCGCGCGCCCACGGCGAGACCTACGCAAAGCTGATTCCAAACAACGGCGAATTGAAAATAATTCCCGGCGCCGGTCACAGCGCGCACGTAGAAAAACCCGAAGAGACGGCAAAGCTGGTTTTGGATTTCCTTGGCAAATAAAGCCGGCGGGAATTGGAAACCCTGCCCTGAAATTAAATCGTAGGATGGGTGGAGGCGCTTTTCGCCGATACCCATCGTTCGGCCGCGCGTCGCCCAGCCAAATGGTGGGCATCGATTTGCTCCACCCCTACGGATTCACAAGACTCCGAACCTTCGTCAGGGCAACCGCTCGGTCGCCCCTTCTTCCACTATTTTAAGGATAAAGTTCCTTCAACAAACCGCTCTTCTCGAGGTTATCGAGAAAACGCAGATCGACGAACTGCTCGGGCTTGGCGTTCTTCGCCGCGGGCACCGTCTTGGCGAGATCATCCAAGACATTATGGACGCCGGCCATATTGATGTAAGGCGCCTTTTCCAAAACCTTGCTCATATAAAAATCATACGCTTTTTGCAGAACCACAGCGTCCTGGATCTTGGTATATTTCGCCATCGATTTGTAGGTGAATTCGCGATCGGTGCGCGCTCGATGAATGCCCCGCGTGTAGGCGCGCATGAAGCGATTAATCACGTCGGGCTTGCTGCGGATGATCGGACCCACGGCGACTAACGCCGGGTTCGGAAATGCGAAATCCATATCGGTAATGCTGATCAGTTCCTTGAAACCGGCTTTGTCGATGGCGAACTGCGTCGGCGGCGATACCACGCCGCCATCGATGGATCCTCCCTGCAGGCCCGCGGCCACGGTTGCCATGAAGCCCAGCTGGATCAGCGTGAGATCTTTATCGGGATTGATGTTGTACTTTCTGAGCGCGTAACGAACCGAAATGTCGGGCGCGGAGCCGAACCGGGTAATGCCGATTTTTTTGCCCTTCATGGCCTCGACGGTCTTGATCTCCGGCCTTACATAAAGCGAGAAGACCATCTTGTTGCCGGAGTTGCCGATAATCTTTAGATCCGCGCCCTGCAACGCCGCGGCGATCGCCGAGCTGCCGTTAAGCGAACCAATTTCGATCTCGCCCGCAACCGTCACTTGAGCGAGCTGGGTGCCGCTGGGGATGAGAATGATGTCATCCTGCAGCCCTTCTTTGGTAAAGTAGCCAGCGTCGTGAGCAACCCAGATCGGCGTGTAAGCGCCGCTGATCGAACTATACCCAATGCGAATCCTGTCTGCCGCCGAAACCTGCGCTGCGATGAGCAGGAACGCAAGAATCCCGAGCACGATTGTTTTCATGGTCTGTCCTTTCGGTACGAGCGCATCTCGGGCGCAACGTTCCGATCTATTTATGCCACGGCGGTCATTTCTTCAAGTACGGGGCGGCATGCCGCGCCCGTATCCTGAAGCCCGACCGTAACCTTGACGCTATTTCGTGCTTTGCATATGTTGGCCGCATTCGGCGCGACAAAGAAGGAGTCACGACATGAGTCATCGCATGCTTGTTATCGGCACCGGCCCCATCGGCGGAATTATCGGCGGCCGGCTCGCGCGCGCGGGACAGGACATTACATTCGTTGACGTGGATAAAGAGCATATCGAAGCGATTCGCGAGAAGGGCCTGCAAATCGATGTGCCGGACGGACCGTTCAATGTAAAAATCAAGATTCTTTTACCCGGCGAGATCCAAGGCAGCTACGATATCGGCATGATCGCCGTGCGCTCAAATTACACGCCCGACGCGCTCAAGACAGTTCTGCCGCATCTCACCGACGACGGCGTGCTCGTGTCGATGCAGAACGGCATCAATCCACCGCTGCTCGAAGAAAAAGTCGGCTCCGACCGGACCGTGGGAATGGGTATCCGCATGGGTTCGCGCAAAGTCGCGCCGGGCCATCTCCATACCGCGACGCGCGGTCATTTATATATCGGTCATCTGCACGGGCGGACCACGCCGCGCCTGGAAAATCTCGCGCAGTTATTCAACACGGTCATGGAAACCGAGATCGCCGACAACATCCTGGGCGTCCTCTGGAGTAAACTGACCTATACCTGTCTCGGCTACTACGGCTCCCTGGCCGATGCTTCGATCGTAACGAGCTGTGCCGATGAGGCGGCGCGGCGCAATCTCGCGGAGTTCTTCGCCGAAGTGGTGAGTGTCGGCACCGCACTCGGAGCGCGCTGGATCCGCCTTGCCGAATACAACCCGCCGGACTTTCATCCAAACCATTCCATTGCTGATCGCCTGGCAGTGATCAACGAATTCGCCGGATCGTGGAAACTCGACGACCGCAAAGGACCGCTCAGGCAAATCCAGGGCGGCGTCAAGACCGAAGTCGATTTCACCCTTGCATACGTGGTCAGCGAGGGTGAAAAGCGAAACATTCCAACGCCGCTTTGCCGCAAAGTATTGAGCATGATCCACGAGCTGGAGGCGGGAAAACGAAAACTAGGCTTACAGAATTACGCGGAGCTACGAGCCTGATGCAATAACGCGCGCCGCTCAACGTGGATCCATTCTCCAACCCATCACCGCAATTCTGAAATAACAGCACAACGACAACTCCATTTTCGTTCGATATTTGCTCCACCTGGGCATTCTTGTCAGGTAATTTCTACCAGCGCGCGAATTTTTTACGCCCATCAGTTTGGCCGCATTTGCCCAAGTCATTGAACCAGCGGTGATATTTCATGCTGGTATGCGCGTTGCTCCCTCATCGGCCAGGAAATTTGAAGGAGGAAAAAATACTTATGAGAAACATTGCTGCGCTATTATTGTTGGGAAGTTTAGGTTTGGCTGGATGCGAATTTGTCGCGGGAGCCGCTACCGGCGCGTTGGCAACCGGCGCGGGGTACGAGATCAATGCAAAACGGCAAATGGACAGGCTCGAAGACGATTACCGGCGCGAGCGTATCAGCCGGAGAGAATACGAGCAGCGTAAAGAGCAAATCGAAAAAGGCTCCATTATTTACTAATTGCCGGACGGCCATGGATACAGCCCACAAGATCAGCTTCTGATTGACCGTCGCCGCGGTGCTGTCTTGCGCTTCTTATCGCAGGACAGCACCGCTGTTATTTCTTTAACACTAAAACTCGAATTCGTTCTGCCAGACAGTATGACCCCAACTGATCTGCCGAAAAGTTTTGTTCAAGTTTGAAATAAGCGAAAAAATTGAACTTTTTACGATGATGATCCCTCTTCATCGTGTCTTGTTGCGTTGATCGCAGTTATCCGTCTAATCAGCAGGAAGGAGTACGTCCGATGAAGTCACAAAGATTGTTGATGGTGGTGATGCTTTTCGTTTTAACGGGCGTGATCGGCGGCTGTCATTATGGCTCATACGATGACTACCACGACTACGGTTACAGCGGCTACAGCCAATCCGAATCCGGTTACCGCGAGGGTTTTCGCGACGGGCGCGCCTACGAACGGCGCAACGAAGACTGGCGTGATAGACGTTACTCGAGTGACTGGTGGCGCCGGCGCTGATAGACCGGAAGTGCTCAGCAGATTTCCACAACCGAAGGACGAGAAGGACCGGGCCATCGCTCGCCATGTGTCCATTCAACAATTGCAAAAGACTGCGTAGACCGGACCTCACGGCGTCTCGCGATCGCTCCGCCAACCCATAAATAAACTCCAGGGCGACAAAATCCATCCTTGCCTCAGCCGGGATCGCTCGCGATTCCACGCCGCGCGATGCTATTGTGGGTAGTCAAAGGGAAACCCCCATGCCTACCCGTTTGAACTTTGCATTGGAAAATGTCGCCGCCGGATCAAAGGCGCGCGCCGCGAGATTTCAAACTCTCCACGGTGAGGTCGAAACTCCAATCTTCATGCCGGTCGGAACCCAGGCGACGGTAAAGGCGCAAACGGTCGATAGCTTGAAATCGACGGGAACTCGCGTGCTTCTCGCCAACACCTATCATCTGCTTCTTCGTCCCGGCCCGGCGGTTTTTCAAAGATTTGGCGGCATTCACCGCTTCATCAACTGGGGTGGGCCGGTGCTCACCGATTCCGGCGGATTTCAAATTTTTTCTCTGCCTCACGCTCGGGAGATGAACGAAGACGGCGCGCGCTTTCAAAGTTATGTCGATGGAAGAGCCTATTTCCTCTCGCCGGAATCGAGCATCGAGATGCAAAAAACCATCGGCGCCGACATCATGATGGCTCTCGATCAATGCATCGCCGCGACGGATCCCTACGCTCAAGCAAACGCGGCCATGCAGCTCACGCACCGTTGGGCCGAGCGCTCGCTTCGCGCCCGCGGCGAATCGCCGCAAGCGTTGTTTGGGATTGTACAGGGCGCCTGCCATCCGGAGCTTAGAAAGAAAAGCGCTTCGTTCTTGAGCGAACTTCATTTCGACGGCCTGGCCATCGGCGGCCTGGCAGTCGGCGAAACGCAGCGCGAGCGCTACGACCTGACCGAGCTCGTCACCGACCATCTTCCTCACCATCTTCCGCGTTATCTGATGGGCGTCGGCACGCCCATCGACCTGCTCGAGAGCGTTCACCGCGGCGTCGATATGTTCGATTGTATTATCCCTTCGCAACTCGCCCAGCGCGGCGTGGCGTTTACGTCGCACGGGAAACTTAAACTGCGCCGCTCAATGTATAAACTGCGCGAAGAGGCGATCGACGCCCGGTGCGACTGTCAAACCTGCAAACAGTACTCCCGCGCCTATCTCCATCACCTGGTCAAATCGAAGGAAGTCCTGGGTTGGCACCTCCTGGGCCTGCACAACCTGACCTTCTATCATCGCCTCATGCGCGAGATGAGGGAAAGCATTTTACGGAATGATTTTCGCTCTTATTACGAAGAAAAACGGCCCGATCTCGTGCGCATCGACAACGAGAATCCCGGGCACCCGCCGAGGAAAGCCAAGCCTGCCCCAGCCGCGCATTTAGGCGACTACGAGATTCATAGATCCGTGCAGGGTTTTTTCAGCATGCGCCAAATAAGCTCCGGCGAGGTGATGCACTCGGTAAGCGCCCCGGGCGACGAAGCGAAAAAACTTTATATCGAGCAGTCCTGTCTCGCCACGCGCCTGATCAAGCGCGAAGCGGACGCAGAGGATTTGGTCATCTGGGACGTCGGCCTCGGTGCGGCGTCGAACGCGATGGCCGCGGTTCGTTGCTTCGAAACGGTTTGTGCGGAACGGGGTGAAAATGCCATTCGTCCTCTGCGCCTCTTAAGCTTCGATCTCGATCTCGATCCCCTGACCCTGGCGACCAAGCACTCCGCGTGCTTCCCTCACCTCTGGCATGCGGCCCCATTCATGATCCTTGAAACCGGCAAGTGGCGACACGCATCAAGCCTGCTGCGCTGGGACCTCTTCAAGGGTGATTTCTGCGATCTGTTGGAATCCGCTGAAGCTCCGGATCTTATTTTTTTCGATCCCTTCTCCTACAAAGCCGACGCCGCGCTTTGGACCCGCGATATTTTCTCGCGCATTTTCAATCGCTGCGCGGCGAAACCGGCCGAGCTTTACACTTATTCCGCTTCGACGGCCGTTCGGGTTGCGCTTCTCTCGGCGGGCTTTTTTGTCGCGGAAGGCATCGGCACCGGACCCAAATCGCACACCACGATCGCCTTTACGCGGGCGGCCGGAGCCGCGGATCACCCGCTGGCGCCGCGGCTCCTGGGAGAACAGTGGCTCGCGCGTTGGAAACGCAGCAGCGCAAAATTTCCGCCGGCCGTTCCACAAAATCAGCAAGCCAATTTCGAAACGGTCATTGAAAAACATCGGCAATTTCTGGCGACTTTTGAAAAGTAAATCGCCGGGTCACGGGTGGCGTAATATTCCGCGTCCGATGAGCGTCCGCTCGATCTTGGCATGATAAAGTTTCATCAGTAGATCGCGCACGGATTCACCTTCGATCACCCCGAGTCCACACGCGATCGCCTGCAATGTTGCCATGCGGTCGGGTTTGCTTTGAGCGCGCAACTGATAGGTCGAGTTGTTCGAAG
>Ga0065707_10082708_pt1 | contig 12578 bp, 18 predicted proteins | sample SwiRhicommuniRL3_FD_59094 | JGI IMG/M metagenome (GOLD analysis project Ga0065707, IMG submission 59094) | Switchgrass rhizosphere bacterial communities from Rose Lake, Michigan, USA - RL3 v2 (version 2) | ecosystem: Host-associated > Plants > Roots > Rhizosphere > Soil | place: East Lansing... | reverse complement strand
CTTTGATGAACAGGCAATGCAATCCCGCCTATATGATTGTCGATCATCATACCTATGTTCTGCGGAGTAGCTCTAATGATTAAAAGAAACACCGCCCACTTTACAAACTCCGCAACAGAGTCAACAGGTGGGGCGGTGGCGAATTGTTTATGATGTTATCCTCCGTCGGGTGACACCAGCGGCGAGCAACATCGCAATACGCTCTATGAGTATAGCCGATTTTTCGGCAGATTGCAAACGAAAGGAAAACAGGAAATGAAATATAAGATAATTGTCCCGCACTCAAAAGAGTGCTGCATGAATAATGAATGGAATCGTAAACACAACCCTGTGCCGTGGTGTGAAGTGTTGGATAAAAAACCCCACGACTGGCGAACGAGAGACGGCAAACTTGGTAAACACACCACTACAATTTGGCTCCGCTTTGTTTGCAGCGATACGTCATGCGGCGGCATTATCGCCGTACGTGGGGAAGATATATTAGCAGATGCCCCGACTGGCTTCAAGAAAGCCGCCCCGCAGCCCGCAGACAAGGCAGGCGGATCATGAGCGCAATGGATGATGTGCTGAAAAAATATGAGGCGGAAGATACGTTACCTAAGCGCGTCCTGATTGACGTGTCTGTACTACAGCAAGCCGCCGCCGAACTTGCCGCTCTCCGCACACGGCTTGAGCAAGCGGAAGGCGCGTTGCAAAAGATAAAATCAAAATCCGAGATGTGGCAAGCCGCAGCGCAATCTACCGCAGGCACTCATGCGGTTCCGCCGTGGTGGAATCTTGGCTACATTGCTGCAGCCGCGCTAAAGAAAAACGCACTCGCCGCGCCCGCCGCGGGGAAGGAGTAGAGATGAGAACCGATATTGAGCAGGCATTATATGATGCCAAAGAAGTTATGTCGTGGCTGGAAGATAACAACGAAGGTAATACCAATGTTGAGTTTGCTTTTACGCATGCCCAATTGCAAACCGTCATCTCTTATCTAGAGAAACATGCCGCGCTTGTAAGAAACTACAATCACTTACATAGTCTAGTGGCAGAAGCGCGCCTAATACAGCGTGCAGCGGACGTGGCTGTATGCCCCACGTGTGGGCTTGAACTCAGTAAAGACGGTATCTGCCCGCGCTGTTTTGGTCAGTATCCACCTCATGCGCCTTGGTGGATGAGTGAGGGAGAATACATCACGGACGGTTGGGCAAAAGTTAGTGCCTATTGTTCTCGGTGCGGGCAGAAAACCATGCAGGTCGTTCGTCCTGGGAACTTCCAGTGTGCCGCCTGCGATGACCGCCCCGCCGCTAATACGTAACCGTTAGAAAGCATCTGAGGAGTTTGTGTGCCCAAAAGAATACAACGTAAGCGCTCGAAAGGTTGGCGTATGCCTGAGGGTGTCGTGTATGTCGGTCGTCCTACAAAATGGGGTAATCCCTACAAGGTAGGCGAATTCGATTCGGGAATTGGTCGCGTAATGAGTTTACAGGATTGTTTGCGCCTTTATGAAATTGACAGTAATTCCAGAACCGATTTACTTGAACTGCGCGGAAAGGATTTAGCTTGCTGGTGTCCGTTAGGTCAGCCGTGTCACGCCGATGTTCTTCTACGGCTGGCCAACTGCTAGGTAGCCAGCCGTAGAACGTGACATAAATCATTCTAGTAATATGACATCACTTGCTGTAATCTATCTGCAATGATCGACGCGCCGATAGAATGAACGCATAAGGAGCCCAACCCGCCTATGACCTTGTAAACGAGTCCCCGCAGCCAACTGAACCGAAAGCCTAATGCCGTCTGGGTAGAGTAATCCGAGGCGGCTTTTTGCTACATCCAACCCGCTCCCGCCTGCGACCGAAACAGGCGTATAATCGCCCAATCGTTCCAATAGCAGTCGTTCCTGTGCAGGTCACAAGTGCGGGAGCAATTGCGCGTTTTATGCCACTGGTATCAAATCGTGTAATTCGGACAGGTTGCCAGCCGAACACGCCCACAGCTTTTTGACATTGCCCTCAGCGTCCGCCACAGTAAACGGCCGCATGGTGGCGCCGCACACTGAGCAAACCTTATGCGACTTGATTAGTTTGACGGGGAAGCCTGCCAGCTTGATCTTTAGTGCAATTGTATCCCGTTCCCGTTGCAGAGCAGCAATCGTTTCGTCCCGCTTCGCCTGTGCGTCCTGTAGCGCCTGGGTGAGCTGCTCTATTTCCGCGTTACCCGCCGCGTACGCTTCGTCAATCTCTTTTTCTATCGTTGCAATATCTTTCATAGTGTACCTTTCAGCTTACGTAAATCGACAGGTGGAATGTTACGTTGGTCGGGTTCGTGGCGAACGTCGGCGATACCCATTTCACTTCGACATAATCCGTGTTGACCACAGGGATGGATACCGACGCGGCTAAGTGTTGCGCGATGCCGTTACACAGCACGCCAGATGAAATTGTTGTGTCGGTGGTGTTATTCAGCCTGAGTGACATGGTAGATGTTTCGGCGCTGCCAAGCGTGCCAGCCACGCGTACCCATAAATGGATATAGGTGATCGTCCCATCGCGCGGGATGTATATTGCTGAGGCTGTCGCCGTGGAATGAAGCACGGACCCATACAGCGAGCCGATATAATATGTCGTTGCATCGGCTGGGGCGGAGGGGGAGCAGGTCGCATGGATAACATACCCGCCGCGCAAGTTTTGCACCGTCACTTTTTTGGTAACAGGCGCGGCGTCCAGATCCACAACGGGTAGAACGTCGGTGAGGGATATGGCAGTCTTGGCGGTGAGCCCAGTTGTTTTAGTTGCAGCCATACATATCTCCTACGGACGCGGCGCGGGTGTTCCGCACACTACCCGTAAACACGGAAAGACTCGAAAGTGGTGAATGTCATATTGTGGGTCAGGGAAGGGCGTGCGGCCTGTATTGTCTGCGGGGTGCCACTTGGCAAAGCCGCTGTCTACGGTCTGTGTCGGACTGGATGTTATTCTGCCGTCAACGTCGCGCGCCTGTACGATTTGCGGGACGAGCAGGGCGGCCACTAAAACCAAAACGAGTATTACAAAAATCTTTTTCATTGTGTGCCTTTCTAGCTTAGATCGAATGATGGATACCAAAATGCGTTCCATTCGCCGTCTTTGCCTGCGAATAGTTCAAACTCATAACCAAGCAAAACTCCCGTCTTGCTACTGAGCGCGTTCATGGACTCAGTAATGTATCCGGACGTGAACGGCTCGCACCACAAGAACGCGCACATGTTGAATTTGTCGCGGTTCGCCCACAGTTTCAATTTATCTGCATTTGTAAATGGCGTGTCGTATGGATTCAATATCAGATCCATTGTGTCGCGTCCGCCCGTGAACGTACTGACATCGTTGGCGTATTTCATATCCACCGAAATTCGGCTGGTGCCATACTGCGAGCCTGGTGAGCGGTCATCCACAACCTTGACCGTATCATTGAACCGAATGGCCTTGCCACGCACCTGACAGACGATGGATGCGCCGCCTGTGTAGAAGTCTGTCCCGCCCGTATTGGCGATGGTGATCTCCGCCTCAGCCGCGCCGAAAACTACAGTCATGGTCATATTGGCGGTCAGGTTCGCACCCGTCCCGTCTGCGTTGGCAAACGCCGCGAAGTCTGTACCTGAAACAGGCGTCACGAACGCCGTGCCTTTGACGGAGTTACCGCCCGTCGGGTCGTTGTATTGCCCGCGGACAGTGAAATCCAATCCTGCCGCCACCTTGCGAGCGTCGGTCAATTTCCACAGCACGGTAGTCGCGGCCGTGTCCACCTCGCGCGGGTAGAAGGTGATGGTGCCGTGGTTGTAGAAAACCTTGCCGTAACTAAATTCGCTGCCCTCCATAATGTCCCCCTCATCAAACGCCATGTTTTGCACTTCATCCAGCAGGAGGTAATCTGTCCCGCCCGTCTCGAGCAGCAATTGGTCGCCCGTTTCTAAAAGTAACGCGCCACACTCTGACGTTGTTAGAGGAACGTCACTCGAATAGCTACCAGACGAGCCGCGCGCGTACTGGAATGTCTCTCCGCCGAATAGGTCACCCTTTACGAAAATGGGGCTTAGCGCGCTCAAGGCGATCTTGTTGAATTCTCCCAGCACGGTTGTATTTGAATTCGCCGCGTCGAACACTGTTGGAAATATCGTTCCGCCAGTTTGCAGGCTTGACCTGAGCACACCAGGGGATGCGTGTCCAAGAACCGTTTTTGGTCCGCTAGGTATACTGATGGCGTCGATTTCATCCAGTAATACCTGAACGGCCTGATAAGGATACAGGTTCGTCCATAACTGCAAAAGGTCCAACTGGATGTCAGTTGCCGTCTGCATGAAATCATGGCAGGTAACCTCCACGCGGCGCTCGCCCTTTGTGCCGGGCATTACCTTGATACCGTCCCTGTCAATCCGACCATACCACTTGTAATACGGCTGCCATGAGTCATACGCGAGCGACAGGCGCACAAATAAACCCGTATCCCAACTGGTCAGCGTGTTGGCGTGACCCAGGGAGTAGTACCCTGCCTTTCCCGCGCTGTTGGTGCTGCTGTTATCCAGGCTGAACACAAGCGACCCAGGCATAGCAATAAGCGCAATTGGACCCGCTCCCGGTATCCCTCTGCTGCCTTTCGGGTGCGGGTCTTTCAGCACATCGGCGGTCAGGTCAAACCAGCCCGCGTGGTTGATACCGTACACCTCGAATTTTACGTAGTCAAATCGTTCCATTAGCTATTTAAACTCGCAATGAAAATGTCATTACCCAGCGTTTCACTCGCGCCCGGCAGCTTATTCAATATCTTTGAAAGTGTGTCGTTGATCTGTTTTAGTGATGCGTTGTTTTGTACCGTTGCGCTGACCGTCGCGGCGGCAGATTGACCGATGGCACCCGACACACTCGCGCTTACGTCCGCGGCTACATTGCCGCTGATTTGGTCGGCGGCTTTGTCGGGGGCTGTTGCAGATGCGCTACCACCTGGTTTCTTTTTATGGATCTTGTTTATAGAGCCTGTGCTGATGGGAATATCGCCAGAGCCGCCAACGAAATAGTTATGTTTCGCGCCGTCCAGTACGCCCATCTCTTTCAGCCGCCTGGTATCCTTCGCGTCGTAAATCTTGCCGTCTGGCCCGATAGCTTCGGTGAACTGCGTAAACCCGCCGCCCGGAGCATCGCCCAGGATGTTCCAGCCGTCGCTCATATGCCCGCCTGACCAATGGTTGATCGCGCCAGGTGCGAATTCCTGGTTGCCCGCGTTGTTCTCCTGTCCTGCGCCCGGGCCTGATACGCTGCCGCGCGAGGGCATCCGTGGAACGCTGCCATGTACCGAGATGTTGAATAAATAATCCCACGATGTACCCGAGGCGGGCATACCGTTTAGTCCAGACTTGAGCGCGGACACTGGCCCGACTGCATCCTTACTAACCGCCTCGCCTAATGTCGCGGCGCTGTCTGCCAGTACACCGAATTCGCCAGCCGTATCCACTGAGCGTTTGCCAGTGTGATAAACGTTGTCACCGAGGTTGTCTATTGGTTTACTGGATTCCTGTGCGCCCTGTGCGATGTTCTTTAGTTGCTGCTCGAATACTTCCATGTTGCCAGTTGCGGCGAATTGATTAATGGCGGCGTTGGTGCTATCTGCGACTGCCTTCTGCTTTTCATCCACAAGGCCGTATGTGTAGGCAAGGTCAGTCAAGACTGACGTGGCTTTCTCTGCAAGTTCGGGATGGTTCTGGACTTCGTTCAGTATCGCCTGCTGTTGGATATTGAAGATGATGGAATTGGCGCGCTTGTTGTATGCTTCGGTTTCGGCGTCGATCTGTGCCTGAATCCCCATCTTATCTTCTTTGCTTTTCGCCTCTGCAAGCTGCTTGGAGTATTCCGCGATTTTCTGGTTGTAGTCATCCTGCGCGGGCCCAAGTTCGCCGTCGATAAGATTGCCGAGGTCATCCATTGACGTGTTGAAATCTTTTAGAACCGCGTCATTGTCTATTACTGCCTGCGTTGTGCCTTTGAGTGCCTTTTCCCAGGCTTCGCCATACAGCGCGGCGCGGGTGTATTCGTCTGAGACTTCCTTTACCCTACCTGCGTTGCGCTGTAATATCCCGTTGACTTCGTTGGTTGTGTTGCCGTAAGCCAGTAGAGTTTCTTTCGCGTGTTCCTGCGATTCTGACACGTCAAGGAAACTTGTCACGGCTGAAACTTTCCAGCCCATGATGGTATCTTGCATGTTGTCGATCGCAAGGCGGTAGCGTTCGGTTTCCTTTATTTGCTGGTCGGTCAGGATCAAGTTTGCATTGACTGCCTTGCTTTGCTCCATCAGCGCCGAACCGCCCTGCTTTAAGACATTGACCCACTGCAAGCCGCCGCGCCCCAGGTTCTTCAAGATGAATTCGTTTTGCTGCATGGGGTCATTGATGGCGTTGTACTGGTCGCTGAGTTGTGCAAGCGTTTCAATAGTCGGCGTCAACCCCGCCTTCGTCATGAAACGAGTTGCCGCGGTCACGTCCTGCGCGGTCAGTTCGTAGTCGTCCAGCACCTGCAACAGGCGGCTCGAAGCCTCCGCGCCTGTGCCTGACACAGCGGCCAAGTCTCTGACCTCGCGGGCGTATTTCATCGTTTCGTCGGATGCGTTTTTGATGAGCGCCGCAGCGCCAGCTACCGCGCCGCCAATGGACAGGAATGAGGCAACAGAAGATAACCCGACCTGACTGAACCCGCTCTTGAGCTGCTCAAGACCACCCTTGACTTTCTTTGAGCCTTTCTCGAACGGTTCGGTTTGTGCTCCAATTTCCGCAAATAAACTCGCGACCTTAGTAGCCATTCGTTACCATGTCCTTGATTTCAGTTTGCCGTCACGGATTGCAAAGAATTCTTTCCAATCCTTTTCGCTCAGCGCGTCGACCGTTTCCAACGTCCAGCCTGTTCGGAATACGATCATCCAGCGTTCTTCCTCGGGCGTTGCGTGCGGGATTAATCTCATCCCTGCAAGGTAGACGCGCTTACTCAGTTTTTTTCTGTTTCTTTCTCATCGACAGTTTGGGTGGGTGCGAAGTATGACCTGCGCATTGCCACGGCAAACCGCTTCCAATCGTCGTGGATAAATTCGTTGATCGCATCCAGTGTCAGCCCGCAGACTTTCACAAAGAAAGCGCTTTCTTCCTCTGCGGTCATCTTGTCGGCATAGAACTGGATACAATCCTTGTGTTTGACTTTAGACCAGTCGAAGGTGATCTCTTTTCCATCTAGAACTAAATTAGCCATGTGTCACTCGCTTTCGGTCTAGTACGCGCCGTCTGTGTAGTTGTTCAACACAGCGCCAGCGCCAGTAAAGCCGCATGTGATCGTCACTGCGTCGGCATACGGCATGTCGAAGGACGCGCCGTCACAGTAGGCGGGCAGGGTGATCTTGCGTTTCCCTACCGCGGTTCCTTCGGGTCCACAGATGAGCGTGCCAGCCTGCCCAGGGACAAGCCCGGCAACCAGCGCCGTGCCTGCCGTCTGTGCGACCAGCGTCACATTTGCGGTTGCATCTTTGAGCGCGGTCAAGCGCCCTTTTTGTGTGTCTGAGCCCGCGCTGACCTCGACATAGTCAATCGAGGGCGACCAAGTAAACGTGCGGTAGTCGCCTGCGAGGTTATAAGTCCCTGCGCTCGTTGTCCATGTCAGGATCATTGTTGGCCCTGCTAAAAATTCAGCCATTGTTAATTCTCCTATTATTTATTGACTAATCTATTACATCGCGATACAATTGTTTGTATGAAACAAAAACAATGTTCCAAGTGCCACGTTCTCAAAGATGCCTCTAATTTTGGTAGAGATAGAAAGATGCGCGACGGCTTGAAAAGCTGGTGCAATGCTTGTAATGCAACCGCAACAAAGGCTTACCAGAAAGCGCACCCAGACCGAATCCGCGCCACTGCTTTGGCTTACAAGAAAAGCCATCCTGAAAAAATAAAACAGTGGGCGAAAACAACTCGCCTTAATCATCTTGAGGAAAAGCGTGCAATTGATCGCCAATACGCCGCCGCCCATAGAGAAGAATTTAGGCAGCGGGCAGCAGCTTGGTATGCTGCCAACAAAGAAAGAGCGGCTAAAACAAATCGCGCATATCGAGAGAAATTTTCCGAAACCATAAGACGAATTAAATCTGCTTACGATAAGTCTCACAGAATCGAAAATAATATGCGGGAGCAGAAACGTAAAGCTAAGAAAAGAGGAAACGGCGGAACATACACCAAAGTTGAATTTATTCAACTCTGCCAAAAATACGGCAATAGGTGCTTGATGTGCCAAAGGGACGATGTAAAACTTACTGCTGATCATGTTGTACCAATTTTCTTAGGTGGCTCCAATTACATAGAAAACATTCAACCGCTTTGTGTGTCTTGTAATTCCAAAAAACACACAACAATATTAGATTTACGCTAAGTCTTCTCTGCCATAAATCTAAACATGCCGCCAGCCATCCACACCTGACGGCCGCTTGGCTCATTTTGCACGGTTTCCAAGTCTGTCTCTCTAGCCAGCCAAAGGTCAGTCCATCCACTGACGGTTAGCGGGTTGAGATGCAGAGCCGTGTCAATCTGAGCGTCAATACTGCCCGCTTGTGCGGCGCTACTGCCTGAGTAAGCCCGCACGAATAACACAAGGTTTTTTACACGGTGGCGTGTCTGGTTTAGGTCGCCGCCACCTTGAATATTGAAAACGCAATAGGGAAGCGTCGCGCCCTCGGGTGCTTGCAGGTGGTAGATTGAAGTCGTACCCGCAAGCAGGGAGGTAAGCCCGCTTGTCGTTTGTAGTCTGGTATATAAAGCCGTGTCTAATTCGTTCATGTTATAATGTGTCCAGCACGAGCCGACGCTCCGTTTAATTTAATCGGAGGCCAGCAAGTGTAGAAAGCATGGACGCGCCCAGCCATAAGGCTGCAAGCGGAGTACCATGCTTTTGCTTTCATTTGAACAACTCCGCGAAAGCATCCTGAAAGGGTTGCGTGTTGTTTTCCAGCGCAGGCACAAGCGACGGACGCGCCGCCATTTTGTTAGTTCCGAGTTCAACAAACACCCCGTAATCCGTTCCGTCTTGCGCCGTGAATGTCATATCATCTGTCATCCCCGATTCAGATGTAATTGAATTGCGATAGTTGCCAGTATCAACAGGCACATCGGCCGCCCATTCACTAGCAACTTTCAACCCATAAGCGTTCACGATCTTCGCCGCTTTCGGTTTCATCTCTGCCGTGATCTTGTCCAGGATGGACGTATCCAGCTTGATACCGCCGACGTTTTGAGCCATTAGATTCGCTCCAATGTCACGCGCTTGACTGCAATCCATGATTGATCAGAATTCGGCGGAGCCGTGACTGCATACGTCACGCCGCCATGTACCACGCGGTTCGCTTCGGTGATTGTCGTATCGTAGGGGAGGGATAACATCGTTCTGACATACGGCTGCAATGCTCCGCCTATCACCGTTTCCATGCCGCTGATGACATCCAGCCGACAGGAGGCGGAGGCCGTGCCGAACGTTTCTGTTTGCCCGCCCATGCCGTCAGGCGTGCGCGTGACGGTGATAATAGAGCAGGTATCGGGTAGAAGCTCCCCAATCGCGCTACGCATCGCTGAGAGCATCGTGGAGTCAATGGCGGTCACGGAATATCACTCCGGAACATTTGCACAGTTTCCACGGCGTTCGCAGACTTGCCCTCGAAATACTCCGCCATCTCAAGGCAATGTTTGTACACCTGCGAACGGCTTATTGAGTGGTTGTCTGTGGAGAAATCAAACGAGTTGGCGTAGTGACTGGCTTTGCGCCGCCATATCTCCGCGGCTGCTGCTTCGAGGTCATAACTGCGACCCGTCAGATAATAGACAGAGCTGCGCTGGTCGCTGCCAAATTGGATCTGTCCGCGGCGATAATCGGGGGTATAAGACGCTGTACCCACTTGCGCGCCTGTCGAGTCCTGAACGTAGAATATCGCCGTGCCGCCTGTGGTCGCTTCGTAGTAGCCATTGCCTGAGCGATAATCCGTGTAAGACAATGAACCCGCTGCGACCTGATAGGGGTACATCTGCAACTGTTCAAAAACGATGTCTTTGCGGTTTACATCTAAGACGTCTTGTAGATGATCGTCGCTCCAAAACGAGGACGCACCAAGCGAATAGTCGGCTGTGCCTGCTTCCGACATGCTACGAAGTTCGGTAATAAGATTTGATAATCCAGCTCTAGCCATGCTTCACCTCACGCGGACCCTGTGCGTCATCAGATGCTCTCTTTGGGGAGATAATGCCATTCTTTTCCAGTTCAGTCTTATACAAGCGCGGCGCGATGTAATCTATCAAGATTTCATTTAGACGGCAGGTGAACTTTTCGCGGTCGACGATGTCCACGTGCATCGCGTCGGCTACAATGTCAACCAGTTCAAGCGGTTTCTTTGGTGCCATGTTTCTCCAATTCCGCGAGCGCCTGTTTCATCAGCCCGTAACGCTGCTCTGCATTGCCCGCGCCGTGAAAACCAAGCACTACCGCGTCAGGTACCATACTCACGTTAATCGTCGCGTTCCACTTGTCCGAGAGGGTGACAACCGTCTTGCTTTCCATCGCCATACGGTTAAATACCCCCTGTTCTTTCCACCCGTCTTTCGGCAACGAATAAGACGCGAGCCACTCGGTAACAAAACCCCTTACAGGCTCCGAGTTATCAAGGTACAACACGCCGACATTCCAGTGATTGAGTTGCGGTATCCTGTGCCAGCATGCGCCGATGTGGTTTGCCTGGACAGCGTCGCGCAGGTCGGTATCCATATCTGAAATCATGGCGTCAGCATCCAGCCACACAATGTACTGATAGCCCGCTTCCATCGCTTTTTGTATCAGGTCAATCTTGACCCAGCCGCCATGTTCGACAGGCCAACGCGGATCGTCGTAGCACTCGCACCAGTAGTCGAAATCATAAGCCTTGCAATACGCTTCGTTGCGCGCGCGGGTGAGATTGAGCATCGGCTCAAATTCGCCTTTGTAGGCATGTTGGATGAGGATGGCGTTATTCATAGTGCCCTCAGCATCGCCAGATTTTGAGCCAGCACAGTAGACACAGGCGCGGCGGCTATCTTTTCTTCAATGTGTTTCAAGGTCGGCAGCCAGTAATTCTCTGTCACGTTATCAGCGCCGTACTCCTGCGCGGCTTCGGTCGCCCACTTTCGGTACCGTTCTACGCCGCGATTGCGGTATGCGCGTTCCAGCTTTTCGGCGATGGCCGCGGGACGGGGGACATACTGGAAGGCAAGATTAGGGGTGAACACCAAATCCGCGTCCGCTTTGTCTACCTTATAGCCGCTGAAACATAGTTCACTCATTGCCGTCCAATCGCCAGTGATAACAGGCACGCCGCAGGCTTGCGCTTCGATAAGTGGAATTCCAAAGCCTTCGCCCATCGTTACCAGCAAATGCACGTCCATTGTGTTATATAGTTTCGCCATCATCGGCGCGTCGTAACCCAGCGCGAGCCCGTACTGGTCAGCAAAGATAACGTCACACTTGGACAGGTCATCCTGCCCAAAAGCGTAGCCGTAGGTCAAGCCGATAGCCTTGCAGAACGCGGGCAAGTCAATCGTTTCGTAGCCGTTGCGGACACCATCCAGCATGTGAAGATACAGGACGCAATCGCCGTATTTCTTCTGCAGCGCCGCAAATGCCATGATGTTCTGGTGCTGCGCTTTGCGTAGTCCTTTGTTGGCTGCGACCATGCCGACGATAAACTTATCCTTCGGCATTTTCATTTCTTCAATGCACGCCGCGCGGTCTAGTGGTTTGAACACGCTGGTATCCACGCCGCAGGGGACGTATGAGTATTCAATGCCTGTCTTATCCATTTCAGCGCTTGCGTGTTTGCTCATGGTGATCGGGTGAAATGCGTATTTCAGTTTGTCGAACACGGGCGGCGGGATGGTCACGTGATCCACAGGCATCCAGGGTATCCACTTTGTACCCATCAGCGCCTCAGGTTCCATTACTTGAATATCGAACATCGAAATGAGCGCGTCGGCCTTCCACGTTACCGAGTGGCTATGCAGGATGTCCATTGCCCACGGGTGGAACGATTTACCGAACACCTGCACGCCATTCCACATGATCGGCGTCCCTTCGTGTCCGTAGTTTGCAATGACAGCGACAGGATGACCTGCCGCATTTATGCGAGGGGTAAAGAGTGCCGTTTGCTGCCCATATCCATACGCCGTCCATGGACTATTTGCGATCCAACAAAGCCGCATGTATTACAACTTTCTGTAAAGCGGGAGGGCTTACACCCTCCCGCCTACGATATTACTTTCCGAACTTGTACGTAATTGCAACTTCCGTCACAGTTACAGTCGTTCCTGTGTTGTCCTCTTTCACGGCGAGGTATTTACCTTCCGCGAGATAAGGGGCTGTGGCTGAAACCGACATAGCGACTGGGGTCTTGGCTGTGTAAGCCGTGCCGCCGTAGCTTGCCAATGTTCCGCCGTTGGTGGTCGTGCCAGCGGTCCCTGCGTCGATCAGGTACAGGCCAGCCGTGCCAGCGGTCAGGGTTGTGACCTGCGCGCCGAGGATGGTGATGCC
>Ga0065707_10082707_pt1 | contig 12591 bp, 5 predicted proteins | sample SwiRhicommuniRL3_FD_59094 | JGI IMG/M metagenome (GOLD analysis project Ga0065707, IMG submission 59094) | Switchgrass rhizosphere bacterial communities from Rose Lake, Michigan, USA - RL3 v2 (version 2) | ecosystem: Host-associated > Plants > Roots > Rhizosphere > Soil | place: East Lansing, MI... | reverse complement strand
TTAGTGGCCTCTACGCCCAATTTGAACCATTCGATACTCTTTTTATAGTTTTGAAAGACGTTCATTTCAAGGAATCCTAGCGACGGAAAACTCTCCTTGAGTCCCCGTGCAGCACTGATTTCCCAGTGGTACTTTGCCGTCAACGGATGCGTGGATACATGCAATTGTCCGAGGTAAAAGTGGGCCTGGATCGTTGACTTATCGATTTCTCCAAACTTTATGCTCTTTTCAAAATACACTTTTGCCCGTACAAGGTCGGGAGTGGGCGACTGGTAGGTGAAGTAATAGAGACCCAAGTTGGAGTATACATGGCTGGCCTCGATAGTGTATGGTTCTAATTCGACAAACTGTAACCAATACTGCTCTGCCTGCTTATGGTAGCCCCGTTTAAATGCTAGGTCGCCTCCAAGCTTGAATACCAACGGATGTTTGATCGCCGTTAACTCTTTGATCAAATCGTTGGCATATTTGTAGTCTTCAGAAGAGACGGAATTTTTGTCTTTGATCCGCTTCTCTATGGTTTCAAATGCTAAGATGGCAATGGCGTCACTGTCGCCCAACTCCGCGGCCTGCTCCACCAACTCGTTCTCCAAATCAACCAAGTTCTCGTTGATACTGTTGGTGGTTCTCAAAGTCGCCAACACGTTCTTAAACACCATAAGATCATAACTCTTGACATATTTCGGAAGCATGATATTCTCGGGGGCGTCTAGATTCTTGTAGACGGTCTCCAAGATCGGAATAATCTTTTTGTACGACAATCTACTGTCATAATCGAATAGGATTCTGTTGAAGGTCTTTTTCTTGGGCAAGAGATTGTGGAGGTCGGGTCGAGCTTTAGTGGAATAAAACGTCACTTGATTTATGTGAGGCAACAACCTTCTCTGTGTTATCTTTAGCATGATGTAGTGAGGAAGTTAGTGGAAGTGAAAGAGAGATTCGTAGGATCTTGTCTCAGATTGAGTTAGACAGACTGTCGCAGTCAAGTCGCAAAAGTTTGAGGTCGGATGTGTCGCATTTCCCGTTGTGTCGCGTTTGCAGAGTCTCCCGTCACTGTCGCAAGATTTCAGCTGTGTCGCATCTCACTCAGTGTCGCATACTGTAGACTCCAGTTGTTCAAGGCTGCAAATGTTCAAGGTTAAGGTCTTAAGATAAAGGTCGTAAGGATAATACGATAAGGTTAAGATGCTAGGTAAAAATGTTTAAGACTGGATATTTAAGGTTTAGTATGAGGTTACGGTTCTGTGACTATGGCTACATTGTAAGAAAACTAAGCTGATGTATTATTCTAGAAAGATATTGAAGAAATGAAAAAGAGGTGAGTAAACAAGAAGCAAGCAACTAAACCGCTACAACAAACAAATTTGTACACGGTTTAAATCGAATGAAATTGGATCTCGATATGTCGCGGTTATTTTAATACAGTGAAATTGACGAATAGAAAGAAAGAACAAGAAAGTCGGAGGCACAATTAACATCAAGCACAAAAAGGATTGAACTTATGGGTTACTGGCATAGTCTATAAAACCATCGATATTCGCGTTGGAAACATTGCCCGCCGATCCAGAATCCTGGTTGTTGACACCTATATTCTTCGAGGTTCTGTTGTTTGTGGGTGAGTGATTGCCTGGATTTCCGGAGTTGGAATCAGCATTGTGGTTCTCTAGACCGCTAGAGATATCAATCGATGATAATGGAGTGTCACTGGTGGAGTCGTTATTGTTAAAATTGATCCCCGACTGTCCAAGGTTGAAGTCAAAATCAGAGTTGTTCCGACGGTGCGAGTTGAGCGAGTCTGAGAGAACGTCCTGACTAGCGATCATGGGGTTATTTTTTGGGTTGGATAAAGAATGGTTGTTGTTATTTTGGTGGGTGTAAGCATGAATTTCGTGGTCTAGAGGGTTGTTTATAGTGTTGTTTTGTTGGTTGATGAAGCGCGAGGGACTGTTGTTATTGCTGTTTGTAGAATATGCGTCATCTTCTTCATATTGGTTGGCTAAGTGCGATCCTCCGACGTCGTGTCTAGGGGATGTATTCCCTTCGAACGTACTGAAGAAGTCAGGCGTGTTTGCGTTGAACATTTCGGAGTATGGTTCATTTGAATCTTGGTTGGTGTGGAGCTCGCTTGCTGATTGGGGGATATTTACAAGACTATTGGAGTGGCTATGGTATTTGGACTGGATAGCACTATTTGACTGCGTGTAATTTTTGGTGGAAGAATCATAATTATTTGGTTTTTGGAAACCTGTAGTACTTGTTATGGAGGAAGGTGATTGTGCAGAGTCAAAATTGGTCAACGGGGAGAACCCGGTCAAGCCAGGTGCCCCGAGATTGCGTGCATGGTGGTTTTGGTTGTTTGCTGGAGGATTTGCTGTGATGGAGTTCGCAGACGATGGAGGAAGCAGATTGTTGAGAGGAGTCTGGTTGTTTGATCTACTAGGAGTCATTGAAGAAGCATCGTCCCAAATGTTATTAAGATCATCTGTGGTAAATTGGAAGTTTCCTTGGGGATTGTAATTGTCATCTTCCAAGTGGATTTGCGGTTGATGATGATAATCAGTGATGGGAGGGCCCGAAGTTGACGAGGTTAAATTCTGATTCGATTGGTTGACGAATTGTTGTTGGTTCAAATGGGACAGGTTGTTTTCAAGGATAAACGAATTAAGATACTGAAGCGAGTTCTTCACACCCACCAAAACATGGGGGATAGAAGTTCCACCTTCACTAAAAAAAGCCTGACTCACTTGTTGGCCTTCACTAAAGTCTTCGCAAATCGACCATTGGTTTGAGTTTGAATTGATTCCATTAAAAAAGTAAACTGAAAACTTTGGTTGATGAGAGAGGGAGAGTCTCAACTCGTTATTTTCCTTATTGATATTATTATCGAGAAGCGAGCATGTCAAGATGCTTGAAATGGGATAAAATATACGGAACAAGATTTTTGAGTTGTTGGAGATTGCCAGGAAGAAATAGTTTATCTCGGAGTTCTTCTTTGAGAGAATGACTAAAAGGTCGACGGTGACTAACGTGCTGTTCAAGGTAAATGGAGACAAGTTGACCAAATTAGATCTGAGGGCGGTTTCGTCGTGGTACCCTGATTTGATTCTTTGCCACGAACCCACAGAGAGGGAAGAACAATCAATAAAACAGTAGTTATCATTCAATTCTATAGGGAGATTTCCAGTATGATTTGGACTAATGTAGTCGTGAAGGGAGACACTGTTTGAACGAGAAGAATGGATACTGTCAGTAGCTGGAAAAGCAGTAGAGCCATTGGCAACGCCATTTGTGGTGGTTAATCCACTGCCCCCATAGATCTTCCTCACTTTTCCATTTCCCAACTTACTCATCCTTTCAAACTTTCTCAACTTGGCTCTTCTATTCTGAAACCAGATCCGCACGGCTTTTTCAGACATGCTAGTCTTGTCACTGATCTCTTTTCTCTGTTCTGGGGACGGATTATGGTTGCGATCGAACTCTTGAAGAAGAAAGTCAAGAACTTCTCCCGACGCCCTTGTTCTCTTTGAAGAGCTGTTTTCGTCAGATGACATCACAAATTCATGTACTGGTTAAGGCGATGATGATAAGTAATATGCAACAAGCAAAGAATTGAACAGTTGGAGTTCAGGAGACAAACAAGAAGATTTAGTTGATCGAAGAGGAGTTGTAAGTCCAATCCTCAAAAAAGGGATTATGGGCGGTAAAAATCTGTGAGACGCAGGAAAAAACCAAAGGGAGGGTAATGGAGAAAATTTGGAAATTTGGTGGCTTTAATTGGAGGTGAAGGGTATAGATTTCAATAGCGATAAAGAGACTGAACCTTTGAAGTTGTAGCGTAATTAGTCGTCCGCCAATTAGATGTCAGTAGAAGGAATACGTTGGTGATCTTAAATCGTTGAGCGATCGAAGCAGATATGGCCCAGTTGAGGAATGCGAAAAATTAAAATCATCACAAAAAAAAGCACATTTCGACCTGCACGAGGAGTACCTATGAGTTGGGGCTCACACTGGTGATACAGAAGCTGCAGATTTCCCACAAGCATTTACGAGGGATCAAAAGATATTGTAAAGATTCGTGAGGGGTACTAACTATTTAGATAGCAAAGGGAGACTACAGCCCGTAGGAATTGGATCTGAGCTTACATTTCGATATCTTTTGTTGGTATTAGATATCAGAATCACGATATGCGGTCGTGTGTAGACCAATCTCGTATATTTTGGTATAGGCCCGACGGAGATGTGATGTTTAGAAAAAGATATTATCCACCAGATTTAGTCTAGAAACTTACATTTTACTCGTATTTGAGTACGTACCCAGTTACTGGTGAGGTTGCTATTTTAACATCAATTGGTCTGAAGACTTTATCATTATAAATGAAACTCTCCCACCTTCGCACATTTCCGCTCGTCCGATCGATTGTTCGTAAAAGGAATGTGACCAAAAATGCGAACCCGGTTCAAGTTACCTATTTAACGTAGATCGTTTTGTGCTTGTTTTCATTATATTTTGATTAAGCGGTGTTCTGTGCATCGGTTGCGTCCCCCGATGAGAATCGAAAAGAGTCATTATCTGTCAGAAGCGAACTGATAACATAGAATAGAAGAAGGTGCATGTATCCACGATTGCATTTCTATTTCGTGAACTACTCACTTAAGGTGCCTATTTGGATTACAAAGTACAAATTCACCCAACACCAACTCAACTATCGTATCCAACAGATCCGTTCTGAGCCCCGATCTCCCCGATACCGGCATTTGTTTCGAGATAAAACATCCAAAGAGTCAAACCTCTATTCAGCCACCTCATTGGTGGTTACGAGACTTTGTTCTAATCTCTAAGATTTGTTACCAATATTTTAAAGAACATGACGAGACTCCTTCTTCGAAAGAATACTTTGGCGTCTCTTTTCGTTTATTGGAATAATACTATCCTTATTTATCTCCGATATTACTAATGGATTATCAATGAAACCCCATTCATTTTCTATATCAGAATGGTCACTTGTATTCGTATTATCATTATGATTATTAATGAGTTAAGTGTTTGTAGATGAGTTTAAGAGTTCAAGAGTTTATGGATGAGTTTATGAGTTGATTCATGTATGGGTTTATGAGTTCATTCTTTAATGAGTTTCTTCGTAAGGGAGTTAGAGAACTAAGATAACTTGAATTTATCGGAACAGTATCATAAAATAAGATAAATTGAAGTAGTCGGAACGTATCATAGAATAAGATGTGTATATTACGTAATATCAATATCTTGCCCTCCTAATATGCTTAACTAAGGCCACTATAGGAACTAATTATTTTAGCTTCATTTAGTGTAATGTATTTTGGGTTTGGTCTTATCTTTAGGGTATTAATCAAGCCAGCAATCTTTGATGAATTCTAATTTCATCAAGTCTAGCTTTTCCAACGTTTCCTTGTTAAATAAACAACTCAATAAATAAGAGGTCGCTGAGATGAAAGAATTGTAAACCAGCTTCTTGTTAGTATTCCAATCTAGTAGTCCAACCCATGTTTTAATCCATACTCATTAAAGGATTAATAGTTAGTAATAGTTAATAATAGCTACTAATAGCTACTAATAGCTACTAATCTCTACTGGAGCAACTGATAGCTACTTGTGGAAAGACCATTTCATATCCCTGATCACAAGATCAAGTCCTCGACAACTAGATCACTAAACGCATCACAGCAATACTTTATCTCTCGCCAATGCTTCACCATAGGTTCCCATTCACGGAATTCCTTCACTAATTGGTGTAACAATTGAACATTCCCAATATTATTAACTTGAGTCAAGTCTTGCAAAAGACAACGCATGTTCCATGGAAGGAGGTAAAGGTTGCTTCCCATTGGGGACGCCTGCGCCACAATTTCTACCACATGATGGTGGATATTTGTCAATGTGGTTGTCTCTAAAATGTACCGTGTTGCCTCTTCATAGACTTGACCATCGCTATAGATCTTTCCATGGCCTCCATTCGCACCCACGCTACCCACACATCTGTCGCTCAATTCGCGAATTATTCCATAGTCATTTCTCCACCCCATATTCTTCATCATCACCACCGTTTTGAGTAAGGTCAATATGAATGGAGGCACTTCGTTTTTTTTGGTTTCTGCAACATGTACCATCCGATAGATGTTAGGATGCTGGTACTGCAACGCCAATGCAGAGTATAATGGAATGAACTGGTCACTCATAGACCCGCATAGCACGACTTTTACGTTGCCGAACCTCATCAACTGCTTCATGGCCTCGTCAAGCTCTTCAGAAGCACGGCTTCCACGCTTCTGCAACTCAAATAACTCGGCCATGATTTCATTTTCCCATGGTGTATATGCACGGATGATTAGTTTGGTATCCAAGCCTACAAAGGGCCCTGCAAATATCCCTGAAATGCACAACAAGCCTATCTTCTTGCGATGATAATTCTTCATTATCAGATCGTTTTTACTCAATAACTTGGCCAACATTTGAACGGCAACGGGCGCTCCCTGTGCGTGCAGTACAACATACAAGAAGTCAGATTCGTCAAGTAAACACTGCCAATTCTCTAGCAAGTGGAGCAATTTATCCACTCTCTCTCCAATCTTGCCTTCTCCTTCCAATGCTATAGTTTGGAAATCGTAGTCGTTGCGGTCGTAGTCTGGATTATCACGACGCAACCAATCTTGCACTTGTCTGGTTGCCTCTTTCACTAGTCGAATAGAGTTTCCAGTCAGCTGGCCAATTAGAGACTTCACCATCTTGATTGGTAAGAAACCATGAATACCAATAATTACAACTTTGTTCATCTTGTGCTTCCTACGCATGGATAATTCTCCAGTTCGTTTGCGGTACAAATGCTTTTCACTCGTTTTATTGTGCCACACCATATCTTCCACAACCAAGCGCATCTTCGTTCGCCATGTTATGGTCCTTATATTTTCTTCAATTGTGGGAAAAACCCTTGACAGCTCCAAGACTTGTAAGTTTCTTGCACTATCGGTCACTGCGATCATTGATTGTTCTTGGACCTCGTTTGCTGTCAACGGTCTCTTGTGCTTGTTGTATCGTACTGGTTGACTCTCACTGGCTGTATCACTTACTGCCAACTCCACCTGTTTCAGGGTATTTATCGAGTCTTCTATCAACGAATACCGCGACGCATAATGAGTGGACTCTTTTGAGTTTTCAATAGCATATTTTGCTGACTTGTAGATTTCAAACGCTGCAGTGCCTTCGTCCTCGTCTTCTGCCTCTTCCTCGTTCCGTCCACGCCAAAACCAAGTCAACCAACTTGACGATGACTCTATAGGTTTGTCATTATGTACTGTTTGTAGTGTTTGGCTTGATGTGTTGTCTGGTGATTTAGTATTATCGGTTATGTGAATTGCTTCTTTTGAAGTAGCTGAAGTCTTTTTAGGGACATTAGAGTCATCTGACGTAACTGATGTTGTCTTTTTAGGGACTCTAGATTCATTTTGAATGGCGGATGGCGATATTTCTGTAGTTAGCGATACTTCTGTAGTTGGCGATACTTCTGTAGTTGGCGATACTTCTGTAGTTGGCGATACTTCTGTAGTTGGCGATACTTCTGTAGTTGTCGATATTGCTTGTTCTGTATGTGCTATCTCTTCCAGCGGCCTATAAACAAAACTCACTACCGAACTCACTCGTCTATATTGTAACGACCAATCGATCCATTGCGTGGCCTCTGCATCTAATGTATTTTGGGTTTCTGATTCCTCCGAAACATGTGGAAGATCATGATTAGCTTCCTTTTTATCAGCCTTCGCAGTTGCTTCAGGTTCGTCTGTAGAGTTCCAGAACCACCAATTGGAAAGTCGTCTTGAAGCTTCCATGCCTGTAGCGAGATCACCAGGTTTCAATTCCAATTGATTTAATTTTACCACACTCTGCTGTCGTGAACTGAATTCTGAATTCTCTCTAGATGCTTCACTTATCGTATCCAATTCATGTATTTTGGGGTTATTTCCGTCAATATTCGCTTCGCCTTTGTTATTTGTATTATCTTTATTAGTACTATCTTGTGGACTATCTTTTGTACTAACCTTTGTACTATCTTTATTTGTACTATCTTTTCCCGTCATTGGAGCTGATCCTGATGGAGGTGTCAGAGTACGCAGGTACGATTTCACTTCTGGTGAAGATAGTATGAGACTTCTCGATTTAATCCCGTCTTGCGAGTCCATGAAAGTACTATTTAATTCGTTGGATTCATGTTGCGGCAGTTCCTCCTTCTTCTTCTCTGCTTTTCCATCTCCCGTGACCTCCTCTGCTATGATTTCTTGTTTATTTGAACGAAGTGGCCAGTAGGAAGTGCTCAGAATGCTTGCTTGAATTGACATGTCTATCTCTAGTTCTCTGGCTGAGATTCAAAGGGCTATAATTTTGTCTATTGATCCAGACACAGAATGCAGTCACGTATAAGTAATCAGTACCGCTGTGTCAGCTCTAGTATGGACATAAACTCTGTATAACTTTAACTTGCCACAAGAACTACTGATAAATGATTGAAAATCGCGATTAGACGCATACAAAATATTGCCTTCGTAAATAGCAGTCAAAATTTGAGCTAGACATTCCTCACAATACAAGAGAGGTGGCAAGATCGTGACAGCTAGACTTAACCACCAAGTGTAAAGGTGATATTAGTGGGCTTTTCGTAACTAATATTGTTTTTTTGAAACGATGGAAGAAACACCATGGGGAGAAATGCTCAAGCAATTGGAGGTTCGAGATGTATTGGAGAAAAGGGATTCTAAATACTTTGAAGCGTTCAGTCAGTTGAGTCAGCACTTGGAAATAATGAAGGTGAAATGTGGGCCGCTGGTTGGCGAGTCGCCGCCTGTGTCTTCGGCAACTTCACCATCACCGACACCATCGTTGATAACAAGCGCTAAGATCAAGGAGAAGTCGGAATCGCCACAGAATAATGACTTAGTAGCATTGATACGACTGAATCAAGAACTCCAGGCCGAGAATCGGAAATTGATCCTGATATTAAACCAAACTACAATCAATTTGGAAAAGGCAGAGCTAACAATCAACCTGAATAAACGAACTATCGCCAACTTGGAACAATCGGTTGACAAGCTTAGCCAGAAAGTCACCAACTTGAATCTAGAGGTTCGAGAAAAGAACAAGTCTATTGAGATAATCAACGACGAGCTCTTATCAAACCAAATCCAGATTAATGTTTTGAATGGTGATATACAAAACTTGAAGCAAGAAAACGAAACTTTGATTGAGAGATGGATGGATAAGGTCAAGAAAGACGCAGAGAAGTTAAATGATGCCAATGAGTTTTTAGAAAGTATCAAGAAGTGATTTGTGGAGAGATGGACTGAAATATCAAAAGAATAAAGAAGGAATATTTTTACGTCATTCTAGAAACCTGGAATCCTTGCGTGGCTTCTCTTCAAATATATGCGGCCATAAATCATTAAGTTTATAATTGATTGAAGGAAATGTGTCAAAATGGGTCAAATGGGTCAAATGGGTCAAATGAGTCAAATGAGTTTTCAACATTTTCTAAAACTCCTTGATGTACCAACAACGGAACAAAATTTGTCGGAAACTAGACGGCTAAATCGCTTTCTAGAAAGTATTCATGTATACACTCGTGAACAAAGGTATCAATCTTGCTTCGTGATTATGAAAAAAGCAGTATTGTTCTCTTGGCTTAAACTATCTAGCAGACTTTAAAAATTGAGATTGAATTGGACGTTGCTAAATTCTTTGAGGGGCCGTTACTCTTATAAAAAAGGGACTTTATTCTCTGAACCGGGCTTGCGTATTCTCATTTTTTACAATACATTCTTCCAAGTCAAATTTCGGCACAAGTATCTTTCTGGAGTATGAAACACTACGAGATATGAGTTGGCAAACTTTAGTCATAAAGTTGCATCGCCCATTTCAATTTCTAAGAAGGAAGTGTACAATTGATGCAATTGATGCAATTGATGTAATTAATGCAATTTAATGATAGGGTAACATTGAAAACAATCATGTCATCGGTATACTGTCACTTTCTCGATGTACAAACAATTCAACAAACTTCCGAGAACGGAAATCAAATCTCGCCAGCCTTATATCTTAAATTGATAGAGCTGGTAATACGGCATTATTGGCCACTAACGGAGATTGAAATCGTGGGACATTATGTGTAATATAGTTTTGAGAAATTTCAGTAATTTACCGGACTGAATGCGAACTAGTTTTTGATTTAGGCTGCAAATCTTAAGCATCAACATATTTAAAATGAATATAAAATACGGAATTACAATGAAATTACGTCATTTCATGATGCGAGACACTACTGAGATTCAACTTCATTATATTCATTAATATTCACTAATTAAAAATCACAAATACTTCGCTACGCTCAGTATTTGCAACATTAACAATATACGATGGCTATCAGGTTCATTTTCTACCATTAAAATACATGAGTCATCTATTAAGCGTTATTCATAGAGAAAGGGGGTTAATTAGGAAATTCGATTACTTTGAGGTGTCGACAACGTATCTACCGACAATCTTACCTTCTTCCATCAACTTGTAAATTTCTGGAATTTCGGATAAAGTGGCCATCTTGATAGGACACTTGATCAAACCTCTGGTGAAGAAGTCAATAGCTTCGGCAGTGTCAGCTCTGTTACCAACATAAGAACCTCTGATAGAAATGGATCTAACAACGGCGTCGAAAACTGGAGTAACGACCTTGGCACCAGCTGGTAAACCAACCAAGACAACGGTACCGGTAGATCTGACGTAGGCAGCAGATTGGGAAATGGCGAATTCAGAAACAGAAACGTTAATGACACCATGTGGACCACCGTTGGTGGCAGCTTGGACAGCAGCGACCATGTCCTTGGTCTTGGTGAAATCAATGTAGACTTCGGCACCTAAACTCTTGACGAACTCACCCTTTTCATCACCACCATCAATGGCAAGAACTCTGTAACCCATAGCGTTGGCATATTGGATGGCAAGAGAACCTAAACCACCAGCGGCACCAGAAATGGCAACCCATTGACCGGCAGATAATTGGGCAGTCTTTAAGGCCTTGTATACAGTGACACCTGCGCACAAGATTGGGGCGATAAGGGCCAAGTCGGTTCCTTGAGGAATCTTAGCAGCTTGAACGGCATCAGCAGTAGCGTATTGTTGGAAAGAACCATCGTGGGTGTAACCAGATAAATCGGCTTCGGCACAGTTTGGTTCGTCGGAATGTTGACAGAATTCACAGGTTAAACAAGAACCGTTTAACCATTTGACACCGGCGTAATCACCGACTTTCCATCCTCTGACGTTTTCACCCATTCCGACAACGACACCGGCACCTTCGTGACCACCGACCAAAGGCAATTTGGTGTCCAATGGCCAGTCACCCTTCCATGCATGTAAATCGGTGTGACAGACACCAGAGAACTTGATGTTGATCAAAAGCTCGTTGGCCTTTGGAGTTGGGACTGGAATGTCTTTGTATTCTAATGGACCACCATTAGTTTCGAAGATAACAGCCTTTTGAGTTTGTGGAATTGACATTTTTATTTGTTTGTGTGTAGTATGATACAGATTCCACATTTCATTATTATTCGAGGATGAGTCTCCCTATTTATACTGCCGTGCCATTTTTCTGTTTTGATTTGGTTCCAACAATCGGAACATTATTTCGGCCCACCACCTGAGCGTGAGGTTATTTTTTCGGACTTTCATGAAACGAGCAAGGATGCTACGTAGACGAGGAAAAACGCAGATTCTTGTTCATCTACGCTGCCCCTCCGTTAGTGTATTGCGAGGGAGTCGTTTACTGTGGGACAAGAATCCTGTTCTAGTAGGAGTCTAGTGGTTACTGTTAGCTTGGAAACCTTCGAATCCTGCACAATGTCCCTATCATCCGATTTTTCACTTTTATGCGCTTACATGAAAAAATACTATTATAGTTTGATTGAGCACCTGAGCGAACCTAAATCCACAATTGTGCGAGTAAATTAAGGGGTCTCTTAGGTCTTCGCCTGTAACTAGCGTCAGAATTATCATTCGTGGCTGAGCTATAAGTGAGATAATTAGAGTGCCATATATATATATATATATTGAATACGTTCTCCATATCAAGTAGCTAAGTGAAAGATGTGTGGATAATCAGTTGTTTGAGCCCTGATGAAACCCGTCTCGGAGCTATCAATATGAGTCCGCCCCTCAGCAGATATTTTTTAATATATGCGCTTAGTGGGAAAACGTGCGAAAAGATGTGATTAAATCACCTCATCCCTACAATACACAAGCAAGTCACCAGAGCGTCGATCATCCCAGTGTATCACGCTATTGAAAATACGGTGACACATGGTGTATGTAGGATACTGCGCCATCAAGTCCTCGAGTGGCGAGAAGACTACTATACGTGCAGGCCAATCAGAGAGTGTCTCTAGAAACGTCACCGGATCATCATAGAACTTATCAGATTCATCTCGATATTCTTTGACGTTTTCGAGAGTTCCGCTGGCCAAATGTAGTGGTGGCTCACATGTCAAGAACCACCAGTTTATGCTCGGATCGTGTATATGACTTTG
>Ga0065707_10000739_pt1 | contig 12596 bp, 19 predicted proteins | sample SwiRhicommuniRL3_FD_59094 | JGI IMG/M metagenome (GOLD analysis project Ga0065707, IMG submission 59094) | Switchgrass rhizosphere bacterial communities from Rose Lake, Michigan, USA - RL3 v2 (version 2) | ecosystem: Host-associated > Plants > Roots > Rhizosphere > Soil | place: East Lansing... | reverse complement strand
GAGCCGCCGTTCCGCAGGTAGCGGGTCGCGAAGGTGTGCCGGGTCGTGTGCGGTTTGCGGTAGCGAACCCCGGCCCGGTCGAGACAGTCCCGCCACCAGCGATCCCAGGACGTGTGACCGATCGGCCGCCGGCGCCTGACGTGCGAGCCGTAGGCGTTCCCGTGGCGCGTGTACCAGAAGTGATCGCCCGCGTTGAGCCCCTCGAGGACGGTCAATTCTTCGAGCCGTTGCGCGAGCCTGAGCGTGACCGGGATCAGCCGTTCCTTGCGTCCCTTGCCTCGGATGTCAAGCTCGCCCGGCGCGGGCTCGACGCGGAACTGGTCGAGGCGTAGCGTCTCGGCCTCTTCGCGGCGCAGGCCGGCGTCGAAGAGGATCTGCATCAGCGCCCCGTCGATCAGCGGCAAGCCGCACAGCCTCGCCACCTCGGGCTCGCTGAAGACATCGATCGTCTTCTGCGGCTCGCGCTTGAACGACCCCAGCTTCACGCACGGGTCGCGGTCGATCTTCTCCCAGTCGAGCGCCCACTTGAAGAACTTCTGCCAGGCGGCCATGCGAACACGGCGGGAAGCGTCGGGGAACGAGTCGGCGACGTGGACAAGCTCGGAGACCGTCCAGTCGGCGAGCGCCAGCTTGGGGAACATCAGGCAGCCGCGCGAAAGGTCGCGCTCGTATTGATCGAGCGTCCGGGGGGCCGCGTTCTTGACTCGCCTCCACGCTAGGAAGTCGGCCACATCCCGTCCCAGCGCGGTTTCCCGGTAGGACTTGTCTAGCAGTGGGTCAAAGGTTACGGACAAATCGGACAGAACTGCACCGGTCATACGGCTAGTCCGTTCACGGTCTGGTCGATCACCCAGACGCGGATCCCGGCGTGGGTGATCTGCCAGCGCCGGCCGACCATCACGGCCGGCAGCTCGCCGGTCGCGCAGAAACGGCGGATGCTGCGCTCAGTCAGGCCGACGGCGACGGCGAGCTCGAGCGGGCTGCACGGATCGGGTACCTGGGCGAGGATCTCGTCGATGCGCTCACCGACGACGGCCAGCCGGGCCTTTTCGCTTGCCACTAGTCGCGCCCCTTCGGACAGAAAGCACTAAAACGGACATGGCCCCACGAAAAAGGCCCGCGATTTGCGGGCCTTCTCAACTGCCGAAGCGGCGCTGCGGCGAGATCGTCCAGTGTCCCTCTCCCCGTCTTTTTGTCCGCGCCTACTGTAGGTGATCGGCCCGACAGACGGCAAGGGCTCCGCTGTCTGAATTGTCCGCAAAGTGCGGCCAGAACCCCGGACGTGCTCAGCGAGGCCGACCAAGGAATCGGCGGTAGCCGCAGTTGGCACCGCTCGCTGAACACGTCCGCACGCCCCTCCGCGTCGTTTGGGGCGCGCCACTTGGGAGGTGGACGGCGAGACTCGCACGCGAGCGGGCCGGATTGCAAGCGCCTTGGCCGCAAAGAGCGAAAAATTTGTCGGGGGCTACCGTGTGGACAAGCGAACACCGCGACGTTGCAGGTGTTGGCTCAGAAGGATGCAACCGTGGCCCAGAAGGATCTCAGGCGCGTACGCACGAAGGCCACTAAAGTGGGGAAAGCTGAACAGGAACTGCGCGAAGCTATCCTCGCCGCGCTCGACTCGGGTGAGTCCTACCGTGACATCGCGCCCTATGCAGGCCTCTCCTATTCACGCGTCTACGAGATCGTCCGCGACGCCAAGCGCGAGCGCGGCTAGGCCGAAGGCCCTCTGCACGATCGGCTCTGGCGATTTCGCCCCGCTGCTTGCGATCGCCCGACCTAGCCTCGAAGCCTACGCGGCGCGTCACGGCTGGGAACTCGTGATCGGGAACGGCTATCCCCGTGGGCGCCCGCCCGCGTGGGCGAAGGTACCGCTGCTCGCCAACCTCCTACGCTGCTACGACCTCGTCGCCTGGGTCGACGCCGACGCGCTCATCGTCGACGGCTCGCACGATCTCGCCGCCGAGCTTCGGCCGCGCAAGCACCTGTACCTCGTCGAGCACGCCCATCCTTCCGGGCAGACGACAGCGAACACGGGCGTCATGATGCTGCGCTCGTCGCGCTGGTCGCGGCGACTGCTGCAGCAGGTCTGGATGCAGCTCGATCTCGTCGAGCACCGCTGGTGGGAGAACGCGGCCTTGATGCGCCTGCTCGGCTACCGGGTCGAGCCCGAGCACGCCAGCCGCGAGCGGCGCTTGCCGCGACGGGTTCGACTTCTCGATCCGGCCTGGAACTCGATCCCCCACTGGGTCGCGAGCCCGGCGCCGCGCATCGTCCACTTCGCCGGCCTGCCGCTCGAGGAGCGGCTCGAGCGGATGCGTGACTTAGCTCACTCGTAGCGGAAGCACGCGCAGCCACCGCTTCGCGAAGTAGTGGGTCGCACCGGCCGCGCCGAGCCGGTATTGCGCCTTGAGCACGGTCGCCGCCGCCAGGCCGCTCAGCGGCAGCTCGCGGGACAACGTGCTCGGCACGAGACTGGTGCCGAGAAAGGAATCGACGCCGTCGGCGTCTACCGCCGTCGCCGCGCCTCGCTTGACCGCCATCCAGGCCGTCTGGCTGCCGGCCGTGCCCGTGTACCAGCGCGCGCCGAACGTGGCGAGATAGTCGCCCGCGCGGGGTACGGTCAGCTGCGGCCCCGCCGTCGTCGGGTCGGCGTAGGCGGTCGTGTTGATCGCCTCCTCTGTAACGACTTCGGCAAAGAGCGGTGGCCCGCCGACGTACTCCCACTTGTTGGAAGCGGCGGCGGCGTCGTAGCGGAACATCCAGGTAACACCGGCGCTCGGCTGCGTCGCCCACAGCTGCCCCTCGAACGGACTCGCGGGCGGCGTCGCCGAGAGCGCCCCGCCGAGCACGAGCACGATCCGCTCGGCCAGCTCCTGCATGTCGACGGGGACATCGGCCGGGTCGACCGGGGCCGGGTAGGGAAGCGCGTAGACGGATGTCGTCGGCATCGGTTCCTCCTTTAGGGCTCGGCCACACGGACGAAGGTCACGGCCGCGTCCGAACTCAGACGCGAGCGGCGCATGACCTCGCCGCCGTTCGAGTTGTTTGACGTGGACGTGTTGCCCTCGATCGCCTGCCAGCTCGAGGACGAACCCGACTCGAAAATCCCGACGTGGTCGTAGGTGCCGTCCCGCGCCCAGTCGTAACAGACGAGGTCGCCGGGAGCGGGCTTCTGCGTCACTGACAGGCCACGTCGGCCGCCGCGGGCGTCCGAAACGACGTAGGGAACATAGGCGTAGTACGAGCCCTTAGCGAAGCTCGGAGAGCCGCCCTTCGTCCCGCACTCGAAGGCGTAGGTCACGAAGATCGCGCACCAGGGTGCGTAGTCGACCCCGTACCAGACGCCGAACTGGTTGTGATTGGAGCCCGCCGGCGACTCGGTGTAGCCGAGGTGCTTGCGCGCCTCATCCAGGGCGGCCTCGCGCACCGACGCGGCGGGCGGCTTCTCGTTGAAGGCCTTGTACGCCTGCGCGAACAGCGTCTGCGCGTTCGCGTCCATCGCGTATTCGCCTGCGTGCGGGAGTCCCTCGGGGACGGCCGCGTTGCACAAGAGCTGGTGCATGTCCGGCCCGTACCAGCCCCGGATCGGCCCGACGAAGTACGGCTTCTTCCCCGAGTTCTGCTGGCGCTGGACGCCGGCGGCTCCCGAGTCGCCGACGTTCCCGCCCGACTTGCCGTGCGCGAAGGCGTTGGAGTAGGTGTCGTCGAAGGGGGCGCCGTCGGGGTCGGTCGGCCACGGCCAGCGTCCCATCCGCGAGACCGTCCGCTTGACCGCGATCACGTCCTCACCGTCCGCCGACGGCGTGCGCCCGTGCCCCTTCGCGTCGGGAGGATAGAGCGGGCGCACGTACTTGACCTTCAGCCCCGGCTTGCCGGGGTACGGATCCTCCCACCACTCAGTCACCGAGACACGTCCAGATCGCGGTCTGGCCTCCGGGGTGATTGATCACGACACGGCCGGGCGAGTAGGTGGCAGGGCACTCGAGCCCGGCAGGGCCACGGGGCCCAGGCGGGCCCGGTGGCCCAGGCTCGCCCTGCGGCCCCGTAGCGACGTTGATTGTGACCGTGCGCGCGGGTGCCTCGCCCTGGCCGATCGCGGCAGAAGTCAGGTAACCCGACATACCGGCCAGTACCAGCACGGCACCGACCGCAATCCACGTTTTCACTGAGACTCCTTTCGCATCGTCAGCCCCTCACGGAACGCAGCGAGCCGCTTCTCGCACTCGTCGTCCGCCCGCTTGCGAACCCTCTTGACCACATACACCGCGCCGATGACACTGCCGGCACCCGACAGAAATGCACCGAGAGCCGCAAGATCCATCTCACGCGAGGATGTCCGCATAGCTCGTGACGCCGGCCTTCAGTGCCGCGTAGCTCGGATAGCCGACGTCGATCTCGAGCACGCCGCCGCCCACGTCGGTGCCGACAAGCGGCGCCTTCAGCTTCAGGCGCGAGAAGCGGCCGACCGTCGTCGTCGGTGTCGTCGTGACAACCGCCCAGCAGGAGAAGTTGCGCGTACCGCTCGCATTGGGAGTACCGAACGGATCGGACGGCGGGTTGTAAGCGGCGCCGGACGATTGCGCTTGATGGGCGGCGGGACCGCCGGGGTCGTCGTAGTAGGCACTGACGGTGCCTGCGTTCTGGCTCGCCCAGCCGATCCAGTAGGTGCCGGCGGCGAGCGCGACAGACAAGCCCGTCTGCGAAAGCTCGATGTCGGCGCCGGTCGGCGTCAGCGGCGAAGTAAAGGCGAGCCGAGCGCCGGGCAGCCCGCCCGAGTCGGCGTAGATCACGAGCTGGATCGTGGCGCCGGTGCCGGTAAACCAGCCGTGCAGCTCGGTCAGCGTCGAGGCGCTGGCGAGCGTGAACTTGGAGACGTACTTGCGGCCGCCGGACGTCCCGATATTCGAAGCGCCCTTTGTGTTGTAGCCGAGGATCGGCACTAGTACTCGACCTCGATCGTCGGCTTGGCCGACGCCCACGCACCGCTGACGACGGTCAGGACTTCGCCGTTCGCGCCAACTGCGGGAAGCGAGCCACCGCCTGGAATCGTGACGTTCGTGCGGTTGTTGGCCGAGTCGTCGGCTGCGGTGACGCCCGCGCCCACGAAGTTGAGCTTCGGCTGCGCGGCAAGCGCCGCGCCTTCGTCCTGGATCGTGTGCCCGGCCCCACCTGCAGCTGGCGTCTGCCAGTTCGTCGCGTAGTCGGTCGCGCTCGTCTTCGTGAGCACTTGCCCAGTCGAGCCACCCACGGGGACACCCGGCCCTGCCGGACCCGTCGGCCCGGTCGACCCGGCAGGACCTGTCGGTCCCGCCGGGCCAGGGACCGTCGAGTCTGCGCCCGCCGGACCCGTCGGCCCTGCCGGACCCGTCGGCCCTGCTGAGCCTTGCCCGTCGACGCGGATGACGCCGGCGCCCTCGTCGGTGACGTCGAGGTTGTCGCCGAACTTGATGTGCGTCGCCGTCGCCATTAGTTCAGCGTCACCCGGTAGGCCTGAATCCAGAACTGCGGCGGCCCCAGCGTGAGCGCCGCCCCCGTCGTCTGCGTGACGTACATAGCGCACGGCTGCGGCGTCGTACCGCCGGCCTCGTCCATAACGCAGATCCAGCTTCGCGTCCACTGGCGCTGAGCCGCGCCCGGCCCGAAGGCCACGCCTTCGCTGTACCAGCTGCTCGGCGGGGCGACGGCACCGTAACCCTGCGAGCCGCTGCCGTTCGGCAAGACGACGCGCACCGTGACCGTGTGCAGCGTCGGCACGTACATGGAGATTGACGCCGTAATCGCGTACAAGCCGCCGGGGCTCCGCTTGACCTTGAACGCCTCGCCGCTCGTGCTCGGCGCTAGGAAGTAGTCACCTGCCCAAGTCGAGCCACTGACGTAGGAGCCGAACGTTGTCTGATAGCCAGCATCGGCCGGATCATCGTTTGAGACGCAGGCATCGAAGGCAAAGGGAACGGCCCATTCGCTCCCGCTCGGAACGCTCGTAGCGGTGTGGTACGCGGAGACGAAGCGAGCGTTCGGCACGGCAACGCCGGCCCCGCTCGTGCCGACGTCCTCCCACTCGAGCGCCCCGCCACCGGCACCGATGCCGGGGATCGGGTCGGACCCGTTCGCCGTGTGGTCGCGCCCGTGAATGACGTGTTGCTTCTGCGGGCTCATCCGAAGGGGTTCGCGTCGTAGTAGCCCTTGGGCGAGACGTCGAGCGTCAGCTCGACGTAGGGGTAGCCGGGGCCGGGCCGGGCCGCGTAGTGGATGCCCTCGACGTAGAAGTCGGTGTTGAAGCCGCCCCCGCCCGTGTGCGTCGTCTTCAGGTGCACGATGTCCGAGATCTCGACTTCGGTCAGAAGCTTCCACGTCGCCGTCCCGTTCACGCCCGAAGGCGTGCGCGCCTTGATCGTCAGCTGGCCGACGCGGACGCGCGGCGTCTTGTAGTTGTCGCGGACGTAGTCGGCGAAGAGCTTCGTCTCGGCGAGAGCGGTCGTCGTCGCCGCGCCCTTGCGCGTGTAGAGCCCTTCGGCGCTCCACGTCCGCAGCCCTTTCTTCGCCGCCGCCGCGGCGTCGGTGACGTACTGGCCGCTGAAGTCCGTCTCGGTCATGAGCCCAGTCGGATCGTTCGGCGTGCAGTAGGCCGACGTGTAGAGCAGCGTGTCGTCGAGCGACGCCGTCAGCGGAGGCGAGATGCGCACGACGGTCGTCGGGCTCACGGCCGCCGCCGTGTCATCGCCGAGCTGCCAGGTCGTGATGTCGTACTCGACGGTTGCGGGATGGAAGCGCGCGAGCCGGCCGTGGAAGACGAACGAGCCGGGGTTCTTCGGGCCGCCGATGAAAAAGAGCGCCGTATCGGGAAACTCGGCCTCGGCCGCATCCTCGAGGACCGTGAGGATGGTCGTGCGGGCGGGGTAGGTCGACGCCTGCAGCGCGACGTTGCCGGTGAAGACCGAGCGCAGCCCCGCCGGCCAGCCCGCCTGGTCGAGGACCTTGTTGATCCGCGTCTGAACCGCGTTCAGGAGCAGGTCCTCGTGGAAGATGATGTTGCCCTCGAGGATCTCGTCGCCGAAACGAGGGACACCGGGACTGAGCACGGTCGCGGCCATCTCGCAGGCGGCGAGCACGGCGAGCCCGTCGGCCAGCTCGAGCGTGACGTTCGCGTGATCCTCGCGCCGGTACGGCACCCACTGGATCGACGCGACGAAGCCACGGAAAAGCGTCTTCCACGTCGAGGTCACCGGGTTCTGTAGCTCGATCCGTGCCTGGTCGCCCGGTCCCAGGTTGTAGAACGCGCCCCCGCTGTTCGTCGGGTCGAAAGCTCCGACGCGGTCGACCAGCTCGACCGTCGCCGTACCCGTGTCCGCCCGGCCCATCTCGTTCTGGCGGCCCCGGTCGACCGTGAACGACTGGACGTTGTACGTCGTATCGATCCGTTGCCAAGTCGGGCTCGCAACGTTCCAGTTGTCGCCCGGTGCGAGGCTGATACCGGGCACTCACACGCCTGCCTTGTTCCCGCGAGCCTGCGTCGTCGTCCGGCGCTGCCTGCGCTTCAGAACGGCGGCCACCCTGTTCGCGACCGCCTCGGGATCGGTGACGCCGTGGATGTTGATCACGACGCCGCCGAAGGCGAACTGCCCGCCACGGGTGAGCCGGGCCGGGGCGTTCTCGAGCCGGGCGCGGAGAATGTCGAAGCGGACGTCCTGAACGGCCTGGCGCGCGAGCTTGATCCCCTGCGGGCCTCCGATCCCCCGAGCGAGCCGTAGCTGCTCCTGCGCCTCGGCGAGAGCCCGCCTGTTGAGCACGTCCGTCTGCCGGCGCTGCAGCCGCTCGATCACCGCCGACTTGATCGCCTCGGCCCGGTCCTTGAGCGCCCGGTTCGCCTCCTTGATCGCCTCAGTCTGCTCCCGGTTCTTCTCGGCTATCTGCTCCTCGACGGAGCGCCGCTCACGGGCGAGGCTGACGAGCTGATCCTCGAGCGTGAGACGGCGCGTGATGTCTTTCGTCGCGTCCCGCCGTGCCCGGACCGTCGCCGTGATCTCTTTCACCCGGGCGAGCTGCCTGCGAAGCGAGAGATCCTGGAGGCGGTCGATCCGCCGGGCGATACGAGCGTCGAACCACTGGTTCTGTTGGGCGGTGAAGCGTTTGGGCGGCTTGGCGATCTCGTCTCTGGCCTTCTTGACCTTCTTCGCCGCCTCGTTCAGCCTCGGCCCGCCGAAGGTCTGCTCGATGCCGAAGAAGTCGACGGTCTTGCCCGAGACCTTCTTGCCCTCGAAGCCCAGATGCCGGACGCTCTTGTAGATGTCGATGATCGACTGGTTGCCGATCTTGAGGTACTTGTTGTTCTTGAAGGCGTTGATCAGGTTGTTCGTCCAGGTGACGGCGTCGGTCAGCGCGGGGACGAGACCCTCGCCGAGCGACACCTTCAGATCGTCGACCCTCGCCTTGAACTCCCTCGTCTGCCCAGCGGCCTCCCCCTGCGTTCTCGCGACGTCACCCTGCGCCTTCTTCGTGTCCCTGTAGATCAACCTGATGCGGGCCTGCACCTTCTCCTGAGCAGTCAGCTGCGTGGTGTGCTTCTTGCCGGTCGCCCTCAGCGCTTCCGCCTGGACGCGCGCCTCCGTGAGCAGGACGCCGTAACGGCGCAAGGGCTCGGCCTGCCCAGTGAGACCGGAGATAATCGCGTCGACCGCGTCCTGGACGTTCGTGTTGTAGAAGCTCGCAAGGTCGGCCCCGAGCTCGGTCAGCCGCTGCGATTGCCTGGCCGCAGCCGCGCCGACGATCCCGAGTGGTGCGAGCAAGGCTCCGATCGTGCTGGCGGTCGTCAGTGCTTCCCGCTGCGAGACCTTGTACGCCTCGGTCGTCGTCTTCGACCACTCGATGACGGTCTTGGACGAGTCGCCGAAGACCTGCTCCGTCTTCGAGACCTGCTCGTTGAAGTCGGAGGCGGCTTCCGTCGACTGCTTAAGCCCAGCGGTAACTCCGCCAAGCCCGAGCAGCCGCGGCGAGAGCGCCAGGCCGAGACCGCCGCCGAGACCACCGGCCCGGCCTCCACGCCGGCCACCGATCCTGCTCATCGAGCTCTGGAATCTCTTGGCGCTGCGCTCGCTGCGAGCGAAGGCACGCTCGAGCGAGGACGAGTCGCCGACGATCTTGACAGCAAGCTCTCTAGCCACCGCTACCCCCGTGGATGGCTGCGAATTGATCCGTGCAGCTCAGAAGCTGCGCCGGGGTCATCGCCCCGATGTCGCCGGGTCTGATTCCGAAGTAGCCGAGAGCGGGGAGCCAGGTGCGCTCGGGCTCGAGTCCGAGATCACCGAACTCGTCGGCGAAACGAGCCCAGAAGTAACGGGACTCCCGTTTGAGCTTGTCTCTGACGTAGGAGGGAGCTGCTCTTCCTCCTCCACGACCTCATCCGTGTGGATGACGAGGCACTCGAACATGTTGAAGTCGGCCAGGCGCTCCCACACCTGCGGGACCTCGGCCGTCCCGATCTTGCCCGCGCGGTGGAGCGCGACGATCAGAACGACGCTCAGGAACTCGGGATCGCCGAGCCCGCGCTGCTCTTCGTTCATGAAGTCGACCGGCAGGTACTCGGCCAGCCGTTTCATCCAGCCCCACTCGCGCCGGTTGAACTCGTCGGTCGTGAAGAGCTGATAGCTCCCGTCGTAAGGCGGTATCCCGCTGACGACGACGCTCTTCACGGGAGCTTGTTGAAGTGGTCGGCTACCTGGTCGAAGGCCCGCTCGAGGTCGCGCATCATCTCGTCTTCGTGCAGGGTCCGCGCCCGTACGAGCACTCTCATCTGGTGCCTGCCGTATTCCGGGTGCTTACCCGTCGTCTTCCTCAGCGACTGCCCGACGACGATCTCCCGGACCCGTACCCGCGTCTTGAAGCCTGCGGCCGTGCGCGAGTTGATCGGTGAGAAGAACGACTGAGCGTCACGACGGACGCTCTCGCCGGCCTGCTCCAGAATCTTCCGCGTCGCCTTCTTCTGCTCCTTGTCGGCGCGGGCGGTCGCTCGTAGGAGCCCCGAGTAGCCTTCGACCGCGAGCGTCGCCATTAGGTCGTGAAGAACGCGAGCCCGGCCGCGTCGGACGCAGTGAACTGCACTTCGTACGTGTCCGCCTCGCCGCGCGTGGAACCCGGCGAATACGAAAGAACCTGGCAATTCCCACGCAATTCAGGGTTCGTCGGGCCGATGGCCACAGTGCTATCGGGAAGCCACTTGAACGAGCACGTCGTCCGGTTCTTGTGCAGCGGGTACAAAATCGCGTGGACCTCGGCGACGCCGTACGCCCCGTAGAACTCGACCGTGACGGACTGCTCGGTCGTGCCGGCCAGGTACTCGTTCGAGCCGGTCGGATTGAAGCCCGACACGTCGACGCGCTCGTGCTCCGACGACAGCTCGACGCTACGCGCGAAGTTGGACAAGTCGGTCGCGTCGACCGTGATCTTGTCTTTGAAGGAAACTCGCTTGGGCATTTATTTCTTGCCTCCCTTCTCTTTGATCGAGCCGCGTTCGATCGCCCGCTGCTCTAGCTCCTCGTCCAGCTCGGCCTCGAACTCCTCACCTTTCTCGTGGCCGTCGAAGCCGGTCTCGGCCGTGACGACATACGTCTTCTTGCTCATAGGAACGTGCTCACCCTCCATTCGCAGCCGAGCAGGCGCCCGTTGCTCGCGCTGTCTTCGAGGTATTCACGGAAGTCCGAGACGCCTTCCGGTACGACTGCGGCGGTGTCGGCGATCGCCGCCTCGACCGAGGCCGCGTCGTTGGGATCCATCATCCGCAGCAGCAGCTTCATCGCCGCCTCCTGGTCGGCGGTCGAGACGCGGGCCCGGATCGTGAACCAGACCTGCGACTGGCCGACGCCGTAGCCGGCGCCGCTCTGGAAGGGCGCGCCGGGGTAGATGTCGAGCGAAGGCGGCGTCGGGTTCGAGTTCAGGAACGGGTACACCTGCAGCCCCTCGACCTCGGCCGAGAGCGGCTGCAGGGCGGAAGCGATCGCCTCCATCGTCTCGGCAAGCGTCATGAATTCGGCCCGGGCGGCCGTGGTGCCCACCGGCCGCCCGGTCGACCTGCGGGGGGCAGAGTGTCACGCGATCCCGGCATGAACCTTCAGGGGCGCGAGCTTCAGGTGGTGCCGATACCAGGAGTTACGAGCGGTCACGACCGGCTCGCCCTCGGCCCCGACGCCGATCACGCCGAAGGGTGAAGAGCCCTGCCGCCAGTGCTCGACTGCCCGGTCGAGGTTGACGCTGACAACGAGGTCAGGAACAGGCGATGGAGCGGGGGTATCGGCGCTGTAGCCGAGCTCCCAGTCGATTTCCTGCGCCGCCGCATTGAGCGCCCGCTGCATCGCCGTAGTCTGCGTCGCCGTCGGAGTCTCGAGCCTGAGCAGCGTCTGCAGCTCGGCAACGGTCGCGTAGGGAGCATGTGCAGCGGCGGCGAAGCCGTTGACGAGCAGGTCCTGGTTCGGCCGCGGCGGCCCGGTCGCGGTCGTCGTGACCGGGGTGACAGCCAGTTCCACCCACGTCGTGTGGTCGACCGGCGCAGCCGTGACCTGGAACTTGCTGGCCAGGGTCGCGTCGGAGACCTCCTGGAAGAGCAGCTGGGCACCGCTCGTCAGCGCCAGCAGGTCGCCGTGGGCGTCGGCCCCGCCCTTCGTCGTCGCCGAGATCGCAAGCTGCGAGACGGGAGCGGGGCCGGTACGCAAGTAGCCCGAGGCAGGCGCGGCGATCACCGTGGAGGTGTCGTAACGCCAGACGCCGGACAGGTCGGCCACTACGCCACCAGGTTCCGGTTCAGGTAGTCCTTGTTGCCGGCGACGACCGAACGCCCCAGCCGATCGGTGGCCTGTGACGTGCCCGGCGTGGGGTTGACCAGCGGAACGCCCAGGAAGTCCTTGGTCATCGTCGTCGTGACCATCAGGCCAACCTCGGGCCCGCCCTCGATCGCCTCGCGGATCTCGGCCTTGGTCGAGGATGACGAGACCTCGACACCCTGCTCCTCGGCGTAGTCGAGCAGCTCGTCCTTCGTCATCGCGTCCAGGTCTTCGGCCATCACGGGGTCTTCACGATCTTCACGATCGCCGTCGACTCGAGCACCATCGGCGTGAAGTAGCCGGCGTAGGCGACCTGCACGCCGAGGACGCTGGGCTCGACGACGCTCAGGCTTCCGATCCGGTCTTCGTACACCTCGGCCGCGGCGGTCGAGAAGACGAGGATCCGCAGCGTGCCGACACCGCCCGAGACGTAGACGGGGATGCCCGAAATCTGCCCGGCGAGTCCCGCGCCGAAGTCACCGGCCGCGAGGCCGGGCGAGATCGCGTTCGTGGGATTGACGGGCGGGAACACCGGCCCCAGGATCGGGAGCATGTCCGGCCCGGTGACGGCGAAGACGCGGCCGGTTCCGCCGGTCGCGGTGTAGATCTTCGACGCGGCATCCCAGAGCGAGGTTGCCACGCCCGCCGCGGTTGCGGCACCAGTCGCGATCGCCACTCCGGCTGTGGCGGCAGCGTCGAAGGTGGAGCAAGCCGCGGCCTCGGTCTGCTTCGCGTACACGGCCGCGAGGTCGTTGATGACGAGGTCCATGATCCCCGGCTGCGTAA
>Ga0065707_10001125_pt1 | contig 12603 bp, 13 predicted proteins | sample SwiRhicommuniRL3_FD_59094 | JGI IMG/M metagenome (GOLD analysis project Ga0065707, IMG submission 59094) | Switchgrass rhizosphere bacterial communities from Rose Lake, Michigan, USA - RL3 v2 (version 2) | ecosystem: Host-associated > Plants > Roots > Rhizosphere > Soil | place: East Lansing... | reverse complement strand
CGCGCGGTCGATGGCCAGCGCGAGGGGCTGGGCCAGGCCCGGCCCGGTGCGCACCACGATGAGCTGCTGGACGCAGGCGACGGCGCTGGCGTATTCGGCCATCGCCTTCTGCAGGGCCACGCCGGCGCCCGGCGGCACCTGCGGTTCGGCGCCCTGCTGCTGGTAGGCGCCGTCCGCCGACCGCTTGACGAGGCCGAGGTCGCGGATGTCGCGCGACAGCGTGGCCTGCGTCACGTCGTATCCCTGCGCCTTCAGCCGCGTGCGCAGCTGTTCCTGGCTGTGGATCTGCTCGTTCGCGATGAGCTGCAGGACGGCCGCCTGCCGGCGCGCTTTCATAACCATACAGAGCTGCGAATTATCATACACATTTCTTGGGCGATATGCTGTATATTTATGCTTTGCAATGGATACTTCCTCACTGACCGAACGCATGGCCGCGCCGGCCGGCGCGGGCGACGCCGTCAGAATCGGCATCGCGGGCGCGAGCGGATTCGCCGGACAGGAACTGTTGCGGCTGCTCGCCGGCCATCCCCGCGTGCGGGTCACGTCGGCCATGTCCTCGTCTCCGGATGGGCCGCCGCGCACGCTGCCCGCGCTCGCGAAAATCTGGGATGGCGTCATCGAGCCGTTCTCAGCCGAAAGGCTGGCCGGAAGCGCCGACGTGGTATTCCTGGCGTTGCCCGAAGAAGCCGCGGCCAACATCGCGCCGACGCTCGTCGAGCGCGGCGTGCGCGTCATCGACCTGTCCGGGGCGTTCCGCCTGCGCGATGCGGCCGCGCGGGAGAAGTGGTATCCCGCCACGAAGCTGGGGTCGCTCGAGCCCGTGTACGGGCTCACCGAGCGCAACTACGACGCCATCCGGCGTGCACGGCTGCTGACCAACCCCGGGTGCTATCCGACGGCGGCGCTCCTTGCTCTCGAGCCGCTCGCCGAAGCCGGACTCCTGGCTGGCGAGATTGTCATCGATGCCAAATCAGGCATCTCGGGCGCGGGCAAGAAGCCCAGCGAGCGCACGCACTTCTCCGAGAATCACGGCAGTGTGTCGGCCTACGGTCTCTTCGGCCACCGGCATCAGCCCGAAATCGAGCAGGAGCTCGGCACGGCGGTGACGTTCGTGCCGCACCTGGTCCCGCTCGATCGCGGCATTCTCGAGACGATTTACGCGAAGCTCCAGCCGGGCACGACATCGGGGCAGGTGGCGGCCGTCATGAGCAGCGCGTACCACGCGGCACCGTTTGTCCGGGTTACGGGCGAGACGCTGCCGGAAATCAAGCACGCCGCCTATACCAATTTCTGTGACATCGGGTGGCGGGTGGACGCCGGCGGCGGCCGCATCGTGCTCGTGGCCGTCATCGACAACCTCGTGAAAGGCGCCGCCGGGCAGGCGATTCAGAACATGAACGTGATGCTCGGCTGCGACGAGCGCACCGGGTTGCTGCCTGTATGAAACCGGTCGTGCTGAAGTTTGGCGGCGAGTTGCTTGAGGACCCCGCGCGCGTGGCGGCCCTCGCATCGACCATCAGCCGGCTCAGTCGCACGACGCCGCTGGTCATCGTGCATGGCGGCGGCCGCGAGATCGATGCGTCGCTGGCAAAAATGGGCATCGAGAAGCGGCAGGTCGACGGGCTGCGCATCACCGACGAGCCGACGCTCGACGTGGTGGTCAGCGTGCTGGCGGGCCTCGTCAATACCAGGCTCGTGGCGGCGCTGGGAGCGGCCGGTGTTCCTGCGGTGGGCCTCACGGGCGCCGATGCCGGTGTCGGCCGGGTCAAAGCTGCGCCCCCGCACGTCTCCACCAGCGGGGTGACCGTCGACCTTGGACGCGTGGGCGAGCCGACGGGCAAGGAGAAACCCGCGCTGCTGACCGATCTGTGCCGGAAGGGCTACGTCCCTGTGGTATCGAGCATCGGGGCGTCCCGCGAGGGCGAGCTGTTCAACGTCAACGCCGACACGCTGGCGGCGCACATCGCCGGGCGTCTCAAGGCGCCGCGGTTGATCATCGCGGGCGCGACCGCCGGCGTGCTCGAGCGCGACGGCTCGACCATCGCCAGCATGACATTCCAGGACGTCGACGCGCTCATCGCCGGCGGTGTGGCCACGGCGGGGATGATCGCCAAACTGACGGCCTGCCGCAGCGCGATCGACGGGGGCGCCCGGGAAGTATTCGTCGCCGACGGCAAGGATCTCGCCGGGCTCGCGGTGCTCGCGCGTCACGGACGCGCGGCGGGAGCCGGCAAAAGCACACGGATCACCAAAGGTACGACGGCATCACGCCGACAACTCAGGAAAAGGGCATCATGACGAGTCAGGTTCGCGAGCTCGAATCGAAACACATCGTTCAGACCTACCGGCGCACGCCGATCGTGCTGGTGCGCGGCAAGGGCGTCCATGTGTACGACGAGGAAGGTCGCGAATACCTCGACCTGCTCGCGGGGATCGGCGTCGGGGCGCTCGGCCACGGGCACGAGGGCCTGGCGGCCGCCATCGCCGAGCAGTCGCGCGAGATGATCCACTGCTCGAATCTGTTCTTTCATCCGCTTCAGGGCCAGGTTGCCGAACGCCTCGCCAGGTTGTCGGGGCTGTCGCGCTCGTTCTTCTGCAACAGCGGCGCGGAAGCGGTCGAGGCCTGCCTGAAGTTCGCGCGCCGCTACTGGCACACCAAAGGTGTGAAGGACCGCACGGAAATCATCGCCATGGAAGGCGACTTCCACGGCCGGACGATGGGCGCATTGTCAACGACCTGGGACGAGCACTATCGCACGCCGTTCATGCCGCTCGTCTCGAACGTGCGGTTCGTGCCGGTGAACAACCCGTCGGCGATACGCGCCGCGGTGACGGACAAAACCGCGGTCGTCATCCTCGAGCCGATTCAGGGCGAAGGCGGCGTACGTCCCATCACACAGGAATTCGCCGATGCCGTCGGCGCGGTGTGCAGGCAGACCGGCACGCTGCTCATCGCCGACGAAGTGCAGTGCGGCCTCGGCCGCACGGGGCAGCCGTTCTACTTTCAGAAGCTCGGCATGAGCCCCGACCTGATTTCGGTCGGCAAGGCGCTGGCCGGCGGCGTCCCGATGGGCGCGGCGATCCTGAAAGAAGAGGTTGCGGGCGCGCTCGCATTCGGAGACCATGGCACGACGTTCGGTGGAAACCTGCTCGCCTGCCGTGCGGCGCTGATTTGTCTCGACCAGCTGACCGCCGGCTTGATGGAGCACGTGAAGAAAGCCGGGGCGTACCTCGAAGCCCGGCTGCGCGCGATGCAGCAGAAGCATCCCGCGATTGTGGACGTCCGGGGCGCGGGCCTCATGTGGGGCCTCGAGCTGAACATGGACGCCACGCAGGTGCACGAAGCCGCCATCCGGCAAGGCGTGCTCGTGAATCGCACGGCAGGCAAGGTCATCCGCCTGCTGCCGCCGCTCGTCATCACAGAGGCCGAGCTGGATCGGGCGCTCGGGTTGCTCGATGCGGCATTCAGCGAAGTCCTCGCAGGAGTCACGACATGAAGAAGTCCGTCCGGCGTCGCCCTCCCGTGCTGCGGACCGCGGTCCGGAGCGATGCCAAGCGCATTCACGACCTGGTCGCGCGCAATCAGCAAGCTGGACATCTCCTGCCCCGCGAGCTGAGCGAGCTCGAGACGCGCATCGATCGCTTCGTCGTCGGCGTCGACGGCCGTGGCGCGATCATCGCGTGCGGAGAGCTGGCGCCGCTCAGCTCGTCGCTCGCCGAAATCCGTTCGCTGGTGGTTGGCGAGACGCGTCGCGGCGAGGGCCTCGGCCGGCGAATCGTCGATGAACTGCGGTCGCGCGCGCTTACCACTGGCTACAGCGACCTTTGTGTCTTCGCCCATCAGCCGGCGTACTTCGCGCACATGGGCTTTTCGATTGTTCCGCACACCTGGCTGCCGGAAAAGATCCTGGCCGACTGCCGCAGCTGCCCGCTGTTCCGGAAGTGCGACCAATTCGCGATGGTGATGGACCTCGACGTCACACCCGAGATCCAGCCCAACGCTCACCTGCATGTCTAACGCAGCCACCAGGACCGACACCAGAATCCAGAAGATCGAGGGCGGCATCACGGCTCCGGCGGGCTTCAAGGCCGCCGGCGTGTATGCCGGCATCAAGCCCGCGACCCACGCCTGGCCGCTCGACGTCATGCTGATGACGGCCGACCGTCCGGTCAGCGCGGCCGCGGTCTTCACCACCAACAAGACGATTGCGGCGCCGGTCGTCGTGTCGCGCGAGAACCTCGACCTGTCGAAGGGACGCGCCCGCGCGATTGTGTGCAACAGCGGCTGCGCCAACGCGTGTACGGGCGATGCCGGCATGGCTGTGGCGCGCTCGACGGTCGAGTTCGTCGCGCGTCAGTTGGGATGCCGGTCCGAGGAGGTCCTTGTCGCGTCGACGGGCGTCATCGGCGTCGATTTGAGCCTCGACAAGGTCAAGGATGGCGTCTCGAAGGCATTGGCCGCGCTGACGAGCGACGGACACCACAATGCGATGCTGGCCATCATGACGACCGATCCGTTCCCGAAGGAAACGGCAGTCCGCGTAGACACGGTGGCAGGCAGCTTCGTGGTTGGGGGCATGACGAAGGGCTCCGGGATGATCGAGCCGATGATGGCGACGATGCTGGCGTTCCTGACGTGCGACGCGCAGGTGGAGCCTGCGTTGTTGAAGCGGGCGCTCTCGGCCGTCACGCGGGACACCTTCAACGCCATCACGGTCGATGGCGAGTGTTCGACCAACGACACCGTCTTTGCCATGGCCAGCGGGGCCAGCGGCGTGGCAATCGACGAATCCTCGTATCCAGCGCTCGAGGCCGGCTTGCGGGCTGTATCGAAGGAGCTGGCGCTCGGCATTGTGCGCGGCGGCGAGGGAGCTACCAAGCTCGTGAGCATCACCGTCACGGGCGCGCGCGAATGGGCGCACGCCGAGCGCGCGGCCCGCACAATCGCGAACTCGCTTCTGGTGAAGACGGCGATCCACGGGGGCGATCCCAACTGGGGCCGGCTCGTCGCGGCCGCGGGCCGATCGGGCGTCCCCTTCGATCTCTCGAGCGCAGCCGTTCACATCGGCGGGATCGTGCTGTTCGAGAACGGTCAGCCCCACGATGCCAACGCCGAGCGGGCCGCCGCCCACTTGTCTGGCAAAGAGATCGACATCGAGCTCGATCTGGGTACCGGCGGGGCGGAACGCGCGACCATCTGGACCTGCGACTTGAGCGCCGAGTACGTCAGAATCAACGCCGACTACCGAACGTAGGGCCCGGCTTCAGCCGCGCCATTAGACGCATGCCATCATCTGTTCGCGCGAAGGATTTCGTCTCCATCCTCGACTTCGAGCCCGCAGAGCTCGAGGCGTGCCTGTCGCTGGCCGCGCGCGTCAAGCGCGAACGCGCGCTGGGCAGGAACGCACCTACATCGAACGCGCTCGGCGGCGCGCACGTGGCGCTCATCTTCGAGAAGCCATCGCTGCGGACGATCTCCACGTTCGAAATCGCCATTCGCGAGCTGGGCGGCGAGGTCATTACGCCGTTTCCGGTGGCCGCGCTCAGCGAGCGCGAGCCCGCGGTCGACGTTGCGCGCAACCTCGAACGATGGGTCCGGTGCGCGGTGATGCGCACCTACCACCATTCGACGCTGCTCGAGTTCGCCAAAGCGGCGCCACGCATGCACGTCGTGAACGCGTTGAGCGACACCGAGCACCCGTGTCAGGCGCTCGCCGATCTCCAGACGCTGAAAGACGTGTGGGGTGAATGGACGGGGCGCGTCGTCGCGTTCGTCGGCGATGGCAACAACGTCGCGACTTCGCTGGCACAGGGCGCAGTGATGCTCGGAACGACCTTCCACATCGCCTCGCCAGACGGGTACGAGCTGCCGTCAGCGGTCGTCGAACAGGCGATGCGGGTGGCGCGTCATGGCGCCGAGATCAAGCTGTTCCGCGATCCGTTCGAAGCGGTGAAGGGCGCCGACGCGGTGTACACCGACGTGTGGACGTCGATGGGACAGGAAGCCGAGACCGCCGAACGGAAGCGCGCGTTCGACGGCTACCAGGTGACCACGACGTTGATGCGCGCCGCTCGCGATCGGGCGGCGTTCATGCACTGCCTGCCAGCCCACCGCAACGAAGAAGTCGCCACTGATGTGTTTGAATCGCCAACGTCTGTCGTGTTCGATCAGGCCGAGAACCGCCTGCACAGTCAGAAGGCGCTGCTGCTGACCCTGATGGGCAACCACGCGTCCAGTGCGTGAACGCACGCGTCGTCATGGCTGCCCCGTGGACTCGGCACTACGACCCTGAAGTCCCTCCGAGCCTCGCGCCGTATCCTGCAAAAACGCTTGTCGATTTCCTGCGCGAGTCCGCGGCGGCGCAGCCCTCGGCACCTGCGATCCTGTTCAAGGGCAACCGAATCTCGCACGCGGATCTCGATCGGCTGAGTGACCGGTTCGCCACCTCGCTCGTGGAAGCCGGTGTCGAACAGGGAGACCGCATAGCCCTCCTGCTGCCGAATTGCCCGCAGTTCCTGATTGCCGAGATCGGGGCGTGGAAGGCTGGGGCCACGGTGCTGCTTCTGAATCCTCTCTACACCGGCGCCGAACTGCGCGAGCCTCTCAAGGCGGCCGGCATCGAGGTCATCGTCACGTTGACGCCGTTTTACAAACGGGTGAAAGACCTTCAGCGCGACACAAAGGTCCGGCACGTCATCGCCACCAGCATCAAGGAATACCTACCGCCGCTCCTTCGCACGCTCTTCACGCTGTTCAAGGAAAAGAAGGACGGCCATCGAATCGACCTCCAATCCGGCGACGCATGGTTTCAGGACTGTCTGAAGGCGAACGCATCGGCCGCGAACCAATCCACACGTCGGGACTCCGGTACCGGATCAGTAGTGCGCGACTTCAGTCGCGCCCCGAAACCAGACGATCCGGCCATCATGTTGATGAGCGGGGGCACGACGGGGTCGCCCAAGGCCGTTGTCGGCCTGCATCGTTGTCTCGTGGCGGCGGGCATGCAACTGAACCTGTGGCTGCATCCGCCGAAACACGCGCCGAACGACGTCGCGCTGGTCCCGCTGCCCTTGTTCCACGTGTACGCGTGCGTCGGCGTGCAGAGTCATTCGATCATCAGCCGCACGCCGATGGCGCTCGTCCCGAACCCTCGCGACATCGACGACCTGCTCAAAACGATTGAGACCGTGAAACCCACGCTCTTCAGCGCGGTGCCCGCGCTCTTCATCGCGCTCCTCAACCACCCGAAGGTCAGGAGCCAGTCGGTCGACTTCAGTTCCATTCGTGCGTCGTTCTCCGGGGCCGCGCCGCTGATGGCCGCGACAAAGGCGCAATTCGAAGAGCTGACCGGCGGCCGTATCGTCGAGGGCTACTCGCTCACCGAAGCGATGATGGCGTGCGTCGTGAATCCGCTCAACGGCATCAACAAAGTGGGGTCGGTCGGGATTCCCCTGCCCGACGTCGAGGTCGCCATCGTCGATGCCGACACGGGTACGACCGTCCTGCCGAACGGCGAAACGGGAGAGGTGATTCTTCGCGCGCCGCAGTTGATGGAAGGCTACTTCAACAACGCGTACGAAACCACGCGCTCGCTCCGCGTGCATCCCGAGCCTTCATCAAGTGGATTCGGCAGAGGCCCGTGGCTGCACACCGGCGACCTCGGCTATCTCGACGAGGATTCGTTCCTTTTCATCGTCGATCGGCAGAAGGACTTGATCAAGACAAGCGGCTATCAGGTATGGCCGCGAGAGGTGGAAGAGGTACTCGCGGCTCATCCGAGCGTGCGGGAAGTCGGTGTCGCCGGCATTCCGGACGCGGTCAAGGGCGAGGTGGTGAAAGCCTGGGTGGTCGTGCGGGGCGGCACACAGCCAACGGTGGACGAGCTTCGCGCCTATTGCCGGGAGCACCTTGCGCCGTACAAGACGCCGGCGCAGGTCGAGTTCCGGGAGTCACTGCCGAAGACGATGACGGGGAAAGTGCTGCGAAGGGCGCTGGTGGAGGAACATAAGAGGGCTTAGGGCTGAGGGCTGAGGGCTGAGGGCTTAGGAGCCGAAATGGTGGCGACGCCCAAGCGGTGGCACCGCGGTCGCCGAGCCGGACGAGCAGCGTCCAACGACCGTAGCAATCGGCCGTAATCGCCGCGCATAGCGACTCAGCCCTGGGACGATGTGGGTTCGCTATCGCGATGAAATCACCAGCAAACCAACTTATGCGGTTCCCCAGTTCGACAAAGCGCGATCCGGCAATCGACGCCTGGATGCAGGAGCATTCAGGTGCATTGGGGACGATCGCGAAACGCTGGTTCGAGGTGATGCGCGGCTGCGGAGACGATGTTCGAGAGTTACTGCATGATGGCCATCCGACCGCGTGTGTAGGCGATGCGGCATTTGCTTATGTCAATGCCTTCACCGCTCACGTCAATGTCGGGTTCTTTCGTGGCGCCGAGATCGCCGATCCGAAGGGTCTGTTGGAAGGCACCGGCAGGTTCATGCGGCACGTGAAACTCAGGCCCGAGCGTGACGTCGATGCGACGGCGCTCATGAAGCTCATCGAAACTGCGTACGCTGACATGAAGAGGCGGCGGTGAACCTCTAAGCGGGCGTCGTCAGCGGCGACCCTTTCTTGGCGAAAATCATCGCCAGCAGGCGCGCGGGCTGCGTCTGGCTCGCGTTTTTCGAGACCTCGTGCGTCGCACCGGGCTGTTCGTAGAACATCTCTCCGGCTTTGTAGGTTTTTTCCTCGCCCTGTCCCGAAATCCTGGCGATGACGGCGCCCTCGAGGACGTAGACCAGCACGAAGCCTGGATGGCGATGCGCCGCGCCCACGCGGCCCGGCGCATAGTCGACGTAGCTGACCGTCACTTCCCAGCCATCCATCGTCAGGTTCGGCAGGTCCTGCTTGAACACCGGCGGACGTGCGGATCCCGGGGGTGTCGCGGGTCCGGACGGCGTCTGCGCGTGGGCGTCACGGACGGACGCGAGCAGTTCGGCAAACAGGGCGACCGAGGCCACGGCATCTCGACGAGTCATCATCATAGAGAGGGATTATATTGCTCACAGAAGGAGCATCGCGATGTCCGTTTCAGCTTTTATCAGATTCCCGTTGACGGCACCGATCGTCGTCGTCTGGGTCGTGCTGCACGGGACCATCGTGCTGACGCAGCGAGGAGGTACCGCCCAGACGGACCAGGCTCAGCCCGTCAACAGCGGCGACAATCCGTATCGCGTCATCCGCGATTGGGCGCAACTGCAGGTGGAAGGAAGACCGTGGGGTGGCTCCAACGGCGTGGCGATCGATCGGGATGGCAGGTCGGTGTGGGCCACCGACCGCTGCTCACCAGGCACGACCCCAGGCTGTCTCGGCACCAAGGCGAACCCGGTTCACCATTTCGATGAATCAGGAAAGGAGATCAGAAGCTTTGGCGGAGCGATGTTCGTATGGCCGCATGGCATCCACGTCGATCGAGAGGGGAACGTGTGGGTGACCGACGCGAGAGCGGCAAGCACGGACGACCTCAAGAAGTTTCCCGGAGAAAGCAACAAGGGAAGCGTCGTCGTGAAATTCAGTCCCGACGGCAAGGTCTTGATGACGCTGGGCAAACCAGGCGTCAGGGGAAATCCTCCCGAAGCCCTTACCGATCCAACCGACATCGTGACGGACCCGCGTAATGGTGACATCTACGTGGCAGAGAGCCATACGGACGTGGCAGATCCCAACCTGGTCGCGCGCATCTCCGTGTTCAACAAGAGCGGAAAATTCGTCAGGGCGATCGGCAAAGCCGGAACCGGGCCTGCCGAGTTTCGGACGCCGCACGCGCTCGAATTCGATTCACAGGGGCGGCTGATCGTCGCCGACCGCCACAACCATCGCATCCAGATCCTGACGAAGGAGGGTACGTTCATCCGTGAGTACGATGCCTTCGGCCGCACCAGTGGGCTGGCCATCGACAAGAACGATGTGATCTACACGGCCGACTCGGAGTCGACCGAACGAGTTCACCCGGGCTGGCAGAGGGGTATCCGTGTCGGGAGCCTCAAGGACGGGAGGGTAACGATCTTCGTGCCACCCCACATGACGAGTGCGCCTGAGGGCACCATGGGCGAAGGCATCGCCATCGACGCCGCGGGCAACGTCTATACCGCTGAGGCGCAACTGCGGGGCGTGACGAAGTACGTCAAGAAATGAGCCTGTGATGACGAGGTCGGACTCGGTGCACGAAGCGGTGACGATCAGGAAGGCGACCCTCGCCGATGTGCCGTCAATCCACGCGCTCATCGCGACCTCTGCCCGCGCGCTTGGCGCGAGTGACTACACCTCCGAACAAATCGAGGCCGCGCTTCTCGGAGCATGGGGTGTTGATACCGAGATAATTCGAGACGGCACCTATTTTCTTGGCTTCGAGGAAGAACTGGTGCTGTGTGGAGGCTGGAGCCGTCGCGCGACGCTCTTCGGCGGCGACGCGTACGACCGCCGCGAATCACGCCTGCTCGATCCCGAGACCGAGCCGGCCCGGATCCGCGCCTTCTTCGTGCACCCGCATTGGGCGAGACGGGGGCTCGCCAGCCGACTGCTCGTGTTGTGCGAGCACGAGGCGAAGGCCGCCGGCTTCGCGGCCGTGGAACTCGCCGCCACGCTGCCAGGAGAACGACTCTACGCCGGACATGGTTACGTGTCGGCCGGTCGACGCAGCTATGCGCTTCCAGGTGGATGCAGCATCGACTTCGTCCCAATGCGAAAAGAGATCTGACGGTGGGTGCAACCTATCTTTCGATGCAGCTCCGCACGACAGAGCGCGACCCTGTCATCGCCGCGCTGCAGGCGGTGGCCGCCGCACATCCAGCTGAGGGGCTGCGATTCTACGTCGCCCAACCAGCCGCCGGGTGGCTTGCGGTCTTTCCCAATTTCACTCCGGAACTGGAACGCTCGGCAAAAACGCTCTCGGCGACGCTTCGCTGCCTGATTGTCCTCCTCCTTTCGGCGGACGAGGACGACCTGTACTGCATGTTCTTTCGCGATGGCAAGCAGTTGCCCTGGTTCAAGGTCGGCGCCTCTCGAAAGCGTCGGGGCAAAGAGCGCGACAAGCTCGCCGCCAAGATCGAAGCGCTCGCCGACGTGTGCGACGCCAACGAACGGGCACGCCTGGTCGATGTTCTTGCGGATACCACGAACGTGATCTTCTCGTCCGACCTGCTGCGCGCGGTGTGCGAGATCGCCGGCATCCGACATGCCTTCTCGAGCTTCGATTACCTGCAACGCGGCGAGCGCGAGGGGCTCGACGGCGCCGGCGAACTGACACTCGTGCCCGGGGTTCCCCATGCCTGAGCTCAAGATGTCTACCGTGATCCTCGAAGTCCGCGGCTATCACCAGCCAGCTGGTCGAAGCCTTTGAATCGTACCGGCCGTAGTTGGAGCCGACTTGATCCAGGCCGGGCAGGTCAGGCAGGATGGCGCCACCATGCCTGACTTGTTGTCGCGCCGCGCACTACTCGTATCGCTCGGCACACTCGGCGTCCTGTTCGGCCGTTCCTTGCGCGGTTCACTCGCAGCGCAGGCAGGTCCGACGCCCATCCGCGTGCGCACGCTCAACCATTTCGGCATCGCGGTCTCCGATCCCGCGCGTTCGATCGACTTCTATCAGGGACTCTTCGGTATGCCCGTTCAAGCGCGTATGGGCACAACGACAATCCTGCGAGTGGGCGCTGGTCCACAGTTCCTTGCCATCCGATCCCTTGATGGTGATGCGTCGCCAAGCATCACGCACGTCGGGCTGGGCATCGACGCGTTCGATGTCGATCGCGTCATGTACGCCCTCGCCGCGAAAGGTGTGACAAAGGCCAGCACCATCGGCCCGCTGAAGGCGACCGTCACCATGCGCGACGGCGGCGCCGACCTGCGGTTCGGCGACCCCGACGGCATCGTCTGCCAACTGCAGGACGTCGGCTTTTGTGGCGGCTCGGGTCCGCTCGGCAGCAGATGCGCTACGACCGTGCTGCGCACGAGGGGGCTTATTGCGCTGTCTGACGTGAGCCATCTCACCATTTCGCCCAGCGACGCCGGGCGATCGAATCAGTTCTATCAGGAGCTTTTTGGCCTTTCGATCCGTGCCTATCAAGGGCCCACGGCGCCTGCGCTCGCCGTAGGCCCCACCACTCAATTCCTGATGTTCGCTGGAGGGGCGGGCGGCCGTGGCGGCACACCGGCAGTGCCGCGCCGGGCCACCATCAACCACGCGTGCTGGAGCCTGGATGGTTTCAAACCGGACGACGTCTTGAAAACGCTTGAATCGTTCGGGCTGAAGCCACGCGAAAACACGCAGGGGCCTGCCGGTCCCCTTCGGCACTACGTGACGATGCGGATGGAAAATCGTGGCGGTGCGCCAGGTGGCACGCCGGAACTGTATTTCACGGATCCGGACGGCCTGCTCATGCAGTTGCAGGACACGACCTATTGCGGTGGCGGAGGATTTCTCGGAAACGAGTGCCCGGTGCCTGGGCCCTGAAACAGAAGATCAGAAAATCAGAAGATCAAGCTTGCTTCTGATCTTCTGGTCTTCTGCAAAAAAGGTCCGGCTGAAGCCGGACGCTACGTACTGTCTTTTT
>Ga0065707_10000816_pt1 | contig 12603 bp, 9 predicted proteins | sample SwiRhicommuniRL3_FD_59094 | JGI IMG/M metagenome (GOLD analysis project Ga0065707, IMG submission 59094) | Switchgrass rhizosphere bacterial communities from Rose Lake, Michigan, USA - RL3 v2 (version 2) | ecosystem: Host-associated > Plants > Roots > Rhizosphere > Soil | place: East Lansing, MI... | reverse complement strand
GGAGATCGGAGTTGCGTCGACCAAGGCCTTCACGACGCAGCTCGTGGTCCTCGCCGCCCTGACCATAGCAGCCGCGCATGCCCGTCGCGCGATCGACGCGAAGCGGGAGGAGGCGTTGGTCGGCGCGCTGCTGGAGGTGCCGGCTCTAGTGGCGCAAGTCCTCGACAACGACGAGAAGATCCGGTCAATCGCGCAAAGGATCGCGGAAGCGCGCGATGCTCTCTATCTCGGGCGCGGCACGTCTTATCCGATCGCCTTGGAAGGTGCATTGAAGCTGAAGGAGATCTCTTACATCCATGCGGAAGGCTACGCCGCGGGCGAGATGAAGCACGGGCCGATCGCGCTCATCGACGACGGAGTGCCGGTAATAATCCTGGCGCCGAGCGATAGCCTTTTCGAGAAGACGGCATCCAACCTGCAGGAAGTGCGGGCGCGCGGTGGCCGGGTGATACTCCTGTCCGATTCAGAAGGCATCCGGAAACTTGGAGCTGATGCCAGCGCCGTCATTGAGCTGCCGCATGTCGATCCGTTCGTCGCACCGATCCTCTATGCGGTGCCCGTACAACTGCTCGCCTATCATGCCGCTGTCGCGAGGGGCACGAACATCGACAAGCCGCGCAACCTGGCCAAGAGTGTCACGGTCGAATAGCCCGGCTAGGCGACCCGACGACGAACCTTGCATATCGCAACCCGTCGAAACATGCTGCTGGGAGAGGCGGCGAACGAAACCGACTCGAAGAACTTGTGATGGATCACGAACAGGTTGCGAAATGCCTCTGGGGAGAAATAGAAGGTGCGGTGATACTCGCGATCGCCAATCGCCATGATCGGCAGGCCAGCGCAGGTCAAGCGCATGAAGGCTGAACGTGCCATCGCCCAGGCCCTTCCGTAGGGCCGGCCATTCTCTCTCTTGATGAACTTTAGGCAGCTGTAGTCCCAAGGCAAGCAGAACTCCACGAGCACGGTATCCCTGCACAGCCGCGCGAGCCTGGCAATCGCTTCGATCGGATCCTGCACGTGATGGAGCACGTTCAGGAACAGCACCAAATCGAACGTTTCGGTCTCCTCGATCTGCTCAATATTCGCGTTCCTGATCTCGTAGGACGCTCCATGAAACTCCGCAATCCGCCTCGCGATCGAATATCGCTCTGCGTCCTGTTCGATGCCGACGGCTCGAGCAGCACCTCGCGAGATTGCCTCACAGGGATAAAGACCATAGTATGTACCGACATCCAGGACGCTCTTGCCCTGCACGCGACCATCCAGGTAGAAGTCCACCGCTTCCTTCTTGTTTAATCCCGGCACGCGCAGATCGTACGGAAGCGGAACGGATTGATAGCCGCTGAAGCGCGTTGTCTCCAGGAAGGTCTCGATCTGCTGCTTGGATGGCTGGATCATACTTGACTCCCGCTAGTGCGCCGCGTGAAACAACAGGTGATCCGCCGACAGAATCTGCCTCAACTCGCCCAGTCGCCGGGGCGAGCGCGCGGCGACATCATCCAGCAACTCCTCCAGCCGGTTGTGGCACTTGTCGGTGAACGACGCCGAAATGAAAGCGACGTATTCTGGACTTGATAGGTCCAGCGCCTCGAGTAGCAGGGCCGTATTATCCAAGGGCGAGTATCGGCCAACCATCTTCACCACGTACTGGTCCGGACGCAGCGTTGTCGCGCCCGACTTGAGGAGCAGTGCCAGTCGATGGCAGCCGTCGCCTGCAAAAATCTTGGCCGAGATCGTCTTTCCCGAGTCCGTCGGCAGAATCTCGCAGCCTGATCGAAGAACGATCTTCTTGCCGGGAACGAGTCCAGACCTTTCGAAACTGGCGAAGAGATCCGCACTCGCCCGCACGCGTTTGCGGTACGCCGCCTCGCGTGCCGCGTCGTTCCGCAGCAAGTCGGAATCGAAGCGTGCACAATACACGCGGTCGAACCACAGGCGGTAAGAGGATCGCTCGGCGATCTCCATGAAGCTATCAAAGTCCTGCTCGTAGAGCCGCCGTTCACGCTGGAACAGATCGAAAAAGCTTTTTCTCACCACCACGTCATAGCGCAGCGGGCTGATCAGCCGCTGGATGTCTATGGCCTCGGTGCCGTTGACATAACGCGCTCCCGCAAGGACTTCCCCGCATCGCGCTGCAAGACGTTGCAATGCTCGCCGCATGGCTCCGGTTTAGCAGCGCCGGCAACCTCAAAACAGTAACGCTTTATGGGTACCGCCGTCAGCCCGCTCGTTACTACGCTGAGTTCAGGACAGTTCCTATCAGGTTGTAGCCGGCTAGAATCTCGAGAGCATGGACCAGGTCCGTTGCTCGCGTGACGCCGTCGCGTGCTACCAGGAGCGTGGCGTCGAGTGCAGGCAAGAATCCGATCGTGTCCCCGACGGTCAGGATGGGCGGAAGGTCATATATGATCAGACGGTCGGCGTAGCGCGCCTTGAGCTCGCTCGCCAGATGCAGCATTTGAGGGGAGGACAAGAGTTCCGCGGAATTGACGATCCGGTTTCTCGCCGGAAGAATGAACAGCCGATCGATCTTGGGATGTATGAGGCAATCGGCAATTTCAGCGTCGCCCGTCAGGTAATCGCTGAGGCCGAGCTCCGGCTGAAACCCAAGACACTCCGCCACGCCGGGATTCCTAAGATTGGCATCCACCAGAAGGACGGTGTGGTTCACGTCCATTGCCATGGCAACCGCGAGATTGACTGCGGTCAATGTCTTGCCTTCGCCTCGGTTCGCGCTCGTAATGCCGATGGTGGTCTTTCTCCGGGATGTCAAAGCCTGCAGGACCTGCGTCCGCAGCGAGCGGTAGACGTCCGTCACCGGATGATAGACTTCGGCAGTTGTGACGCGATGGTCACGCAGTACGCTGGGCGTCAGCCCTATGGCCTTGGTCTTCATCTGTTCAAAGGGTGGCGTAGCCTTGAGCCGGGCGGTCGCGCCATTAGTCAGCCGGATGGTCGTTTGCCGCTTTTCCCTGGACTTACGCAGCGCCCGTTCAATCTGTTCCATCAGTCACACCACAAGTTTTCGGCTCCAGCACCGTCACGAACCAGCCGGGGACACGCTGGGTGTTGGGAGCAGGCCAAAACGGCCGGCTAGCTCCGTCCACAAGAGATCCAACGGCATCACGAACGTGTGCACGTAGAACAGCGCCGCAGCGCAAACGACGACACCCAGCGAAAGCTGAAGCATCATGACCTGTCTGCTCCTCTGGCGGTCCCGGTCCGTCTGGATGGTAGGAATCACGGCAAAGGGTGATTGCCCACAAAGTGCGGCCAATTGGCGCCAGCCGTGGATGCGTCCATCAGCGGCGTCGTGCAGGAGCGCGGTCGCTATTGCCCCGGCAACCGCTGCTAGGAGGCCGATGGCGAGGATGGCACGGCGATTGGGTTTGATCGGTGCAATCGGCTCGACGGGCGGCTCGATCAGCGTGAGAGTTTCTCCCATGCGGCGGGTCTCGAGATTCTTTGTCAGCTCGGCCTCCGCCTGCTTCGAGCGAACCTCGAGATACTTGGACACCGCGGCATCGTAGTCGCGCTTCAGACCGATGTAGTCGCGCTCAATGGTCGGCCCGCGGAGGATGCGCTCCTCAATCTTGGCCTTCTTGTCTTCGGTCGTGCGCTGCTGCGCAATGGTGGCGGAAATCTCGCTGTTGATGCTGGCGAGCTCGACCTGGAACTGGAGGTAATCCGGATTGTTCGCCGGTTGCACGTCTGGAGCCGGAACTGGAGCGGCTGCCAACTGCTCCTGCGCAGCCGCCATCTCACGTTCCAACCTCAGTGTGTCAGGATGCTTCGCGCCGTATTTCTGCCGCGCGGCTTCGAGCTCAGATTGCTGGGTCTGTATGTGCAGCTTCAATGCCGCCGTATCAACTCCAGCGCCGGTCGAGGCCTTGAATGCCGCTATCTGACGATCAAGCGCCATCACATCCGGATGTTTTGCCCCGTATCGGGCACTCAATTCCGCCCGCTTCGACTGCAGCAAGGCCAGCTGCGCGGCGGGGGAGAGGCTCACCCCCTGCTCGCTCGAGTACGGCAATTGCGAGGGTGTCCTGGCAAGTTGCGCCCGGATGATTCCCTCCCGCTCGCGCAATGTCTGGATCTGCCGCAAAAGGTCCAGAAGCTGGCTATCGGCGCGGTCCAATAGCTGGTTGTTGATTGGTCTATCCTCCGGCAGATAGCCGGCATTTGCCGTCCTGAATGCCTCCAGCTTGGCTTCCAGGTTCTGCACGTCCACGTGCAGGCGCTGCGATTCGGTCTCCAGAAAGGTGGTGGTACCAAGTGCTCGAGCATCGCGGTCGTTCTGGCTTGTCGCCAAGAAGAGACCGGCGAGTTCGTTGGTCACGAGCTGGGTGGTCTGAGGGGTGTCGCCATCGAAAGACAAGGAGAACGCGATTGCAGCACGCGGGTCGCGAGTACCCCTCGCCCCGGTTTTCACCCCAGTGTCGGCGCCCAATACGGTAAGGTTGATGTTGTTACGCATCTGGTCGGCGATCAGACTTGCGGGCGCGGACTGCCGCTCCGCGGCGTAGAGATTGAACTTGTTGATGATGGCAACGAGATTTGCCGTCGTGATGATGCGTTGCTGGATTGTTTGAATCCGCTCGCTGGCGAATGACGGAACGGCCGAAAGGACCATGCCGGCCGGAATTTCCGCCTCTTCAATCAAGATGGTTGCGGTCGAGCGGTAGGTAGGTGGCCAGGCGGTGGCGACCCCAATCGCGGCGGCCAGAATCGCGCTGCCGACCACGAGACCGCGCCACTTCTCGCGGCGAAAGAGGGCGAGATACTCGCCGATATGCACAATCTCGAAGCTGGCGGTATCAGTCATCGGCGTCCGGAGGATAAGAGCGTTGCCGCCGGGTCTTGGCAGCCGAACGCTGGTTCTGCAGGGATAAGATCGTCCGCGGCCACCGGCCCGTCGATCATCGAGCGATAAGGTAGTAGCCCCATAATCCTTTCGGCGTAGGGGATCGCCATAGGTTTTATAGCGCCTGCGCCCGAGCCGGCCCTGTCGTCAAGAATCCGGTTGTGGCTCCGGTACGGAAGCTCAGCGGCGCGGAGCAATCTTGGATTGAGATGTCCGAATACGTTCGGAGAGAGCATCCGTTGCGGCTCTGCCGATCGCATAAGACAGCTGCCGAGCATGGGCGTCATGTGTCCTCCCGCCCAGCCACAATGCGGGCTTTCAGGCGTGATTTCGATTACCACCTTCGTTTAGGTGGACCTCTTTGTATATCGCTCGTTAGGTTCCAATCTCGAGCCGGAAAGCGCAGTCTGGCAGGCAATTGGGCGCCAATGAACAAGCTATCGAGGCGCGCGTTCTTATCGGCTGCAATAACGGCTACGAGAGACCACGTCTGCATCCGCCATTCGCATCTTTCTGAATCGGTCACGGTGCTCGGCCCGCCCTGCTTTGGGAGCGATGTGTCGGCGCGAAACCTGCGGGATCGCGACTGGGTATTCGCCGCTTTCACCGAAGGCGACAACCGGTACGGATTCGCGCCTTACAAGAGCGAAATTGTCGCCATTCCCATGATCGCACGCCAGACCGTACGACACTTAGTTGAGACGCACACGGTCCCCAATGGCTACTTGACGGAGCCGTACAGCTGTCCGTCATCCGAAGGGCGGCGCGTGATCTTCACCAGCAATCGGTGGGTCAAGGCGGGTCCGATCGCCGCCCACGTCGCGGAGTGTTCATGACGGTATGAGTATGGGCCGTTGCCCCCGGGCAATGCCGGAGGCGGCAGGGCATCGCGAATTCAAGAAAGATCAGACGGTAGCGCACATGGCGAGCAGGATTCACGGTCTGTTGAGCGACGCAAACGCCGACAATGATCGCAAGGTCGGGGTGGTGACGGCCTCCTTCTTCAGCATGCTGACCCGTCTAGCCCAGGTGCTGCTGCAGTTTCTGACAATCATCATCCTCGCCCGATTCTTGACCCCTTCCGACTTTGGGCTCTACGGCATGGTTGCGCCGTTGATCGCGTTCTTCCTGGTCATGCGGGATGCCGGCCTGGGAATGGCGACGCTGCAGTCGGTCAGGCTGTCCGAGCAACAGGCATCCACGCTGTTCTATGCGAATGTTGCGGTGGGCTTCGTCCTATCCGGCTTGTGCTTCCTATCGGCCAACCTCGTCGCCGCATTCTATGGCGAGGCGAGGCTCGCAGACCTCGTCGGCGCGCTGAGCGTCATGTTTCTCTTCAGCGGCATTCGGGCTCAATTGGACGCATTGGTGTTTCGCGACCGTCGCTTCCGGGCAGGCTTCATCATCGAGGTAATCGGCTCTTCGACGGCCTTGCTTAGCAGCTGCTCCATCGCGATCGCCGGCTTCGGCTACTGGGCGCTTTGCGCCCGGCAGCTCACCTATGAGATCACCTATGCCAGCGTACTGTTACTGTACGTCGGATGGATCCCCCGCCACTTCTTGATCGACCGGCAGACCTTTTCCCTGTTCAGGTTCGGGATCAGCGCCGTCTCGTCCAACTTCATCGTATTCTTCCTGCGAAACATCAGCCATGTGCTGATTGGCTGGAGATTCGGTCCGGCGGACCTCGGTCCCTATGCCCTCAGCTACCGGACGGTCATGCTGCCCATTCAGCAAGTCGCGACCCCGCTTGCGCGGGTCTTCATCCCGCATCTCAGTCAGCAGCGAGAGGATCGCGACCAGTTTGCCACGTCCTATACGAACGGACTGCGCGCCCTGATGTTCTTCGCGGCGGCGCCATTGGCTGCAACTTGGATCTGCGCAAATGAGGCCATCAACGTCGTGCTGGGACCCCACTGGCACAATGCTGTCGTGATCGTGCAATGGCTGATCCCGGCGGGCGTGCTCCAGGTGGCGTATCTGTCGGCAGGCTGGCTCAACTTCGCAAGAGGTCGCGCCGACCGCCAGCTGAGATGGGGGCTCTGCTCGGCCCCCATCATCATCGCGGGATTCATCATAGGTTTGCACTGGGGCGTGGTCGGGGTGGCGGCCAGCAACCCCATTACCAGCGGCCTTCTTCTGCTGCCTCTCTTTGCCTACGCAATCAAGGGAACCGCAATCACGGCGGTAAAGATCGGGCGCTCTCTCGCGCCCGTGGTGCTGACGACCGCAGCCGTCATTTTAGTCGGAGGGTGGATTCGCAACGCTACGATCGCGAGCGGCCTGCCGGAATTTGTGGTCCTCCTCAGCGTGATTGGCTCCTGCGCGGCCGTGATGCTCGCGTTCAGCCCACTTGTCTTCGGCTGGTCGGCTCTTCGGACGCTCGTTGGCGGTGGAAAGCGGCGAGTTGCGGAGGCAAAGCGCTAGGCTAGATATTGCAACAGAGGTCGCGAAATCCGGTGGGTGCCGGCGGCCGCATGCGCGCCAGGAAAGCGGTGGCGATGTTCAATGCAGCCGCCCGCGGACTGGTGGTGTCGTTCTCGATAGCTATGACGCGATCTCCCACCTGATCGCGCGGCAGCGCCGCCCTAGCCAGGTCTATGAGTGTCGTCATATTTCCCGCCGCTATCTGCCACGCAGCGGCGTGGACATCGTGGGCTTGGCTGCTAAGCCTCGTCCTTTTCGAAGCCCGCGCCACCAGACGGTTGCTGACGATCGGTATCTCAGATTGGACGTTCACGACCAGCACATCCGCGATGCCGGCCGCGCTTAGCAGTTTGCCCCACGCGGCAGCTGACAGCTCTTTGGAAGAGGACAGCTGGATTGACCAGATGGCCTGGAAGAGTCCTTGATCAATGATGGTCACGCTGTCGCCGGCGGCGCGGCAATCTGTCATCAATGCCATCACGCTCCAGAGATTCCATGTGACCTTTGCTCGGTCCCAATGTGATTTCTGTCTGCTGTCGGTGATGATCTTGAACGCGTCGATGTACAGGCGCCGGCACCTGGCAGCGTTCCGGACCACCCGAAGCAGACGTCGCCAGTGCCGCCAGAGGAATGGATAATTGTCGGCGAGCTCCGCGGATCGGGAGACGGTCTTGAACCCTTGCTGCCTCAAATCGGACTCGAGATGAGCGGCGATCGTGGATTTTCCGGATCCCGGAAGACCCATGAACTCGATGAAGCGGATGGCGGGCGCCGGTCGGGGGTTGAGTTGATTCACAAGGCCTTCCAAACCAATGCAAAGAGTGATCGCGCAACCTGATCGACATCGCCGGCGGCATCGATCACGCCTACCTGTGGTGTCCCGGCGCGGATCGCTGCCATAAGCGCAATGCGTTTGTCGAACTCCTCGCGACTCAATTCACCAGGCTTGCGGGCGTGTGAAATCGCGTAGTCGCCGATCAGGTGGACGATGACATCTGGCTGAATGCGGGACATCCGTTCATATAGCTGCATCTCCCAACGCCGGAGGGGATTTGAGCGGCGTCTTTGCGTCGGGCCGTCCATGAGACCCGCCTCGAGTGTTTGGGGCCACCGATCGCAGAATACGAGCAGGCCGCCGTCGGCTAGCCTGCGGGCGGACCGGACGCGGAAGTAGCGCTCGAGCGCGACCAGAGCTCCCCAGATCGAGAGAAGCACGTCGCCCAGTCTCGATTTGAGGCCGTATGAAGCCGTCCTGGTGCGTTCATCCAAGAAGGCGGCGCGAATGCTGGACCGCCGTCTGATGTAGAACGTCCTGATCACCCGCCTCAGCCACCAACCCCGACCGTCGCCGCTTCCCAGGTAGAGCCGCGCGCAGCAGAATTTCCACTCGAACAGCCGAAAAATCCGTTCGACCTGGGTCGTCTTCCCCATTCCATCGGGAGCGATCACCGCCACCAGAAGCCCGCCGCTTGCGGGCCGCCGTCGATCAATGGAGCCCGGGATCACGCGATTCATAACGCGCGCTGCGGCGTAGCGAAACGCCCGCGTACCATTCACGATCTGGTCGGTCCAGGCTGAGTAGGCGGTAGCACCGCTCTGGCCCCGCACCGCCTCTCGAATCTCGGCAAGGTCTCTGCGATAGACCTGGATTTCGCCGCCGCGCTTCCGGATACGGCACCTGAGTTTCGTGCCGGCAATCCTGCACCACACGACTTTCAGCCCGGTCTCAGCCTGCGCGAAGACGAGTTCATCGATCTCTCGCGCCCAATCGCCTGCCAGCGTCATCCACTGCCCGGCAACGTCCCCGGCGGAACGGAACGCAATTCGCGACAGCGTGACTGCGGCTTCGTCCTGCGGAGAGGCGACGGGAATAGAGCAGTCGCCGACCGTCACCAGCTCCCAGCGATTGATGTCGTCATAGCTGTAGCATGGGTAGCGCTTGTTGAACTTGCCACCAAGCCGAACGCTCACATGAACATCGAGATGGAGATATTTGGCTCGCTCGAAGTCTGGAACAAACCAGTCCTCGCGGCCGGGCGACATGAGGCTGCGATGATTGATGCTCCGGATGGCGGCGCATTCAGCAGCAATCGAGCAGAACCGATGATAGTCCTCCCGTGCGACCAGGATATCCAAGTCCTGATCGCCTGCCAGCGCGATCAACGTGTTGCGGGAGCTTTTGAATATGCCGTATCGAACACCCGCTTCGTTCAGCCGCGCGAACAGATTTGCAGCGGAACCGAGTGCCGGAGCCAAAGCCTGGCTTCTGTATTCCATCGCACCTTCCACAACCGACGCTCCAGACTAGATCGAGACTGCCGCCGTCGGCGTCCGCAAGCGTATATCAAGATGACAGGTTCTGAGCGTTGACCACCTCGGCGTTGGTGAACACGGTGACAGTGTCGGTGCCGTTGATGAATGTGTAAGCGGTCATTCCCGCGATCGAGATTCCCGCCGCTGTGCCGGTCGCACCCAGGTTTGGATCGGGCGTTGTGGCGCTCCAGCCGCCGGCTCCATCAATGTTCAGCGTGTCGGGTGAGCTGCTGCCGAGGTCAGCAACGAACTGGTCGTCCGCAGTATCAGACAATACATCGCTGAGGCTGAGGGTTACGACATCCTTGCCGCTACCGGTCTGAATGCGCTCGAGGTTGGCAAAATTAGGCGCTCGCAGATCGATATTGTCGGCGGAGGATTGATTGACGTCGAGCGTATCGAAACCATCGCCACCATCGATCAGGTCGGCGATATCCCATTTGAGCGTATCGTGTCCGGTCTCGCCGGACAGCTGATCAATCCCTGCACCGCCAGTCAGCGTGTCGTTGCCGTCTGCGCCATGGATGAGGTCGTTGCCGCCTCCTCCTGTTAGAACGTTGGCGACCGCATTGCCCGTGATCGCATCATCGAAGACGGAGCCCGTGACGTTCTCGATGTTGAGCAGCGTATCGGTCCCTTCGCCTGTCGCAGAACCGAGCACAACATTGATCGTAACGGCCGCGGCGGAGCTGGTGTAGTCGACGGTATCATTGCTCGATCCGCCGTCCAGCACGTCATTGCCTGCCCCGCCGATCAGCGTGTCGGCGCTGCTGCCACCGTTCAACGAGTCGTTTCCGGCACCCCCATCCAGTTTGTCGGCATTGCCGCCGCCGACGAGGGTGTCGTTTCCATCGGCCCCTTGGATGGTGTCGTTGGCGTTCCCGCCGGAGATCGAATCGTTGAGCGCGCCGCCCGTTATGACGTCGTTGCCATCGCCACCATCGAATGTGATGCTCGAATCATAGCCAGCCTGCGCGGCCTCGGTCGCATCGGCCGGCAATGTCACCGTATCGTTGCCGGTCAGGGCATTGTACTGACTACNGGCAAGATACGAGCCTGCCACGACCTGGTTGAAATCGACGATATCATTGCCGGCGGTGAAGAGCGGAGGCGCCGCGGGAGGTCCCTGCACAGTTTCGGCGTTGGTGAACACGGTCACCTTGTCGGTGCCGTTGGTGAAGGTGTAGGCGATCAGGCCTGCGATGGAGACACCGGCGGCGACGCCCGTCGGTCCGAGCTTCGTGTCCGGCGTGGTCGCAGTCCAGCCGCCGGTCACATCGATCGTCAGGGCATCGGTTCCGCTGCCGGCGTCGAAGACGAACTGGTCATCGGCGGTGTCGGACAAGACCTTGCTCAAGCCCAGCGTGACGCTATCGTTGCCGCCGCCGGCTAGGAGCCGTTCAAGGTTGGCAAAGCTGGCTGCGCGCAAGTCGACGCTGTCGGAGGTGGTGAGATTGGCATCGAGGGTGTCGAAGCCGGTTCCGCCGTCGAAGATGTCGGCATTATCCCATTTCAAGGTGTCGTGCCCGGTGCTACCGGACAGGCTGTCGAGACCGATTCCACCGGTCAGGACGTCGTTAGCGCTGCCGCCGTTCAGCGTGTCGTTGCCCCCGCCGCCGGTCAACACATTGGCAACCGTGCTCCCGGTCAGCGAGTCGTTGAAATCGGCGCCGGTCGCATTCTCGATATTGACGAGAATGTCGCTGCCCGCGCCCGTAGCCGTGCCAGAAGCAAGGTTGAGCGTGATGGCGCCGGTTGCACCGCTGTAGTCGGCTGTATCGTTGCTGGAACCCCCATCCAGAAAGTCGTTGCCCGCTCCACCCATCAAAGTGTCGGAGCCGCTATTCCCGAGGAGGCGATCGTTGCCGTCGCCGCCCTTCACGTTGTCGTTGCCGCCGTCGCCCCAGATCGTGTCGTCCAATTTTCCAGCGGTGATAGCGTCATTGCCATCGCCCGCGCGGAAGGCGGTCTGGACGGGGTTGTAGCCCGCCGCCGCGGCGGCTGCGGCATCGGCAGGCAGCACGACCGTGTCGTTGCCGCCGAGCGCATTGTACTGGGAGCCAGGCAGATAGCTGCCTGCCGTCACCTGGTTGAGGTCGAGTGTATCGCTACTGGACGTGAAAAGCGGAGCCTGCGGAGCGGGGCCATTCAGCTGAATCTCATAGATCCGGCCGTCCATGACCTGATCGCGGCCGTAGTCCGCCACATAAAGCGACATGATGTCGGGGTCATCGTCCGGATCACTGCTCGGTGCCAGCAAAAGGCCTTTTGGGTGGACCCCCGTGTCGCTGAGCGTGTTGGTAAGGCTTTCGAGGACGGTAATGGTGTCAAGCAGCGTCTGTCCGTCCCTGGAGACCACGAAGATGTCCTGGGACGATCCGCCGGTTACGTAGAAGACTTGGTTGACTGGATCATACGCAAGCGCCTCCACGTCTGCCGACCCCAAGCTGGTCAGGCTGATGGTTTGGACGGCGGCACCGCTGGTTGTGCGCTCGAAGATGGTGCGCGGGTTCACATTCCCTGTAATGCCTTCGAGAATGAAGAGATGGTTGGTGACGGGATCGAACGCGACATCCTCTGCGTCCGGCGCGTAGGCCGAGACGGAAAAGGAATTAAGTTTCACACCTGGATTCGCAGCGTCGACTTCGAAAATCGCGTTCTTGTCGTCATCGCTGATGAACAGGTGCCCATTGAGCGAATCATAGGCCACGCCTGTTGGTTCGAATGAGAAGCTTTCGAGGCTCGTGCTGTGGTCAAATGCACCGGAGAGGGCATAGTAGAAAAGGTTATTGGTTCCGAAGAACGGTGTTTCGTCGACGTCGGAATCCGAGACCAGCACTGTTCCTGTTCCGGGTGCGCCACCGGGAATGAAGGCAAGCCCGGACGGATCCGGATTGCCAAATGCCGTCGTGTCGAAAGCGTTGACGATGAACGGGTTGGAAATCGTAAGCGTGCTGGCGGCGTGAGCTGTGTCGGTCACTGGTGGCGTCGCGAGG
>Ga0065707_10082706_pt1 | contig 12610 bp, 14 predicted proteins | sample SwiRhicommuniRL3_FD_59094 | JGI IMG/M metagenome (GOLD analysis project Ga0065707, IMG submission 59094) | Switchgrass rhizosphere bacterial communities from Rose Lake, Michigan, USA - RL3 v2 (version 2) | ecosystem: Host-associated > Plants > Roots > Rhizosphere > Soil | place: East Lansing... | reverse complement strand
CGATGCCAGCACGCAAGGTTTGAATGCACACATCACCGAACGCGGCGCCAACTGGTCAGGCGGCCAACGTAGCCGTATCGCACTGGCGCGCGGTGTGCTGGCCGCGAGTGGCAGTCAGATGGTATTGCTCGATGAACCCACTGCAGCACTGGATGCCACCACCGAAGCCAAGGTGTACGACAACCTGTTCGCTTATTTTGCCCATGCCTGCATGATTTCATCGGTGCATCGCATCAACTTATTACATCGCTTCGATGAGATCTTATTGATGCAATCCGGCAAGCTCATCGCGCAAGGTTCGCTGTCGCAATTGATGACCACATCGACAGAGTTCAAGCAATTGATGGCGGCTTATCAGAAGAGTCATAAGGAAGAGGGGGCTTGAATCGAGTTGAAGCAGAACTCGATGAAGAATCAGTACAGTTCATAAAGAGCATGCACCGAAAAAGATTGCGGAACGGCATTATTTCTAGCGTTGACTGCCAACGGCCCGGTCAAATGCCAGCCAATATCTCGTTCCTTTCAGTTGTCCTGTTCTCACCAATGCACCGAGCTCGACCAGATGCGCGAGATCACGGCGCGCCGTTGCAGCCGGCGCGCCTGTGATGGACGTATAGTTGCTTGTAGAGAGCCCGCCACGAAATCCTTCCGGGCCTTCTCGCATCATGCGTAACAAAGCTTTTTCCTGACGCTCGTTGATCTGGCCGCGCAAACGGTCGAGCAGTTTGGTTTTCGCCAGCAGGAAATCCAGCCTGTGCAGTGTGTAGTCCTGCGCGGCCAACACTGTATCGGCAAACCAGTGGAGCCAGTCATCGACATTAAGTGTCTTGTTGGCAGCTTCCAACTGGTCGTAATATTCCGATCGCTTCTTTTGAATCATCCGTGACAGTGCCGTAAGGCTTGGTTGGCCCGTACTCTGCGCCAAGGCTTTTTCAGCAATGGCGCGACCGATACGACCATTGCCATCTTCAAACGGATGTATGCACTCGAAATACAGATGCGCGATACCCGCGCGCGTCAGCGCAGGCAGGGGATGCTTGCCTCCGGGCGCGGTGTCATTGAACCAAGCGCAGAACCGCTGCATCTCTTGTGGAACCCGCGATGACGGTGGCGCTTCAAAATGCACCTTCGGTGCGTGAATAGCTCCCGATACCACCTGCATCGGTTCTGCATGTGTACGATACGAGCCAACATGATTGAGATCACGGCGACCCTGCATCAGCCTGTCATGCCACTGAAATAGTGTTTGCTCATCGAGTGGTTGTGCAAAGCGCCGGTACAGATCGGCCAGGACTTCAGCGATACCCTGCTCGGCAGGGGCCACGCGGCGGTTGTCGGTCTGCAATCCGAACTGGCGGCGTAGGGACGACTGGACGCTGTCCCGATCCAGCAGCTCACCTTCGATTTCCGAGGTCTTGAGAGCCTCGGTGCTGAACAGATCAATGACCAGAGGCAAACGCTCATCGTCGGGCAGATGCTTCACTGTGCCGACCACCACGCCGCTCTTCTGCAAGAAAACAGCCTCTCTGGCTGCCAGCCTTTCCGTCTGGAAGCGGAAGTGGGGCCAACCTGATTCCTGCCAATTCCACGTCATGAGCGATACCCTAGCACTCTATCGCTCATAAATGGTTAATAAATGAGCGATAAATAACCTATTTATCGCTCAAAAACCCACCAATGCCGTAACAATCAGCGATCGACAGCGCTAAGCATTCATCGCCGCACATGCCTCACAATCTTTCCAACCCATGACCTCCGGCCTGCCAACCAACACTCCCATTCTCTACAGCTTCCGGCGCTGTCCCTATGCGATGCGAGCTCGCATGGCGTTGGCGAGTGCAGGCATTCGCTATGCGATTCGCGAAGTGGCGTTAAAAGACAAACCGGCAGAGCTGCTCACGGCATCGCCCAAGGCAACGGTGCCAGTGCTGGTGTTGCCGGATCGCGTTATCGAACAGAGTCTGGACATCATGTGTTGGGCGTTGGCGCGGAACGATCCGCAACAATGGCTCGCCGCTGATCAAGCCGTCATTGCTTCAATGTTTGATTTGATTGCGATTATCGATGGTCCGTTCAAGTTTCATCTGGATCGCATGAAGTATTCCACTCGCTATGCTGTCGACCCGGTCGTGCATCGTGAGGCGGCAATCAAGTTGCTGTTGCCGTTGGAAGCGCGCTTGCTTGAGAACAGCTATTTGTTTGGTGTTAAGCCGAAGATGGCCGACATCGCGGTCTTTCCGTTCATCAGGCAGTTTGCGCATGCAGATACAGCGGTATTTGCTGCGTTGCCCTTGCCGCGTTTGCAGGCATGGTTAGCGCAATGGGAAGCATCAACACTGTTTGCATCTGTGATGACGAAGCATGCGGTGTGGCGAGCGGGGCAGGAGCCCGTGTATGTCGAAGAATAAAGTGACATCCAGGGCCAAGATTGAATCAACACCATGTCCTTGCGGTTTGAACGCAGCGTATGTGGCGTGTTGCGGTAGATGGCACGCGGGCGAAGCTGCGCCTACGGCCGAACTGCTGATGCGTTCGCGCTATGCGGCGTTTGTCTTGCAGAACGAAACGTACTTGCTGACATCGTGGCATGCCGCAACACGGCCGCGCGCTATTCCCTTCGAGCCGGGCACCAAGTGGCTGGGCTTGCAGATCGTCAGCACGCGCGCTATCGACGCAGATCATGCCGAAGTGGAATTCATTGCGCGCTTTCGCGTCGGTGGCGCATCGGCACAACGGATTCATGAGTGCAGTCGGTTTGTGCGTGAGCAGGGAATATGGTTTTACGTGGATGGGGAGCATCAGCATTCCTGAGGATGCTGAGAGCAAATGACTATTAAACCGGCCAACAATAATGTTTGATGCCGTTCGTGGTGAGCCTGTCGAACCACTCTGTTTTCACCGGGTTGACCCTTCGACAGGCTCAGGGCGAACGGTACTCAATATTGCCGGGTTAATATTAACCAGGCGATTAATAGTGACTGATCAAGAGCACGATCAAGATCACTTCGACTCCGCTCAGTGACCGGAGCCAGGCATATCAGGTCACTGAGCAGCGCAGCGTGTTGGAGTGTCTTAAGGAAGGTCTGATTAATTCCGTTCGCGTTGAGTCTATCGAAACGTTCTTTGATTTCGTTGAAGAGTCCTTCGACACGCTGCGCTGCTTAGGACGAACGGAATTAATCAAGCCTTCCTTTAAGCCTCTTTAAACGAGGCATACGCACTGAGCTGACCCTATGCCGTCCACTCACTCAAAAATAATTTCGTAAAACTGCATCCAAGCTGAATCCTGCATCCGTAGTGCATGTGCCAGGCAATGTCGCCCGGTTTACTTGCAGAGGATTCAGCAATGAAAGGCTACATGCGGTTGAGTGCGTTGCTGGGCGCGCTTGCCTTGACAACATCAACGCTAGGATGGGCGTCCAGCCATCGCGAAGCGCCGTTTATCACTAGCTTGCCCAAGGTCGATGCCAGCGATTTCTACCTATTTCGCAGCTATGAAACAGGCCGCTCCGGCTATGTAACGTTGATTGCCAACTACTTGCCGTTGCAAGACGCATATGGCGGCCCGAATTATTTCGCGCTCGATCCCAAAGCCTTGTACGAGATCCACATCGATAACAATGGCGACGGCAAGGAAGATCTGACCTTTCAGTTTCGCTTTCAAACATCTGTGAAAGGCTTGCCGGTCACGGTGGGCAACAAGTCCATTCCTGTGCCGTTGACGAATATTGGTGCGGTTACTGCTACCGATACCAGCGCGCAGAACGTCGCGCAAACTTATACCTTGACGATGGTGCGTGGCGATCGCCGCAAGGGCACGGTGGTGAATATTGCCGATGGTTCCACCGGCAGCACCACGTTCAGCAAACCACTGGATAACATCGGCGCTAAATCTATTCCCAACTATGCGAGCTACGCCGATAGCTTCGTGCATAGCATTTCGATTCCCGGCTGCGACAGCATGGGCAAAGTATTCGTTGGTCAGCGCCGAGATGGCTTTGTCGTCAATCTGGGTGAGACCTTCGATCTGGTCAACATCAAGTATCCCGCCGAGGAACTTGCACCCGGACAAAATGCACGCGCGCTCGAAGCCAACACCATCGATGACAAGAATGTCACGTCGTTAGCGTTGGAAATTCCCATCGCTTGTTTAACTGCCGGCAATGAAACCGTGATTGGTGGTTGGACCACCGCCAGTATTCGTCAGGCGGCGTTTGTGAATCCCGTGCCGCAAAGCGACAAGAGCGTTGCCAGTGTGGGCGCGGTCAACAAGCCAACTGGCGCTGAATTGCGCGGCGGTGCCTGGGTGCAAGTGTCGAGACTGGGCGCGCCCTTGGTCAATGAGTTGGTAATCGGTCTGCCCGATAAAGATCGGTTTAATGCATCGCGACCTATCAACGATGGACAGTTCATCGACTATGTAACCAATCCTTCGTTGCCCGTGTTGTTGCAAGCCTTGTTTGGCGGTGCAGGTGTAAAGGCGCCGAATGTGTATCCACGCAACGATCTGGTCGCAGCGTTTCTGACTGGTGTGTCAGGCTTGAACAAGCCTGCCGGTGTGGTCGCGTCGGAGCAGTTACGCTTAAACACCGCGACGCCAGTGACACCTGTGTCTGCGCAGCAAGATCTCGGTGTGTTGGATGGTGACGCAGCGGGCTTCCCTAATGGACGTCGACCGATCGATGACGTGGTAGATATCGAGTTGCGCGTTGCCATGGGTGCGTTGCTGTCGCCCTTCGACGGCAGTGCGCAAGATCCCGATCCTGCTTCGGGTGCTTCACGTCAATTGCATTACACCGATGGGGCGTTACCCAATCCAGCGGATTACCTGCAGACGTTTCCGTACTTGAATACGCCGCTTGCCGGCTCTCCCAACGGCGTGTCGGATTGAGGCCACTCATCATGAACATCAAGTCAGTAACTATTGTTCTCGCAGCCTGCACCTTGTTACAGGCCTGCGGTGGCGGTTCGCACTACTCATCAAATATGCAGGGTGGCATGGGGTCCTCATCCAGCACGCCAACATCCACGCTGGATCCATCGCAGGTGTTGGCCGCAACGCAAGCTACATCGGACAGTGATGAACCCGTGGCGGTGAATGATGGGCAGGTGACGTTAACGGCAAGCACGGATGAAACCTCCGATCCGTTGTCACTGGCGCCATAGTTATTAATCCGGTAGGCAAATAGATCTGGTGCTTCGTAGGGGCGGTTCGTGAACCGCCCTTCTTAAAGCAAGTAACAGGGCGGTTCACGAACCTCCGCTACGCAAACCGCGAGACAAAGCAGAGATACTTATCTGCCGGGTCAATAGATCTCGTTACTCAAGTTTGAAACATATGGTCAGCCACTGCTTCAGTTCAAAGATCGGTAAGGCGTTGTCGCACTGTCTTGTGCTATGTGCATTGTTGTTGAGCGCTGTAGCAGTGGCCAAGCCTTATCAGCCTTCAAATGATCAGCAGGTGCTGGCAGTTATTCCTGCTAATGCTCGTCATACGGAAAAAGCGGCGCGCGATCTGGCGCGCCAGCGCATTGATGTCGCGTTGCGGCTGGTCAATGGTTACATCAATCAAGCGCGCAGCACGGGTGACCTGCGATTTCTAGGTTATGCGGATGCGGTGCTCGACCCCTGGTTAGGGGACAAGCCTTCTGCCGATGCGTTGGTATTACACGCAACCATTCTGCAGAGCCGACATGAATTCGCTGCTGCGTTACAAGCGCTGGATCAAGCTTTGGCGTTGCGCGCCGACGATCCGCAAGCATGGTTGACGCGCGCCACCATTCAACGTGTGTTGGGCAACTACGATGCCGCGTTGTCGGCTTGTACACAGTTGGGTAAGCATGCCTCCGCCGACATCGCTGAGCTGTGTACGCAGAGTGTGCGTGGCTTGATGGGTGAGTTGCCTGCCGCGTATGCGCGTATCAGTGCGTTGTCATCGCAAGCCATGCCTGCTGCACTGCGTGCCTGGCGCGATTCCGAATTGGGCGAGATGGCAGTAAGACTGGGACAGGATGATCAGGCAGAGCATTGGTTCACTAACGGCCTGCACTTTGCGCCCAACGATTTTTATATCAAGGCGGCTTATGCCGATATGTTGTTACGGCAACACCGCGCAGCCGACGTACTGAAACTTCTTGAAGGTCAGGAAAGCATCGAGCCATTGTTGTTGCGCATTGCCATCGCGCAACAACAATTACATCACCCTGGATTGGCAACCAGCCGCGCGCGGCTCGCTGCGGCGTTCGCTGCCGAAGCGCAACGTGGCGAAGGTATTCACGGTCGCGAACAGGCACGCTTTCTGTTGGAAGTACAGGCGCAACCGCAGGCTGCATTGAATGCAGCAGTGCAGAACTGGCAAGTGCAACACGAAACCGATGATGTGCTGGTGTTGATGCGGGCTGCCGAAGCGGCGCACAAGTTATCGTCGGCGCAGCCGGCACATGACTTTGTCAATGTTCATGCATTGCAGGATGTTCGTATCGGCACGCTCACTGCGCGCACGGCCATAGGAATGACGAAGTGAAATACCTCCGCTGGTGCACGGTGTTATTACTGTTCGTGCTGCATAGCGCCAGTGCGCATATTGCCAGCAATGGTTTTCTTAATTTGCAGGTAGAAGGCCGAACGTTATCCGGCGCGCTGGAGCTGGCGTTGCGAGATGGCGAAATGGCAGTGGGTCTGGACAGTAATGGCGATGGTCAAATCACCTGGCGTGAACTTCGTGACCATCAACCGCAACTGGATGCGTATCTGCAATCGCATTTATCGATCGCTACGGCTGCTTTGCCATGCAAACTGAATACCCAGTCCTTGCAAGTGAATGAGCGCGTCGATGGCAATTATCTGTGGTTGCCAATCACTGCGACCTGCAATGAACGGCCGGACCAGATTCGCATCGATTATCGCTTGCTTGATGAGGTAGATCCGTCACATCGCGGCTTGTTGACGTTGACGGCCTGGGGCGGCGTGCAAACCGCAGTGCTGGGCGGGAAGCAACCGATGCGGCAATTCGCCATCGATCAGCCGATGCGTTGGCAGGTGTTCAAAGAGTATCTAAGCACCGGTGTGTGGCACATCTGGAGCGGCATCGATCACCTGTTGTTTCTGGTGTCGTTGCTGTTGCCGGCGGTGTTGCTGCGCACCGGAAAACAATGGCAACCCGCACCTCTGGCAAAACCGGCGTTTATCAACATCGTGAAAGTGGTGTCGGCGTTTACGGTGGCGCATTCCATCACGCTATCGCTGGCAGCCTTCGATGTCATTCGCGTGCCCAGTCGGTTGACTGAGTCGGTGATTGCGGCATCGATCATTGTGGCGGCGCTGAATAATCTTTATCCGCAAGTAACCGAAGGTCGCTGGCGTATCGCCTTTCTGTTCGGATTGTTACATGGCTTTGGGTTTGCTTCAGTGCTCACCGACATGGGCTTGCCCAATGGCGCGCGATTGTTGTCGTTGCTCGCATTCAATTTAGGTGTGGAAGCGGGACAGCTTGCAGTGGTGTTTGCGGTGATGCCGCTGGCCTATGTGTTGCGTGCGACGCGGTTTTACCGTCGTGGTGTGATGCCGTGGGGTTCATCGGCAATCGCGATGTTGGCATTGGTGTGGTTGGTGCAACGCGCGATGGTGTAAGGGGGTGTTGTTGTAGGAGCGAGCCATGGTCGCGATTTTTTATTATTCGCGACCATGGGTCGCTCCTACTTTGAGCAGCCCTGCGTGACTGTCTCCTAATCAATGCCTCGCCCACCTCAATGCGGCATCAACATCGCGATGTTCAACAACAATTTGTTGGGTATACGTTCACCGCGAATCATCAGCAATGCGCCATTGGGCGCCAGAAAGTCGCCATGGCGCACGCCGGCTTTGGCCAATAAGAAATCGCCTTGACGATAAATTTTGTCGTCGTGAATGATGCTGCCTTCCAGCACCAGGCATTCTTCGTCCTTGCTGTGTGGATGTGGCGGCACGCGTGCGCCGGGTTCCAGTCGCCATAGCGAGGTCTGTGTGCCTTGCGCGGTATCCAGGTGCAGTGTCTTGATGGTGATACCCGGCAGCAGCTTTTTCCATTCGCCTTCGTCGGCGCGTACCACGGTGGTGGTCGGTGCTGTCGCTTTCATGACGCGTTCGCGCATGCGCGCCGCCATGGATTCAGGTGGAGCAATGGGCTCGACCGCATCGCTCAACGCGGCGAGGATGGTTTCATCCAGTGCTTCGCGCTTGATGCCATCTTTATTTTTGCGTTTGGGCGGTTTCATTTCAGATCAGCAGCCGACAACGTTTTGCGTAACGTAGCCGATGCGCGCTTGATATGCGACTTGACGGTGCCTAATGGCAATTGCTTCATCTCCGCAATTTCCTGGTGAGTCAGGCCTTGAAAAAAAGCCAGCCTCACCAGTTCTGCTTGAATCGAACTCAATGATGCCATCGCTGCGTGCACCGCGCTGCCGGTTTCAAATTCCTGCAACGGCGCGCTGGCATCCGATGGTTCTGTCAGTGAATACGCATCCAGCGACTCAGATAGATGCACTTCTAGATGGACTTCGTGACGCAGTTGGCGACGTTCGCGATAGCGATCAAGCGCACGACTGCGGGCAATGACCATAATCCATTGCGATGGGTTGCCGCGCTTGCAGTCGAACTGCTTTGCACGCTGCCAGAGCTGATGAAACACATCGCAGGTGACTTCTTCGGCATCGGCGGGTGTTGTCACGATGCGCAACACCAGGCCATACACCTTCGGCAACATCAGATCGTAGAGTTCGCCCAATGCCGCTTGATCTTGCCGCTGAATGCGTTGCAGCAGCGATAGGAGTTCATCGCTACTTTCTGTGCGTTCCGCTCGGGGCAGTTGTTTGCTGGCGAAAATGGCCATGTTTCCTGAAGTCCGGTCCTGCGCTGCGTGCTTGAAGGTACGCCGCGAACAGGCGAACGGATTCAAATGAACTATTAATGCCGAAGAGTTTGAGTTAGTCCGTCATGACGACGTTGCGTTGAATCGTCGTAAGGCGTCGGGTAGCATCGCGCGCCTTGCAATTGCCATCCCGAGCTCAAGATAACCATGCCCATTGTTAATGTGATTGATCGTGACGGAGCATCGCACCAGGTCGAAGCGAAAACCGGTGGCAGCCTGATGGAAGCGCTGCGCGATCGGGAGGAGCTCGGTGTGATGGCGTTGTGTGGCGGCCTTTGTTCCTGCGCTACTTGTCACGTGTACATCGATCCAGCCTGGGCCGGCAAATTACCGACTGCGCACAGCGATGAGCAGGAATTGCTGGCAGATACGCCGGATGCCAATTCGCAATCGCGCCTGGCGTGTCAGATCAAGATGCAGGACGAATACGATGGCTTGTGTGTGACCATCGCTCCTGAGGGTTAGACGAATTAGGAAAGTTTGATTTATTCCCCGTTCGCGTTGAGCCCTTCGGCGATCTCAGGACAGGCCTATCAAAACGTTCTTTGATAGTTGAAGAATCCTTCGACACGCTGCGCTGCTCAGGACGAACGGAATTAATCAGACCGTCCGAAATGCAAACTCTCAATAAGTAAGAACCAAATGCATGTCATCGACATGCTTTTTTTGTGTGGCCGGGTCGATTATTTATCTCGAGTAAACGCGTGCTATTCAAGGCTTGTTTGCTGCGCGATATAGCGGCTCAACCTTGGGAATAGTGGCTTGTAGATCGGCGATGCGATCACCACTGGTGGGGTGAGTGCTGAGAAATGCGGGGCCGTTATTACCGGCTTTGGCGCTCATCTTCTGCCACAGAACCACTGCTTCATTCGGGTTGTAACCGGCACGCGCCATCAGTTCCAGACCTATGCGATCCGCTTCGGATTCTTGCTCGCGACTATGCGGCAGGCCGAAAGTAACCTGCGTGATTTGACCTGCAAGTTGCATCACACCATCGCCTGCACCGGTCACCACGGCCAGCACGCCGAGGCCGACTTGTTGTGCATAGGCGCGTGAGACGCGCTCGCGAGTGTGTTCGCGCAGCGCATGCGCGATTTCGTGACCGATGATCGCCGCCAGTTCACCATCGGTGAGTTGCAGTTGCTCAATGATTCCCGAGTACACCATGATCTTGCCGCCGGGCATGCAGTAGGCGTTCAGTTCATCGGTTTTTTGCACGTTGATTTCCCATTTCCAATCCTTGGCATCGGCACGAAACGCGGTGGTTTGCGGAATCAAGCGATTGGCAATAGTTCGCACGCGCTGCACCTGTTTCGGATCGACATTCAACGCGCCTTTCTTTTGCGCGCCATCGAGTTCCTGCTGATAGGACTGCACGGCGCCTTTTTCCACGTCTTCTTCCGAAACCAGCATGTACTGCTTGCGGTCGACGCCAATCGCGCCTTGTTCGGTGGTTTGGGTCACAGTGCATGCGGCGAGCGTCACACTCAAGCCAAACAACAGGTTGATCAAAATACGTTTCATGACGGGAGTCTCAAGAAGCGACAAATAAGGCATGTGATTCTAACCGCCGTCCAGGTTTCAGCGGTTTATCTTTTATTGCAAGGACATCCGGTTTAGGCTCCGCGCCCGTAGGAGCAATGTTCGTACTCGATTAAGGGTCTGTTTCAGACCCTACACATAATTAAATGAGGGTGTCGATCATGGTGAAACGTTCCGTATGGATGATGTTGTGCGCGCTGCTATTGACGGCCTGCGATGGCCAAAAGGATCCGGCTCAAGCCGCGTTTGCACAGGTTCAGGCTTCCGTCGATCCAGTAGCTGCCGATCTGGAAAAATACGCGCCCGAGCAATATGCCGAATTGTCCGCGTTAATCGATGACATGAAGGCCAAGCTCAATGCCAAGAACTACGCTGGCGCGCTGGCCGCTCGCACGCAGGTGATGGCCAAGCTGGCCGAAGTGTCGGGCGCTGCCGGCAAGCACAAGAATGAATTGGTGATGAAGTTGACGGGCGAGTGGCGACAATTGGCAGCCAGCATCCCGCCCTTGCTGGCGCAGGTTAATTCGCGGTTGACCGAGTTGCAAAACGCCAAACGCTTGCCGGCCGATGTAACGCAGGCGAGCTTGCAACAAGCCAAGCAATCCATGTCCGAGCTTGCGATCGAATGGACTGCGGCAATGAATGCGGTGAAGCGACGCGATACCGACATGGCCGTTAGCAAGGCAAAAGAGATCAAGCAGCGTGCGACGGATATTGGCGCTTCATTGGGGTTGAAGGCGCTGACGTAATGCGGTGGTGATGATGGGCAGTGACGTGCCATAGCTTGTCGATGTGCTACGGCAAGATGGAGTTGCTGATGAGCCGGTCGCCACGTTCGTCGACCGTAGCAACTCTGCAACGACTATCAACGAGTGCCGGTGAGGCTTTCCATCATCAACCCCGTGCCGCCGCGTGTGATGTGCGCGACGATGGCGGTGCGGCGATGAATTTTGGTGACCACGCCAAGATTGATGGCGAAGGCGAGCTGGACAGTGGCGCCTTTCTTCAAACCCATGTTGGTGGTTTCGATAAACACGCCATTCGCGCTGAGATTTTTGGCGCGACACAATCGGCCGGGGCGACCGGGGATTGATACAAAGACAATCGTTCGTGCCTTGTGGCGGTTGTGGAGACGTCGCTCCATGGTCAACCTCTGCTATGGTGGAATGGTTCGGTGACGCTGCAAGGCTTGCGGCCTGCCTCATCGTGTTGCGTCTCGATTATGCCGTTGTATTTACGTGCGCGGAATAGCCGCGAACAAATAGTTGCTTATGTCATTGTTATGAGTTGGGACCGCACGACGTCGGTAAAGATGCGGCTAGGCGTCGGCACATTGTCGGCATTGACCGATGCCGTGAGCAGTCGAGTGACTATTGAGTTGTCGATAACACATAAGTGTCTGCAAATAATTGGAGTGATTGTTGGTGGTTAATGAGCTTGATCAGTCGCTGCGCGCTGCGCCCATCGGCGTGTTCGATTCCGGTGTCGGCGGTTTGACGGTATTACGCGCGTTGCAAACGGCGTTGCCGAATGAACGCTTTGTGTACTTGGGTGACACGGCGCGGTTGCCGTATGGCACCAAAAGTCCTGAAACCATCGTGCGTTACTCCTTGCAAGCCGCGGCTTATCTCGTTGAACAAGGCATTAAGTCGCTGGTGGTGGCCTGCAATACGGCTTCTGCGGCGGCGCTTGACGCGCTGCGAGCTGAATTTCCGAGCTTGCCGGTGGTCGGTGTGGTCGAGCCGGGCGCGGTGGCCGGTTGCAAGGCTTCATCGAATGGACGTATCGCGGTCATTGCCACTGAGGGCACAGTGAAGGGCGGCGCGTATCAGCGCGCCATCAGTCGGATTCGAGCTGATGCCCAAGTAACGGCGCTTGCCTGCCCGTTGTTTGTTGCGTTGGCCGAAGAAGGCTGGACACAAGGTCCGATCGTCGAGGCGATTGCAAGGCGTTACGTTGGCGATTTATTCGCGAGTGACAGCGCCCCCGATACCCTGTTGCTGGGGTGCACGCATTTTCCCGTGCTGCGTGCAGTGCTCGCGTCGGTGGTGGGGGAAAACGTCATCATTGTCGATTCCGCCGCCACCACTGCGCTGGCCGTGGCGGAGATGTTGCGGCAGCGTGAATTGCTCAATGCCGGTTCGCCGGTCGCGCAGCGCT
>Ga0065707_10082705_pt1 | contig 12631 bp, 24 predicted proteins | sample SwiRhicommuniRL3_FD_59094 | JGI IMG/M metagenome (GOLD analysis project Ga0065707, IMG submission 59094) | Switchgrass rhizosphere bacterial communities from Rose Lake, Michigan, USA - RL3 v2 (version 2) | ecosystem: Host-associated > Plants > Roots > Rhizosphere > Soil | place: East Lansing... | reverse complement strand
TATACGCTCGGCGCTCGCCGCGAGTAGCCGTAGGCGGAGCGTTAACTAGCAAGCTATGCAAGCCGTGGCTTCCATTTAGTGGAACTCACCAGCGCAAGGCGCTAAGGCAAAGCCGCAATCTCAGCCGTCTGGGCCTCGACCGCAAGTAGCCCGGAGGGCGGATTGCACTTAGCGACATAGAGATAGTGACGTCACGTGGCGAGCGTATCTAATAGTATATACGAATGTGTCCTTTAGGTCACTCCGCCTCCGGCTACGTGCGGTCACGTCGAGTCTTTGATCGGGCAAAATGCAAGCTTTAACGATAAAGGCTGCCATTCTGGCATTGCAAAATGCAAGGAAATCGGGCAAAATGCAATGAGACCGAGCAAAGCTTTAACGATAAAGGCTGCCATTCTGGCTTGGCGCGGTTCTTGCTTCTGGGCGCTTAGCAGAGGCCCGCCTCCGGCAAACGTGCTGAGTGGCGCGACCGCCTCTGCGAAGCGAAAGGTCCAAAATGCATCTAATCGAATTCGGTCCAGTCCCCACACGTGTCCGACCACTCACGAACTATCTGGTCGATCCCTTCCCTAAGGGTTTCATCTTCCCACCTCTGCCCCCGCACACCGGGGACGTGTATGGCGCTGCGCCGCTAGCGCGACCGTGGTTTGGCGAAGCCGATGTGTGGCAGAGCGCGTCGCGGGGCTACCACAAACCCGCGCAGAACACACCATGAAGTCTGACCTCACCCGAATCACCTCTCTCATGCGCACGACTATCCAGTCGTGCGAACTCGCGAGCGGCGCTCAGGAGTTCAACGACGCCGACGCCCGGCTCGCACTCGACGAGCTGCACAAGGCGTGTGGCCTCTGGCAACGCCGCATATGGGAAGTCTTACATAACGCAGGTGTGCCCACCCAAAAGCAAGTCGACGACAGCGTCAAGGCATGGCGCGAATTCACCAACGACCAAAGGGTCGTGGAGTTCTGCGAGCAAAAGAAGCTCACCTTGCACAAAGGCCGGCAGTGGTATTGGTGCACCAACCAACGTCGCCCGGATGGCTCACTTAAGTATGGCGCGATCATCGGGCTGGAGCACAAGCGCGGAGTCCCTCGCATCACAAACGGAGTGGACGTCTGGATTGAACTTGAGGATGGGGAGATGTTCCTCGGGCACCGAGATTGGTGGAAGGGTGAGAAGCTCATGGGGACGAACAATCGCATAGGTAATCGTGCGAGCGGACCCAAAGCAAAGAAAGCCAAGGAGTCAATCGAAGAACTCAACAAAAAGATACTGGAAATGCTGCGCGCAGCGTAACTTTAACACAAATTTATGTTTACTGAATTCATGGACATGCATAGTGGCGGGAGTCAAAAAGAATCCGTCGGGTATATTTACATAGAGGCACCGCAAAGCGAGGCCGTGGTGATTTTCTTCAACAAGTTTGGCCATAGCCCATTCCGAGTCACTTGCACATGCTGTGGCGAGGACTACAGTATGACTGAGTATTCCACAGTGGAAAACGCCTACATGGCCGAAGAAAAGGTCAACGACAGGCTAGTGATCCACGCAGCCGACATCAAACCTGAGTGGCGAGTCGGAGAAGTCCCGATGCAAGGATATGTTTGGCAAGACTAAAAGCTTTTCTCTCAGTGGCTTCCATTTAATGGAACCCACCACAAGCAAAACCATAAACCTACACCTCAAAACCAAAAAACCATAAAATAGAAAGGTCCACACGACATATGCAAGTTCAATACGAAACAGTCAATCAAGTCCCCAAGACGAGTGAACCACACATGGCAAAGGTCACACTCGCCGCCCGCGCAATCACTCGTGCAAGTCGCCGCATCGCGGAACAGATGCCGCACGACGACCTAGTTTCACTGAGCGAAGCTCAAGAAAAATACGAGGAAGCCGTGCGAGCACTCGAAGCACTGAAACACGCGGCGGCCGACCGAGTCTTGAACATCATGCTCGCTAACGGGTCATGAACTCCTCTCCACTCACCCTGGTCGACCTCAAATCCTTCGTGCCTGCCGCGTTCGCGACCTCCGCCGCACCCGGCGTCAGCTCTCGCTACGAGTTTATCCCCACGCTGCCTCTGGTCGAGAACCTACTCGACCGCGGGTGGCAGCTTCGCTCTGCGCGGCAATCACACAAAACCGCAGGGCGCGACTTCGCTTCGCACCAGATCGTGTTCGACGTCCCCGGAGCACCCACGAAGTATGCGGTCGGGGACGTCCATCCGACAGCTACGCTCTACACCTCTCACAACCGCACTCGCAAACTCAGCTTTGTGGTCGGGTTCTTTGTTACCCTTTGCTCGAATCAAGCCCAAGCGTGCGTCACGTCTCATAATATAGATAGGATACACATCTTGGGATATCATGGCGTTGACTTCTCGAAAATCTGTGCTGCAGTGGTATACGAAGCCGGTGAGATGACCAAATGGTTCGAGCGTATGAAGAACTTCCAGTTGGAAGGCGATATGCGGGACCGCTTTGGTCGTCAATGCCTCGCGGTCAAGCACTACCTTGACCCTAAATACGCTCACCTCTACACCCGTGAACAGAGCGCCGCAATCTTGACACCACTGCGCGAAGCGCAACGCGGCGAGGACCTGTGGCTCGCTTTCAACGTAGCACAGGAAAACCTCACCGCTCGCGTGAACGAAGTCACCAAGAACAGGGAAGTCAACCTCAAATTGTGGGAGCTGTCCCAGGGGTGGTGCGCGTGAAAGCACATATCATAGGGAGTGATGACACGGGTGTGACCATCACAATCAAAACCAAATGTCCTTGGAGACCTTGACATGAAACAAAAACTCAACCTCAAGCTTACCCCTCACGTCGCCGAGTCTCTCAAAGCTCGCTTACTGAAAGACGAACCCATCAACCTGACGAAAACCAAGGCTTATCAAATCTTGGAATACGAAACCTTCTCAGGTGAACGTGCCGTCAGAGAGAACCACGTCCAAATGCTGTTTGACGAGTTTCGCTCGGGGCGGTTTCTGTGGCACAACGCCTCGGTTGCCTCTGCTGTGCTGTGGCAAAAGAACGGCTCAGCTGCGCCCACCCAACGCGTCTTCAGAATCAACGGTCAGCACACGTGCTGGATGCGAGTGTCGATCCCGGACGATATTGATCCGCCACGGGCGATGGTGCGTGAGTTGATCTACGAGGTCGCGGACATGGACCAACTGAGGATGTTGTATAGCGTGTTTGACCGCGGAGCGCCGCGCACGAACTCACATATTGGCAAGGTGCTCCTCCTAGACATCACCACCGCAGCCGGTATCCAACCGTCCTACACTCCGTATCTCATCACAGGATTCAAACTCTGGCAGTGGGAAAAACGACAAGACCAAACCGTGAAAGGGCATCCTGCCGAGGTCGCTGCCTTACTTGGTGACAAATTCAACGACCTCTTTCGCATCGTCGGCGCGTTCTTGCAAAACCACTACAGCGAATGGGGACCAATCCGACGTGCGTCATGCGTAGCTGCGCTATTTACTACCTTTAATAAAGACCCAATCCGAGCACAAGAGTGGTGGTCGCAGGTGTGCTCCGGCGTGGGTTTTGAACAAAAGACCGCACCCGGACTAATGCTTCGCAACTATATGGAAGCGCACAACGTGAAAGAACGTGAGCTTGCTGAGGAACAGTTCCGTGTAATCATTAACACGTGGAACAAATGGCGACGCGGAGAGCTGGTGTCGATTTGCCGCTCAACCGAAGAACGCACCAAAGTCCTCTAAAATTTGACCCCTCGAAGGGGTCTCAGTTACCCAGTGCTGACTCACTGGACCAAACAAAAACACAGAAAACCTAAAGAAAACATATGGTATCAAAAGAATGGGAACTGCAGTCAGGTCTCAAGTTTAACCTAGAAGTCCCCTCTACTGTCGAAGAGTTCGACGCACTGCCCGGCGGGCGGGTCGGGCTTTGCCTTGAGTGTGGAGTGGATGACGTGATGTATCGCGGACCCTTTGCGGACGTGCGCGATGCTCTCGCAGCGGCGCTCGAAACCGCCTACCCGAAAGCTCCACGTGAGCGCAAGCCGCACCCCAACGCGGACCGCGCGAAAAAGGGCGAGACGGTGATCAACGAATCGCCTGGCAAGTATATCAACCGTCTGGTCGCTCTCCAGGGTTGGGACGACGCCACCGGCTTCCAGCCGATCCTGGATGGCATCATGAAGACCAGCAACGAGGTCAAGGCACGGATCGCAGCGGGGGATGCGACCGTAACCTCGAAAGAGAAGGAAGCGGTGATCGAGTTCAGCGTCGAAAAGGTGGCGCGGACCGGTAGCGGCAGCCTCATTCCTAAGGTTGACCTTGAGACTGCGGCCACTATCTTGGCCGACGCCGGTCGACTCCCCACCGTCCTCACGAAACTTGGGGGTTTTCTAGCGGACGAGAGTGGCGAGGCGCGTGAAATCGTGCTCACCACGGTGGATGGCGACGCCCAGGCCACCTACGCCGCGCAGCAGAAGCAGATCGCGCTGCTGCTGAAGGAATACCGCTCGCGGTTGGCGAAACAGCAGATGGCTGCCCTCGTGGCTGCCTAAACCTTAAATTTGTGAGCATGTGGCGGAAAAAGACGCAGCCTGAGCCAGTGAATGCTTGGCCACGAGTGGTATGCCCCACTTTTAGGTTAAGTAAAGCCCAACCAAGGCGTTCTGGCAAAGCGGAGCATATGCAAAACTCGTGCAGGGCTGAAATTCCCTGTCGTGCTCACATCACCTTATGGAACTTACTCCTGCCACCTCACTCAAGTTTTTGCTTGCGTTTGCTCTTGAGTGTGCCGCACCAGTCAGTTAGACCTTGCTGGTGGGGGTCGAGCGGGAGAGCGGGAGTGAGTTCCATTTAATGGAATCAACCAAGGAAATATGAAGATTGTCTGCCACCTCTCGATAACAGAGTATCACGAACTGCGCGAAGCGCACAAAGTCGTCAGCGTGCCCTCCAAAAAGGACGGAATCAACGACGTCTTTGTAGCCGTCGACAAGAACGGTATGGTGCTGAACGTAGAAACCTGCGGCGACGGCACTTACACGTTGCTTCCCATCGCCATCGACGGAGACCCAACATGAGCTACCTCCTCTCTGAACGTCACTTTCGCCGCCACGAGTCCCACCTCCGGCGCATCACTGCCGCCTATCCGACCCAAGTCATATTTGAATCCACAGCAATCCAGCCTGACGTGCTCGCACGCAACATCCGCTACGCGGCGAAGTCGCTTCTCCAGTTTCAGTGGCCGACTGACATCAACCTTGCTAAGTTCTTCCAGATTTGGGACGACGTCATGGTTTCGCCGTCAGTCTCCCCCAACGCGGTGGTCGCCGCTCCGGAACCAATCATCAGGCAAATGGCACTCTCCGCGCACACCGACCCCAAGGTGATCGAAGGTGGGCCGGAACAGCTAGTGCCTAAGATACACCTCACCGACCCCAACCTCGACCTCATCAAAGCCGTGGTGGTGTTTCATCATTTTAGGTATTTGACGGAGCCGTCGGTTATTGTCACCAATCTGGACCTGTCGTCGTTTGGCGAGTCCTACGACATCGCTCTCTCTGTCACAACTGAAAACTCTCGCAACACTTACACCATTTTATGAAACCCGATCTAAACAAAATAATTCAAGCCGTGACCACGATTCAAAAAGAGTTACAGTGCTACGAAAAAGCCGCGACTGTGGACGACCCCTATATTCAAATCTACCCAAGCGAGGTAGAAGTAGTGGATTGTGACGGCTGCGTGTTAGCACGAGGTCAAGCACTCGAAGAAGTTCTCGGATATGTTGACTTCTTGCGATAGGCTTTATGAACTTCATCGAACTCAACCCCTACCGAGACATCTCACCCTCGGACATCCTCCGAATCTCGAACGACGTCTCTCGCACCCACGCCTTCCGCATCCGCTCCGTGGCGATGGACTACGGCTTTCTCAACACCTCAATCTGCCTTTTCGTAAAACACCTCCATAATTATGTCGACGAACACTGCCTCATCATCGATGACCGAGACCGCCTCATTAAACACATCCTCAAGCTCGTCGGAGACGGAATCAACCCCGACGTCTTCCCCACTGGACCAGCCCAGGGTGGACCTCGTGGACCAGGACCCCACTCAGATGGACGACCAGACTCTACTCAAGTGGATTCAAGCGGTGCGCGAGCGCCGCACGTCAAACGCACTCGCAGCAGAAAACCGGCCGGTGCGAAGGACAAGCAAAGCGGCAGCAGAGGAATCAGCGAGGGAACAGACTAAAAAGGCGGTGCTGTCATCTCTAGGTCTATGAATCTTTCTTTTGACGAAAAGCAAATACTATGGTGGCTACTAACACAAGCAAGTGCTTGGAGAGGTTCTTACCTTCCTGAAGACGTAGAAAAGATTAGTTTTGACAAGAATATAGAGTCAGCCGAAAAATTAGTAGCGAAACTTACAAATGAACACTGACTTCAAAGACCTAGAGTGCCTTAAGCCGCTCCCACCACTCCGCGACGGCTGCTTCTTCGTGGACAACTCCATGATAGAGTTGATCACCACCTGCCCATGGTTAGCCTATGCCTCCATCATACGCAGGCGTCGACCCTCGTCCGACTCTCCCGCTCTGCGCTTCGGCGGATTCATTCACCAAGTCCTCGACTACCGCTACCGCGCGATGGGACTCGGGATCGAGTGGACCGAGGAAGCGATGGTCGCGCTCGCGACTGACCTCTTCACTAAGTCCCCCCTCGAACACGAAGGCTGGCGTAACCTCGACACCGCAGTCAAAGTCATTCGTGGCTACAACGCGCACTACACTGCTGCGCGTGAGCGTTTCACCATTGCCATGAATCCTCAGGGTCAACCCTACGTCGAACAACCCTTCGCATGTGACACCCACCGCACGCTGCGCGGACACCGTATCATATATACTGGTAAGATAGACCGCAAAATCCATGAAGCCGGAATGACTCTAATCACTGACTCCAAAACCTCTTCTAAACTAGGTGACGACACTTGGGCTGAGTGGGCAATGGCAGAGCAATTCCGCGGCTACTGCTGGGCCGACCGAGAGTGCACTGGTAAAGAACCAACAGGCTACTTGATCGACGCCATCGGGGTGAGAAAATCAATCGCAAACTCGGTGTTCAACGAAATCACTAGTCGCGTCGAACCCCTTAACGGAAAGAGCAAAGCGGTTCCCTTGGAACTGATGCGACAGCCTTTCTTTATATCAGTGCCACCTGGCCAACTCGATGAATGGTTCGAGAACATGCTGCAGCAGGTGGACCAGTTCCTCGCTCTCTACGAAAAGTGCGGCGAAGACCCACATCTTTGGAACACCCACCGACACCACCGCCACTGCGTCGGCAAGTATGATCAGTGTCAGTTTTACAACGTGTGCTCACTGCCAACAGAAGAAGGCCGTGAGGACGCGCTGATGTCTGGGGCGTTCAAAGACAACGAGTGGTCGCCGCTATTTCATTAAACTAAAAACATAAAACCTGTAAACCTAAAACCAAATGAAAATTGATAAACTAAAACTAACGCAAAACGAACTCTGCGACGCAGTCGAACAATGGCTTGGAGACCACGGTGTAGCTATAGAGGTTACCGATGTGAGCATAAACGAGTATGCAGACAAAACTCACCCAGTTTTGGTCGAAGCCAAAACCAAGGCACGCTACGTAGCAGTGTCGAACGAAGTTAGCGTAAAAACCGCAAAGGAGTTGAATCTTGATCCCGTGTCCACGGACAAGACAGCTAAGGACGTAGAACTGTGAAAAACATCCGCGAAATCCGGATGGGTCCACCCAAGGTCTGGAAGACCGGGGCGGTGGTCTCGTCCTATCCCAAACCTATGCTCGTGCTCGAAGGCGACGAAGGTGGGCTGGACGTCATCGAATCTTCCATCGACTGGATTCTCCCGTCGACTGACCTCACCAACCCACTCGAAGCACGCTGCGCGGTGCCACGCGAAAAACTCCCACCCATCACAGCGGTGCAGTTCAACGTCAAGGCTACGCCTAGGCTCGACGACCTCTGGAAACCTGCTGGAGACGTCAAGTCATTTAATGACTTCAACAAGACCGTGAACAACCTCTTTCTCAAAGGGTGTCCATGGAAGACGGTGGTTGTAGACCCAGTCACAGTGATTCAAGAAATGGTTCTTGCTAGCTTTGCCCAAACCAACTCATCTAAAATGGAAGACGCCAGAAAGTGGGCCGGCGCAGTCGGAGAGAAAACCAAACGTATCATGGCGACTCTATTCACTCTCCCTTGTCATGTAGTCATTATCATGCACACCGCAAAAAACAAGGTGGTCGACCAAAAGACCAACGAGGTCATCAGCGAGACCCAAGAACCTGTCATCTATGGCAAGATCCGAGACTTCATCGGTTCCTTGCCGTCGCAGTTCTTTTACCAAGACTCGATGCTTGTCGCGGGTAAGAACGAAACCCACATCTACACCGCGGCCGACGGCAAAGTCAAAGGTATCGGAGCACGCTGGCCCGCGAATCTAGCCACGAAACTCCTCCCTACGTTCGACGCAATCTACGGATCCTCGGTCCTGAAAGGTGAAACATGGAAATAGACTTCAACCTCGACAACCCATCGTTCAATTTAGCGGATGCCGTCCCGCTCACCCAAGACCAAGAGGACGCCATCTCACAAATCCTGGACTTCATCGCTCATCCAACTCAGCAAGAGTTCTCTCTGGGTGGCTACGCAGGCACCGGAAAGACCACCGTGCTCAAAGAACTCCGCAAGGACCTCGGGTCGCGGCATGACTCCGTCGTCTGCGCTTTCACTGGCAAAGCCGTGCATGTCCTCCAACGCAAGGGGATCACTGCGTCGACCATGCACTCCCTCATGTATAACGTCATCGACAATGGTGACGGAACCTACGAGTTTGAACTAAAACGGCATCTTGAAGGTGACCCAGAACTCGTCATCGTCGACGAAGCTTCGATGGTATCCACCGAACTCTACTCTCATCTCTGCTCCTTTAACACCAAGCGACTGTTCGTCGGAGACCCCGGTCAGCTTGAACCTGTCGGCGAGAACCCCAACCTCATGCGAGACCCCACATACGTTCTCGAACACATCCACCGCCAGGCACAACAATCCCCAATCATCCGGTTCGCTACCGACACCCGACTCGGCAAAAAGCCCACTCACCACCTCGACGGCGACCTCGAAGTCAAACCAAAGGTCCTCCGAGCGTCGGACTACCTCGCCGCCGACCAAGTTATCTGTGCCAAAAACCCCACTCGCAAACGGCTGAACGAAGCACTCCGTGCGCACAAAGGCTACCCGAGAAACGAGGTCGTCGTCGGGGAGAAGCTTATCTGTCTCCGCAACAACCGAGCACTCGGTGTGTTCAACGGGATGATCCTCTTTATCGACCGCATCCACCACGAAGGTCCAACCTTCTGGGAGGTCTCGCTTCACGATGAAATCTCCCGTAAATTCCCCCGCGTCAAACTTTGGAAAGAACCATTCATCATCCCCTTGGTCGACGACACACGTATCCCTCGTCTCCACCTCTACGCCGACTACGGCTACGTAATCACATGTCACAAATCCCAAGGTTCGGAATGGGACAACATCCTCGTGCAAGACGAATACATCCCCATGTGGGACATGAAAAGATGGCGCTACACAGCGATCACTCGGGCAGCTAAAAAACTAACATACTGCATATGACTCCTATACCTTTCAAAGAACACAATATCATTATGGCAAAAGACCAACCAGAATACATGCCTTTACCTATGTATAAGATACCAGAGAAAGGATTTTCTGTATGTTGCTGGAAACTTTCGTGGAAGGAAAGACTTCGCATCCTGATTAGCGGAGTCATTTGGCACCAAATCTTAACGTTCAATCAACCCTTGCAACCTCAACTATTAACTATAGATAAACCTAAAATGTCATGAAACGTAACATCCTCTCAATCCTTGCACTCACCTCTCTCCTCGCCGTCGGCCAGCAGCCTACGCCGACCAAGATCACCCCGCAACCTATCGACGTGCTGCCAGAGGCATCCTTCGACGTCGCCATCCTCTACTCCTCCCAAGACGGCACCAACGACGGCACCGGCTACCAATACCAAGGCGCGAAGCTCTACTGCTCGTCGACTTCGTCGAACTCGGTTACCTTCCCGCAAATGAAGTTGGCCAACGAAGGCGGAGCACAAAACCGAGCAGAGCTGTGGCCGACGGCGGATGCGATCAAATACTTGCTTGATAACAGGTATTCGATTGTCGCGGTGGACCCTGGACAGAAAAGTTTTCTGTTGGTTCGCACCAATCACTGACATGACTTTGAGCGCGTGGCGGAATAAGACGCATTGGTGTGGAATACACGTATCCACGAAAGAATTGATGAACGAATCAGGAACCAAGCAATATGTGTGGGGTATAAGTGTAGCGTATCAGGCCCGCAAGGGATCAACGCTGCTGCCAACATGCTGAGTAATGCCCTGAGTGCAGAGTGAAATTCTCTGCCGCGCTCACCCAATTTGCCTCCTTGGCAACAGTGCTGGCGCTGTTCACCAGCAACCAAAAACAAAACTAGTAAAACCAAAAAACAAAATGAACGATCAAGAAACAGCAGTCTCGACTCCTCCGGAAGTCGACCCCATACTAACAAATGACATGACGGACGTCCGTCCGGACCAACCGCTGGTTCCAAAGAACGACTACATCTTGGAAGTCGTCAAGATGGAGCAGAAGCGTTCCGAAAAGTCACAGCTCAACATGCTCAACGTGCAGCTCAAATCGGTAGAACCAATCACCTCTGTCACAGGTGAGACGCTTCCCGCCGGAATGACCTTCTTCGGCCGAATCGTCATCACCCCAACCGAGAAGCTCACCAAAGCCGCGATCGAACGCGCGCTGAAGCGGTTCCAACTCTGCTTCGGTGTCACAAGCGGACCCATGTTCCCGCTCGAACAGTGGGTCGGCAAGCGGGGCCGCGTGGCCATTGGGTTCGCCAAGAAGACGGACGAATACCCCGATGACCGCAACGAGGTCAAGGGCTTCAATCCGCCTAAATAACATCTGACGCCCCGGAGGCATACCCACGTGAGCATTCGTTCCCACCCCTCGGAGGAACCAGAGTTGGTTAAAGCCCGTGCGAAAAGACAGGGTATGCGCAACTGGACCGAAAATGCCGGGGCCAGTTGATTCCATTAAATGGAAGGCACAAAGGACAACATGATAAAACTACAAGCTTCTACAGAAGAGTTAGTGAAGAAGATACAAGACCCACAGGACTTAAACGAAGCCCTCTTGGCAGTCACAGTAGAACGCATTGCAAAAGAGTTGGCACACAATGCAGACGTTCAAATAATCGAAATCTTCCAACGACTTAAAGACGAGAGTCAAAAACAGCTATGACCAAACTCCAACACTCCCACCTTGAACAAATCCGCGAAGACCTCAGCCGTGCCCTCACTCTCAAATACAACCGCGGCCAACTCGAACATGGCGGCAATCTCTGGGAACGCCAAGGCATCATCTCTGACCTCGGAGACGAACTCATCGACGCTTTTGCATACTATCACTGTATCAAAGACCGCGTTGCCAAGGTCCATTCACATGTCGTGGATGCCCGCACCCTGCTTGACAAAGGCGACTACGTGAGGCTTGGCGAAACCCTTGACCAAATTTTTAACCTTACTCACACCGCTTAACCTATGCAATTCATCTTGTCCGAAGAAGAATACAAGAAACTCATCCACAAAGACCGCATCAAGCAACCCGTGGATGAATTCGTGGCAGCCGTTACTAAACAACTTAAACACTACGGCGAGTATGGAACACCTGGAATCGAGTCTCCCTTGGTTACTGCAATAAAAACCTCTTTGCAAACCCTCTCCATCAAACTCGATCTATGAACGCAATCTGGAAATATCCACTTTTGGGTGCTGTCACCCGACTAGAAGTTCCCATCGGAGGCACCTGTTTGTGTGTTCAAAATCAAAACGATATCCCTACAACTTGGTGGTTAATCGACGACAGTGCTAAACCTGAAACACGTCAAGTAGCAATCTATGCTACCGGCGAGCGCTTCTACAAGTCCCCCGACTCCCAATACATCGGCACCTTCCAAACCAAAACCGACCTCGGCAACCTAGTCTTTCACGCTTTCCTCGTATGACCTTCACCCTCCTCCCACTCAATGAAATCATCATCACCGACCGGGTCCGCAAACCAGACTCCCAAGAAGTCCTCGATCACATCGATTCACTACGCCAAAGTCTCCGTAGGTTTGGAGGTCATCCACGAGGATTGCTTCAACCTTTACTTGTGGACAGCAATAAAGTGCTACAAGCTGGTTGGTGTCGTTATACGGCGGCGTCCCAGGAAGGTTGGGAAACCATACCGGTATATTTACGAGACTCTCTTAGCGACTCAGAGTATCACGAAATCGAACTCGAAGAAAACTTTCGAAGACTCGGTTTCACTTGGAAAGAGGAAATTATCCAAGTCGTCAAAATCCACCGCAACCACGTCCGCAAAGCCCTCATCGACAAAGCCCCGACGTGGACCCAGCAAATGACCGGGGACCTACTCGGAGGCTACAGCGACTCCTACGTGAGCAACTGCCTTCGTGTCCTGCCCAAGCTAGACCTCCCCGCTTACGCGGC
>Ga0065707_10082702_pt1 | contig 12640 bp, 11 predicted proteins | sample SwiRhicommuniRL3_FD_59094 | JGI IMG/M metagenome (GOLD analysis project Ga0065707, IMG submission 59094) | Switchgrass rhizosphere bacterial communities from Rose Lake, Michigan, USA - RL3 v2 (version 2) | ecosystem: Host-associated > Plants > Roots > Rhizosphere > Soil | place: East Lansing... | reverse complement strand
AACCGTGGACACGGGCGGCGTGGATACGGAAGCGGCGCGCGTGCTGGAACAGCGCGCGAAGGCGCTGGGCGCGGTCGAGCATCACTTGATCGACGCGCGCGCGGATTACTTCGAACAGGTGCTGCAGTTTTTGATCATGGGCAACGTGCGGCGCGGGCAGTTGTACCCGCTATGCGTAGGCGCGGAGCGCGTGATGCAGGCGCAAACGCTGGCGCACATCGCGCGCAAGCTGGGTACACGCACCATTGCGCACGGCTGCACCGCTGCGGGCAACGATCAGGTGCGGTTTGAGGTAGCGTTGCGCACATTGGCGCCGGATCTCGAAGTGCTCGCGCCTGTGCGCGACCACGCATTCAAACGCCAGGACGAGCTCGAATATCTGCAAAAGCGCGCCTTGCCCGTGCCGCCTTACGGCGCGGCGTATTCAACCAATCGTGGGCTTTGGGGCGTCACCATTGGCGGCAAGGAAACTCTGACTTCAACGGGAAGCATTCCCGACGATGCCTGGGTGTTGACGCGCGACGCATTTACGAAGCCGCGTGCGCCGGAACGACATACATTGACCTTTGAAAAAGGCCGCCCGACGGGCCTTGACGGCGCAAATCTGGCGCCTGTCGATGTCATTGAAAAGCTCGAGGCGCTGGCCGCGCCCTTTGGCATCGGTCGCGGCATTCACCTCGGCGACACCATCATCGGCACAAAAGGCCGCGTGGCGTTTGAGGCGCCTGCCGCGGAAACCTTGCTCTCGGCGCATCGTGAACTCGAAAAGCTCGTGCTCACAGGAAGGCAGCAGCGCATCAAGGAATCGGTCGCGCAACCCTATGGAGACCTGGTGCACGAAGGCCAGCTGCTCGATCCGGTGTGTCGGGACATTGAAGCGCTGCTGCTGTCATCGCAGGCGCGAGTCACCGGCAAAGTGCATGTGTCGATGCAGCCGGGCAGTTTGTTCGTGGAGGGCGTCGAATCGCCTTACTCATTGATGACGGCTTCAAAAGGCGTGTACGGCGAGTCTGCCGGCGAATGGACGGCGACGGACGCGCTGGGTTTCTCGAAGATAGTCTCGCTCACCGGAGTGTTCCATCGACGCGCAGGAGCCGCCTCATGAGAAGCATTGCAGTAGACAAGATCGCCTCAGTTACGCAGGCCTGCGGCCTTTCGGAGGAAGTACGCATCTCGCCGGATATTCCGGCCGAGGAAGGCGTCGTCGTGGTCGTCGAAGTGCTGAACAACAAGTCCACGTACAACACGCTGGAGCTCACGAGCGGGCGGATGGCGAAAGTGGGCAAAGGCGACATCGTCGTCGGCGCACTGGGTCATCGCAGGGCTCTGTTCGGCTACTCGGGCCGCGTGCCCGAGAAGCTGGCGCCCGGCGATATCGTGCAGATGTTGAATATCGGCGGCGTGCTGGGCATTTGCGAATCCATCAATCCCGAGAAGGGCAAGCCCTTCGATTGCCGCGTGCTCGGCGTGGCGTTGCAATTTCCCTTTCTCGGCGAACGCATCGGCGTGCCGGCGCGGGCGGGGCTGCGCAAGCTCGATGACAACGCGAAGCTCGATACGCGTGGCGTGAAAGTGGTGGCGCTCGCCGGCACTTGCATGGAAGCCGGCAAGACAGCGGCGGCTTGCGCCATGATCACACGCATGCGGCACCGCGGACTCGTGGTGGACGCCTTCAAGGCGACGGGCGTTTCGCTGCGCCGTGACATTCTGGCGATGGAAGACGCGGGAGCGCGCCGTTCCATGATCTTTACGGACCTCGGCGTCATTACGACGACCGAAGCCAATGGTCCGGCGCTCACACGCACCATGCTTACTGAATTGTCCGCCGGCAAGCCGGACGTGATCGTGTTTGAGCTGGGCGATGGTCTGCTTGGCACCTATGGAGTCGCCGCTATCCTGCAGTGTCCGGACATTCGCGACGCATTAAGCGGCGTGATTCTTTCCGCCAACGATCCCGTTGCGGCGTGGGGCGGCGTCAAACTGCTGCGCGACCGCTTCAGCATCGAGCCGTGCGCAGTGACAGGCCCCGCCACGGACAACCGCGTGGGTGTTGAAATCATCGAGCAGCAGATGGGCGTGCCAGCGTTCAATGCCATGAGCGATGGTCCCGGCCTCGGCGATCGCGTCATCGACGCCATCGGCTTCGGCTCGGCCCGTCTTCCCGAAGCGGCTACTGCATGACCACGCGTTCTCCAGGGATTCCCGCGATAGTCCTGGGCGGCACCGGCTATGTGGCCGGCGAGCTCCTGCGCCTGATCTCTGCCCATCCCACGTTTGAGTTGGAGGCAGTCATGTCAGACAGCCAGCCGGGCGAGTCCGTCGCAAAGGCGTTTCCGCACCTCACCAGCGCCTATCCGCAAACGGTTTTCAAATCCCAACAGGATATCGAGCGCCTGATCGCCGAGCTGCCACGCTCCGCCGTGTTCTCCGCGGCGCCTCACGGTGTCTCGGCCGCATTGATCGACGCGCTATTGAAAAGCGCCGCCCGCGCCGGAACCCAACCGCGCGTAGTCGATATCTCCGCGGACTTCCGTTACTCCTCCGCGCAGGCCTGGGAGAAGGTGTACTCCCATGCGCACGGTGCGCCACAGCGCATCCGCGAATTCACCTGCGCATTGCCGGAGCATTTGAGCCAACTCGAGACGCCGCACGTGGCGCATCCGGGCTGTTTTGCCACGTCCATTCTGCTCGCCAGCGTACCTTTGCTGGCGAGCGGGCTCATCGAGCCCACTCTGTTTGTTGCCGGCATCACCGGCAGCACCGGATCGGGTCGCAAGCCCACCGATGGCACGCATCATCCGTTGCGTCACAGCGATCTCTACTCATATAACGCGCTGGCGCATCGTCATGTGCCCGAAGTGGCCGCTTGTGCGCAGGCAGCGTCGGGCGTCGAGGCGGAATTTGCGTTCGTTCCCCATTCGGGGCCATTTGCGCGCGGCATTCACACGACGGTGCAGGCGCGTTTGAAAGCGCCGATGGATGCCGCAGGGGTATTGGGGAAATTGCGAGATTTCTACGCACACTCACCCTTCGTCCGGGTGACCCAACAGGCGCCGCGGATCAAAGATATCGTCGCAACGAATTACGCGCACCTGTCTGCGACAGCCCAGGGAAACACGGTCGCAGTAATGTGCGCGGTCGACAATCTCAACAAGGGCGCTGCGGGCGGAGCGGTTCAATGGATGAATCGCATGTTTGAATTGCCGGAAACGGCGGGGCTTACCGCCCCGGCAGCGGGCTGGACGTAATCATCATGAATGCCAACCGCCAAGCCATGCCAATTGCGCAGAGCGCGAACGGCGCTGTGCGCGATCATCTTGCGCCGGTTTTTGCTCAATACCCTCTCGATATCGTACATGCCGAGGGAGTGTGGCTCATTACCCGCGATGGCCGCCGCATATTGGATCTATATGGCGGCCATGCAGTGGCCGCGCTCGGTTATGGGCATCCCGGCTGGACTCGTGCGCTGACCGCTCAAGCCGAGTCATGCAACTTCCAAAGCAATGCGGTGCCGATGGAAGTGCGCACGCGTGCGGCCGCGCGCCTCGTGCGCTTCGCAGGGCCCGGTTTCGATACGGTGTTCTTCGTCAACAGCGGTGCAGAAGCGAATGAGAATGCCTTGAAGATGGCATTCGCCATGACGAAGCGCACGCACGTCGCAGCAGTCGAACACGGCTTTCACGGCCGAACCGCCGCAGCGGGCGCGCTCACCTGGGGCGCAATGCAAAAGTGGTACGGCTTTCCACGTGCGCCGTTCGATGTGAGTTTCATTCCACGGCGCGACTCCCCCGCAATTGCTCAGCACGTCACAGAAAAAACGGTAGCTGTCATCGTCGAACCTGTGCAGGGTGTCGGCGGCGCGTTCGATATGGGCGCAGAGTTTCTTGAGGCCTTGCGCCGCCGATGCACTGATGTCGGCGCCCAGCTCATCTTCGACGAAGTGCAATGCGGAGTCGGCCGAACGGGCTATCCCTTCGCCGCAGACATGTATGGCGTCACGCCGGACATGATCACCACGGCGAAAGCGCTCGGCAATGGTTTTCCCTGTGCGGCATTGTTGATGTCGCCGCAGGTCGCTGCCGCCGTGAAGCTCGACGCCTTGGGCACCACCTTTGGCGGCGGTCCGATGGCCTGCGCCGCTATTGAGGCCGTCATCGAAGCCATCGAATCCGAAGGCTTGCTGGACCGAGTACAGCGCGTGGCTGCATATATTCGCGAAACCTGCATCGTGGGTCCCGTCATTGGACACCAGGGGGCAGGCTTCCTCACGGGATTGCGCACCGCACGGCCGGCCAAAGAAGTGCACGCCGCGCTGTTGAACCGAAACATTCTCGCAGGCACTAGCAGCGATCCGAATGTACTGCGCCTCCTGCCACCTTATGTACTCGAGAAGCAGCACGTCGATCTGTTGCGTGACGCGCTGGGCGGAATAAAACCATGAAACGCTTCATCGATCTTGCCGAGCTCGAGCGCGCTGAAGTGGACGCGCTGCTCGCGCTCGCGCAACGTTTGGAAACAACGCCGGAACCGCAGGCTCTGGCTGGGAAAATTCTGGGGCTGGTATTTTTTAATCCTTCATTGCGCACCCTCGCCTCGTTTCAGGCCGGCATGGCAAGGCTTGGCGGCACATCTTTTGTGATTACACCGGGGCAAGGAACCTGGCAGCTCGAGACGCGCGATGGAGTGGTGATGAGCGGCGCGGCGGCCGAGCATGTCAAGGAAGGGCTGCCTGTGCTCGGGTCCTATTGCGACGCCTTGGGAATCCGCTTGTTCGCCTCCGGGCGCGATTTGCAGGCGGATCTTGCGGAAACCGCATTCAATGCAATGGCGGCGGTGATCGACAAGCCGCTCGTGAATCTGGAATCCGCGCTCAACCATCCCTGCCAGGCGCTTGCAGACTGGAAGACCATGGACGACCTCGGCACGCCAAAGAAAGGAAAATTTGTCCTGTCCTGGGTTTATCATCCGCGTGCGCTGCCGCTTGCGGTGCCGGCCGCGGCGGTGCACATGGCGGCAATGCGGGGAATGGAAGTAGTGGTGTTGAGACCCGAAGGATATGCATTGCCCGATGCGGTGATGGCGAAAGCGCGGCAAGCGGCTGCGTTGTCGGGAGGCACGTTGCGCGAAACAGCGGATCGGGACGATGCCCTCGATGGAGCAAACATTGTTTATGCCAAAGAATGGGGCTCTACCGCTCACTATGGAGATACTGAAGGCGACGCGCGCTTGCGTGCGGGGCTTACCGACTGGTGTGTGCGCGAAAGCTGGTTTGCGCGCGCCAATGAAGATTGCCGGCTGATGCATTGTCTGCCGGTCCGGCGCAATTCCGCGATTGCGGACGAAGTGCTGGATGGCCCGCGCAGCGTTGTTTTGCGCGAAGCGCGCAATCGCCTGAGCGTGCAGATGGCGGTGTTGTATCGAATGCTCAAAGGAGTTTGAAGAAGACATGATTTTGAATCGCAACGACCAGGCCCTCGCCGTCCGCGCGCTGCGCAGCGCGGCGCCTTACATCCGCATGTACAAGGGCAAAACCTTTGTCGTGAAGGCGGGTGGCGGCGTATTCGCGGACGCAGAATCGACGCGTGTGCTGATCGAGCAGATCGGCATCCTGCATTATTTCGGCGTGCGCGTGGTGATGGTGCACGGCGGCGGGCCGCAGCTGACGGAAGTGGCGGATTCGCTGGGGCTGTCCACGCGCATGGTGCAAGGTCGGCGCGTTACGGACGAGAAATCGATCGATGTCTCGGCGATGGTGTTGAATGGTTTGATCAACACTCGTGTGCTCGCCATCTGCCGCGACTTCGACATCAACGCTGTGGGAGTCAGTGGCGTGGATGCGGGGTTGGTGCTGGCGCATCGCCGCCCTCCGGTCAAGTTGGAAAGCGGCGAGACGGTGGATTATGGGTTCGTTGGCGATATCGATCGCATCGACGGCACCGTGCTCGGCAGGCTGTTGGATAATGGCTTTATGCCGGTGGTGAGCCCGTTATCGGCGGATGAGCATGGCACGCTGCTGAATATCAATGCTGACACGGTCGCCGCTGCGCTCGGCGCGGCATTAGGCGCGGAGAAGTTGATTCTCTGCACTGGCGCCCCCGGCATTCTGGAACGGGTGGAAGACTCGGGCTCCCTCATCTCCTATACGGACTTGGCTGGCCTTAAACGCCTTCGCACTGAAGGCAAGCTGCTTGACGGCATGCTGCCGAAGGCGAAAGCCATTGAAGATGCGCTGCGTGGCGGTGTGCGGCGCGTGCATGTGGTGTCGTACAAATCGCCGGAAGGAATTCTGGGCGAAGTGTTTACGAACGAAGGCACGGGCACGCTGATCGTGGCGGACGCGAAAGCATTGAGCCCGGCCGAACAGCAGAGCACATAAATGAGCAGCCGGCTGTGGGACAAAGGTGCGCCGCTCGATCAGCGGGTGCTGCAATACACGGCCGGTGAAGACTATGCGCTGGATGAGCGACTGGTGCGCTACGACGTGCGGGCTTCGATTGCGCATGCGGAGATGCTGCACGCCCAGGGTTTGTTGAGTGCGTCGGATCTCGAAGTGATTCGCACTGGCTTCAACACGCTCGCGGACGAGCACGCACGTGGCATGTGGCATATCGAGCTTGCCGACGAAGACGGTCAAACGGCGCTTGAAAAGCGTTTGACGGAATGCATCGGCGCAGCCGGTGGCCGTGTGCATCTCGGACGCTCCCGCAATGATCAAGTGTTAACGGCGCTGCGTCTCTATCTGCGCGATGCCGTTGAAGAGTTGCGCGTGGGTGCTGCCCAAGTTGCAGATGCATTGGATAATCTGGCTGCGCGCGAGGGCGACACGCCTTTGCCGGGCTACACCCATATGCAGCAGGCCATGCCCAGCTCCGTGCCTTTGTGGGCCGGCGGCTTTGCTGCTGAAATTCGTGACGATGCCGAAGGTTTGGCGCAGGTGCAGCGTCGTATTTCGAAATGTCCGCTGGGTTCTGCTGCAGGCTATGGTACGCCAGGCCTGCCGATAGATCGCGAGCTCACGCGCAGCAAGCTGGGCTTCGCTTCAGTGCACGAGCCGGTGACGGCAGTACAACTTTCTCGCGGCAAGGCCGAATCGCAGCTGTTGTTTGAATTGACGCTGCTGATGCAGGATCTCGGCCGCTTCGCTGCTGACGTGTTGCTGTTTTACACGCAGGAGTTCGCTTTCCTCGAACTGCCGGATGCCTTCACCACCGGCAGCTCGATCATGCCGCAGAAGCGCAATCCGGATGTGTTTGAGTTGATCCGCGGCCGCTCGGCCACCGCGCAGGCGTGTCTTGCCGAAGCGCTGGGTATTTGCGCCAAGCTGCCTTCGGGCTATCAGCGCGATCTGCAATTATTGAAAATTCCGCTGTTTCGTGGCATCGACCTCGCGCTGCAAACGCTCGCGATTCTGCCGCCCGCCATCGCGGCGATGAAATTTCGTCGGGACAGGATCAAGCTCGATCCGGCAATTCACGCCGCTGAAGCCGCCAATCGGCTTGTGGTGATGGAAGGTATCCCTTTCCGAGAGGCGTATCGGCGGGTGGCGGCGAAGATCAAGTCGTAACTCGGTAACTAGCTCGTGCGTTGGCGAAGATCCTCAATAGATTTTTCAGCCCAACGGGCAAAGCCCTGTAGCTTCTCGAGCAAGGTAGCCGCTTCAGCGGCATTCATAAGATCTCCGGCGTAAGACACCTCGTCCTTGCAGCTGAGAATGTCTTCCAGAACTAGCATGCCGCTATTATTAATACATTTGTGTTTATATAAACAGATTTCTGTTAGTTGCGGAAAATTCGTCGGTGGACTGTTGCCGAACGACAAAGATCAAGTGTGAGAGGCGAAGCCGGGCTCCCACTAGCTCAGACGGGCAGATATTTCGCAAAGAAGGCGTCAAGCCGCTTGTAAAACTCGAGGCGGTTCTTTTCCTGAAAGAAGCCATGGCCCTCATTGGGCACTATCAGCAGCTCGACCTGTTTACCTGCGCGCTGCAGCGCACGATTGAGATCCGTGGCTTCATTCAATGGTACCGTCAGATCCTCCCTGCCGTGCGCGATGAAAACAGGCGCGTCGATCTTATCGACGTTGAAGAGGGGGAGATTTCCTTGAGCGCCGCCTCATCGTGGCGGTCGCCGATCACTTTCTCCCAGAACAGGCTCTCTGCCTTGCTGACATGGCGCCTCATGCCGGAACTGGTATACCTCTCACGCTCATTCAACATCCGCACGAGATTGGAAACACTGGCGTATGTGACGCCGCATTTATAGAAATCGGGAGCCGTGATGAGCCCCATCATCGCGGCATAGCCGCCGTAGCTGCCCCCGAAGATTCCGACACGCTTGCGATCGACGATACCCTGCTCCACGAGCCATTTGACGCCGTCCTCGACATCCGTCTGCATCTTACGGCCCCACTCGCGATGACCGGCGGCGCGGAATTCGCGGCCGTACCCGCCCGAGCCGCGAAAATTGACTTGCAGCACCGCATAGCCGCGATTGGCGAAAAGCTGGTCTTCACGATCGAATTCGGCGAAGTCGCGGACGCCGATCGGCCCACCGTGCACGTTGACGATCAACGGCAAGTCCTTTTCAGGAACGCCGCGCGGCAAGGTGAGGTAGCCGTTGAGAGGCATGCCATCGCGTGCGGCGAACGCTATCGAACGCACGCGCGCCATCTTTTTAGGGTCGATCCAGGGCGCAATGTTCATGATGTGCGTCGCCCGGGCCGTCGCTGCGTCGTAAAGATAGTAGCTGCCTGGCGTCGACGCGTTGCCGACCCAAACGACAGCCTTGGCGTTATTGCGGCTGAAGGAAATCAACTGTGTAGTCAGGCCCCCAAATGCCTTGTTGAGCCCCATGTGCATGCCCTGCACGTCAGGATCGAGATAGTGGATGCCGAGCCCGTGGTTGTCGTAGGTGACGGCGATCAGCGCACGACCGTCGCCTGCATACACGGCGTCCTCGAGATCGACGCCGTCCGCCGCAAACAGCAGCCCGGCCAGAGCCCTGCGCTGCGGGTCGTAACTATAAAGCGCAACATTGTCGCGCCCGACGTTTGAAAACACATACATCTGCCGATTGTCCGGTGCGAAGCCGATTGGGGTCACGTTGCCCTTGTCCATCTCGAAATGGCCCAACTCGACCCAGGGACCGCCCTCGGCATCGCGATACAGTAAACGTTTGCTGCCATCCGCCTCGCTCGTGGAACACGTACGCACGAGGCCGTTGTTATCTGTTTGATACTCGCATTCCCGGCCCGGTGGCGCGAACAGCACCCGCCGCGAAGTAGGCCACTGTGCGCCGCCACGGCTCGAAAGGCTGCGCACCTGCGCCGTCGCATGGCGCACATTGGTGCGGTACACAGCGGGATAGTTCTGTTTGTCCGCCTCGGAAACGATCAAGGCGGTGTCGGCGTCCTCCGGCAGAGGATCGAGCAGAGCGTCATAGTTGTACCAGCCATTGGGCTGCGGGTTGTAGTTGAGCAGAATCCTGTGCCCGCCATCCGCATCGACGGCGGAGAGCAGCGGGACATAGTCGAACACCGCATCGTGCCGGATCGAGCGATAGATCAGACGGCTGTCGGACTTCCATACGATCTCGCGCAGCGAGTCGGGTTGCTTCACTCCGGCAACTGCCACCGCCTTTGAAGTAGCCAGATCGAGCACGGCAAGATGAGTGATATCGTCCCTGAGAAACACCACGGCGAGCTTCGTGCCGTCAGGCGATAGGGTCACCCGTTGATAAGTGAATTGCCGCGCGAAGTCTTCGATAGGCAGTTTTTTCAACTGCAGGCGCCGTTGAGACAATCGAAAGCAGCGCTGCTTGCAGCGCATATTTCCAATGACGCACAGGTCCCCCCTTTGCTTTTATTGTTCTAAGACTCGCCTTTGCCCGAAGTCCGTGTAATCGCCTCCGCCGGCCTATCGATAATCGCCATGGTCAAACGCGAAATACACACCATCCGCTCCCGCTCGTCGCGAATCTCAATCTGCCATACCTGGCTACGCGTCCCCAGGTGAATCGGCCGCGCCGTGCCGGTAACGAGCCCAGACGTCACAGGCCGCAAATGATTGGCATTGATTTCCTGCCCGACGCACGCCTGCGTTTTCGCATCCACGCAAAGATTCGCTGCAAGACTGCCAACGGTTTCCGCCAGCGCCACGGATGCGCCGCCGTGCAGAATCCCCATGGCCTGAACCGTGCGACGATCCACCGGCATGGTGGCGCGCAGGTAATCCGGCCCGATATCCGTAACATTGATGTCGAGATACTCGATCATCGTGTTGCGCTGCAGCCGCTGCAGCTCTTCGAGTGCGATCTTGCTCCGCCAGATACTCATGGGAGGCAGTGTACTGCGGGGAGAGTCTTCCGGCCACGCCCGTGAAGTGGCAAGCTGCGCCGCCATGAAGCTCTACACCTATTACCGCAGCTCAGCTGCGTTTCGCGTACGCATTGCTCTGAACCTCAAGGGTGTTGCCTATGAGGCAGTGCCGCGGCATTTACTGAAGGATGGCGGTCAGCATCTTAAGGCGGACTATCTCGCGGCTAATCCACAGGGACTGATCCCCGCGCTCGAGGACGGTGGCGTCGTGCTCGCGCAATCGTTGGCGATTATTGAATATCTGGAAGAGAAGTTTCCCGAGCCGGCGCTGTTGCCACGCGATGCGGCGCAACGGGCGCAGGTTCGAGCCATGGCGCTGGGTATCGCCTGCGATGTCCATCCCTTGCAGAACCTGAGCGTCACGAATTATTTGAGCCAGGAGCTCAAACAGGATGACGAGGCCGTGACGCGCTGGCGCGTACACTGGATCTCAAAAGGCTTTCGGGCGCTCGAACAGCTGGTCAAGCGTCACAGCGGCGATGGTCTGCATTGCTTTGGACGCTCCGTGACGCTAGCGGATGTTTTTCTGCTGCCGCAGCTGGTGAGCGCCAGGCGATTCAAGTGCGATGTCGACTCTTATCCCACATTGAGAAGAATCGGCGCGAACCTTGAAACGTTGCCGGCCTTTGCGAAGGCCGCGCCACAAGCCCAACCTGATGCGGAATAGCCTCGCACGGTTGCGCCGATAGCGGTCGGCGCGTATGGTTTACCGATGAATTCCACGCCAGAGCCGTCCATTTCAAGCGCAACGCCGAGCGATGCGTCGCTGATCGCCTATACGCACATCATCTACGCACTGCATGCCTTCTCGGCGCTCATCGGCCTGACGAGCGCGGTATCTGTGGTGGGCAGTTTCGTGTTTGGATTGCCGTCGATCGTCGCAGTAATCATGAACTACGCACGGCAATCGGCGGTGCGCGGAACATTTCTCGAATCGCATTTTCGCTGGCAGATCCGCACGTTCTGGTTCGGGATGCTGATGGCGTTGATCGTGTGGGTGATATCCGTGCCGCTGATGTTTGTAATCGTGGGGTTCGGGACGTTATTGATCGGATTAGCGCTAATCGGGTTGTGGCTCATCTACCGTGTGGCGCGCGGCTGGCTGGCGCTGCGGGACCGAAGGGCGATGTACGTATGAAGGCGAAGATCCGGATCTTATTGAGTTGCGCGGTGCTGGCAGGGTTATCGGCGTGCGGGCAGAAAGGGCCGCTCTATCTGCCGGACAAGCCGGGGGATGTCGTTACGCGGTCGCCGGCGGAGCAGACGGAAGCCGCGCCGGAGACGGCGCCGAGCCCAGGAACGGCGACGCCGGCTGACGAAAAGAGCAAGAACAAAAACTAATTGACCCGCAGCGACTCCTCAAGGTTACGGCATCACTCATGACTCGCGCGCCCGATCTCGTCCTCGTTGACGGGTCTTCTTATATATACCGGGCTTTCCACGCCCTCCCTCCCCTCACCAACTCGCGTGGCGAGCCGACAGGCGCGGTATACGGCGTGGTCAACATGCTGCTGCGCTTCATAGCCGAGTGTAAGCCTACACACGTGGGGCTGGTGTTCGACGCGTTCGGCAAGACCTTCCGAGATGAGCTCTTCGCCGAATACAAGGCGCATCGCGCGCCCATGCCGGATGATTTGCGCGTTCAAGTAAAACCTATCCTCGATATCCTGCGCGCGCATCGCCTGCCGGTATTGTGCGTGGATGGCGTGGAAGCGGACGACGTCATCGGCACCCTCGCCTGCCGCGCCGCGCGCGCCGGCCAGCAAGTGTTGATCTCCACCGGCGACAAGGATATGGCGCAGCTGGTCGATGGCTCCATCACGCTGATCAATACGATGAGCCATAGCTCCATGGATCGTGAGGGAGTGAAAGCGAAGTTCGACGTCTACCCCGAACAGATCATCGACTATCTCGCGCTGGTCGGCGACAGCTCGGACAATATTCCGGGCATTGAAAAAGTGGGGCCGAAGACTGCGGCCAAGTGGCTCAATCAATATGAAACGCTGGAAGGCCTGCTCGCGCATATTGATGAGATTCCAGGCAAGGTCGGGGAGAATTTGCGGGCCGGGCTTACGACGCTTGAGCTATCACGCAGGCTTGCGACCATCAGTACCGATCTCGAATTGCCGCTGACTATCGAGCAGCTGGCGCCGGGGACGCCAGATGTTGAGTTGTTGCGGGAGTTGTATGGACGGTATGAGTTGCGCGGGCTGTTGAGGCAGCTGGAAGCTAAGGACGCCCCCACCCCGGCCCTCCCCCGCGAAGC
>Ga0065707_10082701_pt1 | contig 12648 bp, 8 predicted proteins | sample SwiRhicommuniRL3_FD_59094 | JGI IMG/M metagenome (GOLD analysis project Ga0065707, IMG submission 59094) | Switchgrass rhizosphere bacterial communities from Rose Lake, Michigan, USA - RL3 v2 (version 2) | ecosystem: Host-associated > Plants > Roots > Rhizosphere > Soil | place: East Lansing, MI... | reverse complement strand
GCCAGGCTGGGTGTAGCATCTCCCTGCCGGCCGGTGTTCCAGGTTACGATCAATTCCTTCTTGGCCCGCGTGATCCCCACGTAAAACAACCGCAGGCGCTCCTTGACATAATCCACGCGTGAGGCCAGCGTCGCGGCGCCTTCTTCGTACCAGTCGTACTCGCTCGAGGAGGTCGCGGCGTCCAGTTGCGCCAGCGCTTCGGCTTCCAAATTCAGGCTGTTGCGCAGGAACCACCTCTCCGAAATAAAACGGTCGTTCGGCTGATTCGACGGGAAATCATAATTATTCACGCTCATCAGATAGACGCGGTCCCACTCCAATCCCTTGGCTTTGTGCATGGTCGTCACCACCACTTTGCCCTTATGCTGTTCCGGGTCGAAGCCCGAATCGTCCGACGAGAAGCCGATGAAGCGCCGTTCATTCTTGGCGATTACGGCCAGTTCCGCCGTCAACTCAGGCAGGCGCCACTCTGTGTGATCGTCCGCGGCTTTACGCAGTACCAGGGCAAGTTTGTGCGCCAATGCCAGATCCGCGGCTTCAGTGAAGATGTCCTGGGCGAGGGTCAGCACCAACTGGTCGATGGGCAGCGTGACCGACTCCAGCCAGCGCCGCACGTAGACTCGGAAATCGTTCAGCTCGGCGTTAACTTGCTGCATCTCACCTTCAGCGATCACAGTTTCCGCTTCCCCTACGCCTTCGGCAGCCTCTCCCCTTGGTCCTGAAGCAGGGGTTAGGAGATAGGGGGAAAGGGTCTCGCCTCGTGCGAATGCCAGATTTGGATTGACATAATCCTCCACATTCCCCACTTTTCGCAGCCAGGCGCTTGTATCGTGGATCAAGGTCGATCGCTCTTTGACCTCTCGCCAATCCCGCCTCCAGACCCGATACGCCTTTGCCAACTTCGGCGCGGAGGTGGGCTCCGCCAGATACCCGATCAGATTGCTCAATGCACCGGCCGCGGCACGGGTGTTGGACGTGCTGCTTAGAAATTCCACGTACTCGATATTTTTCGCCTTGAGGGCGTTGATCACTTCCACACCGCGGGTGTTACGCGGCACCAGGACCGCGACCGTCGAATCCTGATTATTCGGCAGCCACTTGCCCAGCGAGTCGACTACAGCTTTGGTCTCTTCCTCCGCGGTGAGCCGCTTCGTGACGAAATGGATCGCGGATTTATCGTTCTCCGGATTCGGCTGCGGGTCACCCGGAGGGACAGGTTCGATGTATGGGGGCGCGAGCGCAGTCCGTGCTTCCTCGATGGGATGTTCGTTCATCACCCAGTCGATCAGATTGTTCGCCAGGTCTATGATGGATTGCTGGGAACGCCCCGACTCGGGCATGTCCACGCTGGGGTTTTGAGCAATGAAACCTCGCAAGAGTTCTGGCGAGGCTGTAGTGAACGTTTCGAAGATCGCCTGATTCGGGTCACCCACGCGCACCCAGTTTCCATCCGGACCGGAAAGCAAACCGAGAATATTTTGCTGCAGGCGACTCGAATCCTGCGCTTCGTCTTCGAGAATAAATGGGAAGCGATAACGTACCCGCTCGAGATACTCCACATCCATTTCGAGGATGTCGAGCGCCAGGCGGATAAGATCATCGAAGTCCACGGCGGCGCGATAGGTGAGGGCACGCTGGTAATCGAAATAAATTTCCAATCCCAGTTCGGCCAGGGGAAGCGGCGCAGGCTGACGGTCCAGCAGGGCACGTAATTTTTCGGGAGTCAGGCGTCGATCTTTTGACGAACGGATAAACGCCAGCGCCAGGTTCGTGATCATATCGGGCAGTTGATCGCGGCGGACCCATTCCCGCTTGCGCTCGTCCAGGTTGGGGTCGAGGTAATCGTCAAGCGACTCGGCGTGCACGCTCATCCATGTCTTGACGGCCTCGCGGCGGATGAAGTCAGCTTCACGCTCATCGATGATCGCAAAACGTTCATCGAGTCCCACCCGGCCAGGTTTCTCACGGACAATGTCATGCGCCAGTCCATGCAGCGTGCGGATACGATATTTGTAAAGCGCCTGCAGCGGGTTCGCAAAGAACCGCTTGATACGAGCTTCGAAGTTATCCACGGCCGAATTGACCAGGGTAACGATCAGCACTTCCTGATCGTCGCGGAGCGAACCGCTGGCGATGATCTGCGCCGCGAGCGCAGAGAGGATCTGCGTCTTGCCGGCGCCCGGCACCGCGGCGATACCCAGCCGCCCGCCGCGATAACGGAGGATTTCTTCTTGAGAGGGTCGAGGGATGAAATTTAACATTTTTGAACCACTAAGCACGCGAAGAGCGCCAAGATTCTTAATAGGTTTTCTTTGTGGACTTAGCGACCTTTGCGGTTTAATTCTTTGGAACCGCGAAGTACGTGAAGAACACTAAGGTTTTTTGATGAATTTTGCAGGCAAGGAAGGTTCGACCATTCCATTTGCCACACGCGTGATACCGTTCTTGATTAATTTCACATTCCAGTTTATCAGAAAGCCGAGCTTACAATCTTTGAGCCTTAGATAAGTAATCAGTTGCGCCATATGGATTGGCAAAACACTCTCAACGGTTTTATTTTCAACGATGACGAGATTATCTATGAGTTCATCAATCCTATATCCATCATCGAACTGCTGACCATCATAAATGATTGGCAGTTTTAGTTCAGTCAACACCTGTCTGCCGCGTTTGCGAAGCTCATACACATGGCATTGCTGATAAGCAGTCTCTAAGAGACCGGGACCAAACTCTTTATGGACTTTATAAGCAGCGTCAACAATGTCTTTAGCAATATCTTCAATGTTGTCCATAATTGTTTATCCTTTCTTACTCAACCACGAAGCGCGCAAGGCCTCTTTTGTTTTCTTCGCGGTCTTAGCGCTCTTTGCGGTTCGTTTTTTTTGTGCGTTTTTCCCAATTTAGGATCAACATCAACGCCTCATTGTGATAATTGTATATCTGCTTTAAGCAGCGGCTGTGTGAAAGAAGCATATTTTAGCGTAGTTGGTTTGTAGGCGGTTGCCTCAATCATCAACGTAATTGTATCGGTGTCATGGAAAAATACGTTTTCAAAAAGGAATCTGCCATTCGGATCTGTGGTTGTTTCTCGATTACAGCGATCTGATTCCTTCGAGGTATACGAGAAGTGTTTACAAGTCACAGTTGCACCTGCAATAGGCGCGCCCGTGACCGAGTCTGTGACTTTCCCAGATATTTTGCCAAAACCCAGATCACCAGGGACGAGAGCCGTTGGTTCTGCAGATGGAGTTTCCGTCGATGAGGCGGTAAGTGTAGGGTTCGGAAAGTTACAGGAAACAAGAAGCAGGATGAGGGTCAGAATGAATGGCAAAGGATTTCTTTTCATTTCTGGTAGCGACTCTTCCTTCGCAGGCGGACAAGGGTAACGATCATAATGAGCACGACGATGACTAATAGCACTGCCAGGATTTGATTCTTTGCCGTTTCCAGCCAGGTGGGCTGAACATCCAGCGTCAAAAATGCAGCGCGGTCAATGATGTTGCCTGCCGCAGTTTGTGCCAACACATTGACCTCGATGCCATAGATTCCCGACAAGCGCGGCCTTACTTTGAGTTCCGCCTGGTTACCGTTCACTGTCATCTCCAGCGTTTGCACTGAACTATCCGGCTGCTGCAGGATCGCATTTGCATTGGTCAACGGGATCGCCGCGCCGTCAGCTGTGAGCGCTCCTGTGATGGTGACAATTTCATTCACGCGGGGAGTGGTGATATTCTGAGTCGTTTGTAAAAGCGCGCCGCCGTGAAATTGCGCGGCAATTGCATAATCCGCGCCCGGGGCCGGTGTGGTCGCCGAGGTTTGCAGCGTAACGATCCATCGACCGGGCCGCGGTTGTTTGAAGCCATAGCCAAGATAGATCATCGTCGAAGGGTCGTCAATCCGGATGATACCGTTCTGCACCGGGTCAAGTGCCAGTTGTTGCCCACTGGCTCCGGTCACTACAATGTTCAATGAGCGCGAAGTGTCAAACAGGGCAAAATTTGCAACGGTGACATTCGGGTCGATATTGATGACCACATCTCGGGTTTCACCTAGATTGAGGTGACCTGTGTACACCCGCGAGAATTGTTGGGAGGCTGGAGCTTTCGAGCCGGGAGGTGGATCCGCTGCAACCTCAAATTCACCCGGCGGCGTTCTTAACATCCGAGTGACAAAGCCATCGAATACCTCGCGTGAAGTATTCAATTCGGTGTGCAATAAGGGAATTTCCTCAACAGGCATTGGAATCGCTTCAACACTGTCAAGGGTCACCACCACATCTGAAGGAACAGCTGTACAGGGTGATTCCACGGCATCGAGCAATTTCGTCCCTGCCAGCGCATGAAAAGGAATTCCCTTCCGATGCACAATCTGCTGGTTGAAGACCTGTTCCATATAACTGGGCTGGATCTCCAAGGTGGCCGGTAACATCATGCCCAGGGAGGCCGGCAGGATGGAGCAGGCTGATCCCCCCATAGGGGTCCCAAGGATGATCAATTGCGCAACATTATCTTCCCTCATCAAGCGGTCAATGTAATAACGCGAGATCATGCCGCCCATGCTATGGACCAGCAAGTCAACCTTCTCCGCGCCGGTTAGCTGTTGCACATGATCAATGTATTCGCCCAGGATGGCAGCATTCTGTGCAATCGTATTGGTCCGCTTGAATGGATCCGTGAGGCTGCCGGTTTTCATTTCCCCTGGTACCTGTCCATCGCCCACCGCAAAACCCTGCAGGCCGAGTTCAGCAAGAAAACCCTGCGGACCTAGATAGGCTGTCCAGGTTTTGTAAGTGGCATTGAATCCGTGCACCAACACCACGGGCCGCGGCTTCACAGAGACGCTCAGACTCCCTTGCGCCCCGGTCCCGTTGATCGAGGCGATAATTTTTCGTTCTGGTTTCGCGCTCCCGTCTGGATCCCAGTACCAGCCCAACGCAAAAAGAGGAGTCGTTTCACAGGAGTTTGAGCCAGATCGAATAGCACACTCCCCAATAGGTCTTGTCAAATTGGGAGAGGTGAAGACAATCCTTGTCTCTGCGTTTACAGACGAGTTCAACTTGAGACGCAATTGAATGCGATTTCCATCCACAACGGAGGTGACAGATCTACCAGTGCGATCCAACAATGTAATTTTCGGTGAGTCGGTCTGGCTGTGCGCGTCCTGAACCGGAGTCGTTGCAACTGCAATGGCAAAAAGTAGAATTGCATAATATATTTTTTTCATTCCCTCTTCCTACTCGGTTGACTCCCAATTCATCACCCTTTGAAAAGCCCTCAACAAATCGCCTCTTTGTTCAAAGCCGCTTTCGCCCAGTTCTGCCAGGCACAAATAGACTCTTTCCCGGCAGCGATGCAACAGCCCTGTGACGACGCGTGCCATCGCGATGCGGCTGGTCTCGACCTCATCTGCATCTGTCCAAATTCGGCCGGGTTCCCATTCGCGGGTCAACACATGTGGCTGCGTCAACGGCTGCGCAAGTCGCTGGTGCCAGCCGTTCGAGCCCACATCCAGCCAGAACTGCGCGGTGACCGGTCGGTTCATCATCAGGAAGGTGTGCGCAGGCGCGACGAGCACGGCGTCCTTATTTTGGCTCCGCCAGCCCTCCACATAGGAGGCCGCGATCACTCCATCCTGTAGCATTTGAATATATTCTTTTCCGAGATGGGGAAAGCGTGTGCCATCCTGGAACAAATAAGTGGATTCAAGAGCTTGTCTGAAATGCTGCACCGACGTCACCAGGCTGGAGGCTACTCGCACAGAGTCAAAATCTGTATGGAATCCAAAGCCGGGTTGGGATAGGACTTCGCCAAACAGTTTCTTCAGGAAGTGATCGAATGGCAATTCTTCCCCTTCCCGATAAGCCAGCAGCCAATCGCGCAGCGTGGTGTAACGATTTCCAACCAGAAAAGTAATGCGTTCCTGCACTTCAGGAGTGATCTCATCGAACGTGGAAAGCCGTAGCTCACGCGACCGATACACGATCTCTGCTAACAACTGGGCGCGCACCAGATCAAGTCCTTCGATGGATTGCATGAGCGCATACGCTACGTCGAAGCGCGGTGGGTGGATATTCCACGCAGGGTGCGCGATCGCCGCAAAAGTGAGGAGCGCCAGACTGGCCGGCTCATCCCGCAGGGTCCGTGAAGGGCGATGAGAACGAGTGGGAATGCCCGCGGCTTCCAAACGGTTCATCACAGAGAAGCGCAACGCGTCGGAGAGAAATGGAGAAATGATCACGATGTCTGCTGGCGCCACGCCCGATTCCTCCACAAGAGATTTCGCTTCGGCAACCACCGCATCCAAGAGCTCAGGATAAAAACGGGAGGTGACAATTCCTACACCTTCCCCACCGGCGGGTTCAACCTCAGGGCTGGCCGGATCTGGCAGGATAATCTGTTCCAGGCTGGAGGCCAGATTTGCGATATTCTCCGACATCACAAAAGACTCATCCAACACCATTTGCTCGTCGCATAGTTCGTTCAACGCCTGACCCGTGAAACGGTCGCTTCCAAGGAATTGGCGATACCCTCCACCTTCGTCATAGATCAACAAAGCCGATTCAAAATCGGGCAGCCAAGTACGGATAATATCGTGCGCACGCGGGCTATCCTCTTCCACGTTGTCGTAGATCAGATGGCGATAGGTGCGCGTCAGGTAATCGCGCACAATATCGAGCGGCCAAAGGATATTCGAAAAGATTTCAAGCTGCAGAGAGAAATCCAGCAGGTTGTTTTGCAGGCAATACTCCCGAAAGCGTATCGCGCAATCTTGCGCATCGGCATAGACGCGCCGTTGGGCTGGGTCACCAAAGTAAGCCGAATCGAGTCTGGATGCAATTTCGGTATAGTGAAATCCAACGATCGCGGCCTTATTCAGGTTATCCAAAATTTGAGAGTACATGCGATTGCGATCCATGGTGACGGATTCAAAGTAACCTTCGTCCGACAAGGGGCGGACGATATGGGCCATGTAGTATTGTGAGGTTTCGAGGGACAGAAAGACGGGTGGCTGGTCAGGGTGAGCAAAGCCAGCCGCTTCGGCGGCAACCGGCCAGAACAGGTCACAGATGCGTCGCGCCAGTCCGCCACCCAGGGTCGTGGAAGTCACTTCCCCACCGGCGCTGCGCTCAGGGCTATAGAGCAGATCGAGATAGGGTTCCTGCACGCTTCGTTGCGCGGCAAGCATTAAGATCGATTCACCGGGCACACCTTGGACGAGCAGAGAACGCATCCGTTCGACGGCCGCGGTCGTCTTACCCGCGCCCATAGGTCCGGAGACAAAGAGTTTTAAGTTCAGGGGGGATTCAACGATCTGACGCTGAGGAGGGCTGAGGCTGATTCCGAGCGGAGGGGTTGAGTCGATCATAAAAGTAAGGGTACGGAACAGGTTGAATGAAAAGAATTTTATTTACGATAGAACAATTGTACTACGGTTTTAAATGCCGCTTCCGGCAGGAATAACTCGCATCTTAATTTCATCGCAATCTGATGAGAAACGGATAAACATTTATACCTGTCCCCCTCGACTATATTACAATTCGTCATATTTATCATAACTGCACCCAGGAGATTCCATGAACAAAAAAACTTTGATCACGGCCTGTCTGACTGCTTTTATCCTCCTTCTCCTAAACTTCCAACTGGCACTTGCGCATGAATCAATTACTGTAGGTGATTACACAGTTGAAATTGGCTGGCTCAGTGAGCCGCCAATTGTGGGTCAACAAAATGCAATTGTTGTCAACGTCTCGACCACCGCTGATAAACAGCCTGTGGAAGATGTTTCAACATTAACGGTCACCATTTCGTATGGCGGGCAGAAGAAGACCCTGACGCTTCAGCCTTTGGGCGAAGATACACCCGGGCAATTTGTGGCGCCCATCCTCCCGACCGTGCCCGGCGAATACACAGTGATCCTTGGTGGAACGCTGGGAGGTACGGCTGCAGATGCCGAAACAAATGTGGAGGAAGTTCAGCCAGCGGATACACTTCAATTTCCGAGCGTGAATTCAGAACAGCAAAATGTGGACCTGGGGGTAATGCACTGGCTCATTTACCTCAGCCTGCTAATTGGGATGATCGCCCTCATATTGGGAGTGATGGCTCTCCGCAGCAAGTCTCATTGATACGCGAAAAATCAGTTCAGCTGTGATTGAGTCGAAGTGAAACTCAAAAAATATTCCCTTGGGCTGGTCCTGTTTGTCCTGATCTATAGTGCATGGGCGGTTCCCTCCGCGCGTGCCCATGCCTTATTGATCCGCTCCAATCCGGCCGCGAATGCCGTGCTGGAAGTACCACCTGTGCAAGTGGAAATTTTCTTTAGCGAACCACTGGAAGAAAATTTGAGTTCGATCAAAGTCTTTGACTCGAACAACGCTGGTGTGGATGTGGGAGATGTGCGCGTTGATCCGGCCGACCCGACGAGGCTGACCGTTTCGCTGCATTCGCTGAACGATGGAGTTTATACCGTCACCTGGAAAGCCGTTTCCTCAGTCGATGGACATCAAACCGTGGGGACATTTCCATTCGCGGTGGGGAATGTCAATGCAAATGCAGTCAGTGCAATTCAACAAAGTACGAGTTTCCGTCTGCCATTTAGTGCACTTACTTCCAAATTCTTATTGCTGGCTTCCCTGGCGCTTTTGATTGGGCAAAGGTTTTTTATCGCACTGGTCTGGAATCCCACAGTCAATGAAAACAAAAACGAGTCCACGAAACCAGCGATTTGGTCTATGTTTTATCGTATTGGCTTGATCGGTGTCCTTGTGTCCATCGGGATTGGTATTTTGGCACAGGCCGGCCAATCTACAGGCAGCGAACTGGCATTCCCATGGAATCTGGAGCTGGGGCGGATCCTGACTGAATCCCGCCTTGGTGTGATCTGGCTTGCTCGTCTTGGGCTTGCCATGTTTTCTGTTTGGCTGGCTGGCAGAAGAAATGAATCGCCCTTGAGAGATTGGACAGGGTTCGCGGTGAATCTCGCCTTATTGTTCACGGTGACTCTCACCAGTCACGCGGCGACCGAGGCCCGGCCGCTCCTGCCCATCCTTGCCGATTGGGTTCATTTGATCGGCATGACATTTTGGCTGGGTGGGCTGGTTTATTTTTTTACGGGCCTTCGTCACCTGCAACAACTTGATCGTCAGGTACGGACCAAACTGACCTCCGTGCTGGCGGGTCAGTTCTCGATCAATGCCTTGATCTTTGTTGGGCTGATCGGTTTGACCGGTTTCTACTCCGCATATTTGCGAGTGGGTTCGTGGTCTGCGCTTCTCACCAGCCTCTACGGACATGTATTACTTGTAAAACAGGCGTTCGTTGCAGGGTTACTTATCATCGCTGCAACCAATCTTCTCATTATTTCCCCGCGCCTCAAACGTGATCAACTCCAGGGTGTAGAGACGACGGGACTCGTTGCGCGCTTTAGGAAAATTCTGATCCTGGAACTGACGTTTGCGGCGCTGCTTTTAGCCAGCGTGAGTTTTCTCACCTATATTCCTCCTGCAAAAATTGCCGACCCTCCCAACACAGATTTTACAAGTAGCCAGCAGGTAGATGACCTCAAAGTGGAAATCAACATCTCGCCGGCCCGGGTTGGACAGAACGAATTTATGCTCATGCTGATTGCTTCTGATGGCCAGCCCATCTCTACTGCTAAAAAGGTTCTCCTGCGTTTCACTCCCAATCAGTCGAACATCGCGCCCTCGGAGCTTGAATTAATCAGCGACGGTGAGATGTTTTCTGCCAAGGGGGCACACCTGAGTCTTCCGGGTAAGTGGCAGGTGCAGGCTGTTGTGCGCCGCCAGGATAAATTCGATGCGTATGCAAACTTTGATATTACCCTTCCCAAACCGGGCGCTTCGACCGAATCTGCCTTAATTCCCAAACAAACTGGCTTACTGATTCTTTTGATTGGCCTTCTGTGTGGATTGTTGACATTCTCACTCATGTCAAAACCCGCCCTGCGTTTTGGAATAGGACTGCCGCTTGCATTCTTCATGCTCGGCCTCGGCCTCTTTTATCTGACGCGCCCAATTCAAGTGATTAATGAGCAGGCAAATCCAATCCCTCCCAACCGCGAATCGGTCGCGGCAGGTCAGATCGTGTTTACAACCACCTGCGCTCCCTGCCATGGCATGGGCGGCAAAGGCGATGGTCCTGTGGGAGTAACTCTCAATCCACGGCCGGCCGACCTCACACAACACGCCATCCCCGGCGTTCATACCGATGCTCAGCTTTACGAATGGATCACGAATGGCTTTCCTGGCTCACGGATGCCTGCGTTCAAATCTGCTCTTTCAGATACTGATCGCTGGAATCTGGTGAACTTTATCCGCACTTTGGCACCAAAATAGACCGTGACAAAAAATCAATTCGCTTATTGGTATATCTTTTTTATTCTCATTGTTTGCGGTTGTTCCATTGAAATAAATCAACCGACAGAGAGCGCTCCGCCTTCTGCGGTGGAGACAGCTCCCGCAACATCTCCAGTTTCGATCATCCCGGTGACTCATGTACCAATCACCTGGGTCGACTTGACTCTTAGCGGAAAGCTGATTTATCTCACCAGTTCAATGGAAAACAACGCTTCGATTACAAGCATTCAACTGCTTGACCTCGTCACCGGTGATATCTCCATAATCTTTAGTGCTCCGCCCGGCGCATGGATTTATTATGCGACAATTTCCCCGGATGCGAAACAAATGATTATGTCTTATCAGCCTGCGCCAGGCGCAAATTCCGCCTCAAATCGGACTCTGTATAGTATGCCTCTCGATGTCCCTGCTCCGCCCCAGCCTTTTTTAACACCTCCCACTGCCGATGATCATTACACTCAGGTAGAGTGGTCACCAGATGGCAGGTACGTTTACTTTGTCCACTATAATCACAAGACTCAGGAACAGGGGCAATTTTATGAGACTTATGAGATCTTCCGGATGGCATATCCGAATGGTGAGCCTGAAAAGATTTTGGATCGGGCATTCTGGCCGCGGTTATCGGCTGACTCATCCAAACTGGTCTATGTCTCTCTTGATCCAGTCTCCGGGCTGAATGAGTTATTCACAGCCAATGCAGATGGAAGTAATCCACAGAAAATAAACTTCTCCGGTTCCTGGATTCCCGATATTATTGATGCTCCACTTTTCTCACCCGATGGTCACTCCATACTCTTTAGCACGCCCGGCCCAGGTCAGTCCTATCAGCCAAATTGGGTCGAGAAGTTGATGGGGATTCAAGTGGCCAAAGCTCACAGCATCCCCTCGGATTGGTGGTCTGTTCCTGTCAGTGGTGGAACGCCCACTCGATTGACAAATATTCAGACCATTAATTTGTTTGCGAGTCTCTTACCTGATCACCAGCATATTGCCAGTGTAAGTGGAGACGGGCTATTTGTGATGAATTTGGATGGTTCAAATCTCACTCAGTTAATTTCTGATTCCGGAGTTCATGGTACCGTAAGTTGGCTGCCCTGATAAGCTCTTCTGTAGAAGGAAAAGTTCCTATTATGAAAATTCATTTCCTGGTTTGGTCTCTCGTTTTTGCGCTAATACTTTCCAGTTGTTCCATTCAGGTGGAGCAGCCAACTGTTGCAACTCCGTCTGAAACTCTTGAAGCCACCGCTTCTGTATCTTCATCCGAGCCAAATGATCAGCAGGCAAACCAAGTCACAACCACTCAGGTGCCGGTGACCTGGGGTGATCTAAATCTAACTGGACGGCTCGTATATATCAATGGGACAGTTGTGGACACTGTATTCAGTCTGCAAATCCAGGTTTTGAATCTTGCGACCGGTGAAGTGAAAACGATTTTTGATGCGCCGAAATATTCATGGATTTATTACGTCACAGTCTCTCCAGACCATACACAGGTTCTTATGTCCTATTCACCTCCGCCTGGAGATAACCCGGTTGACCAGGATCTATACATCATGCCTTTGGATGGATCGCAAGCTCCGAAATTGCTATTCACGCCTCCGACGAAAGCGGATGACTACGTGGAAGTGGATTGGTCGCCCGACGGAAAATATATCTACTACACCCACGTCAATTTTCAACTTACACCGCAGCCAGATCAGATCTACCCGCTTTATGAAATTTACCGAATGAGCTACCCGGAGGGCAAGCCCGAAAAAATCGCTGAGAAAGCCTTTTGGCCCAGGCTATCCTCAGATGGCTCTCAGATTGCTTATATCTCCGTGGATCTTTTTTTACGTGAGAATAAGTTATTTATCGCGGATTCCAATGGACAGAATGCACATGAAGTGATTCTGAAAGGGCAGCAAATCCCCGAGGTTAAGGATGCTCCCATTTTCTCGCCGGACGGACAAACTCTTATATTTAGTGCACCGGTTCCGGCCCAGGCCTATCAGCCAAACTGGCTGGACAAAGTAATGGGAGTTCAGATTGCCAAAGCACACAACGTTCCTTCGGACTGGTGGTCCGTACCGGTTGCTGGTGGCAATATTACTCAATTAACGAATATCCAAACGACAAATCTGTTTGGGAGTTTCGCACCGGATGGCAAATATATGGCCAGTCACAGTACCAGTGGAATATTTGTGATGAAACCGGATGGCTCAGAATTGACTATGTTGATCCCAAATCCACAGTCTGTGCCTGGGACGGTTTCCTGGATTCCATGATCTGAA
>Ga0065707_10000761_pt1 | contig 12661 bp, 9 predicted proteins | sample SwiRhicommuniRL3_FD_59094 | JGI IMG/M metagenome (GOLD analysis project Ga0065707, IMG submission 59094) | Switchgrass rhizosphere bacterial communities from Rose Lake, Michigan, USA - RL3 v2 (version 2) | ecosystem: Host-associated > Plants > Roots > Rhizosphere > Soil | place: East Lansing, MI... | reverse complement strand
GGCAACAACGGCGGGTTGAGACGCCGCCACAAATGGCCACACGGCTGTCAGAATCCCAAACGGTCCCGGCCGAGCAGCACTACGAGGAAGCGATTGCGGGCTTGCAACAATTGGCCGACGCCCAAAATGCTGCGCTCGATCCGGCAACACGGGCGGTGCTCACGAAGAACCTGGCCGTCATCGATCGTGCCATCAACGAGAGCCGGGCGGCGCTCGCGCAGGAACCGGCGAGCACGCTGGCGCAGGAAAGTCTGCTCGATGCGCTGGAAACGAAGGTCGCGCTGCTGCAGGATACCGTCGCGCTTGCCAGTGACTCGGCGTCGACGCCAGAGGAAGCGGCCGGCGCCGCGAAGGAACTGAATCAATGAGCTACGCTGCGCGTGTCGGAGTCGCGGCGCTCGCCGGCATCATGGTCGCACTGCCGGCCGCTGCGCAAACCGATGCTACCGAGCGGTTCTCGAGGACCGCGCACCTCGATCAAGACGGCACATTCGATCTGACCAACGTAACCGGCGACATCGTGATTACCGGCACGACCGGACGCGACGTCACCATCGAGGCGGTCAAGCGAGTGCAGCGGCCCAACCCGAGGGCTGCGCGAGTCCTCCTCGCAATGATCGACATCCAGGTGACCGAGCAGGCCAATCGCCTCGAGGTGCGAACGATCGTTCCGCGACCGCGAAATTTTCCAGGATCGGTCGACTTCACCGTGTCAGTTCCCGAGGATGCCAACGTGATCGTCAAGACGATGACGGGCAGTATCCGAGCCAGCAACGTCAAAGGTGAGCTGCGTGCCGATACGGTCGCTGGAAGCATCTCCGCATCGGGCGTTCGCAAACTCGCCGCGCTGAAATGCGTGACCGGAGACGTCGAGATTACCGACGCGGGCGCCGATGATCCGGTGACGGCCTCCACTGTGAGCGGCAACATCATGGTGCGGGGTCTGAGGGCGCGTGCCGTGCAACTGACGTCGGTCAGCGGAAACATCAACATCGAGGATGCGCAGATCGAACGCATGATGGTGAAAACGGTGCAGGGGAACCTCGACTTTAGCGGCGATCTCGCGCGCAGCGGCCGCTACGAGTTCAGCTCTCATTCGGGTGATATCCGCCTCGTCCTTTCAGGCAATACCGGATTCGAGGTGCTGGCGAACACGTTCAGCGGAATGGTGCGTTCCGATTTCGTGTTCAACCGGCGGCGATCCGGTGCCGAAGGCCCGGCCGTGCAGGGACCCCGCACGATGCGCGGCGCATTCGGCGACGCGAGCGCGATGGTTGCGCTCCGCGCCTTTAGCGGCAACATTTCACTCGCGCGCCGTTAGGTCTGATTTCTTTCCTTTTCCAGGCCGAACCGCTAATATCATGCCGGCGATCCCAGCGCCGGTACTTCAACAAGCCCATTTTCCGGTTGAGGAGTCTCATGCTGCGTAAAACGCACGTCCTATGTGCCGGCCTTGCGCTTCTGATTCTGGTCTTCGCGGTCGCGTGCGGCAGCGACAATCCGGCGCCGACAACACCGTCGCCGAGTCCGGCACCTGCACCTGCACCTGCTCCGGCGCCCGCACCCGCTCCGGCTCCGGCACCTGCACCGGCCCCGGTACCGTCGCCACCACCCGCTCCGCCAGCGCTCTCGTCGTTCACCATTTCGCCGACGAGGATCGTGTCGCAGCAGGAGGCGACAGGGACGGTCACGCTGACGACTGCGGCGCCGAGCGGCGGCATCACGATCGACCTGTCGACGTCCGACCGCGATACAGCGCGTCCAGCGTCGAGCTCCGTGACCGTGCCGTCAGAATCGACGACGGCGACGTTCAGGATCGAATCTACGACCGTCGCCCTCTCAACGGACGTGCAGATTACCGCCCGATATCAGAACGTCGCAATCAACCAGATCCTCCGCGTCACGATACCGCCGCCGGTGGCCCGCTTCACCATAACGGGCTCGAATCGTGGCGATGACAAGTGCACGCTCACAGGCGGCGGCGACAACGATTGCCGCGTTGATGCGAGCGCATCCGGCGGCGTGCCGCGGTTCTACGTTTACACGTACCAGATCGGCTCGTCGACCGTGACCGACGGCAAGACCGACCGCGTCGGCGATGTCGACATTCCGACCGGCTGCGACTTCTTCAAGGATCACAGCACCAACGACGACAGCGGCGATAAGTACCTGAATGTCGATGTGAGTCTGCAGATCGAAGACCGTGAAGGGGCAAAGAGCTCCGTCACGAAGAAGACGGTGCGGTTCTACACCGCCGGCAACTGCGGATACTGAGGCTCGGGGGCTAACCCACCGCCATCAAGTCGAATTGCTCGTGGTGAAGCTGGACATCCGGCTTCACCGCGATCTCTCTCCCGATTGACTGCTTCAGCTCCTTGAAGACCGCGCGCTCTTCGTCCTTGAGGGCCCGCGCGATGTCGGGATTGACGCGCAGCACAAGCGTCTGGCCGTCGAGGTCACCACTGATCTTCTTCACCTCTAAAAGAATTTCGTAGCAGATCGTCGAACGCGACTTGATGACGGCGCTTCCGGCGCAGTAGGGACACGGCTCCGTGAGGACGCGCTCGAGACTCTGCTTCACGCGCTTGCGCGTAATGATGACGAGGCCGAAGTCAGACACCTGCAGCGCTTTGGACGGCGAGCGATCCTTCCGCAGCTCCTGCTCCACCGCCTGGAACACCTTCTGCCGGTTCTTCTTCTCCTCCATATCGATGAAGTCGAGCACGATGATGCCGCCAAGGTCGCGAAGGCGGATCTGACGGACGATTTCCCTGACAGCCTCCAGATTGGTTTTGAGAATGGTGTCTTCGAGGCGACCGGCGGTCTTTTTGCCGACATACCGGCCGGTGTTGACGTCGATCGCAACGAGCGCTTCCGTCTGATTGATGACGATGGAGCCACCCGACTTCAGCCAGACCTTGCTTCGAAGCGCCCGATCGATCTCCGCCTGGACGCCGTACTCCTCGAAAATCGGGTACTCCTTGTTGTACAGCTTCACCTTCGGCGCCAGCGACGGCATGATGCGCTCAATCAGTTCATAAACGCGGCGGTACTCCAGCTCGTTGTCGATGCGAATAGCCGAGTATTCCTCGGTCAGCAGGTCTCTTAACAGCTTCGCGACCAGGCTCTGCTCGCGGTACACGACAGCAGGAGCGCGTGAGGTTTCGGCCTTCTGACGGATCTCCGTCCAGACTTTATGGAAGTAGCTGAGGTCCGCGACGATGTCTTCCTTCGGACGGCTTGCGGCCGCAGTCCGGATAATGACGCCGCCGGTGAAGCCGTGCTGCTCGCGGAACTCACGGACGATCCCGCGCAGGCGGCTCCGTTCGTCGCGCGATTCGATCTTGCGGGAAACACCGACGTGGTCCACTGTCGGCATGAACACGAGGAACCGGCCGGGCATGGTCGCGTGCGACGTCAGCCGCGCGCCCTTCGTGCCGATCGGCTCCTTCGCTACCTGGACGACAATCTCCTGTCCTTCCTTCAGCAGTTCCTCGATTTTCGGTTCGGGCCCCCGCTCGCGATCGCGGCGGCCCCGGCTGCCGGGTCCGGCTCCGCTAGCACCACCGTCGCCGGCACCCGGCCCACGTACGGCCGATGTGGGTCGGGTTCCGCCGGACGAACCGTTTGCAAGAACGGCGGACCCGCCGTCGTCATCCTCCGTTTCGAGGCGGTCGAACTCCTCGGAGGTGGCGACGACGTCGGAAACGTAAAGGAATCCGTCGCGCTCGAGACCCAGGTCAACGAACGCCGACTGCATGCCGGGCAGTACTTTCGATACCCGGCCCTTGTAGAGATTGCCGACGACGCCACGCTGATGCTCGCGTTCGATGAAGATCTCGGCAACCTGATCGTCCTCGAGGATCGCAACCCGTGTTTCGTGGGCGCTCGAGGAGATGATCATCTCCTTGGTCATGCCCGAAGCTCCAGACGAACCGTGCAACCGGAGCGGCGCGGAGCTCCGCCGAGCGCGCCAGCAGGCACGTCAGCACGATCCACATCAGCGCAATCAGTAGCATGGTCCGTGTAGGGGCGGGTCTTTAGACCCGCCCGGGGGCAGGTCATACGACCTGCCGTCCTTAATTCGTAAATCGACGCATCCGCACGTTGAGGATCAGGCCGAACGCCGCCAGTGTGGCAATCATGGAGGAGCCGCCGTAACTCATGAGCGGAAGCGTCAGTCCCTTGACCGGCGCAAGGCCGGCCGACATCGTCACGTTGTAAATCACCTGGAATGTGAAGCTGGCCAGTACTCCCAGCACCAGGTACGCGCCGAGGCGATCCTTGGCGAGCCGCGCCGCCTCGAGCGCGCGAAGTATCACGAACAGATACAGCCCGAGCGTGACGAGCACGCCCGCAAAACCCTGCTCCTCGGCGAGCACCGAGAAGATGAAATCGTTATGCGCTACCGGCAGGAACCGCAGCTGGCCCTGCGTTCCTTTGGTAAACCCTTTTCCCCACAGGCCGCCGGATCCCACGGTGATCCGTGCCTGAATCTGCTGATAGCCCGCGCCCTTGGCGTCCTGCGCGGGATCGAGAAATGTCGAAATACGTTCGCGCTGGTAGTCCTTCAGCGCGAATTTCCAGGCGACCGGTGCGACCAGCACACCAACGAGCGCGAGGATGCCGACGATGCGCATCGACATGCCCGCCACGTAGGCAATGGCAAAGACGACCGGAATGAGCGTGACCGCCGTTCCGAGGTCCGGCTGCCGCGCGATCAGAATGAGCGGCACCGCGGCGATTGCAGCCGCGATGGCGAGGTCTTCGCGTGTGATCGCGCCACGACGGCTCTCACCGAAGAACTTCGCGAGAACGAGGGCCAGCGCGGCCTTGGCAAATTCCGACGGCTGGAGATTGACCACGCCGAGGTCAATCCAGCGCCGCGATCCGCCGCGCACCACGCCGAAAAACAAGACGTACATCAGGAGCAGCAGAATACCGAGGTAGATCCAGTGCGATTTGTCCGCCAGCGAACGATAGTCGACCGACAGGCAGATCGCCATCGCGAAGACGCCGAAGAGGATGCCGTAAATCTGCGTGTAATAGATGCGCGTGAACCCGCCCGTCGCGCTGTAGATCTGCGCGAGTCCAATCGCGCACAGCGCGAAGATCCCGGCGAGCATCGCCCAGTCGACGTGGTAATAAAGCCTTCGTTCGAGCATCTCAGTGCGTATCGTTCACGGCTTCTTCAGGAGGCGGTGCTCCAGGCATATGTCCCAGCCCGTACGGATCCGAGAAGTCGAACTGCATATCCGCCGGCGTCGGGGGAGGCGGCAGCGGACGGCCTTCCTTCTTCGCGAAGAACGTCGCGACGATGTGCCGCGCGACTCGCGCGGCATTGGGACCGTGGACGCCATGCTCGAGGAAAACGACACCGGCAACCTCTGGCTTGTCGCGCGGCGCGAAGAAGACGAACCAGCCGTTGTCGCGCAGGTCCTTGCCCGAGCGTGCCGCCGCGACCCGACCAGCGTTGGAAATCACCTGCGCCGTGCCCGTCTTGCCCGAGACGTCATAGCCCTGTACGCGAGCGCGGTTGCCCGTACCGCCGCCATTGACGACACCCCATAGGCCGTCGCGAATCGCCTGCAGTTTCTCGGGATGCAGTTCAACCTTCGATTGCGGCGCCGGCGCGGCCACCGGCTTCCAGCCGTGGCCGTCATCGACGGCCTTGAGCAGATGCGGCGTTACGCGGGTCCCGCCATTTGCGAGCGTCGCGGCGTAGACCGCCATGGACACCGGCGTGACCGACACCTGCCCCTGCCCAATCGCCACGGAGATGGTTTCGCCGGCGTACCACTTCTCGTGCATCTTCTCGAGCTTCCATTCGGTCGACGGCACCAGACCAACGGCTTCGTTCGGCATATCGATGCCGCTCTTGACTCCCAGCCCGAGCAGCGTCGCCCATTTGTGAATCTTGTCGACGCCGAGCATGTTGCCAATCGTGTAGAAGTACACGTCGCATGACTGTTCGATGGCTCGCCGCAGACTGATTGTGCCGTGTCCGCCCGGTTTCCAGCAGCGGAACGAGCGCCCATAGAAGTTGGCGGATCCGCCGCAGTGCACCTGGAAATCCGGCGTGATGATGCCTTCCTCCAGCGCAGCCATCGCCACCGCCATCTTGAACGTCGATCCGGGCGAATAACGACCCTGAATCGCCCGATCGTTCAACGGATGCTGGTCGTCAGTGGTCAATGACACCCACGTCGCCCGATCGATTCCAGCCGCAAACGTGTTCGGATCGAAAGCCGGCTCGCTTGCGTATGCCAGCACTTCGCCCGTGTTCGGATCCAGCACTATGGCCGCGCCTGCATTAGTCAGACGCGCGGTATGCGCCGCCTTGAAGCCGTCGTCAACCGCCTTCTGCACGTCGTAATCGAGCGTCAGCTGCAGGCGCTTGCCCTCGGTCGGTGGTACTTCTTCGAGGGTGCTGATCTCACGCCCGAGGCTGTTTACGACGACGACCCTCGCGCCGTCCTGGCCCATCAGCAGCGGGTTGTAAGTCTTTTCAATTCCGGCCTGACCAACCAGATCGCCGCTCTTCAACGAATCGTCCGTCGCGACCATTGCGTCGTTGACTTCACCGACGTACCCGAACAGATGCGCTGCGATCCCCTCCGCGGGGTACTGGCGCGTCGGTACCTCTTCGACGACGACGTCTGGAAGTTCGAAATCGAGTCGCCGCGCGGTGATCGCCGCGACCTGTGCGAGCGAAGCATCCTCGACGACGACGATGGGTCGGTAGCTCGGTTCAGACTTGTGCTTGGCGACGATGGCATGCACGTCGTTGACATCGAGACCGGCGACCTCCGACAGCATCCGGATCGTGCGATCGAGATCCTTGGTGTGCTCGCGAACGATGGAAATCGTGAACGAGTGCCGATTGTCGACGAGCACCTGGCCGTTTCGGTCGTAAAGCACACCGCGGGGCGCGCGCAGCGCGAGCGTCCGCTGATGATTGTTTGCGGCCATTTCCTCGTATTTGGCGTGCTCGACGATCTGCAGGAGCCAGAAGCTGATCCCGAGCGCAGCAAACACGACCACGCACGCCACCTGCAGCACGGTGAGCCTGACAGTGATGCGCCGGCGATCTTCCTGTATGGCCATATGTTCCGAGCCGACCTCTAAATGATCAACTAAATGATCACCGACTCGACCGCCTGAATCTTCGACGTTCCATGACACCCGGCAGCGATTCGACGATCGCAAACGCCACGATGCCGACGACCGCGTTGCCGATCGCCTGACTGAGCACCGCCGCCCATGGCGACGGAAACTCCTTCAAGCCCAGCAGCACATACATTCCCATAAACAGCGCCGAATGCACGAGCGTCGCAGCGATGAACATCACAAACCGGGGAAACGCGGCGGTCACAATGAATTGTTGCCCGATGACCCCAGCGCCAAACCCGACGATAGCCTTCGCAAGACCGCCGATGCCTAAGGTACCGCTCGAAAGGGCATCCTGCACGAGACCGGCGGCGCTTCCCGCGAGCATCCCCGTTACCGGTCCGCTCGTCAGCGCTACGTACACCACGACCACAAGCACCAGATCGAGCGCCGCCGTTCCACCGATGAGAAACCGTGCAAGGCTCGTCTGCAACGCCAGCGCCAGAGCTATGGCTGTTAGAACGCCCGCTGCCTTCACCTAGTGATCCTGATCCTTGCCCCGTCCGGCTGGTTCAGCCGGAGAAGGTGGCGTGAGGACGATCAGCACCGCTTCAAGGGCGGAGAAATCGACAGCTGGTTGAATCACAATCGAGCTATATTGTCCCGCTCCTCTCCGTACGGACTGTATCTGGCCAATTACAAAGCCCTTAGGGTAAATACCGTCGATCCCTGATGTTACGACAGTATCGCCCGGCTTTACCTCCGCCGAGCCTGAAACGTAATCCATGCGCAATTGGTCGACGCCGGTGCCGACGACGACCCCCTGGGCGCGTGTGCGCTCCACCAGAGCCCCCGCGGCGGCATTTCGATCGATGAGCAACTGAATCTTGGCTGCCCGGCGGCTGGGTTGGATTACACGGCCGACAATACCAGCTGGTGAAATGACAGCCATGTCGGCGCGAACGCCCTCTCCCGTCCCTTTATCTATCGTGATCGTCCGGAACTCGGGGCTGGCACCGCCCGCGATGACATTGGCCGCGGTTGTCGAGAGCTCGCTGCCGGTCTTCAGCTCCAGCAGTTTCTGAAGCGATTCCGATTGTTGCGCAAGGCTGCGCTCCCGCTGAAGCCGGATCTGCAGAGTGCTGAGCTGCTGTTTCAGGCGTTCGTTTTCTTCCTGTACCTGCTGCAGCGCAAAGTAGTTCTGCCAGGAGGTGCGAACACCGGTGGCGATCCCATTTGCGCCGCGCTGCACTTCGGAGAAGACTCCGAAAATCACCTCCTGCAGCATCGGCACGCCGCGCCTGGTGGTTACCTGCATGGAGATCAGAATGACGTGACCCACGACCACGGCGAGGAAGAGATAACCCGTACGGCGGCGGATATCGATAACGGCCATATCAACGGCGCCGCCTAATCAATCGAGATTTTCCTCAAAAGATTGAAGTCTGACAGCATCTTTCCCGCCCCGAGCACGACCGACGACAGCGGATCCTCCGCCATCGCCAGCGGCAGGCCAGTTTCCTCGCGCAACCGCTTGTCGAGATTCTTCAGCATCGATCCACCGCCGGTGAGCACGATGCCTCGATCGACGATGTCGGCTGATAGTTCGGGCGGCGTGCGCTCGAGCGCGACGCGCACGGCATCCACGATCACGTTCACCGTTTCCGCAAGCGCCTCACGAATCTCTTCGTCCGTGATGGTGATCGTCTTCGGCACGCCCTCGATCAAGTGCCGCCCTTTGATCTCCATCGTCATTTTTTCTTCGAGAGGGAAGGCGGAGCCGATCTCCATCTTGATCTGTTCTGCAGTGCGCTCGCCGATGAGGAGGTTGTAGGTCTTCTTGATGTATTGGATGATCGCTTCATCCATCTCGTTGCCCGCGACGCGTACCGCCTTGCTGTAAACAATCCCTGCAAGAGAGATCACGGCAATGTCGGTCGTGCCGCCGCCGATGTCCACGATCATGTTGCCCGATGGTTCGGTGATCGGCATCCCGGCACCGATCGCGGCGGCCATCGCTTCCTCGACCAGATGAACCTCACTTGCTTTGGCGCGGTACGCACTGTCCTTCACCGCGCGCTTTTCGACTTGAGTGATTTCCGATGGGACGCCGATGACGATCCGCGGACGCACCCAGACATTCCGGTTGTGCGCCTTCTTGATGAAATAGGTCAGCATCTTCTCGGTGACTTCGAAGTCCGCGATGACGCCATCCTTCATCGGTTTAATCGCGACGATGTTGCCCGGCGTGCGGCCGAGCATCTCTTTCGCGTCTTTGCCGACCGCTTCAACGCGGCCGTTGACCTTGTTGATCGCGACGATCGAAGGCTCGTTGACGACAATGCCCTTGCCACGCGCATAGACGCACGTATTGGCGGTGCCGAGATCGATCGCGAGATCGCTGGAGAAGAGGGAGAAGAACGAGCCGAGAGCCAAGTCGAAAACTCCTTAGAAGGCCGGAGCCTCCTGCGCAATGTGAATCCCATTCTTCCCCGCATCCTTGACCCGGTACATAGCCACGTCGGCGGCTCGTATTAATTCATCGGCCGATGCAGCGACGTCCGGCAGGGTCGCAACTCCAATAGACGCGGTGAGATGGACGGATAACCCGTCCGAGGCCAGAAAGACGCAGGCGCCAATCCGATCCCGGATGCGTTCGGCGACCGACACGGCGCCTTCGCAGCCCGTGTCGGGCAAAACCACAGAGAACTCGTCTCCGCCAAAACGTGCAGCGATGTCGGTCTCCCGCGCACTTCCGCGGATGATTCCCGACGCTTCGACAAGCGCCTTGCTGCCCGCGAGATGTCCGTAGGTATCGTTGACCTGTTTGAATCCATCGAGGTCGAGAAACAGCAGCGAAAGCGGCCGGCCGCTGCGCGAGGCGCGCTTCGCTTCGCGACGAAGCACCACGTTCAAGAATCGAGAGTTGTGCAGGCCTGTCAGATCGTCGGTGACAGACTCCGCCTCCAGTCGTTGAAGTGACAACGCGTTATCGAGCGCAATCGCTGGCGCCTCCAGGATCGAGCGAATGGCCAGCGAAAGCGATGCGCTCAGCGCAGGCAAGGCCGCGGACGGCAGCGGATCGATACCTACCAGCACACCAATCGGACGGTTGCGGCAAACGAGCGGAAATGCGATGGCGCTCCCGGTCGCTGCCGCCTTGCCGCTGTCTCTGGCGAGATCGCCGGATAGCAGCTCGGAGCCATGCCGCATCACCCACTGCGCCGCGATCCAGAGCGACGGCATCATATCGGCCGTCAGCCCTTCATCCGCGATCGCCGTGAGGTCGCCCTTCATGTCGCGCGCCACGACAGCCCAACACGGACAGGGAATCCATGTTCGCGCCCGGTGCACAAGCCATCCCGCCACTTTCCTGGGGTCGACGGTCGCATTCGCTTCACGAATCGCCTCAAGCAATGTCTCGCGCCGCTCGAGCTGCGCGCGCAGCGAACGGACACGTCCTTTCAGCCGAGCAGCCAGATCGGCACGACGAGTACGGCGCCCGGCGGAATCGGGAAGGGCAGACTTGGCGGAGATAGGTGTCACCGCTGGAAGGGAGCGGGGGCGCTAAGTCCTTCTAAACTAGCCAAATATACCATGAAACCGTTGCGGCTCCGGCTTGTAATGGCGTACGATGAGAGGCTTCAACGCCCTACTGAGGAATTAAACCATGACGATGCTCGACCGGATGCGTCGCCATAAGAACTGGCTGAAATGGAGCCTGGGTCTGGTGGTGCTGACATTCATCGCCTTCTACATCCCGAGTTTTCTTGACACGACGGGGACGTCGGTTGGCGCGTCCGCCTCGGATGTAGTCGCAACGGTCAACGGCACAGACATCCGCGGCCTCGATTTCCAGCGTCGGTACCAGAATCAAATCCAGGCGTACCAACAGCAGTACGGCGGCAACATCAACGAGCAGCTGCTCCGGCAACTCGGCATCGACCAGCAGATCCTGCAGCAGATGGTTGACGAACAGGCGGCGTTCGCGGAAGCCGCGCGCCAGGGCATCCGAGTCAGCGACGAAGAGCTTGCGCAGCAGATCTTCTCGATCCCCGCACTCCAGGAAAATGGCCGCTTCATCGGCGAGCAGCGCTACGAGCAGTTGCTGGCGTCGCAGTACCCGCCGATCACGAAGGGGGACTTCGAGCAGAGCCTGCGGCGCAATTTGACGATCGACAAGTTGCGCTCCGCGGTGACCGATTGGATCGCCGTTTCAGATGCGGAGCTCGAGCGCGAATATCGCAACCGCAACGAAAAGGTGAAGTTGCAGGTGGTTGCGCTCACGGCGGACAAATTCCGCGACAAGGTGACCGTCAATGACCCGGATGTCGCGTCGTATTATGAGGCGCACAAGACGGAATACCGCAAAGGCGAGCAGCGGAAGATTCGTTACCTGCTCGTCGATCGCGATCAGTTGCGCGCCCGCGTGAACGTGACGCCCCAGGAGATCGAGACCTACTACAACTCGAATATTCAGCAATTCCAGGCGCCGGACCAGGTGCGCGCGAGCCACATTCTGCTAAAGACGGAGGGGAAGGACGAAGCCGCCGTACGCAAGCAGGCTGAGGACATTCTGAAGCAGGTGAAAGCCCCTGGTGCGGACTTCGCCGCGTTGGCGAAGAAGTACTCCGAAGACGACGGCTCGAAGGTCAACGGCGGCGACCTCGACTACTTCCCAAAAGGGCGCATGGTGCCGGAATTCGAGCAGGCGGCCTTCTCGATGCAGCCGGGGCAAATCAGCGATCTGGTGAAGTCCCAGTTCGGCTTCCACATCATCAAGGTGGTGGACAAGAAGGCGGCGGCGACGCGTACGTTGGATGAAGTGCGGACGCAAATTCAGGGGACCCTGACCACCCAGCGCGTCGACCAGCAGATTGCCGACCGCACGCGCGATCTCGATACGCGTATCAAAAAGCCGTCAGACCTCGATACCGTCGGCAAGGAAAGCGGCCTGGCTGTCAGCGAAACCGCCTTTTTCGCGCGGGACGAACCCGTCCCGGGCATCGGCCCGACGCCTGAGGTCACCAACCAGGCATTTCAGATGAAGGACGGCGAAGTAAGCCGCGGGCTGCAGTCTCCGCGCGGTCCGATGTACATCACGGTAAGCGGCAGGCGCGACCCGTACGTCCCGAACCTGGACGAAGTAAAGGATCGCGTGCGCGAGGACGTGATCAAGGTCCGTGCAGCGGAATTGGCCAAGCAGAAGGCCGGCGAGATTGCGGCCGCTCTCCGCGCGTCGAAGGACTTCGCCGCCGCAGCCAAGGCGCAGGGCCTCGAGGCAAAGGATACGCAGCTGATTACCCGCGGCTCGCCAATTCCAGACGTCGGCGTAAGTCCGGAGATTGACACGGCGGCGTTCACTTTGCCGACCGGGGGTGTCAGCGACCCGGTTGCAACGCCCACCGCAACCGTGATCGTCCGTGTTGCCGAACATCAGGAGGTGACGGCCGACGCGTTCAGGACCGCCAAGGAGTCTTTCCGGACGCAGTTGTTGAACGAACGCCGCGCACAGTTCTTCGAGGCCTACATGGCGAAAGCCAAACAGGCG
>Ga0065707_10082700_pt1 | contig 12663 bp, 9 predicted proteins | sample SwiRhicommuniRL3_FD_59094 | JGI IMG/M metagenome (GOLD analysis project Ga0065707, IMG submission 59094) | Switchgrass rhizosphere bacterial communities from Rose Lake, Michigan, USA - RL3 v2 (version 2) | ecosystem: Host-associated > Plants > Roots > Rhizosphere > Soil | place: East Lansing, MI... | reverse complement strand
CGTCAACACCCAACCGCCGCTGCACGAGCTGTGGCTGGCAGCGCGCACCGGCGGCTATCACTTCCGCTTGGTCAGGGGCGAGTGGATCGATTCGCGCAGCGGCGGAGAATTCTTTGCGATGCTGTCGCGCGAGATCAGTGCGCAAGCGAGCCGCCCGCTGGTGATCGCGCGGCCCGCGCCATGAGCCAACTCAGCGCTTGAACAGATCCAAGATGCCCTTGCGCTCGTCTTCGCTCGGCGCTTGCGGCGGCAACTGATCTTCCATGCCCAGGCTGGTAACGCCAGCGCCGGGGCCGAATTCCTGGTACATCCAGTCGCTGCCGTGCAGCACCACGCCTTCGGGCGGGGGCAGCGAGCGTGGCGGGATGGTGCGCAGGGCCTGGCCCATGTACTCCATCCACACCGGGAGCGCCAGTCCGCCACCGGTCTCGCGGTCACCCAGCTTGCGCGGCGTGTCGTAACCGATCCAGACCACAGCGACCAGATCGGGCTGATACCCCGCGAACCAGGCGTCGAGCGAGTCGTTGGTGGTGCCGGTCTTGCCGGCGATGTCGGGCCGCTTGAGCGCCGCCGCCTTGGCCGCCGTGCCGCTGCGGGTTACCTCGCGAAGCAGCTGGGTCATCATGAACGCATTGCGCGCATCGACCACGCGCATCGACGGATCGAGCACCTGCGGTTTGGTCTCCTGCAGCACGCGCCCCTTGGAATCGGTCACGCGCGCCACCAACACGGGGTTGACGCGATAGCCGCCGTTGGCGAACACGCTGTAGGCGCCCGCCATCTGCAGTGGCGTCACCGTGCCGGCACCGAGCGCCATGGTCAGAAAGGCTGGATGTTTCTCAGCGTCGAAGCCGAAGCGAGTGATCCAGTCTTGCGCGTACGCTGGACCGATCGCCTGCAGGATGCGGATCGACACCATGTTCTTGGATTTAGCCAATGCCTGGCGCAGCGGCATGGGCCCTTCAAACTTGCCATCGTAGTTCTTCGGCTCCCACGGCTGGCTGCCCGTGGCGGTGGCGTCAAAAAACAGGGGTGCGTCGTTGATCACCGTCAACGGGGTGAAGCCCTTCTCGAGCGCGGCCGAATAGATGAACGGCTTGAAGCTCGATCCCGGCTGACGCCACGCCTGCGTGACGTGATTGAACTTGCTCTTATCGAAGTCGAAGCCACCCACCATCGCGCGCACCGCCCCGTCGGTGGGCTGCATCGACACGAACGCGCCCTCGACCTCGGGCTGTTGAGTCAAGCTCCAATCACCCTTGGCGCCGCGAATCGCGCGAACGACCGCGCCGGGCCTGATGCGGCTCTTCGGCGGTGCCCGCTCCACCAAGCCCGAGGTCACCGGGCGCAGGCCTTCGCCGGTGACGGTGATCGATTCACCTGACTGGAGCACCGCGACGACGCGCTTGGGCGATGCCTCAGTCACCACCGCGGCCAGCAACTCATCGTTGTCCGGGTGGTCGGCCAGCGCCTCGGCAATGCGCGAATCCACTTCTTTGGGGTCGGAGGGCAGATCCACGTAGGCCTCTGGCCCGCGGTAGACCTGCCGACGCTCGTAGTCCATCAGGCCGCGCCGCAGCGCCCGATAGGCGACTTCCTGGTCCGACGAGTCGATCGTGACATGCACGTTGAGGCCGCGCGAGTAGCTGTCTTCGCCGTACTGGGCGTAGATCAGCTGGCGTACTGTCTCAGCGACGTACTGGGCGTGAATTTTGGATTCTGTCGTCGTGCGATAGCGAAGCGCCTGCTGGCGCGCCGCATCGGCCTGCTCGCTGGAGATAAAGCCGTTGTCCACCATGCGATCGATGATGTGCAACTGACGCGCCTTGGCTCGCCGCGGGTTGGCAATCGGGTTGTAGGCCGAGGGCGCCTTGGGCAAACCGGCCAGCATGGCCGCCTCACCGACCGTGACGTCATGCAGCGACTTGCCGAAGTACACCTCGCTGGCTGCGGCAAAGCCGTAGGCGCGCTGTCCAAGGTAGATCTGATTCATGTAGACCTCGAGAATCTGCTCCTTCGACAGCTGGTTCTCGATCTTCAGAGCCAGCAGGATCTCGTAGATCTTGCGGGTGAAGGTTTTCTCGGTCGACAGATAGAAGTTGCGCGCCAACTGCATCGTGATCGTCGATGCGCCTTGGCTCTTGAACTCGCTCAAACTGGCCAGGCCAGCGCGGAGCACGCCCTTGTAGTCAACCCCGCCATGCTCGTAGAAGTGCGCGTCCTCGATCGCCAGGACGGCGTCCTTCATCACCTTGGGGATCTGGCCGATCGGCGTGAATTGACGGCGTTCCTCCCCGAATTCACCCAACAACACGCCGTCGGAAGACAACACGCGCAGCGGCAGCTTGGGCCGGTAGTCGCTCAGGCCCGCGATGTCGGGCAAATTGGGGTAAGCCACGGACAGCGCCAGGATGACCAGCGTCACCGCCGAGACAAGAGCGGCCACCGACAGGCCCATCGCCCAGAAAGACACACGCGACACCACCCGAGCCCATGGGGGCCAATTTCTCGTCGGGTCCCAGCCGCTCTTTGCTGCTGGCGCCGCATCGGCGCGTGCGGTGTCGATCATACGGTGCGCTCGATTATAGGAACGCGCTCCCCACGAACCCGAGTGAAGTGTGAACTGCTTCTCGCCGGTCACAAACCAGCCTCACGCCGACCCATGGCCTACTGCGGTTTGCAGTCGTGAAGGAGGCCGGCGCGGCGTCGGCCAATCACAACGAGACGGTAGATGGTTGCGGGAATTTTTCTTTGGTGCACAAGGGCTTTACTGCTAGCATTGAAGTGACTTATTAAGAGCGCGTTCGGCCTTCTGCTCGTGCGCGTTGGGAGACCCAATCCGTGAGTTTTTTGGACCTGTTGCTGGGTCGCAAGCACCCACCCGTTATCGGTCTCGACATCAGTTCATCGAGCGCGAAACTGGTTGAACTCGGGCAGACCACTGGTGGCGAATTCGTCTTGGAGCGCTTCGCTTCGGAGCCCTTCGAGAAGGGCTGGATCACCGACGGTCAGATCGAAAAATTCGACGAGGTGGCCGATGCGGTGCGCCGCGTGGTGCAAAAGAGCGGGTCCAAGACCAAGCAGGTGGTGATGGCGATGCCGCAGTCCGCCGTCATCACCAAGAAGATCATGCTGCCTGCCGGCCTGCGCGAAGAAGAGCTTGAGCTGCAGGTCGAGTCCGAAGCCAATCAATACATCCCGTTCTCGCTGGATGAGGTGAGTCTGGACTTCTGCGTGATCGGTCCGAGTTCGACATCGGTCGGTGATGTCGAGGTGCTGATTGCAGCGTCACGCAAGGATCGTGTGCAAGACCGCCAGGGTCTGGCGGAGGCTGCGGGCCTCAAGCCGATGGTGCTCGACATCGAGTCGCACGCATCACGCTTGGCGATGAGCCGCGTGATTTCGGCGCTGCCCAATGAAGGCAAGGACGCGCTGGTTGCGCTGTTCGAGATCGGCGCCGACACCACCAGCCTCAAGGTGTTGCGCGACGATGAAATGCTGTACGACCGCGACCAGGCTTTCGGCGGTTCTCAACTGACTCAGCTGATCTCGCGTCAATACGGCTTTTCATTCGAGGAGGCCGAAGGCAAGAAGCTCGCGGGTGATCTGCCTGAAGACTACGAGGCGTCGATCCTGGTGCCGTTCGTCGACAGCCTGTCGCAGGAAATAGGGCGCGCGCTGCAATATTTCTTCACCAGCACGCCGCACCACAAGGTGCACTACGTGATGTTGTCGGGCGGCACGGCCACCTTGCCGGGGTTGAAGGATCGCGTCACCGAGTTGACGGGTTTCGCATCGATGGTTGTCAACCCGTTCGACAACATGCGCCTGGGCTCAGGCATTCGCGAAGCGAAGATGCGTCGTGAGGCCGCGTCGTATCTGACGGCGTGCGGTCTGGCGATGCGGAGGTTTGTGCAGTGATTCTGATCAACCTACTTCCGCACCGCGAGGAAAAGCGGGTCGCGCGCAAGCGCGCGTTCTTCGTCGCCTTGGGCATTGCCGCTGTGGTTGGTGCGGTGGTGGTCGGTATCTGGTATTCACTGCTTCAGCAACTGACATCGGCGCAACAGGCGCGTAACAGTTTTCTGAAGAGCGAAATTGCAAAACTGGAAGGGCAGATCAAGGACATAGCCAACCTGCGCAACGAGATCGAAGCGCTGAAGGCGCGTCAGCGTGCGGTGGAGGATCTTCAGACCAACCGCAATATTCCGGTGTATTTGCTTGACGAGTTGGTCAAGCAGACGCCTGAAGGCATCTATCTCACCGCGATCAAACAAAACGGGGGCGTCGTCACCGTGGCCGGGGTGGCGCAGACCAACGAGCGGGTGTCCGAGTTTCTGCGCAACACGCAATACAACTCCAAGTGGCTGGAGCGTCCCGAGCTGGTTGAAATCAAGGCGGTCATCATGACCACCGTCAGCAAGGAGCAACGCCGTTTGTTCGATTTTTCGATGAGGGTCACGTTGAAGCGGCCGGCGCCTCCAGCGCCTGCCGGCTCGGCGCCGGCTCCCGGCCCGGCGGCTGCCGCCAAGTCGGCGTGAAGAGGTGACACATGGCTACCCGTTCACGCCAACTCAATTTCGACGTCACGACGCTGCTGGACCACGCGGCATCACAGTTCCGCGGCCTCAATGCACGTGAGCCTGGCCAGTGGCCGGCATTGCCCAAGTTGGCCGCCTGGCTTGGTGCCGCTCTGGCCGTCGTGGTAGTCGGCTGGTTCACGCTGCTGTCCACCGCTGCCGAGGAGCTGCAGGCTGAACGCGACCGCGAACCGGCGCTGAAATCGGACTACCGCGGCAAGCTTGCGCAAGCGGTCAATCTGACCGAGTTGCGCAAACAGAAGCTGCAGGTGCAGGAATACGTCACCCAGCTTGAAAAGCAATTGCCGGGCAAGGCCGAGATGGACGCGCTGCTGTCCGACATCAACCAAGCGGGCCTCGGCCGCGGGTTGCAGTTCGAGCTGTTCCGGCCCGGCCAGGTGGAGGTGAAGGAGTACTACGCCGAACTTCCGATCACGATTCGCGTCACGGGGCGCTACCACGATCTCGGTTCGTTCGCAGCTGATGTGGCCAATCTGTCGCGCATCGTGACGCTGCACAACCTGAATATCGCGCCAGTCAACGCGAAAGACGCCAACAGCAACCTGGCCATGGACGCCACGGCGCGCACCTATCGCTACCTCGACACCAACGAGGTCGATGCGCAACGCAGGGCCACTGCCAAGGCCGCGGGAGTTAAGAAATGACCAGAGGCCGCATCACGTGGATCACGCTGGCGACGCTGAGCGCCACGTTGGTCGGCTGCGGCGCCGACACCGACGAATTGCAGGGCTGGATGGACCAGCAACGGCGAGAGGTCAAGCCGAGTGTCACGCCGCTGACGCCGCCCAAGAAATTTGACCCTGCGCCTTACGCCAGCCTGCAGGCCGTCGAGCCCTTCAGCAATCAGAAACTTTCGGTTGCGCTCAAGCAAGAGGCCAAGCAGCCGAATTCACTGCTGGCGGCTGAGCTGAATCGCCGCAAGGAGCCGTTGGAGTTCTACACGCTCGACGGCATGAACATGGTGGGCAGCGTGACCAAGCAAGGACGTCCGTTTGCCTTGCTGAGGGTCGACAACCTGCTCTATCAAGTGAAGGTGGGCGACTACTTGGGTCAGAACTACGGACGGATTTTGAAGATCACCGAGACCGAGATCGCGCTGCGCGAGATCGTTCAGGATGCAGCCGGCGAATGGATCGAGCGGCCCGGCACGCTGCAGCTGCAGGAGAAGGCGCGATGAATCAACAGCGGGAGAACCTCAATATGCTGAAGTGGCGCCTGAGAGCGGCTGCCTTTGTGGTGGCGCTCGCTGCACCGCTGGTGGGCTGGGCTCAAAACACCATCCAGGCCATCACCAGCAGCCAGCAGGCCGGCAGCGAAGTGGTCCGAATCGAGTTGGCCGAGCCGCTGGGTGCCGTGCCGAACGGCTTCACCGTGCAAGCCCCGCCCCGCGTTGCCCTCGATTTGCCAGGCATCGGTAACGGGCTCGGACGCTCCACCGTCGACATCAATCAGGGGAACCTCCGCTCGGTCAGCGTCGCGCAGGCCGGGGATCGCACGCGTCTGGTGTTCAACTTGAAGCAGGCCGCCAACTACAGAGCTGAGTTGCAAGGCAAGGTGCTGGTCGTCGTTCTCGAGGGTAGCGGCGCCACCGCCACCGCGGGCGCGACCAGCCCGACCGGTGAGCCGGTGCACTTTGCTGCCAGCCAGAACCGCGAGCAATTGCCGCTCAAGGACATCGACTTCCGCCGTGGCCCGGATGGTGCTGGGCGTGTGGTCGTGGGCTTGGCCAACACCCAGGTCGGAGTGGACATCCGGCAGCAGGGGCAGAGCTTGGTGGTCGAGTTCTTGCGCTCGACCTTGCCCGACGCGTTGCGTCGTCGTCTCGACGTGACCGATTTCGGCACGCCAGTGCAGACGGTGTCTGCCACGCAAACGGGCGACCGTGTGCGCTTGGTCGTCGATCCACGCGGCTCGTGGGAGCACAGCGCGTACCAGACTGACAACCAGTTCGTGCTCGAGGTTCGGCCGATGAAGGTCGACCCGAACAAGCTCACGCAGGGGCCCGGTTACGCCGGCGAAAAGCTGTCGCTGAACTTCCAGAATATCGAAGTTCGTGCGCTGCTGCAGGTGATCGCTGACTTCACCAACTTCAACGTCGTCACCAGCGACACCGTCACGGGCAGCGTGACGCTGCGCTTGAAGGATGTGCCCTGGGACCAGGCGCTGGACATCATCCTGCAGAGCAAAGGCTTGGGCGTTCGCAAATCGGGCAACGTGCTGTGGATCGCGCCGAAAGACGAACTCGCGGCCAAGGAAAAGCTTGAGCTGGAATCGCGCAAGCAGATCACCGACCTCGAGCCGGTGCGTACGCAGTCATTTCAGCTGAACTACACCAAAGCCGATGAGGTCGCGAAGGGGATCACCGGGCAAGGCGCGCAAGGCGGCACAGGTGCCCAGGCCGGCCGCATCCTAAGCCCGCGAGGAAGCGTGATAGCAGAGTCCAGGACGAATCAGGTGTTCGTCACCGACATCCCGTCAAAACTGGAAGAGGTGCAGGCGCTGATTGCCAAGATCGACATCCCGGTGCGGCAGGTCATGATCGAGGCGCGTATCGTCGAAGCGGACGATAAGTTCGGTCGTGCCCTGGGCGTCAAGCTCGGTGCGCTCGACCTCAACAGCGCAAATCCTGGCTACGGTGTGGGGGGTGGCAACACGCGAGTGTCGCTGCCCACAGGCAACTACCTCGGTGTCGGTGAGCAAACCAATCAGGCTGCGATTACCGCGGGCAGCTACATTCCGAACACCCAGTTCGTCAGCTTGCCAGCCAATACCAGTGCGCTGGGGGGCGCCACTGCGGCGTCGTTCGCGCTGTCGCTGTTCAGCGCGTCGGCGCAGAAGTTCCTGAACCTCGAGCTGTCTGCTTTGGAAGCCGACGGCAAGGGCAAGATCATCTCCAGCCCGCGCGTGATCACCGCCGACCAGATCAAGGCGCTAATTGAACAAGGCGAGGAGTTGCCCTATCAGGTCGCGACGTCCAGCGGCGCCACGTCGATCCAGTTCCGCAAGGCCAACCTCAAGTTGGAGGTCACGCCGCAGATCACACCCGAAGGCAATGTGATCCTGGACGTGGACGTCAACAAGGACAGCGTCGGTCGCAACACTGCCGCCGGCTTTGCCATCGACACCAAGCACGTCAAGACGCAGGTGCTGGTCGAGAACGGCGGTACGGTGGTCATCGGGGGCATCTTCACGCAGAACGAGCGCGACGAGGTCAACAAGGTCCCGCTGCTGGGCGACGTGCCGGTGCTCGGCTACCTGTTCAAGAACACCACACGCACGGCCAACAAGACCGAACTGCTGGTGTTCCTGACGCCGAAGATCATTACCGATCGCACGGCGGCGCGCTGACGCGCGGAGCTTGGCGCCGGCCGTCTGGCCGGCGCGCGCTGCGTTCGACAGGCAGCTACACACGATGGCCGTCATCGCGCTGATCGGCATGCCGGGCAGCGGCAAGTCCAGTGTCGGGCGCCAGCTCGCTCGGCGGATGAACTGGGAATTTGCTGATGCCGATGCAGAGATCGAACGGCAGATCGGCTGCTCGATCCGTGCCTATTTCGAGCAACACGGTGAAGCGGCCTTTCGCGACGTCGAACAATCGGTGCTCGCGAGCCTGTTGCTTCGCGACCGCCTGGTGCTGGCTACAGGTGGCGGTGCAGTCGTTCGCGAGGCAAATCGACGTCTGTTGGCAGCGCATGCCGAGGTTGTGTATCTGCGCTCGAGTCCCGAGGAGCTGATGCGAAGACTGCGGCACGACACGCATCGGCCGCTGCTTCAAGTAGGCGACCCGGTGCGCAAGTTGCGCGAGCTGTTTGGGGAGCGCGACCCCTTGTATCGCGAGTGCTCTCGATTCGTAATCGAGACCGGCAGGCCCTCGGTGAAGATTCTCTCGGGCATGATCATGATGCAATTGGAGTTGGCCGGTGTCATCGATCCGTCGCAAGTTCCGTCGCCGTTGACACCTGGTCGCCCCGACAGCTGAGCGCAGTGCTTCGGTGAGGCGGCCTCTACACTAGATGCATGTCCGGTGTACCTCTCCAAGCCTCCCACGCCGCCGTGCAGCGTGTGGCGGTGAACCTGGGCGAGCGCAGCTATGACGTCCTCATCGGGCACGGCTTGCTTGTCGACGCGTCGGTATGGGTCTCGGTCCCGGGCGGTGCGAGCGCGATGGTCGTCACCAATTCGACGGTGGCCACTCTGCACCTCAGTCGTCTCTTGGAGGTGCTGCGCACGCGCCATCGTCAGGTGCACTGCGTTGAGCTGCCCGACGGCGAACAGTACAAGGACTGGTCCACATTGAACCGAGTGTTCGACGCGCTGCTGAAATCGCGGTGCGATCGCAGCACCGTTGTTTACGCACTCGGGGGCGGCGTGGTGGGCGATATCGCGGGTTTTGCTGCCGCCTGTTTCATGCGTGGCGTGCAATACGTGCAACTGCCGACCACGCTGTTAGCGCAGGTTGATTCCTCGGTCGGCGGCAAGACCGCGATCAACCATCCGCTGGGCAAGAACATGATCGGCGCGTTTCACCAACCGCGCGTGGTGGTATGCGATCTGGATACGTTGAACACGTTGCCCGATCGCGAACTGCGTGCCGGCCTTGCCGAGGTCATCAAATACGGGCCGATCGCCGACTGGGCATTCTTCGAGTGGATCGAGCGCCACGCCGACGAGTTGCTTGCGCGCGAGCCGCACGCGATGCGGCACGCGGTGAGGCGATCGTGCGAGATCAAGGCCGACATCGTGGCGCGCGATGAGCGTGAAGGTGACTTGCGCGCAGTGCTGAACTTTGGCCACACGTTCGGACACGCGATTGAAGCAGGCCTCGGGTTTGGTGCCTGGTTGCATGGCGAGGCGATCGCCGCAGGCATGGTGCTGGCGGCCGCGCTGTCAGTTCGTTTGGGTACGACCGACGAACAAGCCTGTGACCGGCTGACGAGCCTGTTGGCGCGTTGTGGCCTGCCAACCGATGCACCGTCTTTGACCGCCGACCGTTACCTGGAATTGATGCGCCGGGACAAAAAGGCTCGTGATGGCGACATCTGGTTCACGCTGCTGGATGGGCGGGGCCGTGCCATGGTGCGCAGTGTGTGCGACGACTTGGTGCGCGAGGTCGTCGAAGGCGCCTCTCCAGCGCGCGTGAGCTGAGGCAGGGCGTTCGTTCGTGGCTCGGCTGGCACGCCTGGCTGTTGCCGCTCACGCCCATCTCGTGTTGCTGCGCGGGCACAGCGGCAATCATGTGTTCCGCGACGACGTCGACCGAGTTGCGTTCCTCACCGCCTTGCAGAGCGCGTGCAACACCGAGCGGGTGGCCCTGCACGCCTATGCCCTACTATCCGACCGCATCTGGCTGCTTTGCACGCCAGCGGGTGCTCAATCCATTGGCCGCGCGATGCAGGCGTTGGGCCGGCGCTTCTCCGCTGCTTTCAATCGACGCCATCGGCGCAGCGGCAGCCTGTGGGATGGCCGCTATCGCGCCACGGTGGTCGAAGGCGGCGCTCAGTTGCTCGAGGCGATGGTGTTCGTCGACCAAGCTCCGGCCAGAGAAGGGTCGACCCCCACGGCGTTGTCGGCGGCATGGTCAAGCGCGCGCCAGCACGTTGGGTTCGACACAGAGTTGCCGCTCACTGACGCTCCCGCATACTGGGCGCTAGGCAATACGCCGTTCGATCGAAGTGCGGCCTACCGGGCTTTGCTCGAGGAATCACAGAGCAGCGAACGTGTAGAGCGCTTGACCGCCGCCGTGCATCGTGGTTGGGCGCTTGGTTCACCAGCGTTCCTAGATCAGCTGCGACAGCTGTCGGCACGCCGAGTTGCACCTCGGCCACGCGGCCGGCCACGCAAGCCCACCTGAGCGATAGGCTTGCTTCTTGCATCGCTAAGTTCGGAATCACGCCGCACGATGATATGTCCCCAATTTGTGTGGCCGACCTAGGATTCGTTTCATAAAATATGATCTGACCCTATTTATTGCGATTGTGCGGGTTGCTGCACTGCATTAGATTTCGGCGACAAGTCGCCAGGAAGCATCCATGAGCCATCAGTCCATCGCAAGCACTCAGGACGACCTGCTGGCGGATGCCGCGCGCAATGGCCTGTACAGCGCCGCCCACGAGCACGATGCCTGCGGCGTCGGCTTCGTCGCGCACATCAAGGGCCAGCGGTCCCACCAGATCATTGAGCAGGGGCTACAGATCCTGGCCAATCTCGACCACCGCGGCGCTGTGGGCGCCGACAAGCTGATGGGCGATGGCGCCGGCATCCTGATCCAGATTCCCGACGAGTACTACCGCAGCGAGATGGCTGCGCTCGGCATCGAGCTGCCGCCGCCGGGGGAGTACGGCGTCGGCATGATCTTTCTGCCCAAGGAGCACGCCTCCCGGTTGGCTTGCGAGCAGGAGCTGGCCCGCGCGGTCAAGGCCGAAGGGCAGACCCTGATCGGGTGGCGCGATGTGCCGGTCGATCGCGCGATGCCAATGTCGCCCGCGGTGCGCGCCAAGGAGCCGGTGATCCGCCAGATCTTCATCGGCCGCGGACCCGACGTGATCGTGCCCGACGCGCTCGAACGCAAGCTGTACGTCATCCGCAAGACGGCGTCGGCGGCGATCCAGGCGCTCAAGCTCACGCACAGCCGCGAGTACTACGTGCCCAGCATGAGCTGCCGCACGGTCATCTACAAGGGCCTACTGCTGGCCGACCAGGTGGGGCAGTACTACCAGGATCTGCAGGATCCGCGAGTGGTATCGGCACTGGCCCTGGTGCACCAGCGTTTCTCGACCAATACGTTCCCCGAGTGGCCGCTGGCGCATCCGTACCGAATGGTCGCGCACAACGGCGAGATCAACACCGTCAAGGGCAACTTCAACTGGATGCGCGCACGCGAAGGCGTGATGAAGTCGCCCGTACTCGGGGACGACTTGAAGAAGCTATATCCGATCAGCTTTGAAGGCCAGAGCGACACCGCAGTCTTCGACAACGCGCTCGAGCTGCTGGTGATGGCCGGCTACCCGCTGGCGCACGCCGCGATGATGATGATCCCGGAGGCCTGGGAGCAGCACGAGCTGATGGACGAGCGCCGCCGTGCGTTCTACGAGTACCACGCCGCGATGCTCGAGCCGTGGGATGGCCCGGCAGCGATGGTGTTCACCGACGGCAAGCAGATCGGTGCCACGCTCGATCGCAACGGCCTGCGCCCGGCCCGCTACCTCGTCACCGATGACGACATCGTCGTGATGGCATCGGAGTCAGGCGTGCTGCCCATTCCCGAAGCCAAGGTCGTCCAGAAGTGGCGCCTACAGCCGGGCAAGATGTTCCTGATCGACATCGAGCAGGGCCGCATCGTCGACGACGACGAGCTGAAGCACCAGCTGGCCTTTGCCAAGCCCTATCGGCAATGGATCGAGACCGTGCGCGTGCGCCTGGATTCGATCGACGCCCGCGGTGGCCCGCCACCGTCGGATGATTCGCTGCTCGATCGCCAGCAGGCCTTCGGCTACACGCAGGAGGACATGAAGTTCCTACTGGCGCCGATGGCCGCCAACGGCGAAGAGGCGGTCGGCTCGATGGGCAACGACTCGCCGCTGGCGGTGCTGTCGGACAAGAACAAGTCGCTCTACAACTACTTCAAGCAGCTGTTCGCGCAGGTGACGAACCCGCCGATCGACCCGATTCGCGAGGCGATTGTGATGTCGCTCAACAGCTTCATCGGACCCAAGCCGAACCCGCTGGACATCAACGCGATCAACCCGCCGATGCGCCTGGAGGTGCAGCAGCCGGTGCTCGACTTCGACGACATGGCGCGATTGCGCGACATCGCCAAGCACACGTCGGGCAAGTTCAGGAGCCACGAGCTCGACATCACCTATCCGCTGGCTTGGGGCCGCGAAGGCATCGAGGCCAAGCTGGCGTCGTTGTGCGCCGAATCGGTCGATGCGATCCGCGGAGGCAACAACATCCTGATCATCACCGACCGCCGCTTCGGCCGCGAACAGGTGGCGATCCCGGCCCTGCTGGCGCTGTCGGCCGTGCACCATCACCTGGTGCGCGAGGGGCTGCGCACGACGGC
>Ga0065707_10000717_pt1 | contig 12667 bp, 9 predicted proteins | sample SwiRhicommuniRL3_FD_59094 | JGI IMG/M metagenome (GOLD analysis project Ga0065707, IMG submission 59094) | Switchgrass rhizosphere bacterial communities from Rose Lake, Michigan, USA - RL3 v2 (version 2) | ecosystem: Host-associated > Plants > Roots > Rhizosphere > Soil | place: East Lansing, MI... | reverse complement strand
GAATTTTAGGTGTTTTGCTTCCTTGTTTTAAATCAACATCTTCCTTGACTAGCAAATATAACTCTTATATATCGGTGCACAAACTTGCCAAGGCTTCGTATATGTTACGATAAAGAGCCAGCAAGTTCCCGGCTGTCATAGAATGAATGTTATTCGCTAGTTGACCGTGTTTAAGACGTTAATTTTGCTAAATTAGATGAATTGGTTGTGACTTGAAGAATCCGAGGACGATGCTTCATTCGGCGGATCATAAGGAGTTGCCGGAACCCCATATCTGCAAGGAGTTAACCATGGTGGAAGAACCGAACTACCAAGACCGCATCGAAAGAAATTACCAGGTAGCGGTTGGGCAAAATGAGATTGCTGCATTATGGCGTGATCTGACCGAGGTTCTGCCGCAATTTGGTCTTAAACCCATATACGAGATCACATGCGTAGGAAGCGTGTATTTCGACAATAGAGATCTTGACCTAACGCGGTATACGATTTTAAACGGCGGTCGTCATATTCTTGTCCGGATCCGGACCTATGAAAAGTACGGCGAGTCTCCAGCGCCGATTTCATACTACTGGATCGAGGTAAAAATTAGACAAAAAGAGCGATGGAGAAAAAAGAGATTCAAAATCGACAGGTTTCACCTGCCACAGTTCTTGGCAGGCGAAGACTGCCTACAGAGCGTATTGGCTTACAATACCGAGACGGGTGCGGATCCGGCTGTTATTTGTGACTTGTATCGCGAGACTCAGGAAACGGTCCTAACGACCGGCATAAAACCGATGCTGTTGCTGACCTATCGCAGAGTAGCGTTTCAAGGCGAAACACAGAGAATTTGTCTCGATTGGGATATTCAGTATTACCACGTAGGCACAAATGCCTATGCTTACGATTCATGGAAATACCCCGTCGAAGAACCGACGGGGAAATCGGCAAAGGCGATTCTGGAGATCAAACACCCGCAGGGTCGTCCTCCAGATTGGATCCCGGATTTGGAGAAACGCTACCCGATTTCGCGAACCAATTTTTCGAAATATGTGGAAGGCATGGGATTTTTATTTCACGGGCCGCTGAAACATCATAAAGAGGCAGAATACTTTACCCCGAGGATTGACAACTATATGGCGAACAGCGATCGACTGTAAGTGGGTAAGGTAAAAGGAATGGAGAGCCATAAACCGACCATCAGCATCATAGCTTTCGGGTATTGGAGCCAGGCGCTGACAAATGGTGCCCTGAGAGTTGTTGTGCCTGTCTACTTTGCCGCTAGCGGCATGGCCATTTCCAAGATCGCTTTCCTATTTTTTCTATTCAAGTTTGCGGAAATTTTTGCGCCCATGGGCATCGGAGTCATGCTCAACCGTTGGGGTTACAAAAAGACCTTCTTGACCGGGTTGATCATGCATAGCGTCATTTCGTTGTTTTACATGATTCCCGGTGTGGTCTTCATTTACGTGGAAAGGTTTGTTCGTGGTCTTCTGTACATGGCTGATATAAGCGCAGTCTACGTCAAACATTTTTCTCCCAAGCAGAATCAGAGATTTCTGATCAACATGATTCTCGGGCTTAAGGAGGCATCGAAGGGCGTTGGTATGATTGCCGGGGGGTTGTTGATCGCTGTGTTCACGATTGAAAAGACGCTCTCCATTTTTTCGCTTGTAACGGCCCTCTCCGCTCTATGCGCGTTTCGCTATCTCCCCGATATGAGGGAACAAATAAAGTTGCCGGTGCTCAAAATCTGGGGCGCCGCGGACAGAAAGATCAAAACTTTGGGATTGGGGTTCGGCCTGCTCAACGGGGCACTGGACGCTTGGGGAGTTGTTGTCCTCCCAGTGTATCTTACGAAAGTTTTGGGTGTAACTCCGGCATTTGTCGGCACTGTGATGATGGCTGAATATATTTTCCAGGGATTGATCGTTACTTTCTTTTCGAAATTCGTGAATCTCGGATGGGAACCCCGGAGACTAGTAGTCATCGCGGGGCTTTTGCTCGTTCCGGTAAGTATTACTTTTACCCTTGCGACCACGCTTCCTGCCTTTTTAGTAATCGTTTTTGTTTTTATGTTTCTCTTCAGCGTGGCGATGGTTTACTATAATCACCTGATGCTGGACTTCGCGAGTGAAGAGAAGACGTCGCTCGATCTTGCGACTTATACCACGCTGACAAATGTGTTTAAGCCCATCGGCGTTTTTGTCTCGGGCGTTCTGGCCGAGTCAATGGGGTTTAGTTGGCCTTATTACTTTGCTGCTCTTTTGGCTTTTTTGTCTGCTTTGACATGTCTTGCTCTTCCCAGGTCAACAACCCAAGAAGCCGCTGCTGTCGGTTCCTATGCGACTGAATCCTAGCTCTCGATTAATTTAAGGAGAGACACGATGCAAAAAGTCGGTACCTTGCTGGTTTTTGTTTTATTTTTTTTCTTCACTCCCTTTTTAAATCCTTCTTACGTAATTGCGGACGAGGGGAAGGTGCTTGTTTTCGGCAGAGTCTTTGACGATCCGGTCAGAGCGATTAGGGATCGGCAAGAATTTGTTGACTATTTGGCAAAAAAACTGGCCCCGTCCGGCATAACTAGCGGCAAGATTTTAGTAGTTGAAAAAATGCACATGCTCTCCCAGGCACTCAAAGAAGGCAGAGTGGATCTCTTTCATGACAGCGTGGTGCCGACGCTCGTGCTCTCGAAGCGCGCAGGATCTGTGCCCATTTTAAGGCAGTGGAAATATGGCGAGGCCGATTACAAGGGGCTCATCGTAGTCAAGAAAAACAGCGGGATTAATTCTCTCGGTGATTTGAAAGGTAAGGTGATTGCGTTCGAAGAACCCCATTCCACTTCCGCCACCGTGCTTCCTCGGATGCTTTTAGAGGAGAAAAAGTTTAAGTTAATACAAATCAAAAATCCGGACACCGTTAAACCGGACGCGATTGGATATGTCTACGGGAGTGATGGCAATTCCATAAATGTTCTGCTCACGGGACGTGCGGATGCGGCTACTACAATCCACAGAGAATTTGACCGGTTGAAGCCGGAAATTCGTGACTCCTTAAAAGTTCTCGACACTACCGTATCGGTGCCTAGGACTCTGGTGGCCGTGCGCAAGGATCTTGACCCTAAACTGCTTAAGGATTTAAAGGAGATCCTACTGAACATGGATAAGGATGCGGAGGGTCAAGGGGTCCTGAAGAAATCACAGAACACTACGAAATTTGACGAAATCCCGGCCGGTTCTCTGAACCAATTGAAAAGCATTGAAAAATACGTTTTTTCATCTTTGGGTAAAGAGGTGGATTCGTGGTAAGATCCGGCCATGATTCTGCCGGTTAAGCTGACCCTTAAATTAAAAATCTTCCTCTCCCTCGGCCTTTTTTATCTCGCCGCGGTCGGCACACTCACCTTCTTAACGATTCGCTCACAGAAAAACTTGCTCCTGGCTCAAATGGGTGAAAGGGCCAAGGTCGGTATCAGCCTTATGGAGCTCAGTGTGTCGGGTTCTCTTTACAAGCTCGATACCTATCGGCTTGAAACGATTGCCTCAGAAGCGAAGGCCCTGCCTAATGTCGAATATGCCTATATTTTCGACAGAGACGGCCGAATAGTCGGTGACTACCATCCTGACCAGCGCCAGCTTTTTTCGAACTTCACTGACGCGCTTGGCCAGAAAATCATAAAATCCACCGCGACCTTGGTGGACCTCGATTACAAAAAGCAGATCCTGGATATCTCGAAACCCGTCGAGCTCGGACACGAACGACTGGGCGGGATTCGTCTTGGCTTTGATCTGGGCCCGATCATTAAAGACATTCAAGAAGTCACCTTCAAAGCCGTAGGTATTTCGTCCGCCATTTTTTTGGTCGGATTGATGATTATTTTTATCATTACGTTCAGAATGACCAAACCATTGGAGAGACTCACTCTGGCCGCAAAGCGCATTGAAGAGGGCGATCTCAAATACCGCGTTTCCATCCATCGCGATGACGAGATTGGCAGCCTGGCTGCGGCTTTTGATCAAATGGCCGAGCGTTTGGCGCAGCGGGAAAAGGAGCTCAAGGACTCACAAGTCATCCTGCGCCGGGCGGACAGGCTTTCTTCGCTCGGGCTGCTGACCGCCGGGCTGGCCCACGAAATTCGTAACCCGCTTGTCGCGATCCGAACGTTCACCCAGCTCTTGCCCGAGCGCTACGAGGATGCCGAGTTCCGAGAGGGATTTCAGGGGCTCGCCTTGAAGGAAGTTGACCGTATTTGCGGGCTAATTAACGACCTTTTGAGTTTCGCTCGCCCATCGAAGCCGAATGTCGCGCCAGAAAACGTCAACGACGTCGTCGACAACATCGCGCGGATTCTCGAATCTCAGGCAAAAGAGAAAAACGTGGAAGTAATTCGCAGGTTCGGTAGCGAACTTCCCAAGGTGTGGATTGACAGAGAGCAGATGAAGCAGGTATTTATGAACCTGATTTTAAACGCCATTCAGGCCATGAAAGATGGCGGTTCGATTGTGATCGCGACGAGTCTTTCGGCAAAGAGCGACTCAGAACTGATTCGAGAGTATGTGCAGATTGAGATTCGTGACACCGGGATTGGTATTCCGCAGGAAAATTTGGAGCAGATTTTCGATCCGTTTTTTACGAGCAAGGATGAAGGCAGCGGCTTGGGTCTCGCGGTGTCCCATCAGATCGTACAAGAACACGGGGGTTTTGTTACGGTCGACAGTACGATTGGAAAGGGGACGTCATTCTTCGTCCATGTGCCCGTTGGCAAGCCGATTCGGCCGGCGACCAATGGTCACGCTCACGTGAATGAAGCGAATCTTAGTCATTGATGAATCGGAGGTCGTCCGAGAGACATTGGCTCTCATCCTGGGGAGCGAATTTGTCATTGTCAAGCGACCGCTCCAGGCTAACGAATTTCCCATCGCCGATGCGCGCGAAGTCGATCTCTTAATCCTCGGCGTCACGCCTCAGCTAGGTGCCGAAACCGCCAGACTCTTGCGTTTTGCCGCGCGATTGCCGTTTGCGGTCCTATTTCTAGTGGAAAGCAAATCAATCGCGAGAGCGATTGAAACCAAGGGCGAGATTCCTTGTCTAACCAAACCCTTCAACCCGTACGAGTTGCATCAGAAAGTCGGGCAGTTGTTGGCACGACGAGTGGATTTCCCGGGGTCCGGCGACTTAGAGCACGGCCAGGAGTCAGAAGATTATTTGCCGTATCTGGATTTTCCTTATCTCAGCCGGAGCGCGGCGAGCTTAGCGCGCCGATTTGGCGCCGCGCCATTGCCCCTTCTGATTGCCGGTGAAATGGGCTGTGGCCAGACTCGAGTCGCGGCCGGGATTTGCAATCTCGGTGGGATGTCGAAATTGCGTGTTTCAATGAATGCAGTCGAAATCAGCGAGGAGTACCTGGAGCAAAAAAATCTTGAGCTGTCGTTGCAATCGCACTTTTATGCTTCACCGACGACTCTGATCATCGAGAACCTGGAAAAATGTTCTTCCGCGGGCCAGTCGTTGCTCTTAAACTTTCTCCAAGAGGGGAATGATAGACGGACGGCGGTGCGCTATTTAACGACAGCCAATTTAGAATTGTTGGAGAAAGTCTATCGCGGCGAGTTTCTCGATTCGCTTTACTATCGGCTCGCGACGCTCACGCTCAAGTTGGCACCCCTGCGAGAACGGCGGGACGAGATCCCGATTCTTGCGGAATGGTTTGCGCGCGAGTTCGCGAAAAGATTGGGCTTGAGGGAACCGGAGTTGTCTGAAGACGCAAAACGCCGTCTGACGAATTACCTTTGGTTTGGCAACTTGCACGAGATGGAAACCGTGATTGCACGCACTCTTGCGTATCGTCGAAATTCACGGATCGACGGCACTGATCTCATTTTCGACTTTAGCGTTCCGCACCCGAGTGACGGGAGCGAATTTGCCGAATTCGCGCCCGTTGAAGCGCGTCCGAATCGAGAAGGCAGTGACTTCCAGTTTGAAGTTTACAGCCGCGGCCCGGCGCCGACTTCGTCCATTAACGGGCACGTAAAGATAGCGGATTTGACCGCGCTGATTCACGAGCTTGCTCATGAACTTAAGAATCCTATGGTGACGATCAAAACCTTCGCGCAGCTGCTCGGTGATCGCTATGAAGATGAAAACTTCCGAAGCCGCTTTCAAGAGGTTGTCGGAAGCGACATTGAGCGCATGGATGAGCTTTTGGAAGTCCTCATCGAATTCGCCGACTTCACGCGACCCCGCTTGAGCCAAGTGGCGCTGGGTGAAAAAATCCGGACTGTGCTGACCGGCATTCGGGTCGAGAGCGCCGAACGGCAGACACGGTTCACGTGGAAGGGAAACGGCGGCGCCGACATCATACAAATCGACGAGTCTCAACTGGAATACATACTGAAAAACATCTTGAGGGTGGCGCTGTCCGATGTCAGAATGGGGAGTGAGATCGAAATCGATCTTTCAACGGCGGGCACTGTGGGGATTACTTATCTGCGCGAAGGCGCACGGGTGGCCTCAATCTCCCATTACTTGGCAGAGCAGAATTTGCCTGAGAACGCAGGCATTCTTCCGTTGCGTGTTTTACTCGCAAAACAACTGCTGGAAAGCAACGGTGGACGTTTCATGATCCATTCCCCGGATGGCGAGAAAGAGACTTTGAAACTGGAGTTTCCGCTTGCCGAGCACCGAAATGAAAACTGACATGAGCCAGCCACTGTTATTGGTCGTTGACGATGAAGCAGGCGTAAGGCAGTCCCTGCAGATGGTATTTAACAAATCCTACAACGTGCTCGAAGCGCCTTCGGCGGAGGAAGCCGTCCAAAANGCATCCAATGAAAGGCCCGACGTTGTTTTANTGGACATTATGATGCCGGGGACGGACGGACTGGCCGTATTGAAACAAATCAAATCGGTACATCCCGATTGCCAAGTGATCATGCTGACAGGACTCAACACGGCGCGCACGGCGTTTGTCGCCAAGGGTACGGGCGCCTTCGACTACGTGACCAAGCCATTCGACGTCGAAGAGCTGCGCATGCGGGTGGAACATGCACTGGAGAAGGTTCAGCTTTCACGCGAGCTAGAGCGGTTGAAGGAAGAGGTCGGCCGGAAATATGGCGTCGAGCACGTCATCGGTAAATCGAAGCAGATCATCGATGTTTTCAAAGCCGTTAGTATGGTAGCCGCCAAGAAGAGCACTGTTTTGATCACCGGAGAAAGCGGTACCGGCAAGGAACTCATTGCTCGAGCGATTCACTATAATAGCGACCGGCGCGCCAAGCCCTTTGTGGTGGTGAACTGCGCCGCCTTGCCGGACACGTTGATCGAGAGCGAGTTGTTTGGATACGAGAGAGGCGCCTTCACCAACGCTTCGCAGAAAAAGATAGGGCGCTTCGAATTGGCGCACGGCGGAACACTGTTTTTGGATGAGATCGGCGAGCTCAATCTGAGCACACAGGCAAAGTTTCTGCGCGCCATCGAACAGGAAACCTTTACCCGACTGGGCGGCATCGAAGAGATCAAGGTGGATGTTCGGGTGGTTGCCGCGAGCAATCGAGATCTCGAGCATATGGCGAAAAACGCCGAGTTTCGCCCGGATTTATTCTATCGGCTGAACGTCGTGTCCCTCTTCCTTTCGCCTTTACGGGAGCGGCGCGATGATATTCCCTTGTTGCTCGACCATTTTCTGCGCCTGAAAGCGCAGGAGCATTCGATCGTTGCCAAGACGCTTTCTCCCGAAGTGGTGGACTTTTTCGTTTCCTACCCGTGGCCCGGCAATGTTCGCGAACTGGAAAATCTCATCGAACGTCTTACTATTCTCACGCCACACGAAACCGTAATGCTGCGCGACCTCCCGGTAGGCATGCGGTCGACGGATCAGACCGCAACACTCAAAGAAGATGTACTCAGTGGATCGCGACCGTTGAGCGATGCAGTGGACGAATTCGAGCGCGAACTTATCGTCAAGGCCTTACAACGCACCGGATTCAACCAGACCAAGGCCGCCTCTCTGCTAGGGACTAGCCGGCGGATACTCAAATATCGCATCGAGAAACTCAAAATAATCGACCCAAACGACTCGGATGAGGAATTGAAGCTTTCGACATAAACGGACAAATTTGTTCCGGAATTCTCTATTTAGTACCTCGCGGAAAATTTCCATTAACAGCATTTCCAGTTTTTCCTTTTAATAATTAGCGTCTTAGGGGTGGATTGAGCGTGGCATATTACTTGCTCAAATGCTCGCCTCATGGATGCTACCAAATCGCACATTTTGATCGTCGACGACGAAATGGGGCCAAGGGAATCGCTCAAGATGATTCTCAACCCTTACTATAACGTATACACGGCCGACCGCGGAACTCAGGCAGTCGAGATGCTGAAGCAGCACCCCATCGATCTGGTCACTTTAGACCTCAAGATGCCGGGCTTCAGCGGCATCCATGTTTTGGAAAAAGTAAAGCGCCACGACCCCGACATCGAAGCGATTATCATCACTGGCTATGGCTCCTTGGATACCGCCATCGAGGGACTTCGACTCGGCGCCTTTGACTACATCTCTAAACCGTTTGATGTCAATCACATACTCGCGTTGGTGCGCCGTGGGCTAGAAAGACGCAACGCCAAGTCGCAACTCAGGCAGGTCAAATCCGACTTTCTATCGAATATCTCGCACGAATTGAGGACTCCGCTCAGCGTCGTGGTCGGTTTCGTATATCTTCTACTGAACCAAGTCATCGGCAAGCTTACCGAAGAACAGCAGAAGGTGCTCGAGACCGTGTACCGGAATTCCGAAGAGTTGCTGGAACTGATCGACAACGTGCTCTGGATGACTTCACTCAACGCGGGAGACGCGAGTGCGACGCTGGAGCAATTCGATCTCCGCAATGTCGTAAACGAAACGACGAAACGTTACGAAAAAACGATCCGCGAAAAAGGCCTGCGCTTGGATGTCAGACTCGCCGACGGTGAGATTGCGATTGTCAGCGATCGCGCCAAGATTGAACGCGTGTTTCAAAATGTGTTCAACAACGCCGTGAAATTTACTTCCGAGGGTGAGATCGTTGTCAACGTGCAGCCTTCGGCACAGCGTAACAGCGTCGAGATCGAAATCACCGACACGGGCATCGGCATTGAGCAAGGAAAGATCGATTCCATCTTCGAGCCTTTTCATCAAGCTGACAATTCGATTCACCGGTCCTATTCGGGGCTTGGTATCGGCCTCACCGTTGCGCGCCGGATGGCAGAGCTGATCGGCGGGAAACTAACGGTAACCAGCAAGCCCGGTGCCGGGACGCGCGTGACGATGAGTTTCCCATCCCATGTAGTTGCCGGACATCAGTTGACCGACCCGGGTCGGTCGTTGTCTGTCGAGCCGCGGTACGGATGATTAGCCGTACCGGCACCCCTGCCAGTCTTAACTTCTAACGAAACACGACGAGGTCGTTCACCCACCGCCGTATCGGTCTCTATTCCTTAACGCTGCCGTCGCGCTTCGACGGCACCACGAGAATGTCCTCGGGAGCGAAAGTCAGAGCGACTTCGTCGCCGGCTTGAAACTGATGCTTGCCCTTCGGATTGATCACTCGCGCTTTGAGCGCCTTTCCGAGTGCGGCGATTTCGTATTCAACCAAAGCTCCTTGGTAGGCTGACGCGAGGATCCTGCCTTCGATTCCAGGGACGCCGTCGGGCAACGATTTTTTCTCCAAAAGTTCGAGGGATTCGGGCCGTAGGCTCAAAAACACAGCATCGCCGGCTCGCGGGCGATGGATCGACGCCGAAATCGAAAGATTTAGTGTGGGCCCGTTCACAAGCTCAACGGCGATCCGGTCGTCCGCAGCGTTTAGAATTGTTCCTGGAAGCAGATTTGTTTGACCGACAAAGCTTGCGATGAAATCGTTCTCAGGGTGCTCGTAAATGTCGCGAGGCGCGCCCTCTTGAACCACCTGGCCTTGATGGACGACAGCGATCCTATTCGACATCGCCAAGGCCTCTTCTTGGTCATGCGTTACGTAGATGGTCGTCAGCCCCAAGTCGCGCTGCAGCTTGAGGAGTTCCAGTCGCATGTCGATCCGAAGTTTCGCATCCAAATTGCTGAGCGGCTCATCCAGAAGCAAAACTCGCGGTTGAATGACCAGCGTGCGGGCGAGCGCCACGCGCTGTTGTTGTCCGCCTGAAAGCTGGGACGGGCGGCGCCCCTCGACGCCTTTGAGATCGACCTGCTCTAAGGCTTGAAAAACGCGGGACTTGACTTCGGAACGCGGCACCTTTCGTTCGCGCAGCCCGAAGGCGACATTTTCGAAAACGGTCATGTGCGGCCAGAGCGCGTAGTTTTGAAAGACCATGCCGACATCGCGCCGCCAAGGGGGCACCTCATTGACGCATTGGTCGTCGATGTGAACGCGACCTTCATCGGGCTCGACGAAGCCCGCGATCATGCGCAGCAAGGTCGTCTTACCGCAGCCGCTCGGGCCTAGAAACGTGAAAAATTCGCCGGCGTGAACGGTGAGGCTAACGCCCCGGACAACGCAGAGTTCGCCATAGCTTTTGCTCACTTGTTCCAGGCGGATCTCAGCGGGTTTCATGACTAGATCCTGAACGCGTTTCCGGATCGCCCGCCGAAGATTCGGTGTGTAAGGTAGGTGCCAAGCGAAACGAGCAAAATGGCGACGACCCCGAGGGCCGCCCCGGCGCCACGACCCAACGGGCTCTGCATGTAGAGATAAATGCCGTAGGCGATTGGTCCGAGCTCGATGCGCGGCACGAGGATGATCGTCGAGGATAGCTCGACGCACGAAGTGACAAAAGCAATGAGGCCGCCGGCGATCAAGCCGCCGGAAATCATGGGCAGCGTAATCCGCATGAAGGTTCGCCAGCGATTGGCGCCCAGGTTCTGCGCCGACTCTTCCAGTGTGATGTGCACTTGTTGGAGCGCCGCGTAGCAGGCGCGCACTGTGTAGGGGAGCCGCCGCATGGTATAGGCGATGACGAGAATGAACCATGACGAGGTCAACGGCCCATTCGCGCCAGGAAAATCCCAGCCGTGGAACACACGCAGGTAGCCGACGCCGAGAACGACGCCGGGAATCGCCAGCGGCAGCGTGGCGATGCCATCGAGCAGGTTCCTGCCTGGAACCCGGGTGCGCAGCAAGAGAAAAGCGATCATGGCCCCCAGGACGATATCGAAACCCGCCGCGAGCAACATGTAACGCAATGTATTCATGACAAAGTGGGGCGCTCGGAAAAGAATCTCGTTGTAGTTACCGAGCGTATACGCGCTCGGTAAAAGCGTAAAGCTCCAGATCTTGGTGAAAGACAAAAGCACGATGCCGATGTGCGGCAGAAGGCTGATGCCCAAGACCAACGCAACTCCCGACCAGACTAGGACCGATTTCCAACCGCCGAGTCGCCGGATAGCCGGAGCGGCGCGCTGCACCGTGGCGTACTCGGACAAGCTGAGGTACTTGCGCGCCAACAGCAGCGCTGCCAGCGACAGAATCACCAGCACAACGCAGACGACGTAGCCATCGACATCGTCCATGCCGATGGTGGTGATGCGCAAATAGGCTTGGGGCGCGAGTAGATTCTTATAATTTAGCATGAGCGGTGTGCCGAGATCGTCGATGGCGCGGATGAAGGTCAGCAACGACCCGGCAACGAAACCGGGCAAGATCAATGGCAAGGTGACGCGGCGAAACAAGCGAAAGCCGTGGCAGCCCAAGTTTTGCGCCATCTCTTCCAACGAAGAATCCACGTTGGAAAGCGAAACAACCGTGTTGAGCAGGATGAACGGAAAGAAATGCAAAGTCTGCACGAGAACGACGCCGCTCAGGCCTTCCATGAATGGCACGGCCACGTCAAACCAGTCCATCAGTAACAGATTGACCATGCCGCTACGTCCGAGGATGAGCTGCAGGGCCACCGCGCCGACAAAAGGCGGAATGACGAGCGGCAGCGTGGCTGCGGTCTGGAGCAGCACTTTGCCGCGAAAATCGTAGCGCGCCAGCAGGAAAGCAAGGGGCAGCGACAACGCGGCGCTAAATAGGACGACCAGGAAGCCGCTCCAGAGAGTATTCCAAAGGGCCTCGCGAAACAGCGGGCGGCGGAAGAAGTTGGCGAAATGAATGAGCGTGAAACTGCTCGAATCGTCGGAAAGCGAAATCGCTAGCACGCGCAGAACAGGGTAGACGATGAATGCGGTCAGTAGCGCAAGGACCATCGCCATGATCCCGCTTTGCCACCAGTCAATCCGCCTCCGGCCGATCAGCAGCGTCGCTGTGTTCACCGCCATCGTTTGCGAGCCGATATTGAAGCGTTTGCGATACTGATTCCAGATTGATTTTGCTGCCCGCGCTCAGCGGGCCATTCCCGCGGCCTTGTCCGCGAGTTCCTTGGCCTTGGCATAGTTGGCCCGGGCAAAATTCTCCCATTCGGTTTCGAGCTGAGCTTTGAGGCCGGACTTCGATTTAAACGCGCCGCCGACTTCCTTGTCGCTCGCGCGTTTGTCGTTGATCGGCGCTTGTGATGCTAACCGTCTTGCCTCGGCGACCATACTTTTTCCCTGTGCCGCGTTGGCGCTTTTGCTCTTCCCAAGCGCGTCCTCAGCCGCGTAGACACTTTTCCATGCATCGCGCAATTCTTTGTGGCGGAAGGTAATGATGTGATCGTAAAGCGAGTTGACGACGTCTCGGCG
>Ga0065707_10082698_pt1 | contig 12670 bp, 8 predicted proteins | sample SwiRhicommuniRL3_FD_59094 | JGI IMG/M metagenome (GOLD analysis project Ga0065707, IMG submission 59094) | Switchgrass rhizosphere bacterial communities from Rose Lake, Michigan, USA - RL3 v2 (version 2) | ecosystem: Host-associated > Plants > Roots > Rhizosphere > Soil | place: East Lansing, MI... | reverse complement strand
TGGGATCAAGCAGCCCAGCTGCGACAAGCTGCTTATCCACAGCCGCGAGGGCGGCGGTCGCAGCCTGTTCCGCCACGGCAGTCTGGAAAACCAGAGGAGACACGGCAAGGGCGTTCGCAAGATTCGCGCGAGATCCAGCAAAGGCTACTTCCTGTGCACCAGCGCTTGCGAGAACGCTGGCGCGGGCGCGACTTTCCACTTCTAGGCGATCTTTTGCGGAAGCCAGCACTCCGATGGGAGTGGCAGTCACACCACCCGTGGGCGCCGGAGGATTCATGTCAATACTTGTGGGAGCTGCCACATCGATCACATGACGTTCAATGCTTTCCAGGGTCCAGCGGATAGTCTGTGACTTGTTGATGCGGAAGAAGTAGAAGGTGAGAGCATGGCATTTGTTGGGGTTGGTGAAAATGCGGGAAGCGGATTCAAAATGATCCTGCGATTCCGACTCGGTATGGGTGCGGCTTTCCACCTCACCGATCGAAACGGAATTGGCTGCATGTGTACCGACCTCCACATGTCGGCTGGACGACTCGGCATGCTGGGACAAGGTGCGGGCGAACTGGCTAGTAGAACGAGAGTTGAAGGAACTACCCTGCACGGATCCGCCGAAGCTGATCAGCCCGAACAAGCTGAACCCGCCACCGGCTCCACCGCCGAATGAAGATTCACTGTAATCGTGGGAAGATGCGCTGCGATCCACAACGCTGAGATTACTCATCGCCTGTGCCATACCAGCCATGTAATAGGACTCTGTAGACATGGACTGGTTGCGATAGGCAACCTTACTTTCCGTATCCAGGGTGAAGCGACTGCGACGATCGCTGGTGAACAACCGCACCTGCTCACCGGGCAACAAGGTCGTGGTGTATGCGAGATCACCTTGAGTCAAAGGACCGGGACAACGCTCCAGTCGGAAGCGCATGACCACTTCCACCTGGACGGACTGGTTCGCCAAATTGCCCGTCAATCGTGGGCGGAACGGCAGGCGATAGCGGAAATCTACTACATCACAGTGCTGACCTTCCTCCAGCACCGGACAACAATCGTTTTGGACATCGTGATTTGCGGACATGGTTTCTCCTATTTGCTTTATTGTTAAATGTCCCGCATAACCGCATGCTGCGGACTACATGCCCCTGTCTCGTAGAGGTACGCTGCAGTAGAACATATGGATTCAGAGTGACCTACACCGATCGGCGGCCAGATTGCAATCAATAATGAATCCCGATAGCAAAGACGGATATCTCGGCTATTTGTTTATATAAACGACAGCTGACCAATTTTTCCGGCATCGGTTTGGACGATTTTTTCTTCCATGAAGTGAAGTTGCCACAAGGAAGAGGGAAATTAGTATTTGATTATACGAAAGAAATGCGGTGTAATTAATTACCAGAATTCATAATTTTGGTGAATCCCATGAAACAAAACAATCTAATAGCATCGTTTTTCAAACGGGTCGAGCAGGCCAGTAATAGCCTCGATCTCGATCTGATCGATTCACAATTTGCGGATCACTTCATCTTCTCCGACCCGAGCGGAACGCGCCTCGTGGAGAAACAAAAATTCCTTGCTGCTCTCCCCCGGCGGCAGGAATTCTTCAAATCACTGGGATATCAATCCACGAAAGTGTTCGCCCTCGACGAAACACCGTTAGACGATCAGTAGCGGGAACCTGTCAGGTCTTTTGCTTTACTTATATCTCGGGTACGATCCCAGCACTCGCAACATGAGCGCATATTCGCCCAAATGATCCAACGCTTTGCGGGCAGTCTCCTCGCCGGTTGCGCCGATGAAGTCAATATAGAAGAGATATTCCCACGGCTTGCCCTGCAATGGGCGCGATTCGATCTTGGTCAGGTCGATGTCACGCAAGGCAAAGACGCTCAGGGCTTTGAACAACGCTCCAGGCTGGTTTCTCAAAGTAAATACGATGGATGTTTTCGCCTCCCCTTCCGGCTCGCCCGCTTTTTTTGTGATGGCAAGGAAGCGGGTATAGTTCTCGGAGTTGTCTTCGATCCCCTCTTCGAGGATCTGCATGCCATAGATCTCGGCGGCGCGCCGGGAGGCGATCGCGGCTGTGTCCCGCGCCCCGCTCTCTTTCAACATCTTGACACTGCCGGCCGTGTCATAGACCGATTCTGCCTTGATGCCGAGTCCGCGCAGATAGGCAGCACACTGTCCCAACGCCTGCGGATGACTGATCGCTTTTTTGATATCTTCCTTTTTCACACCGGGCCAGGCGATCAAACAATGCTGCACCCGCAGCAGATGTTCGCCGACAATATGCAGGTCATGTCGCAGTAATAAGTCATAATTTTGGTGAATGCTGCCTGCCAGTGAATTTTCGATCGGGATCAATCCAAAATCGCACGCATCACCCACGACCGAATCAAAGACCGCATCGAATGACTCGCATGGCTTTGTGTCGACAGTTCCAAAATAATTGAATACTGCCTGTTCGCTATATGCGCCGGATTCACCTTGAAATGCGACTTTCATTATTCACCTCATAGCCATGAAATCTACCCCCACCAGAACGAAACTGCTATCATGATATAGAGTCCAATCAGAGCGACACCTTCCAGCCAGTTGGATTCACCATCGTAGACGATCAAAGCGCTCAGAATGGCAGCTAATGCCAAAGCAACCACCAACAGGGGCGGCAGGACGAGGGTCAACGCGACGGGAGCAAAAAAGTAGGAAAGCAGAATAAGGATCGGCGTAAGGGCGAGAGCGACCTGCAGCGAACTATTCAGGATCACGCTGATGGCGTAGTCCACCTTGTTCTTGATCGCCAAGCGGATGCCCACTACATTTTCCACGGCGTTCCCGGCGATTGCCACAATAACGAGGCCGGCGAACGCCTGCGATATTCCCCAGGACTCAATTGTCGGTTCCAGTGCCTGCACAAACCAGTCCGAGACAAAGGCAGTAACAATGCCTGCAATAACCAGGACGGTAATTGCGCGTCTCAACGACCAGGGTTTTTCCTCCAGTTCGGCGGCAGGGACTGTATCTCCGATCGGACCGCCCTTCCAGGAGAACGGAATACTGGCGGCAAAAACCATTAATAAAACAAAGGCACTGGCGATGCTTAATGTCTCTTCATGCGCTTCCGCAGGCGTATGGATGGCATCCGCCAGTGTGGGCACCACCATAGCTGAGACTGCCAGAACCATCAGGATCACAATTGCGCGTGGCTTCTCAGAGCCAAATCGCTGTGTACCATTTTTCAGCCCGCCAAATAGAAAAGCCAGGCCCATGATCAACAGGCTATTCGCAAGAATGGAGCCCACGATCGCCGATTGCACAACGGTCACAAGCCCGGCGCGCAAGGCAAAGAAGCTGACGAATAACTCCGGCATGCTTGCGACGCTGGCTTGTACGATGCCGGTGGCGCCAGGTCCCATGTAATTTCCAAGCTGTTCTGTTGACTGACCCACCACGGAGGCAATAGTTGCCAGCGCGACGGCACTGACCAGAAACACGAGCACTGCATTTGCAGCGGTAAATGTAAGTATCGCGGTAAGAAGACTGGCAGTGAGCGCAGCAACAAAGATGGTCCATTCATTTTTGAGCAAACCACTCATCAGGAACCTCTTTTATAGATACAGGATTCGCAAAATTATACTGTAGCCACTGCCTACTGTCCTTCAGCCCACTCCACGATTTTTCGGAATCCCGCTTCCACGTCTGTATCTGAGGCGGCAATGGTCATGCGCACAAAGCCCTCCCCTTGTTCGCCAAACGCTGAGCCCGGGACGAGTCCCACGCCCACTTCATTGAGAATCCGCTCACAGATCTCGAGCGACGACATTTTCAACGGGCGAAAATCAAGGAAGAAATAGAACGCACCCTGCGGCGGCGTGACAAGCACTTTTTCACTTTCCAACTCATGAGAAATGCGCAAAACCAGTTCACGCCGGTAAGCATACGCGAGGCGCATATTCTCAGTGGCTTTTTGGTTTTCGGGATCGGTCAACGCGAATGCCGCGGCTTTTTGGATGAACGGCGCTACACAGGTAATGGAATTTTGCCCGGCTTTCAATGCATTATCGATGACCGTTTTGGGCGCGGCAAGGTAGCCGACCCGCCAGCCTGTCATGGCATAGGATTTCGAGAGGCTATTGACCAGCAATGTCCGTTCCTTCGCATCTTCAAAAGCTGCTGCACTGGTTGGTCTTTCATCGTAAAACAGACTTCCATAGACCTCATCGCTGACGATCCAAAGATCATGTGCCTTTGCAAAATCCTGCAGTTGCCGTAAATAGTCACGGGTAGGATATGCGCCGGTGGGGTTCGACGGATAATTGAGCACGATGGCACGCGTCCTGGAGGTCAATGCCTTTTCCCACGATTCGAACACCGGAATGAATCCATTCTCGGCGGGCGCAGGAACGCGAATTACGTTTCCACGCAGCATGATCGCCATATTCGAATGTGTCGCCCAGGAAGGGTCAGGGACCAGGACATCATCACCAGGATTCAATACGGATTGCATCGCGGTGTAATACGCGTGAATCCCGCCATGTGTGACCAGGATCTCGGAAGCCGGATCGTAGGAAACGCCTTCATCGCGTTGTAGCTTTTTTGCAATCGCAGCTAACAGGTCCGGGGTGCCGCGCGAGGAGGTGTAATGCGTCAGTCCATCGCTCATCGCTTTCATTGCCACATCCATTACCGCCGGCGGAGTTGCAAAATCAGGGTCACCCACCTGCAAGCCGATGATCTTCTGTCCACTCGCTTTGAGGGCGAGAATCCGATCTGCCATTGCCACGGTTGCAGATTGTCGAATCGAGTCAAACTGAACATTAAGATTTTTCATAGTGCTCCTCTAATGAAGAGGGCAGTGTATCAGGATGAGATAAATATCGTCAACCTGCACATCTCTTGTTACAATCGACACATGCAAATCATAGACCACATCACCGCAACATTTCAAGAGACATTCGGGAGTGCACCCGAACACATCGTCCGTGCGCCGGGCCGGGTGAACCTGCTGGGTGAACACGTGGACTACAACGACGGATTCGTCCTACCTGCCGCAATCGATCGTGCCACGTATATTGCTTTCTCGCCGAGAAATACGGCGCATTCCACGCTCGTAGCTGTGGACATGAACCAACAGGCCTCCTTCACATCTCAAACGATCCCGTCAAAAACCCAGGCAGACGGTTCTACCCTCGCGGAATGGGCACTTTATCCCGCAGGGGTCATGTGGTCGTTGAATGGAGAGGGACTTTCAACACCTGCGCTGAATGCTGTGTTTGCGTCCGATGTGCCGCGCGGCTCCGGATTGAGCTCATCTGCTTCAGTGGAGATGGCATTTGCCGTTGCCTGGCAAACTCTCGGCGGTTGGACACTGCCGCCGATGAAACGCGCATTGCTCGGTCAAAAGGCGGAGAATCAATATGTTGGAGTCAACTGTGGAATCATGGATCAATTCGCATCCGCATGCGGCGTGGACAACAAGTTACTTCTATTAGATTGCCGCTCTCTGGAATGGAAAACGATTCCCCTTCCCGAAGATGTATCCATCGTGATCGCCGATACGACCGTCCGAAGAAAACTAACCACCGGGGAATACAACAAACGACGCTTCGCCTGCGAAGAAGCCGTGCGGCTGCTGAAACAGGATTTGCCAGCTATTAAGTCACTGCGCGATGTTAGCGTGGACGAATTCAATCGTCTCGCGGGCGAACTTCCCGATGAGGTTTCGAAACGGGCGCGTCACGTGGTCGAGGAGATCGAGAGGTCGAACCAGGCTGAGGCTTTGCTGGAGGCGGGGAATGTAGTCCACTTTGGTGAGTTGATGAATCAGTGTCACGTCAGCTTGCGCGATCTCTATGAAGTCTCCTGCTTTGAGTTGGATGTTATGGTGCGCGTCGCCCAGTCACTGAAGGGGTGTTATGGAGCACGGCTTACAGGCGCGGGTTTCGGCGGCTGCACAGTGAATCTAGTTGTCCGCAAAGAAGCAACGACTTTTGCGCAGACTCTCGCCGAAGGATATGAATCCGAAACAGGATTGAAACCTGAAATCTATATTACGCGTGCTTCCAATGGTGCAGAGTTGCTGCGATAAACGAACGTCCCGAAGATTTAGATCCTTCGAGACATTTTTGTGGAGCGGATGTCATCGCGCATATCTTAACTGCGGCGGGATACCATCCCGCTCCACGATCTATAATGCTGCTTTTGCGGCGGCGATCACTTCATCGTAATCGGGTTGCTGACCGAGCACAGGCAAATAATTAACGTAGGTCAATGTGCCATTGCGATCGACAATAAAGACCGCGCGCCGGAAAAAACGACGTTCCTTGATGAGCAACCCATACTTCTCGCCAAATTCGGCGTCGAGCACGTCTGACACCAGTTTCACGCTATCCACGCCGCTCGCGCCGCACCAGCGTTTTTGCGCAAAAGGGAAGTCCGTGCTGACGGTATAGATGACAATATCGTCGCTGAGATTGGCAGCTTCCTGATTAAAGCGCCGGGTTTCGATATCACAGGTTTCTGTATCAATGGAAGGGACGGCGCACAAAATGATGACCTTGCCTTTGGACTCTTGAAGCGGATTCACTTTCCCCCAGCCTGGAACAGCGGATGTAAATTCAGGAGCCTTTTCCCCGACCTTGACGTCGTCGCCGATAATTGTGGCGAAATTATCGCCCAGTTTAAAAAAGTCCTTCCGAATCGTTGACATTGCTATTCTCTCCTTTGGTTGATATACCTATTTAACCATGGGATTGTTAACTTTGGAAAAGAGAAGGAGGAGCGGGGAAATCCAGTGAAAGGTCTGCTCTGACTCAACCTACTCAGGTTCCGGGATTCTCTTCATCGGAAAGCGGAGTGAACCCTCTCCCAAGCACCTCATATGCACTGGAGGTCGCCACGAATGCCGTCGGGTCGATCTTTGCGATGATGGCCTTTAGGTTGTGGATCTCCGTCACGGTCAGCGCACACATGAGGATGGCGCGGTCCTCGCCTGTATACATGCCCTTTCCGTTCAACGCCGTAACGCCGCGTTTCAGCCCTTCGATAATGCCGCGTGAGATTTCCGCCGATTTCTCCTTTTTCGTAATAATGAATGCCAGCAATTGACTGCGATGATGCTTTGGATACAACCAGGCGCGAATTCCCTTTCCACCCGACCGGGCAATCTCGCGGCGTACATCGCCTTCGACATCTTCGCCGAAGCGGGGCAGTACCTCGCCTGTGGCACGCGTCATTTGAATCGTGAACACCGCCAGGAGAAAAAGTGTTCCGTAGAATACGAAACCAAGCACTAACATGACGTAGCCTGAAAGTGGACCTACTGCTGCCCGGGAAATGAATTCATCCACGCTAACCGGTGGTTGCGGGAACAACCAGATCTTCGCAATCCAGGACGCGTACAGAATCAACATGATCCACAAATAGTTGCGCCGTAATCTTCGACCGAATGCTTCCAACATCGAAATGGGAAAACGCGGCGATAGCAGGTTCTCTGCCAGGCTTTCCGCCCATTCCGGCGAAGGATGGAAGGGAGGCACAAGCATCGCGGCATAAAAATCCGTTTCCATCAACCGGACGCGGTAACTCCATAACTCATAATAACGATAACGCCGCGCTTCAATAAAGAGGAATCCGGTCACCAGCAGGGTATTCAGGATAATGATCGCATGGTGGACTTCGGATTGACTGAAGGCAATCGACAGGGTTGCCCCGGTTGCAACCACTGCCCAATTTGTTGTCGTATCCAATCTTTGCCGCCAGACGTTTGCCCGCTGTACTTCGGCGCGAAAGAGATGAACCATCGCCGTGACAAACTCGCTCGCCCGAATGCTGTATCCGCGGTACGTCCAGACCGGCTCTTCAATCGGGATTTCCTTTTTTGTTTGCCTTCTCTTGGAAGAGGCAGATTTCTTATCCATATTCGATCTCCAGGTTAATTGATTATACGCTGGATGAAGCGCGGTGCATTGTTTCCACGATGCGATGAGGTGTGATCCCGAAACTCACAGACTGGCGTTTTCGCTGCCTGATTCGGTATTTCTTTCTAAAACCCATAGTTGTTTTCTATAGATTTATCCGGTTACATCCATCCCCAAAATTAAGAAACTTGTTAGTAGCATCTATGTTGACCCAAATGCTAAAATATTTTGATTAAGGTCCGTCTGGCATATGGATACGAAACGCATTATTCCAATAATTTTCATCACACTCCTGTCAGTGCTGGTCCTGCCGTTTTCCCAGGGCCTTGCAGCACCAGATGAGAATCCATCCGCAGAGACAGAGTTCAATTTTGCACCCGGCAGTATTGTCCGCTTTGAGCATCTCACCAGCGAGGATGGGCTCTCCCAGAACGCCGGTCGTGGCATCTTTCAGGACAGCCGTGGCTATCTGTGGATAGGCTCACAGGACGGTCTCAACCGTTACGATGGATATTCTTTCAAGATATTCAAGCACGATCCCGACGATGATCATTCGATCAGTCACAACAGTATCCTCGACATCGCGGAAGACCAGGATGGGGGGTTGTGGATTGGCACCTGGGGTGGCGGGCTAAATCGCTATGACCCGCTCACCGGGCAATTTACAAGCTTCCAACACGACCCGAACGATCTCGACAGCATCAGCGATAACAACGTTAATTCCATTAAGAAGGACTCTAATGGAATTTTGTGGATCGGCACATCGGCCGGACTGGACCGATTTGACAGAGAAACATCCACGTTCAAACACTTTGCACACGATCCAGACGACCTGGAAAGTCTGAGCAGCGACAGCATCTCTGTAATCTTCGAAGACTCAAAGGGACAGCTGTGGATCGGCACCGGAGCGACGAGTGTTGAAGGGTCCGGACTGAACCGCTTCGACCCATCCACCGGAAAGGTTGTTCGCTATCAGCACGATGAGTCCGATCCCGAAAGCCTGTCCAGCAATAACATCGCGGCGATCTACGAGGCACCGGATGGTACATTCTGGATCGCCACTGGCGGATTCAGCCTGCGCGGCGCAGGGCTCGACCAATTCAACCCGCATACGGGCACGGCAAAACATTTCCAGTTCGATGCGAACGATCCGCATAGCATCGCTGGGAATGACCTGATGGCGCTGTGGGGAGATTCATCGGGCATGCTGTGGATTGGCACGTGGGCAAACGGTCTCAGCCGGATGAACCTTTCAGAGCCGGGTATTTTTACGAATTATCAGAACGATCCCTTCTTCGCAGACAGCCTGAGCGGAAACGAAGTCTGGTCATTGTTCAAAGATCGTTCAGGGATTCTTTGGATCGGAACCTCGCACAGCGGGATCAACAAACTTGCTTCCAACAGCGGGCAATTCAGCCTGTACCGCAATAATCCCAGCGATGTCTTTAGTCTGGGAATCAACGCCACGGGCGCGTTTGCCGAAGACAAAAAAGGAAATATCTGGATCGCAACCTGGGGCGCCGGTCTGGACCGCTTCAACCCCAGCACGGGACAATTCGCACACTATCGTCACGATCCTGAAAACCCAAACAGCCTCTCGGACGATCTATTCATGGATGTCTATGCCGACGACTATGGGGCTATTTGGGCGGGAACCCTCGGCAAGGGTTTGAACCGCCTGGAGCCTTCCACCAACCGGGTCACACATTTTTTTCATGATGCTGAAAATGCATTCAGCCTGGCGGACGACAATATCGCCGCATTCATTTCCGATAAACATGGCGGCTTATGGATTGGAACGTTTGGCGGTCTGTCGCATTACGACCCGAACACGCATCAATTCTCGAATTACCGCAACGATCCAAACGATCCAAAGACGATCAATCATAACATGGTGGTGAGTCTGGCGATTGATTCCGAAAACAATCTATGGGCTGGAACATGGGGCGGCGGCTTGAATCAACTCGACTTGAGCGACCTGAATTATTCGGATCCGAAGCTCGCCGCCTTTACCCATTACCACAACATCAGCGGTGACGCTTCCAGTCTCAGCGAAGACTCAGTCTGGGCAATCCACGAATCAGCGGATGGAAGTCTCTGGCTCGGCACACAACAGGGATTGAACCGATTCGATCCGCTCACGAAAACCTTCAAACACTATACCGAAAAGCAGGGATTGCCGAACAATGTCGTTCTCGGGATTCTTGAAGACGACGATGGGGACCTGTGGATCACCACGAACAATGGACTCGCCCAATTCGATCCACAGACAGGCAAGTTCACCGTTTACGATTCCTCCGATGGATTGCAGGGCGACGAATTCAACTCGAATGCTTACTTCCGCGCCAGCAACGGAACAATGTACATTGGCGGTATCAATGGTTTCAACCTGTTCAAGCCTGAGGAAATCAAACCGAATCCCGTCGCGCCGCCAGTCGTGGTCACAGGATTCGAGGTATTCAATGAACCCTTACCCGTGGATCTCTCGGGTGGTGTACCCATTTGCCTCACGTACAAACAAAACTTCATCTCGTTCGAGTTTGCTGCGTTTGACTTCCAGGCTCCGCAAAAAAATCAGTATGCCTACATGCTTGAAGGCTTCAATAAGGAGTGGGTCCATGCCGGCAACCGCCGGTTCGCCACCTATACAAACCTGCCCGGTGGCGAATACATCTTCCGGGTGAAGGCATCCAATAGCGATGGGATATGGAACGACACAGGCGTTGCGATCCCTGTCAGCATCACTCCACCAGTATGGCAAACATGGTGGTTCAACGGGGCGTTGATCGTCGTATTCGGTGCAGTCGTGGCAGGAGCATTCCGCCTCAGACTGAATACGATCCGTGGACAGAATGTTCACCTCGAAATGCAGGTCTCCGAGCGAACATCCGAACTGCGCCATACGAACCAACTTCTGGAAAAGGAAGTGCAGCAGCGCAAACGTGCCGAAGCAGAGCTCGAAAAACGCGCCGCAGACGAACTGAAGCAATCGGAGGCGCGCTTCCAGGTACTCTTCGACAATGTCGCGGTCGGAGTCGCCGTGCTGACGCTTGGTCGGCGTCCCATCGCATTCAATGCCGCGACGGAGCGGATCATCGGCTATAACGCCGAGGAAATGCGGGATATCGACCCACGCTCGCTGGTTGTACCTGAAGATCGCGCCATGGATACTGAATTGTTCCAGGAACTCATTGAAGGTAAACGCGATTCCTACGTCATGGAACGACGGTACCGTCACAAGAGCGGACGGACCTTCTGGGCTCGTATCAATTATTCGCTGGTGCGCGATCTTGATAACAGACCGGATTACTTGATTGGAATCATCGAGGACATCGATGAGCAGAGGCGCGCGGCTGAACGCCTCGCCGTGCAGGAAGCAGATTCCCTCCTGATGCTGCAGCACCGCGTTAATGAACGTACGCATGAATTGGAGGAAGCCAACCAGCTTCTCCAGAAGGAGATCCTACAGCGCACAAAGATCGAAAAGGAACTGGCAGAAAAGGCTGCTGTAGAAGCAGTTACCGCTGACCGTACCCGACTCGCTCGTGACCTGCATGATGCGGTTACGCAAACCTTGTTCTCTGCGAGTCTGACGGCCGAAGTCCTGCCAGACCTGTGGGACATGGATGTGGACGAAGCAAAAAGATCCACGGAGGAATTACGGCAATTGACGCGCGGCGCCCTGGCTGAAATGCGGACCCTGCTGCTCGAGCTTCGTCCCGCCACTTTGACCCAGACCCGCCTGGGTGACCTCATCAAACAGTTGTGTGAGGCATTCATCGGGCGTTCAAGGCTGCCGATCAAGTTAAACATCGAAGGCGATTGCCAGCTGCCACCCGAGGTGCAGGTAGCAGTCTATCGGATTGCGCAGGAAAGCTTAAACAACGTTTTCAAATACGCCCGTGCCACCCTGGTCAACGTCAATCTATTCATCTCGCAGGACACCGTCCATTATGAAACCTGTGACAATGGCATTGGCTTTGATATGTCCACAATCAAACCGACCAGCCTCGGCATGCGCATTATGCGCGAGCGTGCCGAAGCTATCGAAGCAGATTTCCAGATCACAAGTATGCCGGGCTCAGGAACCTGTATTGCCTTAACTTGGAATCGTAACCCGAATATCAAGCTGAAAGTTCTTTAATCTGTGAATTCCTTCATTTGCGAATGGAAAACAAGGAGCCAACATGACAATCAAAATCCTTCTCGTCGACGACCATGCGGTTGTACGCAGCGGCTTGTCCAAATTTCTCATGGTAACAAAGGACCTCAAACTGGTCGGCGAAGCGTCCGATGGGGCGGAGGCAGTGCAGATGGTTTCGCTCCACAGACCGGATATCGTCCTGATGGATCTGATGATGCCCGGAACGGATGGGATCACAGCCACGCGCGAGATCCATCAAAAATATCCGAGCGTGAAGGTCATCGCCCTGACAAGCTTTGCAGAACAGAACATGATCCAGGGCGCGCTGCAGGCTGGCGCGGTCGGTTATCTGCAGAAGAACGTCACAGCTGCAGAATTGGGCAATGCCATCCGTTCAGCGTGCGCAGGAAATATGATCCTTTCTCCTGAAGCCACACAGGTCCTGGCACAGTCCATAGCGCAGCCGCAGATTCCGGGCGAGCAGTTGACGGAGCGTGAGTGCGAAGTGCTCAAATGCATGGTGGATGGGCTCAACAACAACGCCATCGCCGAAACACTTGTAGTCAGCCTGGGAACGGTCAAATTCCACATCTCGAACATTTTCCATAAA
>Ga0065707_10082696_pt1 | contig 12677 bp, 7 predicted proteins | sample SwiRhicommuniRL3_FD_59094 | JGI IMG/M metagenome (GOLD analysis project Ga0065707, IMG submission 59094) | Switchgrass rhizosphere bacterial communities from Rose Lake, Michigan, USA - RL3 v2 (version 2) | ecosystem: Host-associated > Plants > Roots > Rhizosphere > Soil | place: East Lansing, MI... | reverse complement strand
CCAAGGCCAGTGCCGCTTGGTACAGCCTGGTTGAAACGGCAAAGGCGAATGGACTCGAACCCTATGCTTATCTGTGTCAACTCTTCCAGCGACTTCCGCATGCGAAGACGGTGGAAGATTTCGAGGCGCTGCTGCCCTTCAGCACAATCGATCTCTCGCAGCCATAACGGGGAAGAATTCGCGCTTACGCTCGACCCGCGAACGGGAAAAAGGACTAAATCCAACAATCCCCGTCTGTGACGCAGTAGATCGAAGGCGCGTCCTGTGTGCGCCACACCGGTGCCTGAGCGTCGTAGCGAGTGCCTTCAATCTTGGGAAAAAATTGAGATCTCTCAGGTGACTCAATGAGGCGGACCACGATTTAGTGCCGTCAGTCAATATCCCGCATAGTGATTAGTCTTGGGCCTTCGATCAAAGGGAGTTCGACCGCGCCGCACTAAGCGATTGACGAAGCTTCGATCTTCTCGATACTCGGGATCATCGTTTCGTTCCTTCCTCTGCCGCGGACTGCGATCGGCCTGCACCACAGGGCAGTACGATCTAGGTTCTGAGGAAGGCGCACTGCTCACAACATGTTAGATCGACCCAAGGATTATTCGATGCATGACGAATTTGTCGAAGAAGCGGACTTAACCGGTCGCTATCTACAACCCAGAGATATTAATCCGGAGCCGGATAGTGGAGCTTGCCTTAGATCGGACTGCATGGCCGTCCGACCAGAGATGCTATCTCTATTGGACTTCGGACAGGAGCACATCGACGGCATTACAAAGGCAGTTCCTGGAGGGGCCATGAATCTCCAGGATATTCATCCACTATCTGTATTGCAGGAGGGCATTCTCTTTCACAATTTACTGGGAGAGCACAGTGACAGATATATTCTATCCAGCCTACTTGAGTTGCAATATAGAACTCAAGTAGACGCGCTGGTCGTATCAGTACAGAAGGTGATCGATCGCCACGATAGTCTGCGTAGTGCCATCTTATGGGAGAACCTGCCAAGACCGGTGCAAGTGGTACAACGGCGTGTTCCGTTGCCAGTTCAGGAGTTGGTGTTGGAGTCTGATGTGGATCCGAAAGTAGAACTAATGCAAAGGGTTCGGGAGAGACGACACGAGGTGACCCTATCTGAGGCACCTCTAGTAAGGCTATTGATTGCGACCGATGCTGAGCGATCGCGTTGGTTCGCGTTGCTACAAATACACCACATCGTATGCGATTTCCAATCTTGGAACATCGTGATAGAGGAGGTAATGGCGATTGTTCAGGGTTATGATCGACTTCTACCAACGCCCGCGTCCTATAGAGACTATGTGCGAGAGAGCCTATCGAGCGGGCAAACGAGGAGATCGGAAGTATATTTCCGCAGCCGTTTTGGAGACATCGCGGGACCGAGCGTCCCCTTCGGCGTGCTTGACCTTCGTGGCGACGGCGATGAGATTGCAGAAGCGCAGCGAGTATTGGAGCCATCGACGGTGGCAGATATCCGTACTGCGGTGAACCGCGAGGGATGGAGTGCAGCGAGATTGTTCCACGCGGCATGGGGTCTTGTGGTGGCACGGACAAGCGGGTCCGATGAGGTGGTCTACGGAACGATGATGTTAGCCGAGCAGCGGCGGCGTACTAGTGCGCCTCGGATGGTAGGACTATTTGTAAACACTCTTCCGTTGCGGCTGAGACTCCAGGGTGTGACCGCCCTTGAATTGGTGCGGCAGACGCATGAAGAGCTTGGTGAACTGCAATGTCACCACAATGCGTCGCTGACTCTCGCACAGAGCTGCAGCGCTACTCAAGGTACGACGCCGCTATTCACCTCGCTTTTGAACTACCGCAGAACTGTAGCGGCACCTTACCAAGAAAAGTCGGCCGCTTCCGGGGTTAGAATTGTAGCCCGCAGTGGAGTACGAACGGACTACCCGATCGCGATCTCAATCGACGACTCACGTGAAGCACTTTCGCTGACCGCGCAGACCAGCCCGCGGATCAGCGCGGAAAGAGTGCTTGACTATTTGCAGACGGCAGTGCGATCCCTGGTGACAGCGCTAAGAGAAGCGCCTCACACGCCGTCACTCGCCCTGACGGTCCTTCCCAAAAGTGAGAGGGTTCGAGTCATCGAACACTTCAACAGCACTTCCCAGACGGTTGGTCCGGGAGGGATCGTGCATGAGCTGATCGAAACTCAGGCGGAGCGCACCCGTGATGCGGTAGCGGTGGTCTGTGCCGATCAACATCTAACGTATGATCAACTGAATCGACGGGCAAATCAGTTGGCACGCTTGTTGTTGTCCCGCGGCGTTCGGCCAGATGATCGTGTTGCCGTATTCGCCGAACGTAGCCCGGAACTGGTTGTTGGACTGCTGGGAATACTGAAGGCAGGCGCTGCCTACGTACCACTGGATGTCAATTATCCTTCAGACCGGCTTCGCTACATGCTTAAGGATTGCGCGCCAGTGGTACTGCTGACATCCGAGCGACTAAAGAAGTCTTTGGTAAACGATAACGTATCATTGCTGGTCATTGACGCGACCGGCGGTGAACTCAGTTGTCAGTCGGATCAGAATGTCGATCTGGTGCAACTCGGAATCGCGCCACAACACTTGGCATATGTGATCTACACCTCCGGCTCTACCGGCGCACCTAAGGGCGTGATGGTCGAGCACGGTAACCTTGTGAACCTGATCAAGTGGCACTGCGCGTCGTTCGATATAGGCGGAGGACACCGTTGTTCAAGCGTTGCAGTGCTGGGATTCGACGCCGCAACTTGGGAGATCTGGCCGTCGCTCTACGCCGGTGCCACGCTGGTGCTGGCCCCGGCAAACGTATCCAGTGATCCGGAGACTCTGGTCAACTGGTGGTCTGGGCAATCGCTGGACGTCAGCTTCCTTCCCACGCCTCTAGCGGAATATGTGTTCAATGAAAATGTCGACAGCCCCCAGCTGCGTGCGCTGCTTGTGGGGGGAGACCGCTTGCGATGCCGGCCAAAGTCGGAGTCGTTTGCGTTGGTTAACAACTACGGTCCGACCGAGGCGACGGTGGTAGCAACTTCAGGGGTGGTTCACAGTGAAGATGCCGTGGCGCATATCGGTAGGCCGATCACGAATACACAGGTCTATATTGTAGATGCGCGGGAGGATGTTGTTCCGATCGGTGTCGGGGGAGAGATCTACATCGGAGGGGCAGGTATCGCCCGGGGTTACATCAATAGGGCAGATCTGACGGCGGAACGGTTTGTTTCCGATCCCTTCAGTCGTGATCGATACGCTCGCCTATACAGGACGGGGGACTTGGGGCGTTGGCGAGAGGATGGAACGATTGAGTATCTTGGCCGCAACGATCATCAGGTAAAGAACCTCGGTTATCGGATAGAGCTAGGAGAGATTGAGTCACAGCTGATGAGCGACAGGCACGTAAGCGATGTAGTGGTGACAGCACAGGAGGATCGATCAGGAGAGAAACGGATTGTCGCCTATTGCACCAAGACGGATATCGGACATTTCGACGCCGAGGAGATAAGAGCGCGTCTCAGGGAGGTGCTGCCGGAATACATGATGCCGAGTGCCATCGTTTTGCTTGACCGATTGCCTCTGACGGCAAACGGAAAGATTGATCGCCGCGCGTTGCCTAAGATCGAATTGTCAGTCTACCTGAGCGGGAAGTACGAACCACCGCGAGGAGAACTAGAAGAGCGGCTCGCTGAGATATGGAAAAATACGCTACAAGTAGCGCGCGTGGGGAGGAACGATGACTTCTTTGATCTTGGTGGACACTCGTTGCTAGCGATCAAGTCTCTCGTCGAAGTTAAACGATCTTTGGGCGCGACCCTGCGAGTCACAGATATTTACAAGAACCCAAAATTGTGGGAGCTAGCTGCCTACATTACCGGAAGTGCGAACGAAGATTCGCCTGTGGATCTGTTGCGAGAAGCATCGCTTGACGTGGGGATTGTCCGGAGACCGGAATTGCCGCGTACTCCAGCGGATGGGGTAATGCTCACCGGGGCGACGGGCTTCGTTGGCAGGTTCTTACTAACGCAATTGCTTCAGGATACGGATGCTACCATCTATTGCTTCTTGCGTGCGTCTTCTGAACGTGAAGGCGTCGCCAGGATTCGAGCGACTCTGACGAAATGGGATCTCTGGCGCGAAGAGTTTGAGACCAGGATTGTGGCGGTCACTGGCGATTTGCGTCTTCCCCGCCTCGGTATTGATGACCGCAGTTATCAGAGTTTAGCACAGAACGTGGATCACATCTTTCACTGCGCCACAAGCATGAATCACCTCGAGACCTACGCGATGGCGAAGTCGTCCAACGTCTATGCTGCCCGGGAGATCCTGAAACTCGCCACGCATGAGAGGGCCAAAGTGATCAACTACATCTCGACTCTAGGGGTGTTCGGGGCAGAGATCAGCGGTGCGACGCGTGTCGTAAACGAGGAAAGTTCCATCGATGATGAGCGGCATTTGGCGTCTAAAGGATATGTCGCTAGCAAGTGGGTCAGCGAGAAGATCTTCATGACGGCAGCAGCACGGGGAATACCGTGCAATATCTTTCGGGTAGGACTGGTGTGGGCTGACTCTGAGCAGGGTCGATATGACCAATTTCAGAATGTCTACAGAATATTCAAGAGCTGTTTTCTTACAGGTATCGGCATTGCAGGCTATCAGTATCCAATGCCTCCCACGCCCGTTGACTATGTGGCACGCGCTATAGTGAATCTGGCCAACCGGCGCTCGGTCGGCGGCGGGGTGTACCATATCACTTCCCGCGAAGATACATGTGGTGGGGTATTTGAGCGCTGCAATGAGATTGCTGGCACATCGCTCCAACTCAGATCTTTCTACGACTGGATATGCGAAATTAAGAGGCTCCATCAAGAAGGCAGGGTGTTGCCTGCGGTGCCTCTCCTTGAGTATGCCTTCTCGCTAGACGAACAGTCGTTCTATAAAAAGTATCGTAGTAGCCAATCGACGCGCGTACGCGTCGATTGCAGTAAAACCCATCGAGAGCTTGAACGCGCAGGCATCGTTGCACATCCTGTAAACGATGATCTTCTTAGACAGTTTGTCAAGAGTATGTTCTCAAGAGACGAAGAACTGCGCCAGTTAGTGCAATGACTATGATCAAGCGCGGCGTCACCGGAACGATGCGCTTGCGAACTTCGAAAGCTTGGCGGAGGTCGGCCATGTGTTCATATGCGTCGTATTGGTCATTGATCCGAGATGGAGTTTCCGTGCGCAGAAATTTCTCTGTAGATAAAAACGCTTGAGGACATCGGTTGCTGCTGAGGAAAGTCGATTCCTTCTGCCATTGCTGTAGAGCCAGTGACCTCAAAGGCGTACGTGCCATACGCGTCGCTAAAGCGATACCGGGCGCCGGTATCAAGCTTGTGAAGTTTGAAGCGGTGTGATGGATTCGTAGTCTTAGTGCGAAATGTCTGGACAAAGCCTGAGTGGTCAGCGGGATCCTGAAATTGCCAGCCGCTCCATGATTCAAGATCGCTTGGTTGAGCACTAAGCGCATAGTAGTCCTCGACCAAGTAGCGCCGGATCTTTTTCCAGATTTCCACATGACGTTTCGCCTTGTCCTTCATTCCTTCGGGCCATAGATCGATTCGGCCACCAATACCAAATGCACCTCCAAACAGGCTCTGAAAACCAAGATCGTCGGCGTGAAAGTTCTTTTGTTTGGCGTAGGGTAGGACGTATTGGATGTAGTGGTAGTTTCCAGGAAGAAAGTAGTTTATGCCGAATAGATTGTACCGTACGACCGACGGGTCAATCGTGTAGTCGGTAAGCCAGTAGGTATGGAATCGCCGCGCCGTCTCTAGATCGATACGGCGTCCACCGCTAGCGCATCCCTCCAAAATGGTGTCCGGGTGTCGTGTCCTTATCCAGTCTATGACTGCGTACAGTCCCTGGATGTGTCGAATCTGTGTTACTCCTCGGCGGCCTGGCTTGTCGTTGGCGTCCCAATACGGCAATGGGTCGAGGTTCAGATCATATCGAATGTACTTGATGCCGTAGTCACGGATGTAACGATCCAGGAGATCTTTCACCCATGCCTGAACTTCGGGTCGGCCATAGTCGAGCAGTCCGAAGCGCTTAGTGAAGAATTCAGAGCCACTATCTTCATTGAGGTCACTCAACCATGGCGCGTGCCCGAACCAAGGGGCTGCCACCTTGCCATAGTCCCACAGAACCCAGTCGGGATGTTCCTCGGCTAGTAGCGAGCCCGCTGCGACCCGTTCCGGCTCAAACCATAGCCCAAATTTCAGACCCTTTGATCTTACAAAGTCGGCAGCGGCGTTTAATCCGCGGGAAAGCCGGGATTTATCCACTCGATCCCAGTTGCCAACGGAAGTGAACCAGCTCTTGCCATCGTACCAACCTGCATCCAGAAGGAAGTACTCCTGCCCAATTTCGGCGGCTTCCGACGCTAACTTTTCTAGCAGCGATTCATCGAATCGATCTCCTGTACCAAACCAGTTGTCGTACGTTGCGACCGGGAGATATCGCGCACGATTTAGCGTCGGCGTGTACTCGTCTCGTATGAGGCGTCGTAAACGATTGGAGCCATCAGTCAGAGATCCTTGGTAGTGGCCTAGTAGAATTGTTGGGCCTTGGATTTCTTCATCGGGCTCCAGAGCGATCTCCAAGCCGGGTATTCTCCCTCTGATATTGAGTGCGCCCGATGCCGAGTTGCGTTGAACAAGCGCGCCCCATTGCCCTGACCAGCCAAGCGCCACGAACAGTCCTTCCTGTTGGACATCATTCTGGATGAAGAAGAAAGGGAGATCCCTGCCCGACGAACGCCCCCCTTCCGCCTCCAGTTCAACTGCGCTGGGTGTGCCCGGTACAGTCGGCGCGAAGCAACGCTTTCGGACATCGAAGCTCCTCGGTGGCAAGAAGGTATCAATTATCCCGCCGCCGCTGGAGACCACGCAGCTATCGTCGACGAGGTCAGTATCGAAAGAAACATTGATGACCTGCAATGAGGAGATTGGCGGTAGCGTTGTCTTAGCGGAATTCTTCAAACGGATTCTGTATTCGATGGCGCCGGCAGATGGAAACACGCGCATTTCGCGGACCACAACCAAGCCGCTATTGTGGGCTAGCGTCGTTGTGGATTTACCGGTACTGGCGTCTGCCACGGTGGACTGGTTCCACTCAGTGGTGAATATAGGGCCTATGGTTCGCCCATTATATTTGAAAGAGAAACCCACACCAGGTAACGCAGACTTAGAGAACCCTCCTTGCTGATCGCGCCATCCATCCTGAATGTCTATTGAACTGGCTAACGTTGGTCCCGACAGCACGAACATCGTCAAAGCGGCGAGTTGTCTGAGCGCCCTCATGCGCAGTTTACCTCACTCCTATTGCATGAACGACACATAGATCCGCCTGAGGACTGGGCGATGGGAGGTGGGCTCGCGTGTTGTTCCTTGCACAGACGTCGCCAACGCCAGATACATTGCGGTGCGCGGCTAGTGCTGGAATCGATTGCAGCAGGCTCAATCAGGGGGTAGATTCTTCTCAGAATGATTGTCGTTAAGTGTTGGTGCTGGACCCGCAGCCGTTCCTTTTTTGACGCAGTGGGCGAGATAGATCGCGTAACGCACATCGTCATTTGGATTGTCTTATTAACGTTGGATAAGTCGGTACTACCTACGGATCGTTCCTGGTGTCCCGCGTGAGCGTTCGAGTCGGGCGTACATAGCCAGTATCAATTCATCGAGAGCGATTCGTACGCCGGCAGGTCATATGGAGTAGAGGCGCGCGATTAGTCACAGCTACGGTCAATAATATTGACGAATTGGATACGGAGGGTGACTCCAGCGTCGCGACGGCATTTCGGATGCACGGGAGTCAGCAGTGCCTTGTGTGGCTACCACTCGGAGACGTCCTCAACGTGTATCTTCGGACTGGCAGATTGGGCTACTGCATAGCCTCGCGTTAAATCTTATTATCGGACTTTGTTACCTCAGTTGAAATGTCACCATTGCGGCTCTCAATCAGGGTAAGCGTCTGCTGAAGGCGTCTTGATGTTTCTCCCTATGCTGCCGACTTGATCGTGTCGGCCGTGTCGCGGGCGATATTCCAGGGCAAGAGTTCTTCGATTCGATTGATTGGATGTTCAGCAATGCGGGCGAAGACCTCGCGTAAGTAGGCTTCGGGATCCAAGCCATTGAGCTTGGCGGTTCATGCCGAGCGCCTGACTATGCCGATCAAGCTGTAGAACGCCGCAGCCCTTTCACCGCCAGCGTCGGAGCCTGCGAAGAGATAGTTCTTTCTTCCCAAGGCGACGGTACGCAATGCACGTTCAGCGGCGTTGTTGTCGATTTCGATGCGGCCATCCTGGCAGTAACGCGTCAACGCTTCCCAGCGCGATAAGGTGTAGCCGATGGCGCTGGCGATGGGGATTTGCGAGAAGCCTGGCGCACTGTGACGTGCAGCCAAGCATGCAGCCCTGTTAGTTGCGGTAGTGCTCGTGCCTGACGAGCGGCGCGGCGTTCATCAAGCGATTTGCCGCGGATCTCCGCCTCGATCTTGTAGAGCACGCCGATGCGCTCCAGCGCTTCGAGCGCGACCGGCGAGTCGGTGGCCGCATGGATCTCGAAGAACTTGCGTCGTGCGTGCGCCTTATCACGCGCTCAGCATAAGGCGCATTATCCAGAGTCCTCAGTTATCCGGAGTTCATTGCTGCTGGAGTCTGGCGCTGCAGCCATCGTGGACCGGCCCCTCTGGATAATGTTGGCGCGGACTCATATGGAGGCGAGGTAGGCGAGTACGTCGGGCTTCGGTGCCCATGGCCGCACGCGAGTGGGCGAGAGCCCCGAGCGGCTCCAGAAGTGATCCAAGGCGTCGCGCTTCATCTGTAAATTCGTCGCGACGTATCGACTAGTGGTTGCGATGCTGGCGTGGCCGAGATAGTCGCGAATTACCGTGATATCGACGCCGGCTTGTAGAAGTGCGACAGCACAACTGTGCCGCAGCACGTGCGGCGTCACCCGTCGGCGGTGCCACGCGGGCAAGGTGCGAGCCATCATCCTCGCGTACTTGCGCAGCAGATACGCGACCCCGTCACGCGTGAGACCTTCGCCGGCACGGTTACAGAACACCCGGTCGCTGGCTCGTCTCTCGCGAACCGCTGGTAGCGGCGCGAGCGCCGCTGCCGTCTCGCGCCAAAGCGGACACAGTCGCTCCTTGCTTCCTTTGCCAAACAACCGCACATGCCGCGGGGAGACCAGCGAGAGATGTTCGACGCGGACGCCGAGCGCTTCGCTGACACGGGCGCCGGTGTTGTAGAGAAAGAGCAATAATGCGTAGTTGCGGCGTCCGGCAGGGGTTGATTGATCGGGTTGGGCAAGCAACTGTTTTGCGTCTTGAGGTTCGAGATACTGCGCCGCACGGAGATGAGCGCGCTTGTTCGGCAACGACAGAACGCGCTGGTATTGCCCGGCGCGCGTCAGGTCATGTTCGACGAGGTGACGGAAGAAGCTGCGGATCGCGGCCAAGCGGATGTTGCGACTCGCGACGCTGTTGGCCCGCTTCGTCTCGAGATGCGACAGGAACGCGAGGATCGCATCGACGTGAAGATCATCGAGGGAGAGCGAGGCGACCGGGCAGCCCCGACACTCGGCGAGGAACTTGAACAACAGGCGTAACGTATCTCGATAGGCGCGCAGCGTGTGAGTGCTCGCGCCACGGGCCTGGACCAGATAGCTGCGGAAATACGCTTCGACCAACGACAACAGCGTAGTGTTGCGCAGCCGGGTCATGTCTTCCTCGCTCCCGGTTGGGCGAAGCTACTAGCGAAGCGCTCGCTGGCAAGCTGCAACAGCTCCGGGGTGGCGTGCAGATAGACTTCGGTGCCGAGTACGCTGACGTGCCTCATGTATGCCGAGAGCCACGGCAGGCGGACGTTCAAATCGACGCCCTCGCGGTACCAGGCCGTAAGACGGTGGACGGCGAATGCGTGGCGAAGATCGTACGGGCGGGGACCACAGCGACCCGTGTGGTTCTTCATGCCCAACCGGCGAAGCAGTCGACAGATCGCGCCCGATGTTGCGCCCACCGTGACGCCGCGTCCGTTGAGCCCGACGAAGAGCGCAGTCTCATCATTGCGCTCGAGCGTGCGAAGCAGATCGGCTCGTTCGCGTAGGTACTGCGTGAACTCCCGCGCCAGATCGAGTTGGAAGGGCACGTCGCGACTGCGACCCTTGCTCTCGCGGATGTGCAGCACGTGCCGTGCTTGATCGAGATCGGCCCGCTGCAGTCTGACCGCCTCGCCCAGGCGCAAGCCCGTGCAATACGTCGCGATCAGCAGCATCCTGAACATACCGGGCCAGAAGTTGCGTCCGTGGTGTTGTTCAGCCGCCTTGACTAGTCTATGGATCTCCTCTCGCGAGAACACGTACGGCACGTAGTGTGACTCGGTCTGCGGTGCCAGTGAGATGGGTGGGACGAATGCGGCTGGATCTCGGCGACGGCGGTATAGACAGAACTGGCGTACAGCGCCTAGGTCGCAGGCAAGTGTGACCGGCTTACGACCGGGAATGCGCAGCACCCACGCCCGTATTGCTGTCGCCAGATCGATCCGCGACCTGCGGCGTCGGCCACGAGTGGCGAAGCGTTTGAAGCTGCGCAACGTGTCCTCGCCGCGCCGATATGGGTAGCCCAGAGCCTGCTTGAAAACGAGGAACGCCGTGATCTCCTTCCTGAGCTGAGCCGATGTCAGGCCGCTCATACCGGCACCGGGAGCGACAGCTCGCGCAAGCGGTCGTTGGCGACACGCAAGTATGCCGACGTGGAGTCCGGGTCACGATGACCGAGGATGTCGCCAATGATCTTGGGCGGCACACCGAGTTCGAGCTGTCGGCAGGCGTGCGTGTGACGCAATGCGTGCGTGCCGAGAAACGGGGCAGTCACCCCTGCTCGCCGAGCCGCCGAGTGCAAGATGTGCCGCACGGTGACCGAGCAGGCTAGGCGCTTGAAAGGTGTCTTCATCGTGACGAATAGATGGCGCGTTGGCGTGTGTGCCGGCCGGCCGTGCCTGAGATAGTCGGTGAGCGCTCGGGCAACAGCAGGCAGCAGTGGCAAGCAGAACACCGCGCCGGTCTTCGGACGCTCGACTCTTATAGCCACAGCCCGCCAGTCAATGGCATCGAGAGTCAATGCAATGACCTCGCCAGCACCGAATCCGTAGACGCTCATCATCAGCAAGAGTGCGTAGTCGCGTCGCCCGGTCGGTGTCGTGCGATCAACGGCACGCAGAATCCGCTGCACATCCGCCCACAGCAGTGCTCTGTACGGCCGCTCAGCGGTGCGGACGATGGGTGCCATCACCGATGAGGCAAGATCCGCCTTCATCGCGCCGGTGGCATGCAAGAATCGCAGGTAGCTGCGGATCGTCGAGCAGATGTCGGCGACTGTCGTGCGCGCGAAGCGCCGCCGACAGGCGACGATGTACGCGTCAATCTCCGAGAGGCGAATCGGCACACCCGCACAGTGGCGAGATCGACGGTAGCGGTGGAACGCCGTAAGGTGCACGAGCTTCTTGTGGATCGTACTGGCTGGGTTACCACGCACATTACGCAGATAGTCGGCGAACGCCTGGAACCGACGGTCGAATGCCGGAGCCGGACGCGGCACAGTCCATGGCGGCAGGGACTCGCCTAACATCGACAATGCAAATGCCCACGCGCGCAGCGCATGGTGTGACTGAGCAATGGTGTACCTGAGCTGCCCACGTCGATGGCTACCGTCAGATCGCCACCAGCGGGCGAACCGTTCGGCGCCTCGCTGCGTCAGCTCGGTACGCTGATCGAGCGAATGCGTCTCGCAGTACGCGGCAAAGCGAAGCAGCCAATGTTGATAGGCGATGAGCGACGGTCGACCAGGGCAGCGGTTACGGCGCCAAATGCGCTTCACCTCGCTCAATCGATACGGAACGCAGCCCGAGTGCAGCATCGGGCGCCTGGAGTAACCCACGAAACGCGTGGTCGTCACTCGCTACAACGCGGCAGCAATGTTGTGGATGACGCCGACGTCTTATCTGTACGAAGAAGCGCCTCGAACAGCAGAAACAAAGCCGTTCCTTGCAGACACTCCGGATAACTGAGGACTCTGGATAATGCGCCCAGCAAGTCCGCCTCCAGCAGTGGCTCTTGCGGCCGATCGTACAGCTCCTGGAAGCCCGCATAGCCATCGGCCTGCAGTATCCCACGGAAGTTCTTCAGATGCGTGCGCGGCCGCTCGGCTTTGCGGTCGGGCGAATAGCGAAACAGCACCGCCGGCGGATCGGTACTGCCAGCCGGCTGATCATCTCGAACATAGGTCCATAGTCTTCCCGTCTTCGTTTTGCCCGTGCCCGGCGCCAGTACCGGGATGGGTGTGTCATCGGCATGCAACTTGTTCGCACTCATCACGTAGGTACCAAGCGCATCTGTTAGTGGCGCAATCAAGTGGCTCAGCGTGCCGACCCACTCGGCCAGTGTGGAGCGATCCAGCTCAACACCCGAGCGAGCATAGATCTGGCTCTGTCGATAGGTAATCCTCCCATTTCTAACTGAGGTCAGAAGTGGAGAGAGCTAAGCAGCCATAGCCAACTTCTGCATCGGCGTGATGCCGCCCAGCGCCATGTTCGGACGGTCATTGTTATAGGTCCACAGCCAGCGA
>Ga0065707_10082695_pt1 | contig 12677 bp, 12 predicted proteins | sample SwiRhicommuniRL3_FD_59094 | JGI IMG/M metagenome (GOLD analysis project Ga0065707, IMG submission 59094) | Switchgrass rhizosphere bacterial communities from Rose Lake, Michigan, USA - RL3 v2 (version 2) | ecosystem: Host-associated > Plants > Roots > Rhizosphere > Soil | place: East Lansing... | reverse complement strand
CGCTCCCAGTCTAGGCGAGCGCGATCTCGATATACGCCCGCCTGCGAAAGCGCCCCGACAACTTCGCGAAGAAATCCGTAAGGCGCATCCGAAAGCCGTATTTTTTGCGTAACGCGCGCAAGGCCGCGTCGATGGCGGTCGGATCATCCATGATGCGCCCTTCTCCCTCGATCCAATCGCTCTTGAGATTGCCCCGCACGTCACAGGCCGCGAGACGCACGCGTCGTGTTGCACGTATGCGCTTTACTTTTCCCGCATCGCCGGCGCTGAACACGTAGTAGCGACCGGCGCCCCCTGCAATCCACACGGGCGTACGCACTTCGGTGCCGTCGCGACGATACGTCGCTAGATTCACGTAAGGCTCAGTAGCCGGATTGAAAATCGGAGGGTTCACAATAGCGTCCCGATGGCTTCGATCTCGATGTTGCTGTTCAGATTGCACGGCCGATAGCTACGGACTGCCGGCCCTGTATCTCGGCAGTCGCTTCAGGATTTCAAACAAGGCAGGATGGCCTGCCTGCAAAGTCCTGCGCAGCGCGATTTCCTCGTCTTCCCGATGGGCGCGACGGGCGTGTATCCATCGATGCACGCAGCGATAGTGATCCTCTCCCGGCGTATTGCCAACGGCGAGTCCCTCCGCGAGATGCAGCGCCAGTCCCGACTCATTGAGCAGCATCCACGCGGGGAAGTCAGGCGTTGTCAGCGAGGCTGGCAAGTTCGCGCCATCTGGGGCGTCGTCATCCTCGCTATCCAGGAAACGTCGCCACAGGGCGGTGATTCCCGAGTCGGGGTGCCGGCCGCTATCGAGCACGGCCGCAGCTCGTACCGGATGGCGCCAGCAAAGATGGCACCACGCGGTCAACACTTCGATGCGACGCTGGCAGTAGAAACTGCTTTGGGCCAGGCTCAGGCACAGCGGTTCATGCAGCCACCAGCCAGCTTCCCCGAGGACGCTATCGCTTGCGCCGGACCAGTCCTGCGCCTGGCTGAGCGCGAAGCTGCGATGCAGTGTCGGCTCCATCGCCGAGAAGGCGCGACCCTGAAGCGCATCCGCCAGTTGTCGCCACAACGGCGCTAGAAGATCGCGCGATCGAGGTCCGAGCAACCGTTTGGCAATCGGAGTGATCTCGAGAAGAAATTCCGCCTCATCGCGCGGATCGTCTCGTGGACGATCCAGGCGATCGAGCGCAGCCAGCAGGCGATCGAACGCACCCAGGTCGGCATGATTGGGAGCCTGTGCGTAGAGCTGGTCCAGCTGTCGCCTGACTTCGCCCGGATTACGAGCCGACAGCGCCGTCACTATGCCGTTGGTCAGGGCAACGACGGGATTGTCGAAGAACAGGTCCATCTGCGGAACGCTCTGCGCCGGAACGTAACGTGCTGCGATGAGCCGATGCAGGGCACCATCGGCGCTGATGCGCAGCGACTTGCCGTTACCCCCGCGTGCCTCCGAATGCCAGGCATCGAATTCCTGCGCCTGCTCGACGAGCCCGATGCTGCGGGCATAGCCGGCAGCCTGCTCGATCTGGGCCCGGACCTTGTCCTTGCTGCCCATGAATACACTGTCGAGCAACTCGACTTCGCGACGGCGCCAGCTCTCATAGTCGCTTGCCATCAGGCGGCCCGTGTTGATGAGCAGGTCCAGCGGCGAATACGCCCCCTGCTCCATGAGTTGCGCATCGACTTGCGCCTGCAATGCCGGATCCATGCCCTTCATGGCGCGAAGAGATTATCCAGGTCGGCCGCGCTGAGTTGCATCGGCGCTGCATTTTTAGGCGTGTAGAGCTGGCTCGCCAAGGCATGCTTGTCCGCCTGCAGCTGCATGATCTTTTCCTCGATGGTGCCTTGAGCGATGAGTTTGTAGACGAACACCGGCTGGTTCTGGCCGATGCGATGCGCCCGGTCGGTGGCTTGCGATTCGGCCGCCGGATTCCACCAGGGATCGTAGTGGATGACGGTGTCCGCCGCGGTGAGATTCAATCCGGTGCCACCGGCTTTGAGGCTGATGAGGAACAGCGGCACGCCGCCCGCCTGAAAGCGGTCGACCAGTTCGGTGCGCTGCTGTGTTTCGCCGGTAAGCAGGCAGTACTCGATGCCAAGCTCCGCAACCGCAACCTCGATCAGGCGCAACATGGAAGTGAACTGCGAGAACAGCAGCACGCGCCGACCCTCGGCGACAAGCTCCGGAAGCACCGTACGCAGCCAATCCAGTTTGGCTGAAGGAATGGCTCGTACTTCCGCACTGTCTTCCACGAGACGCGGATCGCAGCACGCCTGGCGCAGTTTCAGCAATGCATCGAGCACCGTGATCTGGCTGCGGGCCAGTCCTTGTTGCTGGATCACTTCCTGCACCCGTCGATGCATCGTGAGACGGATGCCGTCGTAGAAGTCACGCTGCCGGTCGTCCAGTACGATGGTCTCGACAATCTGCGTCTTGGCCGGCAGCTCCGTGGCGACTGCATCCTTGGTGCGGCGGAGCATGACAGGCGCGATACGAAGCGCCAGCGCGGCCGCCCGTTTCGAATCGCCGTTCTTCTCGATGGCATCCCGATAGTGACGCTGAAAGTGCTGCTGCGTGCCGAGAAAGCCGGGCTGCAAAAAATCCAGCAACGACCACAGTTCACCCAGATGATTCTCCATCGGTGTGCCCGTCAGGCACAGACGCAGACTGGCACGCAGTGCACGGGCGGCCTGCGACACTTTGGCACGCGGATTCTTGATCGTCTGCGCTTCATCCAGGATCATGAAACTGAAGTCGTGTTGTTGCAGGATCTCGCTGTCCAACTGCAACAGCGAATAGCCGGTGATGACGACATCGGCACTACGGATGGACGCGAACTGCTCGCGACGCCGGCTGCCGTGCAGGGTCACTACCTTCAGTCCAGGAGCAAAGCGTCGCAACTCCTGCTGCCAGTTGCCGATGACGCTGACCGGCGCGACGATCAGTGCCGGGGCTGTAAGGCGACCTGCAGTTTTCTCCAGCCACAGGTGCGCCAGCGTCTGTACTGTCTTCCCCAGCCCCATGTCGTCCGCGAGGATACCGCCGAGGCCGTAGCGACGCAGGAACTGCAACCAGCCCAATCCTTCCTCCTGGTAGGGGCGCAACGTCGCCTGGAAATCAGCCGGTGCGGCCAGCGGCTCGATGCCGCGAAAAGATTTGAGATCTTCCAGCAACGTCAGCAGCGGTCGATTCTCCGAACGCAGCAGCGGCGCATCCGGCTCGAGCGTGAGCTGGGCCAGGCGACTGACCTGGCTCATGGGCAGCGACAGGCCTTGCTGGCGATTGAGACTGTCGTGGTCGTGCAATTCCACCAGGGTGTCAGCGACGCGCTGGATGCGTTCGAGTTCGACCGGCAGGTAGCGTCCGTCATCCAGGCGAATCAGCAAGTGATCGCCGACGCGCTGGCAGTCGGCGTTGGTGCGATCCCAGTCCGCCTGCAGATAAGCAACCAGGGCCGGGAGCAGGTTGGCATAGTGCCCCTCCACCATGACGCCCAGGCGCAGGTCGAACCATCCGTCGCGCCGCTTCGTATCGAGATCCGCGTACCACTCGTTCGCCACGGCGATGCGGTGTGGGAAATCTTCGCGGACCTCTACTTCCCAGCCTTCCGCCTGCAGCTCCGGCACTCCCTCCATCATGAACCTGAGCCAGCTTCGGCCATCGTGGCGAGCGCCGCTCAGGGCGCTTTCCAGACGAGCTTGCAGTGCTCGCTCAGTCGCCAGGTCGCGATCGATTTCGTACAGAACGTCCGTACCGGGCGCAGCATCGAGACGGCGCGCCGTTGCTTGTCCAGCACTCAGGCCGCTGGCGTCGACCGCGACGCCGTTATAGACAAAGTGCAGAGCCGCGCCCCGGGCAGACAAGATCAGCTTCCCTTGCAAGGTCTGCAGCGCCTGCCTGTGAATCGACAGCACACGCAGTCGCGGAAAAGATTCGGCGGCCGCACTGCGTGCGATCTCTGCATTGAGCTGGGCGACCTGGTCCGGCGACACAGCGGGTCGGTGCCAGTAGTGTCTCAGCACGTCCACGGGATACGGCAGGCTCAGGGATCCGCATTCGACCCGCGTCGCATCGCCCTGCCTTACACCGATGTATATCGCAGGGTCGACATCCAGAACGACATGCAGCGATTCAGGGGTTCGGCAGCGCAAGCGCTGATCGCCGTTCGGCAAAGTCTCCCACTCGAACTGCGCGGCACGAGTTTCACCAGCCCGCAAAGGCTTGCCCTGCAACGACTGCCAGAAGGCGCGACCGGTACCGGCGATCTGCTGGAGTAAAACAGCACCGCTCGCACCGGAACACACCCAGGGACTCTCGTAGTGCTGCGCCGTGAGCGTCTGCAGGATTTTTCTATCCACTGCGTCGACGTAACGCGGCAGCTCGCCGGTTCCACCGGCAAAGTGGGGTACGAAGGCACAGGCGCTGTCAGCATGGATGCGCTCGCTGCTCACTGTGAGCTGCCCGACCCAAAGGGACAGTTGCAACGCGCTCGCTGCGCCGGCGGAGCTGTCGGCCGGATCTCGCAGCTCGATCAGGTAACACAGTTGCTGTCGTTGCGTTCGGGCGTCGTGAGCTGCTGCAGGGGCCATTCGTTGTGGCGCGGTCTCAATCGGTACTCGGCGCTGCTCTCTTGTGCTGCCTCCGGTGTCGCGTGCCGCTGCAATTGCAATCGCGGCGACGTGTACACAATGCCCCTGCGCCCCGCAACTGCATTCGCCGTCGATTTGCCGATCGCGATTGTCGTTGCCGAGCGCCACCTGATTGATCCCGGGCTGATCGATCCCGCGCCGATTGATGTAGACCCGATGCTTGATCGCGCCGGAGTCCGCCTCGGCAATTCCGGTGACGACGCGGCCGGCTTGCAGGATATGGAAGTTGAGCACGCCGCCGCCGTCGATCAAGCGCAGCGCCTCACTGAAGAGGCGCTCGCCGAAGATTTTCTGCAACGGGTCGAAGGGGGCGACGGTGGGATCGTTCACCGCCGAATTTTAAGGGCCAAGGGTGGCGCGGGTCGAGCCCGCTGCGAGACAAGTCACGATGAACAACGCAATCACGAGCGGCCGCCGGACGTCAATACCTGTCGGCTCAGAGGCACAATCTCCTCATTCGAGGCCGACCACGACGACCGACTTTGCGGGAACGTCCAGGTTGAGCTTGCGACCGTTGAGCTTTGCGCCGCTGAATGGAACAGGCTTCACCGCCTCGGCAGCTCCCATCCTGTTGAGCGCATCCATGGCGGCCGCCGTCAAGACCTCGCCGGAAACCTTGCGAGCTTTCAGTTCGCCCAAGTCCACGGCGAGATGCACATCGTCGTCGGTCGTCAGGTTCGCGACTGCGACGTAGACCTTGCCATCCTTGCCCTTGGCCGCCGACGCATTGAACCCCGGGATCGCTTTGTCCCCGGCTGTGACCAATGGCGAGCGCACGTCGAGCGGCAGATAGACGGAATCCTGGAAGGGAACGTACATCTTGAACGCATAATACGTTGGCGTCAGCAGCATCTTCGACCCGTCGGTGAGGATCATTGCCTGCAGCACGTTCACTGTCTGCGCGATGTTGGCCATCCTCACGCGTGCGGCATACTTGTGGAAGATGTTGAAATTGGCTGCCGCCACCACGGCATCACGCAGCGTATTCATTTGATACAGATGGCCGGGGTTGGCGCCCTCCTCGACGTCGTACCAGGTGCCCCATTCGTCGACGTACAGGCCCACTTTCCTGTCAGGGTCGTACTTGTCCATGATGGCAATGTGTTGTTGCAGGATGTCGTCCATGCGCAGTGTCTGGGCCATGGTGTCGAACCACTCCTGCCGGCTGAAACGGGTGGCCGCTCCTTTTTTTGCAAACGAACCGCTGGGAAGCGTGTAGTAGTGCAGGCTGATGGCGTCCATGCGACGGATGCCTACATTCTTCATCACTACCTCGGTCCATTCGGTGTTGGCAGCATTCGCACCCGAGGCCACGCGTATGGCGGGGTTATCTGCGTTCTTGTGAAAGAACTCCTGAAAGCGCCGATACTCGTTCGAATAGTATTCCGGCGTCATCGCGCCGCCGCAGCCCCAGGACTCGTTGCCGATACCGACGAAGGGGACTTTGAACGGCTGGTCGCGGCCGTTTGCCCGCCGCTCCTTCGCGAGATCGTCTTGTCCCGGGGAAGTCAGGTACTCGAGCCATTCACGCATGACGGTCGGCGTCGCCGAACCCACATTGACGGCCAGGTAGGCGTCGGCCTCGATCTGCTCGGCGAAGTCGAAAAATTCGTGCGAGCCGAACGAGTTCGTCTCCGGCGAGCCGCCCCACCAGTTGTTCTTGCGCAGCGGACGTTTGTCACGCGGGCCGATGCCGTCGCGCCAGATGTACTCATCCGCAAAGCAGCCTCCCGGCCAACGAATGACCGGAACCTTGATCGCCTTCAGCGCTGCGACCACGTCCTTGCGAATGCCGCGCGTGTTGGGAATGGACGAGCCCTCTCCCACCCAGATACCGTCGTAGATCCCGGCACCCAGATGCTCCGAAAATTGTCCGTAGACGTACCTCGATATCTGGGCTCCCGCTTGATCCGCGCGGAGCATTGCCTCCGCCGTAATGGTGCCCGCGGCGGCAGGCAAGGAAAGACACAGGGTCGCGACGATTGCGATCGATTGCTTGAACATTGCTGTGTTTTCGCTCCGCGGGACATATCAAGGACGGCGACGCGATGGGCAACACAAGGTCGCTGCGGCCGCCTGTCAAAAGTCCTACAATTCAATTCGATCGAATGTGCTCCATCTCGATTTGCTTTGTCAACCGAGCAGACGCCCGCTGGGGTGCAAGCGGGAACGAGACGACCTCACCTAAGCCACGCGCCGAAGCAAACGCGTGCGGGCTCTTGAGCCACACGAGAAAAGTCCAGCGCGGCTGCGCCTATTTGTCGTCGAAAGTTTCGCTGAGGGTCTTCATGTCGATCCCGAGGCGCTTCAGGCGTGCGCGCAGGACCGGCCATTCTTCTTTAAGGAACTTGTTCCGCTCACGCCGTAACAGCGCCTCGCGGACACCCTTGCGCACGACAAGCCCTTCGCCGCGAAGCTTATCCGTAAGTCCGTCGCGGGCCAGTTCCTTGTATGCCTTCGCGACGGTCAACGGGTTGATCTCGTAGTCGCTCGCCAGCTGGCGTACCGACGGCAGCATCTCACCTTCCGGATAGGTCTGATCGAGAATGCGGCCAACGAGATGGCCCATCAGTTGCCGGTAGATCGGCACATCGTCGGACCAGCTCGGAATGGCGGAGGCGCGCGGCATGTTGCGAACGATATCTCATCGCGGGCTTGCGCAGCAACGTATTACGGCTGTACTGTATTATGGACGTAACACAGTAAGGCAGGCGGCTCGTGGCGTCCGTACCCCGCCACGGTCGCTGTGATGCACGAGGCGATCCGGACCGACCGGCCTGCGGGCGTGCAGGGCCTGCTCCAGGGCGTCCAGCACGAAGTCAGTACGCGCCGATGAGGAGACGCGCCAGCCGACAATGCGCCGCGCGAACACATCGATGACGAAGGCCACGTAGACGAAGCCCTGCCAGGTTGAGACGAAGGTGAAGTCGGAGACCCACAGCGCGTTGGGCCGCTCGGCCTTGAAGTGCCGACGAACATGATCCAGCGGACACTGTGCATTCGCATCGCTCACGGTCGTACGCACTGGTTTGCCGCGAATAACACCGCGCAGGCCCAAACGCTTCATCAGGCGCTGCACAGTACAACGCGCCACAGCGAAGTTCTCGCGTCGCAGCTGTCGCCAAACCTTGCGCACGCCGTAGACCTGGAAATTTTCATTCCAGACACGCTCGACTTCGGGCAGCAGCGCCTCATCGCGCCGGGCTCTGGCCGAACGCCGATCTGGATCGACCTGCCGGGCCGCATGGGCGTAGTACGTCGAGGGGGCGATCGGCAACACTTTGCAGATCGGCTCGACCCCATAGACCTCACGGTGCTCGTCGATGAACGCCTTCATCGCTTGAACGGGCGGTCGAGCTCCGCCTGGGCAAAATACGCCGACGCCTTACGCAGAATCTCGTTGGCCTGGCGCAGCTCCCGGATCTCTCGCTCCAGCGCCTTGATGCGCTCCTTCTCGGCCGTGCTCATGCCCTCGCGCGAGCCGGTGTCGCGTTCGCTCTGACGCACCCACAGCCGCAGTGTCTCTGCCGTACAGCCAATCTTCGCCGCGATCGACTCGATCGCTGCCCATTGCGATTCATGCTCGGACAGATGCTCCGACACCAGTCGTACCGCTCGGTCCCGCACTTGGGGGGAATACCTTGTTGCTCTCTTCATGGCTCCATCTTCTCGAGTTATGGAGCCTCCGAGAATCCCGGCGCGGTTCAGACCCGGCGACATTCATATGGTTGGCAACCTTGACCCCTTCCAGTACTAACTTCGACGGCCGCACCATTACTGAAAGCGTGAGCACTGGTGACGGGTGTTGGTTCCCAGGTTCCGCCTTTGCAGAGGTTACGGGGACCGATGGCAATCCGGCATCCGTCGTCGGCAATCAATACCAAGATACCGTTGGCTACGTCTCCGCCGCCGTTACGTATTACCGTGGGCAAGCGCGTGCGCCGTGCTCGTTCTCATCGCTACAGCGGGTACGGATCGATTGTCTGACGTCGTCGCCGAGTTTCATTTCAAATGGGCTCGGTGGCACAATCGACGTAACAACTGTTTCGAGTTCGCGCGCAGGCCAAACCATGACCAGAACTTGGCCCTGAGTGTTTCCAAAGCGACGTTCCCTATCCGAGATTCGATTGCCGTATCGATTGGGGAGTTCAAATGCGCTGTGTTGTCCTGGTCCGTCCTGCCTGGATCTTCGCTTGTCAGGTCTCTTTGCTGGCCGGACACGTGTCCACAATAGCTGCGACGGAACCACCCGTTGGCCAGGTTGACCTCACGGTAGAGGACCCTCGCCCCGTCGCGAAGGCTGCAGAGCGCCTGGCAACGCTGTACGGCTACCTGATTACCTATGAAGATCCGAGATACCAACACGCTGATGACCTTCGCGACGTCACCAATGAGGTGCGCAATGATTCAGGCCGCGTCTCGATGGAAAAGCAACCTCGAACCATCGTGCCAGCCGGGGGAAGACTAGAGCTACGTATCATCGATCCGGACCTTGGTCGCACAGATCATTCCGCCACCGTTTCGATTCGGGCGTTACTGGATGCACAGGCAGCCCGACCCAATGGCGGACAGTTTCGACTTGAGCAGACCGGTCACATGTTTCACATTCTTCCCGCCCGCGTCCGGGACCAAGCCGGTGACTGGGCTTCGCTTTCGTCCGTCCTCGACGTGCCGATCAGCTTGTTGCCGGCAGACCGCAGCGGCATGGCACAGTTGCAGGCGATTGTGGAAGCAATTCAGAAGGCCAATGGATTCCCAATAGAGGTGGGTACTGTGCCGCTGAACGTCTTCCGTCCGCGCATCCATCTGGGCGCTGAAAATGAAAGAGCCAGAGATGTGCTGATTCGAGCATTGGACGCGACGGGGGCCCGAATGACGTGGCAGCTCTACTATGCACCGGATTTGAAGTTCTACGTTCTTAATATAAAAGAAGTTCCGGAACCAATGCATCGAGTACAACAACGCGCTTCGATTCGATACCGATGGTAAGCGGCAGGCTTTGAACGACTGTCATGTGGTGGCCTGGTCGATTCGTATCAGGTCGATACCCATGCATCATCAGTGCCGCAGCGAACTCTGCATGATCGCTTTGTAGGCTGCATCAAAGCGAGTTTCAGCACTGATGCTGGTCACCCGAGCATCGCGCAAATTCCGGCGCGCCGCCGTCAGGAGCTGCTCGATCTCGCTAGCGTCAGCCGCGTGCGTCTTGAGCTGTCCGATTTTCAGCAAGTTTTCCAAACTCACTTACATCTCCAATCAAGAGAATCTTTGGTTCCTTCAACACTCGGACGATGAAGCGATCTCGTTGTTGCTCCTTCGCACGAAACGCGGTCTTGGACATCACTACCGGATTTACTTCCCTGCCCAGACGGCGTCGCCCTAAGTGGCATGCCTCGACCACGTCGGGGAAAGACACCGGCCCTACCACGAGCAAGTCGATGTCACTCGTTGCCTTTGTCTTACCTTGGGCAACTGAGCCAAAGACAAAAGCCAGGGAGATCTTGTCCGCCAAAGGCGCAAGCAGATCGCGCAATACGTCCGCAAGCCCAGCTGTCTTCCTGAAGATAGCCGCTAGCTCTTCATAGATAGGGCAGTCTCGGGCCGCCTGATATCGAACCTGATTGCCGGCGGCGGTTCGCACAAGGAGTCCTGCTTCGGTGAGCGCTTTGAGTTCTCGATGAAGCGATCCAGCCGGCACGCTTGTAAGGCGTCCGATTTCGCGGACATAGAAGCTCTCGTCCGGGCGTAGTAGCAGGAGTGACAGGACCTGACGGCGATACGCACCGAAAAGCAGTTCGACAATTTGGGAGCGATCTGATCTCATCCTGAGAACAACTGTAGCCGATTTGAGAACAGTTGCCAAGACTCGACGCAATTGCCTCTCTCGAAATCAGACAGCTTATCTGGCGAGAGGGCGAGAGCCCGGGGTCGGCGTCGGCTCTCAGCCCGAAAGCCGACGCGCCCTCACCTCACACGCACTCGCATCCTGACTGCAGGAACCTGCGAAATCCCATCTGCGACTGATCCTGCGCCCTCGACCTCGTGGCCGACCAGCGCGAGCGAGCAAGCTTTCGCGTGGAGAGACGACAACTGGTCAACCCTGCAGCGGCGGAAGCCTCATTGACCGGAGAGCCGTTTCGCAAACGAAACCGCATACGCCGGGGAACGGAACAGCAGGACAGGATCGTTCGTGGGCGCGATGCCATCTGCCATGACCAGCGGATCGAAGTTGATAGGCTCGCACGCCATGCCTTTCTGTTGCGGCATCGCCTGGGTAATGCTCAGTGTGCCGGCCTTGAAGTGCTTGCGAGTCTCCGGCCATGCCAATGTCGGGTCGTCCTGCGGGTCGCTGGGCTCGCCGACGTAGACGATCATGTCCCACATCGCAGGCCCTTTGCCAGTTCGCTCGATGAAATTCTTCTCGAGGAAGTCGTGAGGCGCCGCCTTGACCTCCGCGGCCGTCAGTTCCTTCGCGCCGTCGCGCGGCACGAAGCGCCACCTCACCGGGTGTTGGGCGTTCTTCGCATCGATGAACTTGAAGGTATGGATGCTGAAGTAAGTGGTCTGATAGTAGTTCGCAGTCGGATTGTGACCGCTCGCAAGCTCACGCAGCGCCATCGCGTCGGGATGCGTAGCGAAATAGGCTTTCAGCTTCTCTGGATCGGGCTGGCCCGTCTTCGGATCAGGCTTCGCAGCGACGATGGCATCACGGAAGGACGCCGGCGTCTTTGCGGCGAAGATTGGTACGTCGATCATCGTGATGTGCTGCAACGCTCCGCCAGGAATGCGAAACTCGAGCGCCATGCCGCGAGGAGCCGGCGCCGCATCCGGTACTTCAGGACTGCCGCCGCCGAGCGAGAAGCGGGCCACCACAGGGATGGATTTACCGGAGAAAAGCGCAGCTCGGCTGAGCGCCGCGCCTTCAGCCGTTCCGACAAACTCACCCGCCGCACACGTGCCCTTGATGTGATTCCTGCGTTGGCCGGCATGGGGGCCGAAGGTTCCTTCGAAAGCATCGATCATCTGCGGCGCAGTGACCTCGGATGTAGCGGGCGATGCTCCGAACGCCGAAGAAGAGGCGCCGGACGCGACTGATGCCAACGCCAGGAGAGCGAATCGCGCGGGGCGGTGACCAGAAGATGACAGCATTTGCGGCAGCCTCTCGGAAGGATGCTTTCATATTGCGCGATGTCGACGTTCCTCTGCAAGGAACGCTAGATTCAGATTCCGTCGCGGCGCGACTTATCGCAAGCGATGAATGACGAAGTGACCTGAACATGAGTTGTGGCCTACGGTGCAACTTCGCGGCTTGGGAATGCGGCGCCTGATTCATCTAACACGTATCCGCGTCATGACCGCAGGAAGATCGTGTATCCCTTCGCAGTGAAACTTGCCCGCGCGGGAATCCCTCACCCTATCGACTTATACGGGCATAGCGGCCGCGCCAGGATCCGCTCGGCATAGGCCGCCACATTCGGCAAGCCAGCCGTCATCCCCTGGACGCGGGCCCAAGCCACCGCGTAGCCGACGAAGATGTCGGTGACGGAGAAGCGGTCTTCGACCAGCCAGTTTTTGCCGTGCAAAGCACCGTCGAGGACGGCCAGGCCGCGCTTTGCCTCTTTGGCGTTCTGTTCGTAGACCGCCGGGACCCGCTCCTCCTCCGAGTAGATGAAAAGATTGCGAGCGGTATGCCAGAGATTGGCCTCCACTTCGGCCAGGGTGAAGGCTGTCCACTGGTCGTGCAGGGCCCGCGCCCAAGTGCCAGAGGGTGCGATGAAGCCCGCCTGCGGATGGCTATCGGCGAGCCAGGTACAGATGGCGGCTGATTCGAAGAGTGGGCGGCCGCTATCACGCAAGGCTGGCAGCTTCGACATGGGATGGATCTGCGCGAGCTCGGGCATTGCGAATACCTCACGCCCCGTGATGCTGTCGAAGGGAATGCCGAGCTCCAGCAGTGTCCAGCGCACGCGCTCCGAGCGAGTCGGCGGCAATTCATAGAGGACGATCGTCATGGGTTCTTCTCCTTG
>Ga0065707_10082694_pt1 | contig 12681 bp, 29 predicted proteins | sample SwiRhicommuniRL3_FD_59094 | JGI IMG/M metagenome (GOLD analysis project Ga0065707, IMG submission 59094) | Switchgrass rhizosphere bacterial communities from Rose Lake, Michigan, USA - RL3 v2 (version 2) | ecosystem: Host-associated > Plants > Roots > Rhizosphere > Soil | place: East Lansing... | reverse complement strand
CATCCATGCGAATTGACAGCTCCCTTGACAGAGGGTGTATACTGTGTGAGTGTGAGTGTGAATTGTGAATGAAATAAAAACGCAATTAGGAGAGAATTTATGTACAAAGATTATGAGTTAGTTTTACAAGAAATAGATAGTGATATGAGGATAGTTTTGATGAAGGTTTATCTTAACGTTGAAGATTTGAAACATATAGATGATTTTAAACGGTTTTTAGCTTCTAAAGTAGAGCATTTTAGAATTAGAAAAAATGAACTAAGAGGTTCAAAATGAATTGCATCAACAGCACCATATTGGGAATCTGTTTTGTGTTAGGTTCTACAGTCGGTTCAGGAGCGTGGTTAGTCGAGGGTCCAGACGTACCGGTTTGCATTGCGCGTTCATCAATTCAATGCGGCGAATTACAATGCAATTACTTAGGAGGAATATTGCATGGATGTAGCGACCTACCGCCGACTACAAATCAATTCTTTATCGTTCCCTATGAACCCGCTCCCAATGAGGTAATTTATGTCAGTTTCCAGACGAATTGAAATCATAGACCGTTATGGTTATTACGTAGTTAGGTGTTACATAGGAAATGTAATGCGATTTTCATCACAAATTGAGTCTGTGGCAGATGTTAGAAGTATGTTGATTGAAATCCTTATGGAGTGGAAAGATGACAATAAGCAAAATGCCATTATTGACTGATTTAGCGGTTCAAAATGGTTACTTAGCACTACATAATTTTGAGTTGGCTTTGCATCAATTGACGGAGCTAATTGTCTATGATGAAAGGATTTCAGATGAGATTGTATCTTTAATCCAGAAACAGAATAAATTGGTGACTCATGAGGCTTTGGATGTTGCATTAGAAAGGATAATGAAAGGCATGCGATATATAACACAGGAGTTTAATGAGGAACTACAAAGGAGAATGGTAAATGTCACTACAAAAAATTAGGGACCGTATCGGTAAAGAAATTGTGAAGCCTCAATGCCCGTATTGCGACGCTAAATTTGTCTACTATAGGAAGCGTACAGATGATTTTCAGTGTCGTTCCTGTGGTTCAAATTTTCAGAAAGGGAAGGTAGCAAAACTAGGAGTTAAATGATGGCTAAACTGAAAATTAAGCCATTACGAAAACTCTACTCATTGAAGAATGTAAAAGTCACAACAGGAGCAGAGCAAACCCGAGAGTTACATAGACGTGAAAGGAAGATGAAAATCAAACGTCTAGGTGCTCCCGGGCCAGCAATAAAAGAGAGTGACGTTCCTAAATCACCATTGCTAATAATCAAACGTAAACCGCGATTGAAAAAAGGAAGGAAGGGCGTCTATGGATACGAAGCTATTGTATACGGTAGAGGTCAATCCTCAGAACCCGGCAAAGCTTTATATGTTACGAAGAAAGGGTTTTTTGAAAACACGCGAGGAAAACCCAATCCTATTACTAACGAATCTGCACAGCGAAATCTACCCGGATTTGTCAAGAGAATTCGTCGTAAATACCTTGGCAGATTGCAACCAATCTCAATCAAAATTCGTTACATTACTAAGAACGAATCGAGTGATAGAAAGCAGCATTTCAGGGAGAAACGAAAACGCACGAAATAGGATGAATCAGGAGCTGTCCCGATTGGGCATTTTCTTTGATACGCGAAATATTTAAACCTGAATGGGTTTATCGCGGGATTAGGAGAAATAACAAAGTGTATCACGAGACTCCTGTGATAGGTGGGGACACTGAAACATACAAGGGCAAACCGTATACGTTTCAGCTAGTCTCTAAGGATAAAGAACTACTCAAATATACTAACGAAAAAGAGGTATTCAATGACTTTTTGGAAACAGTTAGTAGTTATCCAGATAAAGCTATTTTCTATTTTCACAATCTGGAGTTTGATTTACCTATTCTGTTTTATCCCTTCCTCGCTGCTTTCAAGGAAACATCGTTTGAACTTACGGCGTCAAATTTACATATTGAGATTCTATATGGAAAAGTCTGTTTTGCGAGCATCCAATTCAATGATAAGCAACTCTTTTTAGTGGATACATTTGCCTATTTCAAATCATCATTGGCAATGTTAGCTAAGACGTTCAATCTGACTCGTAAATTGAAAAAACCAAAGGGTCTAGGAGAGCGTAAATACAAGGGCAAAGAAAAGGTAGAATTTGAACGCTACGCAATGGAAGATGCACGGATAACTTTTGAATTGGGAAACCTGATACAAGGGTTCCATAAAAAGTACGACATTCATAAGAGTATGTCTGCTCCAAATCTGTCAGCTAACATGTTCAAAAAGTACATTCCTGAGAAACAGTGTATAACCGCGAATCCGCGTGAATTGGAAGATGCCGCTATACTCTCTTATCACGGCGGAAAATCTGTGATGGCGGTACAAGCTGGAGTATACAAAAATGTAGCACTCTATGACATTAATTCTGCTTACCCTTTTGCAATGTCAATGTTGCCAAATTTTCTCAATTGTCGCTACGATTGGATTCACAAAAAGGATAAGAAAAATAGGCAAGGAATCTATAATGTAAGCGGCATAGCAATTCCCAATGTTTACACACCACTACGGGACCACAATTTTAAGGAGATTTCAGGTCCATTTGAAAACATCTGGTTTACATCCTATGAGTTAGACACAGCAATTGAACACGGGTTTCTTTCTGAGTACATAATCAACGAGGGTTTCGTAGTACAGGAAACCAATCAGAAAGAGAACCCATTGAAAGCGTATGCACTCTATTTCTACGCTAAGAAACAGGAGGCCACAGGGGTCGAAAGAGAATTCTACAAGTTGATGCTAAATAGTCTCTACGGAAAATTCATCCAGACCACAATGAATCAGAGTGACAGTGACAATGTTTTGAGTGACTCTGTTTACTATCAAGCGGGAGGTTTATGGAACCCACTTCTAGCGACGATGATTACTGGTTTTGTGAGGGCATATTTAACGGAATTGGAGATTCGATACACGAGTATTCACTCAAGCACGGACTCCATTATAACCAATCGCAAACCGCAAACAGGGAATGCTATTGGACAATTATCGCTAAAGACCGCGGGAAACTGCTTGTTATTGAGGCAAAAGTTCTATCTGATTTGGTCGAATGCAAACCCAAAAAAGCTGTTACAATACGCAACACACGGATACCACGGAAATCTGCAAAGCTTATTTTCAATGATACGCACAGGAAATCGTAAGTATTTTCACTCTCACATGACGAAAATTCGCGAGTCATACGTGCAGAAAAAACAACCATTCATAATGGAGGTGTTGCCTAAATCAATCAGCATTCCAATTACGACGAAAATCGACATTCCACGATTGCAATGGAAAGACCCGTTGACTGAAAAAATCATAACTCTATAGGAGCGATAAATGAAAACCCCAAATGTGAAAAACATCAAGTGGCAAAAGACGGGTGGAAATAGCTTTCAGTTTAAGAAATCTGGTGACACTGTTACTGGTATTCTGAAGGGTTCTAGGGTACAATCTACTAAGTTCGGAAAGCAAACTGTGTTCACAATTGAGCAGGAAAAAGGAAATTCTGTTGACGTCTTTTCGAGCGCAGTTTTAGACCACATTCAGGATATCAAAAAGGGTACCCCAATCAAGATTGTGTTTAAGGGTATAGTTAAGAAAGGAAAGAAAAGCTATAAAAATTTCGACATTTACACTCCGGAGGTGTAAAGATACCGCCTAGTGCAAAGCATATCAGGCGTAAAGTTAAGGTGAAAGGATACAGTGTGAAAGCGCACTACAGAGCAGCAAAGAAACGTCATAGACGACGTAAGTAAATTGGTGGTGGCGGTATGGTGGAATTGGCAGACACAGTAGACTTAAAATCTACCGCTGAAAAGCGTACAGGTTCAAATCCTGTTACCGCCACCATAGTGAGGTTAAAACGTGAGTATTTTCAATCATTGGGGAGGAATTTTTATGGATAACGAAGTAGTAAAAACCGGGACTTGTGTGCAATGCAAAACCATGTTTACTTATGTGTCAGAACAGGCAGAGGAAAAATGCCCAAATTGTGAACCAAAGAAAGAGCAATTGAAGGGAAAAAGTGAGGGGAAACATGACAAGTAATCACGGAAAGAAAAAGGGAAAAAAGCATCAGGAGAAACATGACGATGGTACAGTTACAATTACCCCTGATTTGGTGCATAACGGTGACCCCTACCCCAAAGTGTGTATTGAGGGGTTTCCTGCTAACACATTCATCAACGTTTTAGTGCCTGAATTGTCTTACGGTTTTCAGGTAAACGAATCTAACGCTGGTATGCAACAGTGTCATCAACCTGCTGAAAGATTGGTTGATTTAGACCCGGGTACTTACGAGGTACAATCAGACGTGTTTGATTTGATACCCGGTGGATTCCCTCAGAATGGACGGAGTGGGCCTACGGTGACTCTAATTGTCGAGTGATAAGGCGGGTAAAGATATGTCAAAAGAAGATACAGAAACATGGAAAAAACACGTCATGGAACAGTTAGGAGAAACACGTACAAAAGTCGATGATGTTCATAAGTACGTTACAAAACAAATGGAGCGCGAAGCGGAAGCAGAAAAGAAAAAAGAAAAGCCATCAGATGATGACGATTTTTGGAGCTAGATGATGGCAACATTTCGCGAGACAATGGCACGTAATGATACAGATGAATTGAGTAGATTAGAGGCTGAACATAGCGAAGCTAAATCAGACGGAAACACTCAAACTGCTGAGAGCGGTCCTACTATCCCTATTAGTGACATTCCTAGAAAACGTGGAAGGCCGAAAGGAAGTAAGAACGCGAAGGGAGAAGTAGAGCAGACTCCTGTACTACCGCCAGCTATTATAAAGATGATTGTTTCCGCTCCGTATACGCTCATTGCAAAGAAACGCGGAGACCACTGGTTACTGTCGGAACCTGAATTAGAAAACATGGTTCAGGTCCACTCTAATCTAGCCAATAAATATCTACCAGAATGGCTTAAAGAACATGCGGATTTATATGCCGCATTGTCAATGCACGCAATGTTACTTTTTGTCCGTATTGACATTGACATTAAGATTCAGAAAGAGAAACAGGAAGTGATAGATAAAGACAACGATTTGAGAGCTAGAACGGGTCAACATATAGGCTTTGACGATGAACCTAGTAAAGGTGTATCTAGGGAAGAGAGGTACGGGAAAGTCTACTAAGCAATTCAACGACATTTCACAATTTCCACGGGTGATTGTTTTTGACACTCTGCACGAAAAGACTTACGACAATTTCAGGCGTGTGGAATCATTCTCGGAATTGATACAGATTTTAAAGCAAAATGAATCGTTCTATCGCATAGCATACAGAGGAATTAATGATAGATTGGATATGGAAACGGACTTTGATTTTTGCTGTAGAGCGGTTAACGCCTGTCGTGATGTTCATTTCGCTGTAGAGGAAATTGGTTTACATTCAAACTCGTGGAAGATGCCCACCAGTTTACAGAGCATAGTGAGCGCGGGCAGACACCGTGAAATTTCATTTTCCTGTACCTCTCAAAGAGCGTCAAATGTTCATCCATTGATTAGAGCATTAGCAACAGATATTGTGACGTTTCAACAGTCGGAACCTCGTGATATTGAGTGGTTATCTGAGGTCATTGGAGAGCAGTCGTTTGACGTTCCCAATTTGCAGCAATACAAATTCCTGCATTGGAATGACAAAACGGCCACACAGATTACTCCTATTGACAATGAAGATGAAAAGGAGGATACTTCCGATGAATTAGGGGTTCATTAATCGCGGGAGTAGTGACTATGGGGAATCCCTAATTTTGGGGGTTCCCCATTTTCATTTCTACTGCACTTTTTCAATAGGAGATTTGCAATGAAGTTACTTCCTTCACCGGGTCAAATGTTAGGTATCGCCGTCGTTACTTTGATTGTGTTAGCACTCGTAAATAACGTCACTTTTTTAAGCGATTTAACTCGCCGTCGCGTAGCGTAATTAAAGCTAATCTCAAACGGAGAAAAGACGAATGGCTAGAGATATTAGACGGCAGTTAGATTCAGCTCAAAACTTTTCCGCGAATGCTCCTGTTTCTTTTGATTTACCGCGTGACAATTGCTACAAAGAAATCGGCCTGTATATGTCGCTAAACGTTACACAGACCGGCGCTGGTGCAACCTCAGGTATGTTTGAACATGGTCCGTGGACCAATCTAAAGCGAATAGAATTGATAGCAGATGGTAAAGACGTCATCAAATCTTATGACGGTGCAACGCTATCAGATATCAATTGGTTTGACCGTGGTGTTTTCACTCCTACAGAGGATGCTAGTTTAGCTGCTGCGGGTGATATGGGAAACATGAAATTCGGGCTCATAATGTCGCTCGAATCTGTAGGAATGGAATTCCCACAACATACGTGGTTAGACGCTCGAAAATTATCGTCATTGGAAATGAGAATTACTTGGGGCGCTGGAATTGCTGATATCTATGGAACAGCGACCGGTGGTAACACAATGACGCAATCTATTACACCCTTCGGGCATGAGATTTTGGACATTGACCCGAAGTCTACTTTTAGCATCAATCAGGAGACAATGACACAATTCGGTTTCCCTACTACTGGCGCGACTGGTAGGAGGTTCCGATTGAATGTAGGAAATGCTTATAGACGTATCATTGTTTCATCTAAAGACCAGAACGCCAGAGCGAGTGTAGATAGGTTGACTTTGACACGTCTAGTAGAGAATGGAATTTTCAATCGCAGAGTGTGGGATATGGGGTGGTTAAAGATTCACAATGCACTCAAAAAGGGTGTCGGTGGAATCAACCTCGTAGCCTCTACAATCAACGCTCATCCAACATTCCCAAATATCACAGGTGTGGGCGCTCCTACTAGTGGTGTCGCGGGTGGTTATCGTAGTGGTGTTTACTGCATTGATATTGCGGAAGATGGAAGCGAAAACGGACTGTTAGATACCGCCGGTTATTCTGACCTGTCATTGGAATTCGATTGGGTCGGCGCATTGACAACAGATTTGATTAGAATCACGCCGTCAATCTACGTTCCCGCCGTGAGGTAAAGTAATATGCAGTATTCACTAGCACGAGAAATGAAAGAGGGTCGCGGGAAATCATGGGGCGCGATTGTTGCTGGTGCTGCTGCTACTATTACAGCGTATCAACAAAATCGTGCCTCTCATGATGCCAAAACTGCACAGGATAGAGAGCGGGCGCGGTTAAGAAAAGCAGAAAAAAGAGCACAGAATATTGCTGCTGGTAGAGTTACAGATTCACCCGCCGGACAGCAAACAAAAGGATTGCTAAATAACGATGCAGCTAGTAAGAACGAATCACCATTGAACATTTCACCAGTAGGCTTTGCAATGATTGGTTTAGGCTTACTCCTGATTTTCACAATGAGGAAATAAAAATGGCTTTAACAGGCGTTCGGAATCGTGACGCTCCTACTCAATACGTACCCCCTGTTGATACTCCACGTTCACCAGTCATTACAGGAGCGAATCAGCAGCCTTATCAAGTAGGAATTGACAAGCCTATTATTGCGCGACCCTACGGGCGTCAACCTAAAGCAATTCGACATGCTGCTAACATTGCAGAAAAGAGACTCCGTAGAGAGGAACGACGAGATTACAGAATACGTAGAATGGAATTGAAACACGCTAATAGAAAGCTTCCTAATAGCACTACTCATGACCCTGTAAACGATGCTAATCGAGGAGAAATTTTACCGCTCCCTAGAATTAGTGCTACACCAATTGCTGCTGATAGAGAACCTGCTACAACAGCAAACGAAGTAGAGGGATTTTTTACAGGCACGAATCTAATCATTGCTGGTGGTTTACTTATAGCTTTCCTTCTATTCAGGAAATGACATGGGAAATTATGAACGTGACGCGTTTCCTAGCACGTTTCCCTTTTTCAGTCCTGCTGCTCGAAATGAGTATCTAGACCAGAGTGTGTTTGGAAAGTTACAACCCGGTTACACTAACACGTCAATTTCTCCTACTGATGAAGCTACGGAAAGATTGAAAATTGTCGTAGCAAATTCAGTCAATAAGAAAAAGACGTATGCTGATGTTCAGGTTGATAGAGATTTTCTAAACTATCAGGAGAGTTTACATCCATTCACGCGACCTTTAACGTATCAGCAATTGACTGATTTAGCTTACGAGAAAAATTACGAAGTAGCACAGACTCAAAAGACGCAAAAAAGTGGAAGTAAACCAGCAGGAGAAATCTTCCCTTATTTGCTGATAGCTTTAGTAGCGTTTCTAGTGTTAAGGGGTTCATAATGCAACCTGATTTGACACAACCTTTACTCCCTTCAGATTTTTACTACAGAGCGCGTGCATTCCCTTTACCAGACACAGACACTACTCCTAATTGGGGTAGTCTCAAACCGGGTAGAGATTTTGTAGGAGTATCTAGCGAGACTTCTACAAAGCAAAGATTGACTGAAATTTTCGGGTCTGCAATTACGCAAGCTAGTGACTATTACGGTACAGTCATTGCAAACAAAAAGGCTAAGATAGAGAGTGAAACAGAATTTCTAAAAGCAAAGCGACTTGCTATACAAAGAGCAAACTCGCCGCATGATGCAAATTCTGCTGCATTGTTTCTATCTGATAGTAAGAACCAAAAGTACCTATTGATAGGTGCATTAGTTTTAGTAGGCTTCCTGTTGTATAGGAGATGAAATGCGCGTAAACCCGTACACTCCTATGGAGCCTCAATCTGTAATTCCTAGTCCATTAGGAAGTAGCAAAATCACGCAAGTCCCAAAGGTTAGAACGAGTCGCTTTACTGGCCCCGAAGTAGTGCTAGAAGATTACACCGTTACCAGACTACCGCCGACTCTAAGTTTAGGGCAGGAATCCAAAGGGGTTTGGAAAGCCGTTTCTGGCAATGAAAAAGTACAACCCGGAGACGTGCTTAGATTCACCTATACATTCCGTGTCCCGTTTTTCAAAGAGTGGCAAACAAATAAATTCATTGAGAAGATACAGGATGACGACCGCTATCAATTGAAACAGTGGGCGCTTTCTGATGAGGAAGGGCGCTTATGGGTCGAAGTAAAAGTCATCAAACCTGATTTCGGAATCACGGCATTATTAGTTGCTGGTGCTATTGCTGCAATTGGGGTAGGTATTGGTTTCTGGCTAATCACTGAATCAATTGAAAAACTGTTCACTTTTGACCCTGAACATCCGGGCAATTTGACGTGGCTTTTTGGCATTGCAGCCTTAGTAATAGGAGTGCCGTTTCTGCTAAAGAAAGTCTGATATGGAACTACTCATAATCGGCGCTGTTATTGCTGCTTTGTTACTCTACAAAAAGGGTTCGGCAGCTTTACCAGATGAGAGGATAACGGTGACAGAAACGGGTTCCTATCCGCACTCAATAGCGTTCAATGAAACGGTTAGAAAATGGCGGATTCCATTGCGATTGATTGTCGCTATTGTAGACCACGAGTCTAGCTTCAATAGTAAAGCTATCAATTACGAAAAGAAAGCTGACATTGCAAAAGGCCACGACGTAGACTCAATTGGATTAGGACAAATTCTCTATCCTGATACGGCATTAGCACTAGACCCATTCGCTACGCGAGACAAACTAATGAATGCACAATACAACCTCGATTTGACGGGCAAACTGCTTTCACAATTGCTCTCCAGATACCCCCATAAAAGACCGGATGGGTTTTACCCTGATGCCGTATCAGCTTACAATGCAGGAAGCCTACGTTATGATGCAGATGGTATGTATAGAAATCAGGCTTACGTTGATGCAGTAGAAAGCACCTATTACAAGTGGTCCAATTTGACAAATCCCGCATTCTGAAAAGGCTCCTAATGGATATCCCAATTGAACTACAGGATAAGATAAAACTAGACCTCTATTACGATGAAAAGAACGGGTCCCCTATCATTGGTTTACGGATTCACAATAAAGCATTCGATAGAACAATTTGGTTATCACTAGACCAGGCTGCAATTTTAGGTAGAACGATTGCAACTCAAGCGAATAAAGCGATGGGTTTACATATCCTTTCTCGTGGTAGTATAGGCGGGCCAGTCTGATGAACTATGACGCTCAAATTTTAGATGAATTAGTCAGGTTGAATGACAGACTGTTTAAGCCGTCACCTGATAATCGATTTTTCATACCGGATGAAACCTGTACGACGTTCTATCTATCTAATACATTACTCAATTCTACTGATGGCGAAGTATTCAATTTCAAAATTCCTGACAAGCAAAAGGGTGTAATAGCTTTAGTCAATATAAACGCTGGTACATTCCAGAACCTTTCTATACATAGAGTAGTTCTTACTAAAGACGGTGGACTTGTAGCTAATGTAGTCCCTATAGCAATTCATGGTGCTTTGAATAATGTAAACATCATTGATGCTACTACAGGATTAGCTACTGCTGGATTTCCTGTATCTCCTGCTGGTGGTGCTAATGAATGCCGAATTTCTTTAGAACCGGGAGCAAGTTATAGAGTATTGCAACAGGGTGGACCGCACAACCTTTCCGTAACATTTTTTGGCTGGACTTGGCCCTATGAACATAAGGCCTAGAAATGGAAAAAATAGATAAGCGAGTGTGGACCCCAGATGAAACTTGTTTACCTTTCTTTTTGAGTAATTCAATTACTTCACAACCTGCTGCTTTACAGCGTCTTTTTCAATTCAGAGTACCTGACAATTGTATTGCAGTTATAACCAATCTAAATTTGTCATCCGGTAGTGCGGCAAACAAACCCGATGATTGCTTAATTTTCACTCGTACTATTATGGAATTCATCAACATAAACGATGAACAATCCATACCAGTTTACGGAGCATTGCTGGACGTAGGAGAATTTGACCAGAACGGTCTAAATAATCACGCTGTTGCCAGTAGCATTTTCGGGTCTGATATTCCCTGCCGTATCATTCTCGAAGATGGCTACTGGCAATTGAACCGTAAAGCTATTGGATTCGGGCCAATGCTTATCTACATTTCAGGTTTCATTTTCCCGCGTCACTATGAATAGAGACGCGCGCATTTTCAATCCAGATGAGACCTGCATTCCCTTCCTGTTATCTGCTGCATTCTTTAGAACTAACTTTGCCATCAATCACGTTTTCAAATTCAGGGTTCCAGACCACTGTTTAGGCGTCGTTCAATACCTAGTTATCCATCGCGATACACTACAAGCTAAACTCGTTTCTCACGTCAGATTCACAAAGCAGTTTAACGATTTTTTCGTGCCTGATTTTGGCATCAGATACTATGGACCTTTGACACAAGTAGGAGAGTTTTCTACTACAGGAGTAAATATCAATAGTTTAGCTATCGCAACGACAGAGGTTAGAACGAAGCTAAATCTAGTGTTAGATGACGGCGCTTGGGCTGTCGATGTTCGGGGCGCAGTAGCGAGACCTTTTGTAATGTATCTAACAGGGTTTGTTTTCCCACGGGAATACAATGTTTGATGACATAGACTTGACTGAAATTTTCATGAATTCAACACGTAGTCCCGGGTCTAGACGAAGCCTAAAAGCATTCAATTGGAACGTGTTTGAAGCGGCAGCGTCACCGGGTCCAGCAGAGGATTTAAGAGACTTCGTAATTGATGCAGATGAGGAACTAATTTTACTCTACGCTACAATTCAGGTTTGGCAAAATACAAATCTAGGTGATAGTACGCGCATTATGAACGATTTGAATACGCTCTATATGCAAATTCTATGGAGTGGTTCCGTTGAAGTTTTGAAGCCCTCAGAACGTATCCCACCGGGTCTAAACACTCGACATACATTCGCGCGAATTTTGAATCACTATAGCAGAGTGTGGGAACGTGTTGCCGGCAATCAATTCCGATTCGAAGGGACAGGCACCGTTCCACTGTTTCAACACGTACAGGGTTCTAAGCTATCAATCGGTGTAGGATGGGGTAACGCTCTTGAGGGTGAATGGTTCTGTGCAGGACAGGTTTTTGGGTTCAGCAAATAGACGAAAAAATACCTGGGTTTTTAGGCCCAGGCATCCATCAGAAACAGTTACTTTTTGCGCGTGGTTTCAGCAGCCTTGCGGCCCCGATTCGACTTCTCCGCGACTGGCGCATCCAACAGCAAATCCTGAACCTCACGAGCGACCGTTGACAGGTTCGCGATGGCGCGCACTTCCTCTTTCGAAACGGCGTACTCTTCCATCTGCAAAGCCATAATTTTCACCTTGACGATGTTGCGATTGAAACGGGCGAACTTCGAGGGCTGAATTGCGTTCATGGTTTCACTCTCCCTGTCTAGGTTGATGAACATTGGACTACTCGCTACCAGTGGACTCCGATTTGCGGTCACGGACTGTTTGATTCGCTTCCTCTAAGTCTAGTCTAGATTGCACGAAAAATGCAAGGGCTCCGTAGAAGTCTGACACGAATTCTAAATCAAACTCCCGTCTATAGTTCCATTTCGAATCACCAATCATCCTGAATTCTAACACGCACAAATTCTTTCCGTTAATTCCTCCTACCGCCATCCGGTATCACCTCCTTTCTAATTACAGTTTGAATATACATTCCGTTTCCGTTTCTGTCAATACTTTTTTCAATTATTTTTCGTCCCCGTAAGTCGTTTGTTTCCAGACACTCACACACACTCACACATAGCTAATGGGGAGACCCCCCC
>Ga0065707_10082692_pt1 | contig 12690 bp, 10 predicted proteins | sample SwiRhicommuniRL3_FD_59094 | JGI IMG/M metagenome (GOLD analysis project Ga0065707, IMG submission 59094) | Switchgrass rhizosphere bacterial communities from Rose Lake, Michigan, USA - RL3 v2 (version 2) | ecosystem: Host-associated > Plants > Roots > Rhizosphere > Soil | place: East Lansing... | reverse complement strand
CTTCGGCCGTAAACCGAGCCAGGGCGCCAGCCGCTGGCCGAAGCTTCGGCCGCGGTAGCTGCGCAGCAGCAGCTGTTGATAAGACTTCGGATACACAATGGGCGGGTCGCTGATGGTATCCACCCCGCCGGCGAGCCCGGAATCGATTTGCCCGAGCGCAATCTTGTTGCCCACCAGAATGGCGGCTTCGAGGCTGGTGCCGCAGGCGCGCTGCACATCGAGCCCCGGCGTTTCGGCGCTCAAGCCTGAGCCCAGCACGCTTTCACGCACCAGGTTGTAGTCCTTCGAATGTTTGATCACCGCACCGGCGATCACATCGCCGAGCCGCTCACCCTGAAGCTTGTAGCGTTCCACCATGCTGCGAAAAGTGGCGGTGAGCATTTCCTGGTTGCCCACGCCCGCGTAAACCCCATGAGCGCGCGCGAACGGAATACGCAGCCCGCCCAGAATGGCGACCCGCTTCACTGTGGACCCGACGAGCATAGAGCCTCCCCGAAACGTGGAGCTTGCGACGAAACGGCCGCAAGAATGCCACGTTGGAAATCGCGACGCTAATTGCCCCACCCTAACCCTCCCCCGTTCCACGGGGGAGGGCAGGGAGGGGGCAACTATTTAAGGTAGCCGTAGTCGAGCGTTTCGATGTCCACGACCCGGCCGTCCTCGAAACGCAGCCGGCGCATGAACTTGTTCGGGCCCAGGTTGTAGACCCACAGCTCCACGGGGATTTCGATCAGATCGTCCCCCACGTGTACCGGCCGGCCGTGAATCCACACCACCGGCCGGCGCCACACGGAGCGGCGGTCCACCTCAGTGGCTTCACCGCATTTCGCGATCACCTGGGCGGTTGTGTCGCCTTCGTGAACCAGCGCCGTGCCACACCGCAAGCTGTCCGCATGCGCGGCGGAGGCGGTGAGCCCGAGCAGTATCATGGCGAGCCGGCTCTTCATGACGTCGGACGTTAACGCCGCTAGACTGAACGAGCAATGACAACCATCATCGATCGCGGCTTTGAGAAACGCCTGGCGGGTCTGCTCAACAGCGGCCAGCCGGAGATCTTGCAAGGCGGGCGCAAAGGCGTGGAGAAGGAATCGCTGCGGGTGCTGCGCGACGGCGCCCTTTCGCAAGCGCCCCATCCGCGTGCGCTCGGCTCGGCGCTGACCAACGAGCACATCACTACGGATTATTCCGAGGCGCTGATCGAGCTTGTCACGCCGCCGTTCACCGCCAGCTGGGAGCTGCTGCAATATCTGCTGGACCTGCACCAGTTCGTTTATCGCCACCTCGGCGACGAATGGCTCTGGGCAACCAGCATGCCCTGCAATATCCCGAGCGATGAGAGCATTCCGATCGCGCAGTTCGGCAGCTCGAATGTGGCGCAGATGAAGACGGTGTATCGCAAGGGTCTTGGCCTGCGTTACGGCCGCATGATGCAAGCCATCTCGGGCGTACACTTCAACTATTCATTTCCTTCGGGCTTCTGGGAAGCGTATGCGACCGTGGTCCACTCCCGCGACCATGGGGCGCGCTTCATCTCCGCGGGCTATTTCGATTTGCTGCGCAACTACCGTCGCTACGGCTGGATCGTGCTGTATCTCTTCGGCGTGTCGCCTGTGGTTTGCCAGCCGTCCGTGAACGAGCCTTACGCAACGAGCCTGCGCATGAGCGACGTGGGCTATCGCAACCGCAATCAGGCGGGTGTCGAAGTTTCCGTGAACAGCCTGGATGAATACGTGCGCGATCTCACTCGCGCCATCAAGACGCCACATCCGCCTTACGAGGCGCTGGGAATCAAGGTGAACGGGGAGCGCCAGCAGCTCAACGCCAATATCCTGCAGATCGAGAACGAGTACTACAGCTACATTCGTCCCAAGCGCGTGGCGCGCTCGGGTGAGATGCCCACGAAGGCGTTAATGCGCGCCGGCGTGGAGTATGTGGAGGTGAGGGCGCTCGATGTCAGTGCGTTCGATCCGGTCGGCGTCAATCAGAACAAGCTGCGGTTTCTCGAGGCTTTCCTGGCGCTGTGCCTCATAAAAGAAAGTCCGCTCATCGGCGCGGCAGAGCAAGCGGCGCTCGACAGCAATCACCTGACAGTGGCGCGCCGTGGCCGTGAGCCGGGGCTGACGCTGTGGCGCGAGGGAGAATACGTGCCCATGAGGGAGTGGGCTCGGCAGCTGCTGGATGAAATGACCGGTCTTTGCGAAGTGCTGGATCGCGGCGATCCTGCACAGCCTTACCGTCACGCGCTCGCAGCACAGGCGGCGAAAATCGATAATGTCGCTCTGACGCCTTCTGCGCGTCTGATGCATGAGCTTCACGAAACAGGTGAAAGCTTTTTCGAGCTCGCCTTGCGCATGTCACGATTGCACAAGGATTATTTCCTCGACTTGTATACGCCGAACGAAGAGCGCTTGAAGGAATTTGCAGCGGAGGCGGCAGAATCGCTGGTGAAACAGCGCGGCATCGAAGCCAGCGACCGCGAAAGTTTCGATGACTACCTCGCGCGCTATTTTTCTCAGTAAACGCAGCGGAAAAGCCACAGCCACGCCGCTGGCCGCAAGCGATATGTCAAGCGAGTTTGCCGCTTACTTTTCATGTTCAAGAGTATAAAATGCCGCTCCAGCGCCTGGGGGATTTCAAGGCGCAGACAAGAACTCAAAAGGAATATCGTGGACACACTCCTTGAGGCCTCACGCGCCGTGCCGGGGCGTTGGATACGCACCAGCTTGGCTGTGGCGCTTGTGGCGGTGTTGGTCGCGGGCTTCATCAGCGTAGCCGCAGTAGATGAGATCGCACCGCATCTAGCTGTGGTTCAATTGATCGTATTGAGTTGTGTTGCCGTGATTGGCGCTTCAGGTTACTTTGCGCTGGAGCATGCGCACCGCACTGCCTTGCAGGATCGCACGCGGCTCACTCAAGTGGCGATGCACGATGGCCTCACCGGCTTGTTGAATCGCGCCGCGCTGGAAGCGCACGTGCGCCAGTTGTGGCAGCAGGCGGCGCGCGATTGCGTGCCGGTATCCGTCGTACTGGCGGACATCGATCACTTCAAAGCTTACAACGATCGCTACGGACATCAGGCGGGGGATCGATGCCTGCGTGATGTCGCTACGGCGATGCAGCGCGTGGCGCAACGGCGGCCGCTCGATCTCGTGGCGCGCTATGGTGGCGAAGAGTTGATCGCCGTGCTGTTCGGCGCCGACCGTTCGCATGCCGAAAGCGTGGCGCAGGCAGTGCGCGAAGCGGTAGCGGAGCTCGTGATCCCGCATGCGGGATCTACCACTCGGCCGCATGTCACGGTGAGTGTGGGTGCAGCCACGCTGGAACCGGGCATCCAGTATTCATATGACCTTGGCGTGCAGTTGGCCGACCGCGCCATGTACGAGGCGAAGGGACACGGGCGGGATAGCTGGGCGTTCTACGACACCGGTCATCTCCGCCATGAAGGCGCGTATCAGACAGGAGAGCTGTTCAAGCACGCCTCGTAGGTTGGGCTTAAGTCTCGAAGCCCAACGTCAGGCGGCATGTTAACCTTCCGCATTCTATGAATGCGCTGTCGGTTCGCGGTCTCGTCAAGACTTACAAAAATGGTGTGCAGGCCCTGCGCGGCGTCGATCTCGACGTGGAACAGGGCGATTTTTTTGCGCTGCTCGGCCCCAATGGGGCGGGCAAGACCACACTCATCGGTGTAGTGACCTCGCTGGTCAACAAGACAGCCGGCTCAGTGAATGTCTTTGGCCACGACATCGACCGGGAGCTCGAGGCGGCGAAGGCCTGTATCGGCATCGTGCCGCAGGAAATCAACTTCAATATGTTCGAGACGCCTGAGACCATCGTGGTCAACCAGGCCGGCTTCTATGGCATCGAGCGCAAGCTTGCGCGGCAGCGGGCGGAGCAATATCTCAAACAGCTGCAGCTGTGGGACAGGCGCAATTCAATCTCGCGGAGCCTGTCCGGCGGCATGAAGCGGCGGCTAATGATTGCGCGCGCGTTGATGCACGAGCCGAAGCTGCTGATTCTGGATGAGCCGACCGCTGGCGTGGATATTGAAGTCCGCCGGTCCATGTGGGATTTCCTGCGCGGCATCAACGAGCGCGGCACTACCATTATTCTCACCACGCACTACCTCGAGGAAGCGGAAACGCTGTGCCGCAATATCGCGATCATCGATCGGGGAAATATTGCCGAGCGGGATCGCATGAGCAGTCTGCTGCGCACCCTGAACACGGAGACTTTTCTGTTGAGCTTGCGCGCGCAGCTGGCCGCGGCGCCGCAATTCGCAGGCTATGCCACCCGGCTCGTGGACGATCACACGCTCGAGATCGAAGTCACCAAAGAGCAGAATCTCAACGATATCTTCGCGCGCCTCTCGGCGCTGGGCATCGAAGTGCTGAGCATGCGGACCAAGGTGAACCGGCTCGAGGAAATTTTCATGCGATTGGTCGAAGCAGGGGGGAGAGGTCAGGGTGAGGGGGTGCGCACGTGAACGCGGTCGCGCAACCTGTCGATCTCGGCGCTATCCGTTGCACCGGCTTCAAAACCATTGTCATCCGCGAGTATGGCCGCATCGTGCGCATCTGGGGTCAAACGCTGGTCCCTTCCGCGGTGACGGCCGCGTTGTACTTCATCATCTTCGGCAGTTTGATCGGCAAGCGCGTCGGGCAGATGGGCGGCTTCGATTACATGCAGTACATCGCGCCGGGGCTCATCATGATGTCGGTCATCACCAATTCGTATGGCAACGTGGTGTCCTCGTTTTTCGGCGCGAAGTTCGGCAAGCACATTGAAGAGCTGTTGGTTTCGCCTCTGCCCAACTGGATCATCGTGGCGGGCTATGTGGCGGGTGGGCTGATGCGTGGCTTGATGGTGGGGCTGGTCGTTACCGTCGTGGCGCTGCTTTTCACGCATCTGCACGTGCATCATCTATTGATTATCGTGGGCGCCGTGCTGCTGACCTCGGTGGTGTTCGCGCTTGGCGGATTCATCAATGCCGTGTTCGCTAAGAATTTCGATCAGGTGAACTGGATTCCGGCTTTTGTGCTGACGCCGCTCACTTATTTTGGCGGCGTGTTTTATTCCGTTTCGCTGTTGCCGCAGTGGGCCCAGAAGCTCTCGCTGGTCAATCCTATCCTCTACATGGTGAATGCCTTCCGCTACGGGTTTCTAGGCGTGTCGGATGTGAACGTCGGCATCTCATTTGCCATCATGTCCGTCGCGGCGCTAACGCTGTTCGCCGTGGCGCTCATGCTGCTAAACCGCGGCACGGGTATCCGGGACTAGCTCGCAGCGTCGTAGGTTGGGCTGAGTCTGCGAAGCCCAACCTACCTTCAGTGACGATAGCGTAAGGTAATGCCCACCGTTCGCGGGCGCGCGGTGGCGAGGAGCTGGCGCTGCTCTGCCGGAAGTGGGCCCGGGTCCCGGAACGTGACGGCCAGGAGCTGCGGCCGCGCATCGGTGAGATTCTCGACGAACAGCGCAAGCTCAGTGTTGTTGTTGAGCACGACGCCCAGCCGCATATTAAGTGTGTCAAAGGATTGCAGATATCCCGTGCCGTCGCCGTTCAGCGTGCGGTCGTGGAACTGGTAATCCCCGAGCAGGTATGCGGCATGGCCTGTCGGCAGCGTGAAGGAATATTGCGCGCTCGCCGCAGCCGTCCAGCGCGGCACCAGCGTCAAACGGTCCCCCTCGAGAATGCCGATATCTGGATTCGATTTGGTGAATTTCGCATCGGTGCCGCCCAAACTGCCGGAAAGGCGCAGGCGTTCCGTGGGCTTCACGGCAAATTCGACTTCCAAGCCCTTGCTGCGCGCCGCGCCGACGTTGCCGAGAAAGGTGAAGCCGCAATCCGTCAGCAGCACAGTCTGCTGCACGTCCATCCAATCTATGAAGTAGGCTGCGGCGTCGAGAGTCGCGCGGTGATTCGCGAACGAAAGCTTGGAGCCCACTTCATAGCTCCATAATTCATCCGACCCAAATTCCCGTGGCGCCTCGGCCAAACCCAATCGTGCGAGATCCGGCGTGCATGCTTCGGTGGGCACCACTCCATTCACGCCACCCGGCCGAAAGCCCTTGGTGGCGGAAACATACGCCATCCTGTCGGAATTGAAGCGATAGCTGAGCTGCGCCTTAGGGGAAATCGCCGATTCCGAAGCTTCACCATCCTGTGCGTCGAGCTCACCGCTCGAGAAGAACCGCACGTGCTGCTCCTGGTCTCCGCGGAACCAGCGGGCGCCGGCGGTGAGCGCGAGTTTCGATGTGAGTTTGTAAGTGGCTTCGCTGAAAAAGGCGAGTTGCCGTTCGTCGTTGTGCTGGGTTCCGGCGAAGAACTCCGGCTCGCTGGAGCCATCTTCGCGCGGGTAATGCTGGTTGAAATCACGATCCTCATCCAGATAAAACAGGCCCGCGACTACGCTCCAACGTACGCCGCGGAAGGAAATCCGGATCTCCTCGGAGAGCCGCGTGGTATCGGTCCGCACTATGCTTCGTTGCGTCTGCCCCGGGGCGATCAGGTCGGCGTTGAAGAAATTCCGGCTGATGTCTTCTACGGTATGGAGGCCAATGGTGGAATACGACGTCGAAGAAAAAAGTTCCGCGCGGCCGTATTGCCACCGCGTTTCCAGCCCATAGAGCGTAAAGTCGTTACGCTGCGGATCCGCCACGTTTTGATCGAGCACCGTCAGATTACGGTACGCGCCGTCCCAAATGCCGCTGCCGTCAACTTTTGTATTCTGATGGAATACGCTGGGAGTGATCTGCACACCCGCCGCTGGCTGCCAGGTTGCCAGGAGGCGCGCCCCCCAGCTCTCTTCGCTATCCGTATCCTTCTCCGTGGGAAGAGCGGGCGCCCCCAGAGTGCCCGGATGTACGTTGTCTATGATGCCGCCTTCGTTGCGGTAAAACGCAACGGCGCGCAAACCCAATACGTCTTCGATGAGTGGCGCGTTCGCCATACCGTTGACATCATAGCTTGCAGCGCCGAACCGAGTGGTTTTGAGGACTGCATCCGCCCGGGATTCAAACAGATTCAACACCGGCTTGTTGGTCACGATACGGATCGTGCCGCCCATGGAATTGGCGCCGTACAGCGTGCCCTGTGGGCCGCGCAGCACTTCAATACGCTCGATGTCGAACAGCTTTGGATCGAGCACTGACACGGGCGCGTCGTCGAGATAAAACGCCACGGTCGGCACGCCGTCGTATCCCGATTCGATGCCGCGCAAATTGAGGCGGCGCCCGCCGCGGATATCGTCGCGATTGCCCGTGGGCGTCAAGATCTGATAGCCGAGACCCGGCACTTCGCGCGCGTAGTCGAGGAAGTCGTCCATGCCGCTGCGCTCGATCCGATCCTGGGGGATGGCGGTAATGCTGACGGCGACGTCTTGCAAACGCTCGTTACCGCGCTTGGTCGCAGTGACAACCATTTCACCCAGTTCCGAAAGCTCATCTGAAGTGGCGGCCAGCGGAAACGCGGCAATTATTCCCGCGGCCAATACCATCCGGGCAAGAAAAGTGTCTGCCATGACCTGTCCCTCGAAACTGACGATGCCGCGAAATCCTAGAGATTTACCTATGTATTTTGTTACCTCACGAGCCCAAAACGTCGATACCGGCCGCGAAAATTTATCAGGACTGTGCGCGCACGCACGGTTCTACCGCGTTCTTACTTCTGTACCCAGCTTCCGCCCGCATCCTGGTAATACCAACCCGGCTTCGCACCGCGTTCCACCCAACGGCGTGCAAAGGTCTTGCGGATGTCGGCTTCCCACTCAGGATGGCCGTTCGCCTTCGCAATCTCCGCATAAAGCGTTTTGCGGTCCGCGTTGTCTTCAGCCACCAGCCGTTTGACCACCGCGCGTTCGGCAAGCGGCGCCGCGTTTTGATCGCGCACTTCAATGAGGCCGTCTGCAGTCAGGCCAACAGCGCCCGAAGCGAAATACTTCTCGAGCTGGCCGAAGCGCTGCTGCATGGACGCCGTCACCGCGCGGATTTCAGGAGAGGAAATATCAAGATTGGCGTTCGCCTGTGCATTCGCCGCCGGGATCAACATATCGAGCACACGGCCTGCTGCAGCCAGCAGCACCGGCGTATGTTCGGGCGCGGCAAACGAAGTGGGTGGAGTTGTAGAATTTTGCGGCTGAACTGCGCCAGATTGCCCAGTGACCTTATCGATGATCTTGTCCGCCGCCTGCTCCGCCGCCGCGGCGGGGAAGTACACATTGACCGTGACGCAGGCGGTTAATAAGCAAATGAGTGCGAGCTTGATGGGTAGTACGCGGCGCATAGCGAGTCACTCCTGGTTGAGGTCGGCGGCATTCTGGCGGGCGGCCATGAACCACCCCTGAAGCGCCGGCAGTTTACTAGGTTTTCTGTCGAAAGCGGCCTGCGGCTCTTTCGGCCCGCGGGGCAAAGGCGCGTCTTTTGTCTTGGCTCAACGCACGACCACGTTGTCGCTGCTCATGCCAGCCACGATCTGCGTCACGAGTTGGGGCCAATCCACCCGCCCCGCATTGCCTATGATGTCGATGCGTGGCAGGCCTTTGCCCTTCACCAGGTAATAGCCCTCGCCAACCGGCTCGACGCCTGCCATCAGGCATACCTCATTGCGCAGTTGACAGGCAATACCGACGCGGTCGTAGCGGAATTGATCGAAAAACCGTAGCACGCCCGACTGCAAGGCCTTGGCGACACCGCCACTGCCGCCGCCGATGCTCGAAATGCGGGTCACCGCCTTCTGGCTGATGAGATGCGGCGAGCGATCGTTGGGCGTGGAATAGAGCCGCGCGTCGAAGGCCACAGGCGACCAATTGAAGAGCTCGAGCCCTTTCAAATCCGCATCCATCCGGCCCGTAATGGAGCCGATGGAAAACGTGCTCGTCACGAGCTCGAGATCGAGCCCGCGCGCGGTGAAGTCTGCAAACAATCGCGGCCAGGGCCCGAGGGGAGCGCGCAGGCGGAAATTCCTGCCTGTGATGGTGCCGTCAAACACATTGGCTGTCAGGTCTCCATTCAGCGCTAGCAGGTTATTCCGATAGGTGAGGCCCGGAATGCGGCCCGCCAGCTGGCCCGAAAGCTCCGGCCAGCCAAACGCTTTGCTCAAAAGCGTCATGCTGATCGGTTCGATGTGCGCGTCAAAATCCAGCTCCGCCTGGGCCCCTAGATTTCGCGCAGCCATTGAATGCACGACCACCGCCCCGTCGAAAATGGGCACGTGCGCTTCGCGCGTCAGCTCAAAACCCGCGCCGCGCGCTATGAAATTGAGCTCCGCGGTGCCCCCGATCAAGCCGTAAGCGCTCGCCTTGCTCCAGGCCAGGTGCGAAGGTTCGACGTTCGCATCTGCACGGAGAGCCCAATGCATATCGCCGCGCAGGTCGGACATCGCAAACCGCTTCGCATCGTCTTTCAGATCGAGATCTTCAATGCTCGCCTCGAGCAGTCTGATCTCATCGTCCGCAACCTCGATGGCGCCGCGCGCCGTGCCGCTGGTTTCCAATGCTCCAAATCCCGTAGCGGCCAGGGCGATTTGCAGAAAACTGGTGTAAGCCGCAGGAAACTGCACGCGGGTGAGATCGGCCCGTGCATGATTAATCGTCGGCTTGCCGCCTACGCGTACGCTAGCCTCGCCATGCGCACTCAACAGATTCTTCTGCGCGATGGAAATGTCATTGAGCTCGAGTGTTTTGCCCAGCATGCTGCCTTGCGCCGTGAGTTGCAGCGGGTTCGCGCCGAAGTCGAGCAGCACCGGCCCGGCAAGCGTTTGCCCTGCCGCACTGCCGAGTTTCGCATCGATATCGAAACCTTCGCCTGACTGGCGGACCCGGGCAGCCATTCGGGCCTGCAGTTTTTCTCCGACGATCGTGCCGGCTTCATTGCTGAAATTGAGATCGTCGGTATGGGCATCGAGCTGCGCCTGCATTGCGCCGGCGCGGGCTGAGGCCTTGGCATCTGCAGTCAGACGGCCCTCCACAGAAAATCCGGGGGGCAAAGCTATCCACGGCGCCATGAGCTTGCGCAAGGCAGGGATATGTAGTTTGTCCGCGTGGGCTATCACGGACCAATTGTCAGACGCGAGCTGCCCGTCAAAGCGGATGTGTCCGCCGGCCGCAGCAAGGTTCGAACCTTTGAAGCCAAACAATCGTTTCGCAGTGTCGTATCCGGCCGCCGCGTGCAAATCAATGGTTGCAGTGGGGCTCCCGCGGGCCGTAATGCGCGCGCGGCGGCAGAAAAACTCCGGCTCCTTGATCACAAGCTCCGTGCAGCCAATGTGGACCTCGCTGAAAGCTACGGCCGGTTGACTTATAGCCAAATGCTCTGCTGTTACTACAGCCGTCGGGGCAGGCGGGCGCAAGTCGAGCGCCACAGCCACGTCGGAAACCCGGGCTCCCGCTACCGAGACCGCGCCAATCTCCAGCACGATACGGTCGATCGCCACGGCCGCGCCCGACCACAGCAGCAGGGCCATCATCGTCAGGATGCCGCGGCTCGCCATCCTCGGAGTTTAGCTTGCGCTTGCCCGGCCGCCAGTCGGCGTGGCGCGACAGCGCCAACCGTGACGCAGGCAAGCTCGACCTCGAGAATTTCTGCGTTACACTCGCGCCCACCTCGAAATCCTGAATGCTTAGGAGCAGGCATGGGGGCCAAACGTGCGCTGATAGTCGACGATTCCAAATCGGCGCGCCTTTTTCTGTCCCGCATTCTCGTGCAGCACGCCATCGAGGTGGAAACCGTCGAGAGCGCCGAGGAAGCCATCGAATTCTTAAGCGATCACCGCCCGGATGTGATCTTCATGGATCATCAAATGGGCGGCATGGATGGCTTGCAGGCCGTCAAGCTCATCAAGACCAATCCTGTCACGGCTACGATCCCGATCATGATGTACACCTCGCAGGAGGGTGAGTTGTACCTCGGCCAGGCGCGTGCGCTGGGCGCAGTCGGCGTGATTCCCAAACAGATCAAGCAAGCCGATGTCTCGAAGGTGCTTTACGAGCTCCATCTGCTGCCGGAGCGGCGCACCCGCGAAGCGTCAGGCATGGAGCCGACCACACTCGATGCGCTTGCGGAAGCCGCGGTGGCGGCCGAACGCTCCATGCCAGCGTCGGGCGTTCATGGAATCAGCGAAGCCGCGCTGCGCGAGCAGTTTGCCGAGTTGCGCCGCGCGCTGGTGGCCAGCATTGAAACTCAGTCGGATCGCATCGTGGCGGATTTCCACGCCATGCTGCGCGACACGCCGTTGTTTGCCACCACTTCCGAGACGCCGCCGCGCGATCCGCATCCGTGGGCCTGGGTTGTCGCAAGCATTGCACTGGTGGTTGCGCTCGCAAGCGCGATGTTGTGGTGGCAGGACGCGCGTTTGCATCGAACCCTGGCGACGGAGATTGCCGCGCTGCGCTACGCACCGCGTATTCCGGAGCTGCGCGTCCCTGAGGAAGCGGCCTCCAAGTCATTGTCTAAAATCACTGCATCCGGCGCTGCCTCGCGCGGCGCCGATCGTGCGACGACACGCGCCGCGGAAAAACCCGTGGTGATGTCTGTTCCCTATGGCGACGCCCCGCTCAGCGGGCCGCGTCTCGAATCGATTCGCCAGCTGTTCCATCGATTGATGGCGCAGAAATTCCGCGGCTCTGTGGATATCCGCAGCTTCCCCGGCCGTTTTTGCCTGGTGGGCAACGCGGCCGACGGCTATTCGCTGGCTCCGGATGAATTGGCCTACTCACGTTGCGACACCGTTGGAAATCCCGACGCGGTGGAGCTTGCCCAGCGTGAGCCTTTGAGCTTCGCCAATCTGGTCGGTGAATTGCGCAACGCCACGCGCAACGCGGTCGATGTGCGGCTACTGGCGGGCGATGCCGCTACGACCCTCGTGCCCTATCCGGAGATTTCCTCGAGCCTTACGGCGGGTGAATGGAATCGCGCCGCGAATACCAACAATAGAGTTGAGATTCGTCTGCGCTGATGAAGTGTAGGTTGGGCTTCGAAGACTTAAGCCCAACCTACAAGCGCTTCTCCTCGAACTGCACGATCGACTCGCCGCTCGTCACGACGACTTCACCCTGGATCACCGCGCCCTTCGCAATGGCGATGCTGCGCGCCGAGACATCCGCATGAATCACCGCCGTGGCGCCAACTTCCAGCTTTTCCGTAATCACGAGCTTGCCCACGATACGGCCTGCAATGATGCCGTGACGCGCGTGCACTTCGCCTTCCCACGATGAATTGACCGCCATGCGCAGTGCGCCGCCGACATGGCCATCGCCGCGGATCGAGCCGCACAACACCAGCGCCCCCGGGGTTTCCATATCGCCCGTGTAGCGGCTGCCGTCGGCCAAAAAGGTGGGTGAGCTGCCGATCTCATCGAGCAGTCGTCGTCGCTTGGGCGTATCACTCATGGGTTCTAGCTTAGCATCACGACGCTTAGCCGGCCCTCGCGGCGCTCCACATTCAACCCCACTGTGCCCGAGTACCGATGCAGGCTGAGATCGACGCTGGCCGATCCCACCGTAAGGCCGTTGATGCGCAAGGTTTCAACGCCGTGCGGCAGCTGCGGATGGCGAAACACTACCTGTGAAGCGAGCGCATCAATGCTCAACCCCAAACAGGCCTCGAGCATCTTGAACGCCGCCCCGGCCGACCACGCCTGCGGCGAGCAGGCGACCGGATAGGCCGTAGGCGATTTACCCTCGCGGCGGCGGAAGCCGC